>JABAOG010006870.1_pt1 | contig 33253 bp, 45 predicted proteins | sample 7062131 | NCBI WGS metagenome assembly JABAOG01 (sample SAMN14538629, study PRJNA623070) | marine sediment metagenome | biome: marine biome [ENVO:00000428]; feature: marine pelagic biome [ENVO:01000023]; material: deep marine sediment [ENVO:00002113] | place: India: Arabian Sea | collected... | reverse complement strand
GCTCATAGCTCATAGCTCATAGCTCATAGCATATAGCTTAAAGCTGAAAGTTTTGGAAACGTTTGTTTTTACCCGTAAAGAAAGGCAGTCTTAGTGAAAGAGCTTTTAAAAGCTCGATTATTGGTGCGTGGAATTGTTTTCCTCCTGATGCTGATTGGCTCGAGTATATCTGTTGTGGATGCTCTGGCGGATCCCTGGGAATCTTTCAGAGAAACAGATGGAATCTCAGAGTTGAAACAACTGGGGATCTCATCGGATGCAAAACCTGGAGTTGGCTCAAGTTTTGCTCCGGCAAGCTTGAGCGAAGACCAGCAAGGGCAATCCTCTGCTCTTGACAGTTTCCCGGAAGAAATCTCTAATCTATATCAACAGGTCAACCCGGCAGTCGTCAGCCTGCAGGCATTCTTCAAGACGCCTGACCAGCAGATAGATGACCCAACAGATATCCAATTCATTGTTGGAATAGGCTTTGTTTACGATGCGCAGGGTCATATCCTCACCAGCGCCGATATTGTAAAGAATGCTGATTTTGTCAGGGTCAGGTATTCCAATGGGCAGATGGCGATCGCTGATGTCGTTGGAGCCGATATTCCCAGCGACCTGGCTGTCCTCAGCGTGCCTGAAATGCCGGAACAACACCAACCGTTGCGATTAGCGGACAGCAGCGAAATTCAAGCGGGAGAAATTGCAGCAGCAGTGGGGAACCCTTATGGACAAAGTACCACCCTGACGCTTGGGACTGTCAGTACTGCGGGGAGAGTAATCCCAGCCGGGCTGGGTGGGTTTAATATACTGATGTCGATTCAAACCAATTCGCCCAACAATCCAGGCAATTTCGGTGGACCATTATTGAATATGGCAGGCGAAGTCATCGGTGTAAACACCCGATTAACACCTGCAGATTCTCGGATGAACCCCGGGATCAATTTTGCCATCCCGGTGAATGTGATCGAATTGGTTGTCCCCGGCATCCTTGAACACGGGGAATACCACTGGCCCTGGTTAGGCGTTTCAATTTCTCCGTTTACTATTTCGCAATCACGTGAAATGGATTTGGAATACCAATCCGGCGCCTATATCGATCAAATCGTCCAGGACAGCCCGGCTGCAAAAGCAGGGCTGCAGGGCACATCCGAGGTCTTGCAAAATGGCGGATTGAGCATACCCGTTGGGGGTGATGTGGTCATTCAAGCCAATGGTAATCCCCTGAAGGATAGCAGCGATTTACTCGCGGAGATCGCCTTTAGTCAGCCTGGTGAAACGATCAGGCTGACGATCCTCCGGGATGGTGAACAAATCCAAATTGAAGCACTTCTCGAGTCTCTCCCGGAGAGCAACATATTGGGAGATGTGGATAAGCCATCTCCTGCGCTGTTGAATCCGCTGTACAGCCAGAGGATCCCCGGGGAGTTTGAGGGGATTGACCTGCCAGACCTGCAAGCCATGCTCCCAACGGACCTGCGGATCGATAAAGAGACGAGGAACAAACAACTGCGATTTTCGATCACGTTTGTCAACAGTGGTCCCGGACCGATGGAATTGCGCAGCCAAACTGACCAGGGCAGCGGTGATTTTTCGGTTCAACAGTATCTATTTGGTAAGGACCAAATNNCACTGGGAAAACTTTGCTCTGTATGAAATCTGGACGGTCACACCGACTGGTGAATTGGACCAGGTTATGGTGGCTGAAGACAAGGTCGGGTTTTGTTTATTGGATCTGGATACGGTAAGTGGTGTATGGCTTACAAAGAATGTACGCTATGAACTCGATATCCTGGAAGATCCTGAATACACTGGTTGCGGCGATGCCCGGCAGGGCATATCTGTCGGCTGGGTGGACACGTACGAATCTCATCTTCCGGGCCAGGCTCTGAACATCGAGGGGCTGAATAATGGCGTTTATGCTTTGCGTTCGACCCTCGACCCGGTTGGCGTGTTTCACGAGGCCGATCCTGAGAATAATTCTGCCGTGGTTTACTTTTTGCTGCATAATGATGAAATATGCGTTATGGAGGAAGTATTCTCGCTCCACAACTTATGTGCCCTTCCATCTCACTAAAGACGCAGTGAAGGGTACGGGCGTGTAGAGTATTTAAAGTATTCGATCTCTAGTACAATATCAGAAACTTCCGATTGAGATACGAATTTACACTAAGGTGGACCTTATGCAGAACTTTACATCATCAAGTCGAATAAAATCTATATCCGAATATGTTAAATCATATTTCGATCAGGTAGTGGAAAATTCACCCGAGCTAAGCTCGACCGTCGAGTACCGCTGGCTGCACACGCAGCGGGTGATGAACTACGGTCGGGAGATCGCCGAGGCCGAAGGTGCAGATGTCGAGGTGGTGCTGGCGGGCTGTCTTCTGCACGACCTGGCGCATTTTGAAACCGGCGACTACCGCGATCACGGTCGACTGGGTGCCAGGATGGCGAGACCGATCTTGCAGGAATTTGGTTATTCTGCGGAGAAAGTGGAAGCGATTTGCTATGCGGTGGCTGTACATGTCGATAGCAAAGCGGACTTCGAGCACCCGCACACCCTGGAGGCAGACGTGGTCAGCGATTCGGACAACGTCGACCGCTTTGGACCATACAATCTGCTTCAACAGGGCAGCAAGAACCTGGATGACTACGAGGCATTAGCTAATTTCGCCAGCGAGCGATTGCCGGTGCTCGAGAAGTACCTGGCTGACAATCCGCTTGAAACCAAAACCGGTAAAGAGTTGTTTGCACAACAGCTTGAGCACCAGATCTCTTTTTATACCTGGCTCTTAGCACAATATCAGCGGACAAAACTACCCTTGGATTAATTGACTTGATGTTCAGTATGCAAGGAGGTAACGGGATGAAGGATTATCAGGACTCGACATACGGCGACCGGATCAGTGAGATCTATGACGAGGAGTATGGGGAGTATGACCCGGCGATGATCGACCTGCTGTACGAACTGGCGGGCAGCGGACCCGCCCTGGAATTGGGGATAGGGACTGGACGGGTTGCCCTGCCGCTGATGGAAAGGGGCGTGCTGGTCCAGGGGATTGATGCCTCAGAAATGATGGTAGCAAAGATGCGGGAAAAACCAGGGGGTAAAAAGATCGAAGTCCACATCGGGTCATTCGCTCAATTTAAATTCGAGAATAGGTTCAGCCTGGTGTACGTTGTCGTCAATACTTTCTTTGCCCTGTTGACCCAGGAGGAACAGGTGGAGTGCTTCCAGAGCGTGCGCCGGCATCTATCTCCAGGCGGCGTTTTCCTATTGGAGACCTTCGTGCCGGATGTTGCCCGGTTCGTGGATGGTCAGACTACCCGGGCAGTTGAACTGGAAGGCGAAGTCGTGAAGCTCGACATCTCACGCCACGACCCGGTCAGCCAGCAGGTCACCAGTCAGCATGTTATCTTGTCGGAAGAGGGCACACGCCTGTACCCCGTTAAGCTGCGTTATGCATGGCCGTCAGAAATGGATCTGATGGCTAGGCTGGCCGGGTTGAAGTTGAAGCACCGCTGGAGCTCCTGGTCAAAGGATGCGTTCACAAAGGAGAGTGGGAAGCATATTTCGATGTACTCGGAAGCCGAGTAGATCGCCCTGGCTTGTGACACGTTTCATTAATGGATTTCGGACAGGAATTCTTCTATAATCATCACCTATAAGAAATAATAGGGGCATCGCAGCACTTTCTATCATCTCCATTTCCCCCGACAATTATTGGAAATCATTACTGGTGTTGATAAAAAATGAGCTCCCCAAAAGTCTTTACTTCATTTGTTCTGATGTTTGTCCTGGTTATCCCAATGCTGTCAGCCTGCCAGGCTGCGGATGTGTCCAGCTCTTTTGAACCAGCTGCTCCGATGGAGATCAATGTCACCATCAGCGGGCAAACGGATGGCGCGCCGGAAGGCTGCACGCCGGAGCACGTTGCTGGGCGGCTCCAAAGCCTATTTGAGGCTGTGAATAGTGCAGACCCCGATGTGGTGCCCGAATATTTCGGCACCTTCGATGGCGATCACACCCGGGCAAATACCGGGATCGCTTTCCAGTGGTTTTGTATGGATACGACCACAGTCTACGATCTGCCAGAACTGGAGAGTTATTTCATCGGTCGATATCAGCAGAATGAACAAATGAGATTGAGAAACGTATCACTGAACGGTTGGGAGAAAACCCGCAGTATCGTCCATTTTGGGCTGGATGTCGACCGGCTGGCTGATGACCTGGAAGGCGAGTGGCGGACTTACACTGGCAAAGGTGCCTATTACTGCAAAAACCAGACTTTTCACGTGCTGTGCCTGGGTTCCGGACAGTGATTCGGTGGTCAATCTGCGATAAAGCGTTCCGAAAGATAAAAGATGTTCTAGTCTTCCGTGTGAACTGCGTTATTGACCCTCGACCACCAGAGCTCCGCGACCGCTGAAATCGCTAGAAACCTTGATCATGTTGGATGTTCGGCTGATCAATGATGCGTTGCCGCTTGCTTTGATACTGCTGGGGAAAACCTGGATGCGCCGGTAGTTAATATCCAGCGATTGTTCATCATCGACTTCAATGCTGTCAGGGTACAGTTTGAGGAGTCCACATCCAACACCTCCTTCATCCTGGTCCGGACCAAGACTGCTGTCGAAGATATCTACAGCTACCTGGAATAGCCCCCGGACTGCACCCACCAGGGGACCACCCAGCAGAGATGAGGCGATCAGGTCGAACAGATCAAAGTCAGCATCGATGTTCGAGGAAGTATGGCACTGGAGTTTTCCAATCTCTTCTAATTCACCCTGGTTTACAACCGAGAACAAATCTGTAATTGCGATCGTGAAATCGGTATCTGGCAGGGGAAACGGTCGCCGCTGAAAACCTTCAATTTGTGTGACCACCCGGTTGGGCTGCTCAAATTGGAATGTCAGGTTGGTCAGGATAGTATTTCCCTCCGGGTCTGGATTCCCGTTTGAGTTCAATACTTTGGGCTGTGCATTCCACTCTGCGCGCACCTGCCGCTGGACAAGACTTCGCCTGAGCAGCATCGAGATATTCTCTCCCGAATTGTCCAGCAGATTGATCGACTCGAGGCCAAGCTCACGCGCTTCTGGTGAACCTCTCTCGGGGATCCAGATGCCGATCTTTTCATCCCCATTGATGCACCGGGAGTGAGCGCTGCCGTTTTCGTCCTCGAAAGCTTCGTTTAATTGTTCAATCAGCTGGTCACGGGTGTCCTGATCTGGTATACAAGTTCGCAAATGGATGCTGAAATCCGGGAAGATGGGCTGCGGGTTATCCGACCTGCACGTTCTTAGTTCTTCTTCCTGCTGACCAATATCCGTGTTGAACTTTCTGATGAGCTCAACGAGTGCTGGTTTTAATGCCGGAGGCGCTGTTCCAAGTTCTTTTTGAAGGGATTGGCGCTGCGATTTCAGCTCCGCAATCCGGTTTATGATGGGTCTACACTCATCCGCCATAGTTTACTCTCCTCACTTCATCAAACGGTTGAAGATTGAACCTAACTGCCCATCAGTTTGGAAGCGGTGTTGAATCGACTTACTTTGTTCAATAACAGAAGACTGTAACGTGGTATTTTTGCAATGTCCGAAATTTTTTTGAATGGCGATACAATGAATGGTTTTGTGATATTTCCCAGAGCCGCAAAATTACGGAATGACAATTCACTCGTTGAAGGGGAATGACGTTTGATGGGTTTAGATAGCCGTCCTAATGATCATACAAAATCGGACAAAATTTGTCAAATTAATGAAATGGTTCACAGCTGAGTTTTGATCGGGGAATAGTAAGTGTTGAACAAGCTATCAGGCTATAAAATTACGAATAACCACCCGATCATTTGGACCCCCAGGAGCACAACCATGGCGGCGACGGTTGGGAATGGAGACCTCTGCCGGGTGTAAGTCATTCCGCCCCAGATAATAAATGGGAAAGCAATCAAACTCATCCAGACCACAACCGGCGGCAAGACCCAGCCCAACAATAAATAGATCAGGATAAAAGCACTCATCCCGGCAATCCAAAAGATGACCTGCAATCTCCGGGACGGCCAGCGTGTCGCCAGGGTGAACTTCCCGACCTGGGCATCCGCTGTCCGGTCAGGCCAGGTTGTCGCCAGCAGGTTGGTGAATACCAGCAGTCCGAACGGCAGCACTGCGAGAACAGCTCGAAGATCAACCAGACCCGCCAGTACAGCGTAACCGTAGACAGGCATCAGCACCCCACCTAGTGCAGCGTTGTCCAGCTCGCCCCATCCGCGCCATGCCAGGGCGAGCGGCGGCAGTGAATACATCCACCCGAAGAAGGCGGCGACGACGAGAATAATCAGGGCGGTCAGGTTCAGGTTGTGGCTGAGAAATCCCCCGATGGCTATCGACCCACCCAGGAGCAGTGCTCCCCAGGCTGTGTTTAATGCCAGCGCCCTGGGCAAACCGGAATCTTTCAATGCGCCGCTGCCGCCGGAGTAAGGGGTCCGTTCGGTGAGCAGGTCGGTCTCGTAGTCAGCATATTCGTTAGCCAGGTGGATGCTGGCGGTGATCGGGAGCATGGCTGTATACCCCCAGAACAGGTCCATCCATTCCAGGGTATGGTCATGTGCCAGAGCAATCAGCACCCCGAAGGTAAATACAAAGGTCAGCAGTAAAACCTGAGCTGGGCGGATCATTCGGAATAAGGTCGTCAGCAATCGTTTCATCGATGGATAAGAGGTGGTGGTTTAATCACCGCGGGAGTTCGTTGGATAACCTTACCACACAAATCTGCAATTCGATTTCTGGAAAGTTGGTTTAGCTGCGCGGAAAATATTCTTGGATAAATCACGTCACTTACAGATGAAGAAATTCTTTTTAGATCATAAAAGAATGAGCGATCTATCACGAGGTTTGAGTTGCTGATAACAATGAGATTGCTTCTTTAGAATTTGAAGTTTTCACCTGGGAGATCTGGAGCGGTAAAGTTCAGTAAATTCTGCCTAGAAGGCAATTTGGTTCGTTCTCGAAAACAATTGTGGTTGAAAAATCGGAATTTTAATAAATATAACGCAGATTTCACGCTATTTTCACAGTCTTGTAACGGCAAGATGGTAATAATGTAGGTGTATCAGTGTATTTATCGCGCTGATCACATCCAATCAATTCGGCATGCAATTTTTTGCCAGACCTTTCAGAAAGGAGGTAGAAATGTTCAAGAAGTTACTGCTCATCGCGCTTGTTTTTGCCCTGGTCTTTGCCATGGTGGCGGTTGTCTCGCCCGTAAGTGCAGTAGGTGGCGGAGAAGGAGGGACTGGTGGGGGCAATCCAGGTTGGTCGAACAATCCCGGTACTGGCGGCACTGCTCCCGGACAGGGAGGCAGTGGTCCGATCAGTCCATAGCTGGATTTGTCAATATTTGAAAAAAGAATTGGGCAATCTCAACGGGGGGTGCCCAATTCTTTTCTTTTATTCGCTGATCGATACCCTGGACAGGAATTCACCTGAACTTACTTCAATTTGAGAGAGATAATCATCCAAGATGATTATTGGCAAAGTAGATTTTTAAATCAGATATGTCCACAGTCTATGCTGGTTTTAAATCCAGCACCGGTGTGCCATGAAAAGCATCCAACCCGTGGACTGTCAACACATTCTCGTCGATATCTACCAATCTGACCTTCGTGATACCAATGGGATTTGGGCGCCGGGGGGTGCGGAGTGTGAAGACACCCCGTTTTGGTCGGCTCAAGTCTCCGCGCGGGTGCTGGTGCATTTCGTAGTCATCGGTCTTGTGAAAAACAAAAACTACCAGTATGCTGTTCCCGGGTTTCAGTCCATCCAGCCCATCTACAAGATCGTGATCGAGCACAATGCGCGAATTGATCTCTTTCAGTTTGTGGGAGTTGCTCTTCTCTTGGATATCATTTTCCACATAGCCGATAGCATGAAATTGAAAAGTTTCTGCTTTGTTCACGTTTTCCTTTTCATTAAAAAATTTGTGATCAAATTTTAGCGCCGTTTGATCAGTTCAAATAAGGCTGCTGACCAGATGAAATTATTGAATCGACGGGCAATCCCTCAGTTCTTTGTATTTTCTATGATCTCTTCCAATGCATCCTGATCGTTTATTTTGATTTCCGTGCGGTGAAGCTCGATGATCTCTTTGTCGGAAAACTGGTACAGGAGTTTGCAGACCATTTCTCTGGTCGTACCGATGCGGGCTGCCATGGCGTCCAGGGTCAGGTCGCGGGCGACAAAATCGCCGACAGCGTTTTCATATTTTTCTAGAAGTAAATTTGCCAGCCTGCCAGCCAGGGGCTGAAAAGCCAGTTCCTCCAGGATCTGCGAAGCGCGGCTCATCCGATTTGCCATCACTTCGAAGAGTCCCCAGGCAATTTGTGGATTTTCTTCTATCACCCTGCGCATTTTATCTTTGTGCCACAGAAGCAGTTCGCCATCGGTGGATGCCTGGATACCTACCGGATTGGGTTTATTTTCTTTGAACAGACCAATCCCCCAAAAAAGTTCTCCCGAATGGAAAATCTCGATCACCAGGCTGCGTCCCTGGCGGGATTCTTTTAATGCCTGGAACTCACCGGAATTCACATACAGCAGGTATGGCCAGACATCACCATGGTGGGTGACGAATTCACCTTTTCGGTACCTTTTCGAAAGAGCCAGTGATTTGAAATCTGTCAGTTTTTCGGAAGTGAGTAACGAAAAAATTGGGTTTGGAACTGCGCCAGTTTCTTGCGTCATGATTATCCACCTTCTAAATTTTCTAAGGCATTCATATCGTTAATGTGGATGCTCGCCCGAGTAACTTCGATGATCCCATCTTCCTGAAACTGGTACAGCACCCGGCAGACCACCTCTGGAGTGGCGGCAACCGTAGCGGCTAAATCGTTCAGAGTTAGATTGCGCTCAAGAGACGTGTCGGAAGAATTTTTATATTGCTGGAGCAAGAGAGATGCCAACCGGCCAGCGACTGGTTTGAAAGCCAGGTTGTAGATTATTTCTCGAGCCCGGCGCATTGTCCGGGTCAATATACCCGTGACCTCCCACATCGCGTCAGGGTACCGGCGCAATGTGCGTAAAATGGTTTCCTTATCCCACAGGAGTACTTCTGTGTTTTTGGTGCAGAACAAATAACCAGGCATGGGCTGATTATCAAAAATTGAATGTGCCCAAAAAACTTCAAAGGGATCCACATAAAACAGTACGTGTTCCTTTCCCGTAGCAGATAACATCGCCCATCTCAATTGCCCTGAAGTCACATAGACAACATAAGGCCAGACCTCTTCCTGGTGCACAGGGTATTCACCACGCTGGTATTTACGTGTAATTGCTTCTCTAAATAAAATATCTCTTTCTTTTTCAGGTAAACTGCCAAAGACCTCTGTTTTGTGGAATTCTTCAAAAGCCTGATCATTCATAGTTTACGTCCTTGCCCGGTTGCTTGTTCATCTACCAGAATTATACACACCAGGTATTAATAATTATCAATGAATTTTTTGTGGGAGATAGTTATATTGTTCACAAAACAATCCATACTTTTGAGGAGGAATAAAAATGCTTCAATCTACATCGCGGAATACGAGATATATCGTTGTTGGTATTGTCCTGGTAGCGGCAATATTGATGATCTCACTGGTTCCATTCATTGCTTTTGATATGGTCAATCCCATCGTCAAATACCAGCAGGAGCGGATCGCGCAGTTCACCGCCGACGGCAACCCCCAGGCGCCGCTGCTGACCCTGACGACCTGGCTGGTGAGCTTTTTCTACCCGTTCTGGGGCACGCTGAGTGCGGCGGCAGGGTTGGCATTACTGGTCATCGCAGTTCCCTTGTTTAAAGGAGAAGCATGGGCACGCGGTCTGGCTTTACTGTGCCTGGCTGTTCCCTCGATGGGCGGGGCATACATGCTTGTCCCGTGGATGAATTTCGTTGGCAGCAAAGAAGGCGGATTTCCGCCTGCGGTCATCATTATGTCGATTGGATTGATCGCCTATTTTACTCTCCTGCTGGCGGATAAAGGTGATACCAGGCAGAAGCTCGTCGATTTCTTTGTCTTCTTGATGCTCGGAGTCACCGCAGCGGAGAGTTTTGCCAATGGGCATGCGGCTTTCCGCATTCTCTACGGTCACCCATCTAGACCGCAATTTGGGGAAGGGATCGCGATCACTTATTTTGGCTGGTTGGGATTATGGTTGACTGCTGGATTGCTGATCGCATCGATCTACAAACTCGGTGCCCGCCAAAAATCAGGCTGGTTCATGGCGTTGATCGCCGGTGTCTTTGCCCTTGTATTCGCCAGTACCACTCATTATGTACGGCATGCCACTCTGGATTACCTGTACAATGCTTTAATGGGTGCCTTCTTGATAGTTCTCCTGTTGATCCCCCTGGTAAAAAAACGTTTGCTGAAACCCTTCGCAGAATAATTTTTCCCGCTCTTGATCCCAAAAGAGGTTACTCACTGCAACCTCTTTTGGGATTCTCCATTTCGACATCAAATTGTATTCGTCCATGATTTACCTTAAGTTAAAGACTTTGCTGCCGACTTTTGTGATAATGATCACAAAGCGAATATGTATTTAAGGAGAATCAACATGAAAGAGACATCTCAAACCAATCGCACGATTATGTCGATCACGGCGATCGTTATCGGCTTGTTAATGATCGCTCTGATCCCCTTCTTAGTGCAGACATCACTGGACCGGGTGCTGTTCCATCTTACTGAACACATCGAAGCGGGGAATCCAGCCTTCCAGAGCGGGATCTTCCTTTTTGATCTCTTCTACCCGACCTGGCGGGCATTGATCTTCGTTGCCGGTATCGCATTGATCCTTATCTCGCAGGAAATCCGCAAAGGTGAAGAATGGACCTATCCAGTCGCGATGGCACTTTTTGCACTGCCATCGATCGGCGGTTTTTTCATGTTCCTGCCGTACATCAGCTGGGTACCTGGATTTCCTCTACCGGTCGTTATCTCGATGATTGGTCTTGTCGGCTACTGGATATTTATATTCCTGCGGGAAGCGGAATTGAATGAGAAGTTAATTCGATTTGCTGCCCTGACACTGATCGGCATGCTGGCAACACACGCGTTCACCATCGGCATTGGCGCCCAGCGAACGATGATGACCCGACCGGGACATCCGTTCTATCAGGATTTGTCCTGGTGGATCTTCAATTGGGCGGGTACGGTCAACTGGGTGGCTGTAATATTGTTATACCTGGCTATTCCATTCCTGTCCGTAGGCCGTCGGAGAGGGTGGTGGCTGGCTGTGATCGGTGCAGTAGCCATCCTGGCTATCGATGCTCCCACGCAGTTCATCCGAACGAAAACTTTGGATTACCTGTATGGGTCATTGCTGGCGATTGGTGTGATTTTTTTTACTGTCGTTCCCTACTTCAAGGATCGACTTCTTCAAGACACTAACCAGGTAAGCGAACCGGAATTACAGGAAGCAACCTCATGAAGAATAACTATAAACTTGGAATTGTTCTATCGATTGTGGGAATCCTGACGGGGTTCCTTGTCTTGTTCATCATGGCAAGCATTTATCAGGTCAATATTGATGGGAAATTAGCCGGTGCCAGACCCGATGAAGCCATCACTGTGCAGATTTCGTTTGCCCTGCTGTCATGGGTAGGCACAGCAGCTGGGGCAGTCTGGGTAGCGGTCCTGTATGGATTTGTCAACAAACGGGATTGGGCCTGGTTTTGGGGAACAGTCGCAGCTACCATGCAAATCCTGTCTGGATTCTTCCCGATGATACCCCCATCCAGCATTGGCCTGCCAGCACCGACGGTTTGGATATTCCTGATCGGTTTTGCTTTGTGGTTTGGAATGCTGTTGATACGCGGGGTAAGCTGGAAGATCCTGGTGATCGCTTTCTTCAGCGGAATTGCTTACGTTTTGACCTTCATTGATGGGGTCGGAGCGATTTCCCGCTACCAGACGGAAGCAAAAGGATTCATCAGCAGTATGTATGCCATGTCCCAGATGGTCAACTGGTGGGGTGCGGCATCATGGGCAGTGTTCATCCTTGCACTGGTCAAACAGAAAAAGTGGACGATCCCGATGGGAGTATTTGCAGCCTCCATGTCGATCTTTGGTGGATACCCTGTTGGTGTTACTGACGTGATCATCAAAGGCAGGTTTTCCATGTTCCTNNCGATTGATCGAAGGCTGGCTGAATGTGGAAGATTGACGAGCAGTATTTCCCCTATATTCTTCTGGTTTCCCTGATCGTGTTTTTTATTATCGGGATTTCATTAGGATTCACGCCGGCTCATTAATAACATATCCGTTGGGAATCTATGATTCAAAAAAGTAAAGATTTATCGGTAATTCGCCGGTGGATGCAGACAGGCTTTGTCGTTATCACTGTCCTTATCGGTCTCCGGCATATCATGCCCGGGGAATCATCCAAGGGCGGCGCGTTTGATTCATTCTGTCCCTTCGGGGCGGTCGAAACTTGGTGGGCTTACGTGACCACTGGTCATCCCTTGAAATCGACCAGCCCATTGAACTTTACCTTTGGAATTGCGGTTTTAGGAGTCAGCCTGGTGGCTGGACGCGCGTTTTGCAGCTGGATGTGTCCGCTGGGAACCCTGCAGGATTTGTTCGCTGGATGGTCACGCCGTCTGAGCGGTGAAAAACATAAAAAAAGAGGTTTGAAGAGCAAAGCCAGGTACCCGATAAGACTTCCACCAGCTGTTGATAAACCAATGCGGTATTTAAAATATATTGTCCTGGGTGTCATTTTTGTCGCAAGCGCTTTCACGCTTTATCCACCGCTGCACAGTATCTGTCCAGCCAGGGCAATCTTCGGTTTTCATTGGGATGCACTTTTATTAGGTGGAGTTATTGTGCTGTTCATTCTCAGTTCAATGCTGATCAGAAGATTCAGCTGCAAGTATCTTTGTCCGTTAGGTGCATTAGTTGCCATCATGAATAAATTTTCTCTGATCAAACCCAAGGTGGACCAGGGAAACTGCACTCATTGCGGTCGCTGTGATCAGGAATGTCCAATGGACATTCCTGCAGTCCCAGATAACATGAACTCAATGGAGTGTATACGATGCCTTGAATGCCTGGAGACGTGTGCCAGGAAGAGTACGGTTGATCTATATATCGGTTAACATTTTTCATCATCGCAATCCCGGGTGCATAGGGGAGCAATCCGGGTTCTTTGTGGCTTGGTTTTGCTATTTATCAAAGACAATAATGGCATTTCGTGATAAATTTCTCGATAGATTATGAATGTGATCTATTGAAACAGGAGAGCCAATGGAAGCATTACGCAAAAGATTCGACTATCTCTTCACTTCCACCAGAGGTTTAGCCCTGACAGCGATTGCAATCATTTCGCTTGTGACTGCCATCTGGGGGATGTTATCCGGACCAATGGTGGAATGGGGAGTCAGAGACGTGGTCGTCAGGTTATTCGGCATGAAACTGGTCCAGGCAGAACGCGAGGGTCGGATTGTCATGCTGTATCACACCATCGCAATGACGGTCGTCGCCATTGAAGTGTACTTCATCACCGGAATCGTGAAGATGAAAAGGCACGAACAAAAAATGATTAACGCAACCGTCACTGTGGGATATTTAACATCGATCATTTTTGGTTTGATTTTTGGATACTTTGGCCATAACTTCATCTTCCATGGTTTGTTCTTAGTAGGTCAAACCCTGGTCTTTTTCGCTGGTATCCTGCTGACAGTAGCTCTGTGGCCATGGCGTAAAGAATACCTGCTGCCGCCGGACTCACCAAAGTCAAAAACGAAGAACGGGGTTGATCTGGAACGGGTTGCTTTCTTTGTTATGGCTGTTGCCACCCTGATTTCAGCGAGTTTTGGCGCCATCACAGGTTCATTTTGGGGTAATGGGCACGAAACTTTCCTTGCCGAAGACCTGATCCGGACCCCTAACAAAACAATGCTGCAGAAAGCGATCATTGGTCACCTGCATATCATGGTCACTCTGGTTGCTGTGGCTTTGACATTGATCGTTGGCATCTGGATGGACTTTAAAGGCATCTTGCATAAAATTGCTATGCCGCTGATGATTATTGGAACGATCGTGATTACTATCGGAGCCAACTCCGTGGTGTGGGTCTCCTGGGCGCATACCACAATCTATGTCGGATCGGTCTTCGTCATGCTGGCAGCTTTGATGTATGTGATCTATTCCTGGGATAAATTAATCAAAGACCGGATTGCGGAACTCGGGATTAAAAAACCGAACGGCTGGCAAAAATTTAAAGCCCTTCTTCATGACCCATTGAAGTTTGGTACAGGGTGGCAGATGGTCTTTATGAATTTTACGGTCAGCGGTGTGGGCATCTTCATGGCGGTCAAGCTGGATGAGATCTTCCGTGTATGGCCGCACCGGGAGGAACGTATCATTCTGACCGGGCACTGGCATATACTGGCAGCAATCATCGCAACGATTGCCCTGTTATATTTTGCCGACCTGGCGGGTGTGAAAGGCAGGGCACGCCAGTGGTTTGGCTGGATGGTGATCATCACTTCGGATTTAGCTTTTGGAGCAGTGACGATNNGTGACGGTTTTCTCCATGAAGCGGCTTTTTGTGGAGGAGATTAACCAGCAAGGAATTGTCAACTGGACGATGCTTCTGACGGATATCGGTCTGGCAGCACTGCTGGTCGCCCTGGCTTTGTTCATGGTATGGAGACTGTATGACCTGTTCCTTAAGAACGGGCGTTGGGCGGAAGAACTGCAAACCGAACGCAAAAAAAATGCAAAACTTGAATTGAAAGAACAACAACAGAAAATGGAAGAACTCAAAGCAGTACTTGAGGAGGAATCCAAATGAGACGCACAAATTTATTGTTGATGTTGATCATGACAATCTTTTTGATTGCGAGCTGTGCTCCAGCACCAAGTGTGGGAGAGATCACTCCTCCGTACGTGGATACAGGCGTTGATCCAGATGCCTGGGTAACGATCCCGGCAGGAGAATTTCCCTTCGGACAGCATAACCATATGACCATGCTGGATTATGACTATCAGATCATGGTGACGGATGTCACCAACCAGCAGTATGCTTCATATTTGAATGCGGCGCTTGCTTCCGGAGAAATTAGCCTGGGTGAAGTTGAAGTCGAAGCTGGAGAGAATATTCACATCGTTGAAGGGGTGTATGGGTTTTTTGAAGGGGAACCATTTGATGGTTACAAACATGAGGAACCCATCGGTCCTGGTGATTACATCTATATGCCTATGGAAGAGGAAGGATTGCGCCTGGTCTTCGATGGTAGTTCGTTTGCAGCTATCCCAGAGTATGCCAACCATCCAATGACCATGGTTTCCTGGTTTGGAGCAAATGCTTACTGCGAGTATTATGGTGGCAGACTGCCAAAAGAAGTCGAATGGGAAAAAGCAGCCAGAGGAACAGCGGTTGAAGACGAACATGGATTACCTTTCCCGTGGGGATACGAGATCGAGGGCAATCATGCAAACTTCTATTCTTCATTTGATCTGTTTGAAAAGTTGTTTGGCAAGTTGGGTAACACAACACCGGTTGGGTTTTATAACGGAAATGCTTATCAGGATTACCAGACGTTAGATGGAGCCAGTCCGTATGGGTTGTACGATATGGCTGGGAATGTCTGGCAGTGGACTGGAGATGACTACGAAAAACAGCATTACCATTATTTACGTGGTGGAAGTTTCTATTCCTATGAGGTTGATTTGCGGGTCTGGAAGAATAACAGCGCTCATCCAACATATTACAGCCCGGCAGTTGGTTTCAGATGTGCAAAGGATCAATAATTAATAGTATAACTCTCTAGAAATTTCTGATAAAGAGACTATTCAGAAAAGTTGATGTGATCAGAATATGGAAAAATTCCAGGCTTCATTGAAAAAAGTTCGAGCGAAATATATACCAATGATTAAGAGTCTCCAGACCGGTTTACTTCTGGTCACCGGGCTGAGTGGATATATGAGTGCTCGTTGCCCCTGGTTCAATTTTCCTACGCTAATCGGAGTTGCGGGGAGTTTATTCCTGAGTATCAGCGGGAGCACTGTCCTGAATATGTGGTATGACCGGGACATTGATGCGAAAATGTCCCGGACTGAGCACCGTCCCTTACCGGCTGGTTCGGTCTCCCCACGCGAGGGACTCTTATTGGGGATCCTGCTGTCTGTCCTCGGGGTTGGGTGGGCTGTCTTGCTGGACCCACTTTATGGGATAGTGGTTTTCGCTGGGCTGTTCTTTGATGTTGCAGTCTACACGATCTGGTTGAAACGCCGTACCGCCTGGAGCATTATCTGGGGAGGGCTTTCCGGGGGCATGCCAATCCTGGCAGGAAGAGTTTTGGGCGTTGGAACTATCGATTGGGTGGGGTTGATGCTGGCGGCCAGCGTATTGTTCTGGATACCAACGCATATCATGACCTTCAGCATCCGATATCATGAAGATTACCAGGCAGCTGGAATTCCAACTTTCGCATCAGCTTACGGATTCATCAAGACTCGAAAAATCATTGCGATTTCCAGTGTGCTGGCAGCGATCGCTATGGGTTTGTCTGCGTACGGCATCGGGATCGATATCGGGTACTTCCGCATCATGATCGTTCTTTCCGTTGGATTGTTATCCCTGGCAGCGATCAGTACCAGAAACCCATCAGATAAATGGAATTTTGGACTTTTTAAGTACGCATCTCTCTACATGCTGGGTTCTATGCTGCTGTTGGCGGCAGTCGCTTTCTAGAATTGCTGGGGAAAAATAATTGAGTACTGATCAAACAACAGCCACAATTAAAATAAAAATCCTGGATCGCTTGCTGTTATTGGCAGCGGGACTTTTGGCGGCTTACCAGATTGGTTTTGGAATTTCCGAAGCGGAATTGATACCGATGGTCAGTTATACGGTCGCTTTTGGTGTGCTGCTTGTTGCCGGTTTGTTGATCATTATCATGGGTTTCGATATCCTGGAGAGCCCGCTGGTAGTTATCGTATCAACTCTGCTGCCCCTGGGAATCTCCATGGGCATCATCGCTGAACATATACCTTCACTTGTATTCGAATACCTGGTCTTCGTATGTGTGGGTTTTGTTTTACTCGCTTCCACCCGGTTTATAGAAAACAGGACAGCAGCACTTATCACCTTGGCAATCGTTCATGGAATATCCGGTCTGGTCATCTTCTTCGTTCCAATCATCCTCAGTATCCGTGGGGTTACCCCGCTCGGGTTCAGCCTGGTAGGTATCGGAGGAGGTTTGATCGGCGTTGGCGGATTGATGCTGGCTTTCCTGAGGACAGATCATCCAATACTGTCCAGAGAGACGATTTTCAAGGTCTTGCCCGGTTTGTTATTGGCGATGACCCTGTGTTTTGTGGCTGGATTCTCCATGGGCGCTTAGTGGATGAATTTTTTTTAAAGCTTGATGGGGGATTGCTGTGATGTTAAAGCCAGGCGCATCAAAATTTTGGTTGATATTACTATCCGGTGTAATGTGGTCGGGAGTGGGGATCCTGCTGAACAGCTATGCTTATCGATGGTTGATTGTCCTCAAAGTTTCTGAAGCCCGCTGGTATCTGTTGGGTGGTCTGATTCTTGGATCTGGGATTTATGTATGGGGTTTTTCGCGGCTGGCGGAAAATAATATCCAGCGCATAGATATGATCTCCAGCGACAAACCGTGTATTTTTGCCTTTCAGAAATGGACCAATTACCCGCTGGTCATTTTTATGATCTCATTGGGTATCATTCTGAGAGAATTTTCCCCAATTTCCAAACCATGGTTGGCAGTGCTCTATTCCGGCATCGGTTTGAGCCTGTTAATTTCCAGCTTTCATTATTACCGCAAATTAATCATAAATTTGGCTGTCAATTAAGCTGAGAAACCTTTTACCGGCACCAGGATGTGGGAGGCAGATTGCGCATAGGATTAACAAAAGTATCTTATTTGGTTTGAATTTTATTGTGCTCATCAACCAGAACGATCCTTGGGGTCCAATCGTCTGGCAGGGGATCTTCTACATAGGTATAAGCCATAATAATGACATGGTCACCAACACCGACCAGGCGGGCGGCAGCGCCGTTCATCTGGATCACTCCCGAGCCTGGTTCACCGCGCATCACATAAGTCTCCAGGCGGGCACCTGTTTCGACATCAACGACCTGGACATGTTCATATTCGCGGATACCGCTGGCATCTAAAAGGTCCTGATCTATACTGATGCTGCCAGCATAATTTACATTAGCATCCGTGATAACCGCACGGTGGATTTTCGCTTTCAATAATTTATGAAACATTTCTTTCTCCAATAAAAGAATAACAGGGGTTAGTCTGACTTTTGCCCGGTATACCAGACTCCGTCACGGAGTAAATAATTATCAATCAGGCGTGTCTTTCCGACGAAGACCGCCATTGAGATGAGGGCATCTTTATTGACTTCTTCCAGTTCTTTAAGCTTCAGGGGATGGGCGATGGATACGTACTGCAGATCTGCCAGAGGTTCAGCATTTATCGTCTGGCGCACCAGCTGGCGCAGTGCTTCAGCGTTGCGCGTACCACCTTCATAGGATGCCTTGACCTGTTCCAGGGAGCGGTGCAGCACGGTGGCGGCTTTACGCTGCTGCGGATCCAGGTAAGTATTCCGGCTGGACATCGCCAGACCATCCGCCTCCCGGATGATCGGGCAGACAATTACTTCGATTGGGTAGTTCAGATCCCGCGCCATCTGACCGATGACAACTGCCTGCTGGGCGTCCTTCTGACCGAAGTAAGCCCTGTCTGGCTGAACACCGTTGAACAGCTTGGCTACAATGGTTGTTACCCCGCGGAAGTGACCAGGACGACGGGCTCCTTCCAAAGGTTGGGTGACATCATCAACAGTGACCCAGGTCTGGAAGCCTTCTGGGTATATCTCATCGTCTGCTGGCAGCCAGACCAGGTCTGCTCCGGCATCCTTCAGCAATGCCAGGTCCCGGGGTGTGTCGCGGGGGTAGGACTCCAGGTCTTCATTGGGTCCGAACTGGGTTGGGTTGACAAAAATACTTACCACGACAGAAGCGCATTCACGCCGTGCTCTTTCCACCAGTGAGAGATGACCTTTGTGAAGGTATCCCATGGTTGGGACCAGACCAACAGGCTTGGTCATTCCTTCGATCGCGCCGCGTAATTGTTTTAAACTTTCAACGGTTTCCATCATTATCCTTGCTTTTAAATTCAACAGCAGACTTCACCAGGCGCCACAGTGTACGATTGACTGGGGTTGCAACACCGTGTTCCTTGCCTGATTGTACGATTGCACCACAAATGGCATCGATCTCGGTCGGTGCACCACGATCCAGATCCTGGAGCATCGAGGATCGATTGCTGGCAGTACCGTGAACAACAGACTCAATGGTACCCATGGGGTCTTCCATTTTGACTGCAATCCCCTGAGCTGAGATAACATGAATTACTTCCTCAGCGATCTCCGCCATGAGTATACGCAGGTCATCTGATTCTGACAACTTTCCGTTTTGCACACCAAGAATGGCGGTCAGTGGGTTGATGGCAGCATTGATGACTAATTTCCGCCACAACAGCGCCCTGACATCCGGAACGACCTCGACGATGAATCCAGCCTGAGCAAAAATTGAGGCGAACTTATCGACACCCCGGTGCTGTCCTATGGAGATGGGTCCATCTCCCCCCGGTAAGACCTGCCCTGGAGCGATCAATGAAGCACCTGAAGTGGTTACACCGGCAAGGGTACGTTTTTCACCTAATCCCGTGGCGAGTATCTCGTAGTTTCCCAGACCGTTCTGCAGGGTCAGGGCATAACCATGTGGACCCAGGCAGGTCTGTAACTGCTCAGCCGCCCTTTCAGTCTGCCAGGATTTGACCAGGACGAGGGCTCGATCGAATATGGGGATTGAGTCACTTACCGAGTAGACTTCAACCGGATAAGCGGTTTCGCCTCCATCTCTTTGTATAACCCTTACTCCCCTCTCTTTCAGGGAGGCCAGCCCCTCCGGCCAGGATCCCAGCATGGAAACAGATGTACCCGCCTGTGAGAGGCGGGCGGCGAAAAAACAAGCCAATGCACCTGTACCAACGATCAGAAGCGGCTCAGAGGACAAGGGCATTACTCCAGGTTATCGCTGAATCTCGCCCACTCTTCTTCGGACATCTCGATAGTATGCTCATCTGCTGGGAACCTGCCGGCGAGCACGTCTTCGCGGTAGGCAGTAAAAGCTTCAGCCATGGTGGCATGCAGTTGTGCGTATTGTTTAACAAATTTTGGGGTAAAACGATCGAACAGACCGATCAGATCATGGGTCACCAGCACCTGACCATCGCATCCCACTCCGGCACCGATCCCGATTGTAGGGATGTTCAACTGGCTGGAGATGTACTCAGCCAGTTTGCCGGGGACGGCTTCCAGAACGATACTGAAGCACCCGGCATCCTGTAAGCGTAAGGCTTCATCAAGCAGCAGCCTGCCGGCATCTGCGGTCTTTCCCTGGGCGCGGAAGCCACCAAATTGGTGGATGCTCTGCGGAGTCAGCCCGAGGTGCCCCATCACCGGGATGCCTGCGCCGACGATCGCCCTGACCACCTCCAGCCGTTCGCTGCCACCTTCCAGCTTGACGGCGTCCATATTGGCTTCCTGCAGAAAACGACCGGCATTCCGGACCGCCTGTTCTGGTGAGATCTGAAAGGACATGAAAGGCATGTCACCGATCAGCAGTGGAGTTTGCGCTCCACGGGCGACCGCTTTGCAGTGATGGAGCATGTCTTCCATGGTTACCGGAAGGGTGGTCTCATAACCGAGGACGACCATCCCCAGTGAGTCACCGACCAGGATCGAATCGATGCCGGCGCGTTCGATAGCTAATGCTGTCGGGTAATCATACCCGGTCAGCATGGTGATCGGCTCCCCTTTGGATTTTTTCTTTTGAAAAGTGAGAGTGGTTACTTTTTTCTTTTTATCCATACTGATCACAGAAACCTTTATAGAGAGACATGTACATTGTACCCCATACTGCCTGGAAAGATGGTGCCTTGTATTTGTGACAGATTGAATTGAGATTGGATGATTTGTCTTTGTCGATTTGAAATCTTTGAATCACGGGTTAGTTCAGATACCTTATAACGGCAGCATTTCAATCGCTGCCTGAGGGCAGGTGTTGGCGCACAAACCACATCCCCAGCAGAGCTCGGGATCGTAGTGCACCTGACGCAGGGTTTCACCGTGAAGGCTGATCTCAGCTCCATCGGTGTAGAAAGCGTTGAACGGACACCGTCCGATGCAGGTACCGCAGTGTGTGCAGGTTTGCCAATCGACCTCTGCGATGTAATGTGAGCGCGGGTAGAGCTTGTCCAACCCCAGGCGCATCCCGGCGATGAAAGGAAAAGAATAAGATGGGTGGCAGTTGCCGTGGCTGATCCACTCCAGGTCGGGGTCATTCTCCTTCCAGTTGTGCGGACCGGTATGGATGATGCCCATGCGATCGAGGGCGATCAGGTGAGCTTTGGCTTCCTCGACCGTCAGGCGGCGACCCTGGCCGCGTTCAAGGGTCAGCCTGGCGCGCTCACCAACCCGCATACTGCCTTCAATCACCGGGCTGTTGGGGTTGAGGGTGGTCTTACACGGGCAGGNNCGGCCGCCACCAGCTCCAGGGCTTCCTCTAACAGCAAGATATCTTTATTCTTCATCGGCATCCACGCATCTGGATCCTTGACAAACTGCTCGATTGCCGGCATCCACAGATTGATGAACTCCTGGATCTGCCATTCGCCAACCTGGTTCCTGGTTTCTGCCGGTAAGCGGCACCAGTTTCCGGTCTCGATGGTAGTCAGCTGGTCCAGGTTGGCATAAAAAGTACTCGGAGAATATATCTTGACAGCATTGACTTGATCAACGTTGATCAGGTCTCGCTTCAAAGAACGTTTAATCAATGAGTCAGTCTCTGATGGGGAGATGTGCAGTGACGAGGAGATTTGGTCAGCGCTCATACTCTCCTGACCGAGGGCGACAACCAGATCCAACTCCTGTTGGGTAACGATCAAATCAATGTACGGTACCATCGCCGGGGGGATTTGGAAAACGTCGATGAATTTTTCTTGCTGGTCCATGAGGATGCTCCTGTTTGATGATGGGACGTGATGAAATTGTATCAGTTATTTTTGTCATCCTAAATCAGGATGATGATATTTTGATTTGTTTTTTGATTCAGGATACAATATGTGATGTAACAATTATTTCACATCTATGATTCCTGAACACTCACACAAGGAGGTATGAATGTCAGAAATGAAAGACGGATGTGTAAAACCAGCACGAGGACCAATCGTGCCAGAGACTGATAAAGACGCTTCTGGGGAAGCGAAATCAATTCTTAAGGAGGTTAAAAAAGTGGGTGCAAAAGTTGGTAAAGAGGCAATTGATTTTGAAGCCAACGCATATGTTGAGGGGTACGGGTTTAAACCTGTCCGATTGTCCGATTATAAAGGAAAGTGGATCGTCCTTTGTTTTTACCCGGGTGATTTCACATTTGTCTGACCGACCGAACTGGCAGCGGTCGCTGCCCTTTATGATGAGTTTCAGTCGTTAGATGTGGAAGTGCTTTCGGTGAGTACAGATAGTCGTTTTGTGCACAAGGTCTGGCAGGAAGAAGAATTATCCAAGATGCTTGAGGGAGGAGTGCCGTTCCCGATGCTATCAGATGCAGGTGGTCGCATCGGAACAATCTATGGGGTGTACGATGAGGACGCCGGAGTGGATATTCGCGGTCGTTTTATCATCGATCCGGATTTTGTTATCCGGGCGATGGAGGTGCTGACTCCCGAAGTTGGGCGCAACCCGAAGGAACTGATGCGGCAGATCAAAGCCTTCCAGCATGTTGTCGAAACCGGAGAGGTGACTCCATCTGGGTGGAACCCCGGCGAAAAGACCCTGACCCCGGGTCCAGCCCTGGTTGGAAAAGTCTGGAAAGAGTGGAAACCCTGATTTGATCGAATTTAAAAAACTGCAGGGCTGTTGCAAAACAGCCCTGTTTTATTTCTGGGTTCTACCTAGTCTCAGACAGGCAATACATCTTGGGCCTGAGGGCCTTTTTGACCCTGGACCACGGTGAACTCAACACGTTGGCCTTCGTCAAGGTTTTTGTAACCTTCGCCGATGATCGAGCTGTAATGTACAAAGACATCACCACCGGAATCACGTTCGATAAAGCCGTAGCCTTTAGTGCTGTTGAACCATTTGACGGTTCCCTGTTCCTTATCCATGATTTGGAACTCCTTTCTTAGATTTTGCTTTTGTTACACATGCGTTCCAAATCAAAGATGAGACTTTTTCTTAGAACTTCTGGTACACAAGCATTCGCATCTTACCAAATTTGTGACTTTTCGTAAAGGCTTAATCATCCATTAATGCATTCTATCGTTGACACCATGCATGCAGAATGACGAAGATCATGAATTTGACTGAATAAATATTCAAAATTGGCACAAGAGTCTCATCGAAAAAGTGATTCGACTGGTATATTTAATCTAGGATACCGTATGAAAGTGTTTTTTAAATGAATTATCTTTCGAAGAATCGTCAAATTCTGAACACACAGCAGTCTCTGCTGCGTAAAAAGCTGACCAGTAAAGCTCAGCAGGTGGAAGGTCTTGATTTATTTTTGGTGCAGCACAGTATGCTTCACACAGGATCGATAACGGAGAATCAGCGATGGTCTTACGAAGACGCAGTTTTTGAGGGTTTAACGGAAGAGAACATCAGGAAATGCACCGGTAAAAATGGACACTCGATCGCATGGCTGATCTGGCATCTATCCCGGATTGAAGATGTAACCATGAACCTGCTGGTGGCAGGGACTTCACAAAGGTTTACACTGGGTGATTGGAAAAGGAAACTGAAGGTGGCTTTCAACGATACTGGCAACGGGATGTCAGCAGAGATGGTGCAGGAGCTCAGCAAACAGGTAGATATCACACAATTACGCGCGTACAGGCAGGTTGTTGGTAAACGTACGCGGAAGATTGTAAAAAACCTGGACCCTGAGATATTAACAGAACTGGTCAGACCGGAACGCTTGGAGAGGATCCTGGATGAAAAAGCAGTCCTGCCGGCAGGACTCAGTGTGATCGAATATTGGGGAAGGCGGGATATCGCTGGGTTGTTGTTGATGCCACCAACAAGACACTGCATTGTTCATCTGAATGAAGCTTATAAACTGAAGAAAAAATTGTGTAAATAATCGGGTTTTACTGGAACCTAAGGAGATAGGAATTCATGAAAACGATTGGAATTTTGGGTGGGATGAGCTGGGAATCTTCATTGATATACTATCAGAACGTCAACCAGCTGATCAAAAACCGGTTGGGTGGTCTTCACTCTGCCAAAGTGGTGATGGTTTCGGTTGACTTTGGTCCGATCGAAAAGTTGATGCGGGCAGAGGAATGGGATCAGGTTGCGAAACAACTGATTGAATCCGCTCAACAGGTAGAGGCAGGAGGGGCTGATCTCATGTTAATTGCCACCAACACAATGCATAAGTTGTATGATCAAATCCAAAAGGCGGTGGAAATACCAATCATCCATATTGCTGATGTGGCAGGGGATGCTGCTGCATCTCTGGGATATTCCACCGTGGGTCTGTTAGGAACCAGGTTCACCATGGAGCAGGATTTTTATAGAAGCCGCCTGGAGCAAAATTATGGACTCAACGTCCTCGTTCCAGGTGAGAAAGAACGGATTCGGGTGGACCAGATTATTTTTGAAGAACTCGTTGTTGGGGATATCAGAGAAGTAAGTAAAACTTACTATCTGGAGGTTATCAACAAACTCATCGATAAGGGGGCACAAGGCATCATCCTGGGCTGTACGGAAATTCCTATGCTCATCGATCAGGCAGATGTGTCTGTATCAATTTTCGACACCACGTATTTACATGCGCATGCTGCTGTGGAGATGGCGCTATCATAATTTTTAACCAATCATGATCACATAGAAAAGGGCATTAAAAATGGATCTCAACGAAAACATACTTCTTAGAAACCGTGAACTCCTCAAGACGAATTGGTGGAAACAACCCGGCGGATATGTTACCGATCAGCAAAAAGGAATGCCGCGCCCGGAGGTAGAAAAACCGATTCCGGAGGGGGCAGAGACAATCGACCTGGTGCCGGTAGAAGAATTCACAATGGGCGATGTGCCAGTGGGGCAGGTGATCGCCCAGAGACGAAGCCACCGCTGGTTTAAGGATGAGTCGCTCTCCTTAGAAGAACTCAGCTTCCTGTTGTGGGCAACCCAGGGAATCCGAATGGTTTCTCCAGATGGAGAGAGATATTACCGCAATGTGCCTTCTGGGGGAAACCGCCATCCTTTTNNCATCAGCTTGTTACCGTTCGCATCGATCCAGAAATTGCCATGCAAGTCCGTGAAGGAAGTCTGAACCAGTCAAGTATGGTGAACGGGGAACATTACTTTTTCGTAGAGCGCAGCGCGGTGACCTTCGTGTGGACGGCGAACCCTTACCGGACGGAATGGCGCTATGGTCCAGCGGCTGCCAAGCTGATCGCACTGGATGCCGGGCACCTGTGCCAGAACCTCTACGTCGCGTGCGGTGTAATTGGAGCCGGGACGGTCGCCATGGGTGCTTTCGATGAGGACCGAATGAACCAGGTGCTGAGAGTGGACGGTGAAAAGGAATTCGTTATCTATATGGCGCCGGTAGGTAAGGTCCAGAAGTAGATCAAACTGAAAATCGTCTGCTCATAGTCCAAGGTGATTGTGTTCCGGATGTGATATTCTGTTGTGGTTCTTATAAAACGAATAACAGGATTCCATGTTTTTAAAGATCGGATCATCTCCTGAAATTTAACAGTACCATAAAATAGCCCGGAACGACTGCCCGGGCTATTGGCTTCATTGGTAAATTATTTGATATTGAAAATCTTTACATCGCCTTAATCCACCAGACTGATCAGGTCAAGAACTTTGATATTGACTTCGCAGCCGGGCGTTTATACGGCGTCGAGGAACATGATCACATCCTTTGGGCAGGTGACCACGAGCGCTTCCACCCCCTAAAGTTAGATGGCTTCCCACAAGCGCGCTTCGCTGGATCTTTCCCAGACAATGGTCTCTTTCATCCGGATCGCTGGATGATCTTATGAGGTGTGTTATTCAACCAGACCCCATTGGAGCAGGCTCCACTCCAGGTGCCGTATTGGATGCACGTTTTATTGAGTACGCTGATCGGCAACGCATAGATATCTGCCAGGTACTCTCCTGAGGTTAATCTTTGCTTATTAACATCAAGAACTGCAATGGCAATGCAAACATCCAAGTCAAGTTTGATAGATTATGTTGTTGTCTCTATGACATTGGATTTTTTCTCATCCAGAACCAGGCTAAGCAGTTGGATGCATTTGAATATCAATCGTTCAGAGATGACTTCGGAGATTTTCTTCATGAAGAAATATCCATATTCCGGATTGTCATCCAAAAGATCTCTGAGGGATCCTGCTTCGATCGATAGTACTTTACTATCGGTGACCGCCCGAGCACCTAATGTGTAAACATGAGGCGGAACAACAGCCGACCAGCCGAAGATTTCATTCTTACCAAGTGGGCTGGTTGTTTGCAAATGCTCTCCTGATCCTTGGAAGAATAAGTACATTGTTAATTCGATCTTTCCATCAAGGACAAGAAAGAAGTAATCGGCGTTTTCTTTTTCGGAAAATATCCAATCGCCAGCTTTGACATCGACATCGTCACTGATCATGGCGATCTCATCCAGCATATAATGATTTTGTTTTGCAAAGAGTGGACATTTACGGAGAAGTTCTGGTGAGACCATTTCCTACCTCCTTCCAAGTAAAAAATGATACGATGCTACTCAACAGTATCCAGTGGGTACCATATATCGATGGAATTCGTCGGAACGAATATCTGAGCGTTTTGGAGGAATATGGTATAATTATTCAACTATTTAATTAATTAATTGAATAGTTAATATTATACAGGATTATTTGGAATTTACAAGGGTTTTAATCAAATAATTGACACAGTGAAAGAATAAAGGTTATTTAATAGTGAAAAAGATAACAAACAGCATGATTTATGGGCAAGAAATTAAGCCTATGAAAAAGCTAGCCACTCAACACGCAGATGTCTATAGCGTATTTAGTAATGATAAACGAGTGCTGATCTTTTGGCTGCTTGCTGGGCATGAAATGTCGGTACAGGATATCGCTAATGCGGTTGGAACTTCCGTCCAGAACACATCGCAACACCTCAGGCTAATGAAAACAAAAAGAATCCTGGACTTTCGCCGGGAGGGGAATACGATCTTATACAAAGTATCTGATTCGGATATAGGTAAACATTGTCTATATATTCATCATCTAAATTTAGAAGATAGCGGGAATGGCGGTTAGATAAGTAATTACCCTGATCTAGAATATCTTCAATTCGGGGTATGAGTTTTAGGTGGGAATCCCAATGACAGATTTCAGGAATTAACCCACGCCCAAACGGAGCATCTCGGCAAACTCGTCTGGTATGGTTTCGGCTTCGATGGCTGAGGCGGCGGCCTCGACATCGTACTTGATCCGGTGGAATTCGACCTGCAATTCCCCATCTGTAACCTGCAGGGTGATATAGCAAGAACGCGGATCGTTGTCCTTGGGTTTGCCGATGCTGCCGGCGTTGATCACCTGGCTGTCGCTGGGGAGGGTGCGGTGGTAGGGGATATGGGTGTGTCCGCAGACCAAAACCCCGGCATCGATGCCGTCCATGATGCGCTCCAGGCTTTTGTCGGGGCGGTCTTCGTACAGGTATTCGTTGATCTTGCGCGGGCTTCCGTGCACCAGCAAGATTTTATAATCCCCCATTTGAATATGAATCCTTTCGAACAGACCTCGCAGATAGGATTTGTTTTCGTCCGTCGTGTGCTGGTTTGTCCAGGCAATCGAGCGTTCTCCCAGAGCGCGGGCTTCTGGGGTTTTATATGCACAGCCGCAGTCGTCGCTGCTGTTGCCCACACCCAGATCATAATTGCCCATGATGGTGGGGATATCTCGCTGGTGGATATCCTCGACGACCTGGTTAGGGGATGTTCCATAACCGACCAGATCTCCCAGGCAGAACAGGTTAGTCAGTCCTTTGGTTTCGACGTCTTCGAAGAACGCTTGTAGGGCGGGTANNGTTTCGACGTCTTTAAAGAAAGCTTCTAGGGCGGGCAAGTTACCATGGATGTCGCCAAAGATGGTGACGGTTTCTCCGGGTCTGAAGGAATATTCTTGCATAAGTCTCTCTTTAACTTCTGAGAAATGGATCGGATAGTTGACATTGTATCAGTGAAACATGTGATTAATGAATTGTTAGCACAACCATTGCTTTTCATTAACTTTGGTAATACATTGATCATCCCGAATGTAAAAAAGCCAACCAGTCTCGTTCTTGATTGGCTTTATCGTTATCGGAGTAGATTACTTATCGGATTCGAGCGCGTGCTTTTTTGCGGATCAAAGTTTTTTCCACCGGGAATGAACCAGGTCTATCGTAAGGCAAACCATAGCGATCGGCAGCCAGGTAGAGGATTTCTGTGATCAGGGTCTGATAGCTCATGTTTTCGGCGGCAGCCATGATGCACAGGTCGCTGATCAGCGGGTTGAGACCGGGCAGGGTGTTGATCTCCATCAGGTAGGGCTCCCCATCGGCGCCCATGCGGAAGTCTACCCGGGCAACATCCTTGACTTCCAGCACTTCGGAAGCGCGGTGGGTCAGGTCGATCAGGCGGCTGCGCAGAGTATCGGAGACGTCCGCCGGGCACAAGTAGTTTGGCGCGCCTTCCAGACCGATGTCGATCGCTTTGGCGTCGTGTCCATAGACAGTCGGGCTGACGGAGGACAGGGTGTCGATTTCCAGCACCGGGAACCAGTGATAACCGGCAGCGTCGTAGATATCGGGGTTGCGGCGGCTGAGAGGGCTGCCCGGGTTGCCGATGAAACCGACAGTGAATTCCCGTCCGGGCAGATATTCCTCGACCAGGATAGGCTGCCGGTATGTCTCCAAGAGCCAGCCGACGCGTTCGTACAGCTCATCGTGGTCATTGATGATCGACTTCAAGTCGACACCCATACCGGTTCCTTCGCGTGAAGGTTTGGCGAAAAGCGGGAAGCGCAGGTCGGCGTGGGCGATGTCTTGCAGCGAATTGAATTCGTAGAACGGCGCAGTTGGCAGCCCCTGCTGCTGCCAGATGCGCTTCGTATGGGTCTTATGCAGGGAGATGGCGTGGGCGACTACCTGGGATCCGGTATAGGGAATGCCAAGCAGCTCGCACAATGCGGGGACATGAGCCTCCCTGCCGTCGCCGCCCAGCCCCTCGGCGATATTGAAACAGATATCCGGTTTAATGCTGTCCAGTGCCTGCGGCAGGTTGTGGTTGCCCTCAACAAAGTGGACGTAATGACCGTCCGATTCCAGGGCTGCAGCCAGGCTCTCGATGGTGGTGCGGCGGTCGAATTCGGCACCGGCATCGTGCGGATCATCCGGAGCGCGTTCAAAGTCTTCAGCCAGATTGGCAATCAGGGCGATGCGCCAGGGAGGCCTGCGGTGGTCGTTATATAGATAACGAGTGTTAGAGCGGGTAGGTTGGTAAATGAACATGTGGTACGGTTTCCTTTATGTTTTAGATAATTTTGTGGATGATTCTGCGTGTAGATGGAATTTGCGGGTCATCCGGCCAGTTAATCCGTAGGGGGTTAATTTTTGTGACCTCGAAAATCGAATGGCAGTTCGGGCAGGATACCAGTTCCATTTTCTGCACGCTGGTATGGACATGAATTGTGTGATCACAGGATGGGCACTTGATATGCAGCATCATCAACTTCCAAGTGAGTGAAGCTCTTCGTCCACCTGAATGATGGACGGTGATGAAAGAGTATCTTCTTCCAGGTATCCCAGGCTGAGTGGAAACAGCCAGACAATCTCAAGTGGGATCTTGCATGATGGACAGGCTACTTTTTGACCTATATATGGATCTGAACCAATTAATATTTGTACATGACACTCCGGACAAATTGTTGTAAACATATTTATTCTCCTGAGTGGAGTAGTATAGCTGCCGGGGATGTAATAGAGGTGTAATAAATCGGTGAAAAAGTGTTTCAGAAATATATAGATGTATAAATTTTTCTACAATCTGGAGTAAAGATATATTCCAACCCTGAATATTCACTGGGTTAGTGATTATTGTGTTAATTAAGAACCTTTAGGATTTGTGGGAAGGATTCCGAACAGAATCAGATTTGTTCTTTTTGTTTGGGCAATAAATTTATAACGCCGATAACCGGGATCAGTGTACACGTCAGAAAGAAAAGTCCACCCTGGTGAGCCATCTCAAAAAAGATTCTTGGGAATTCAATTACTGCCAAATCGCCCCATCTCCCCCACATGAACGGAGAAGCAATCAACAGCATCAGCAGACCCACGCCGAAGAAAGCGAAAGACACCAGCTTGCTCCTGCCGGTTTTTTGGAAAACCCACCATACTAGTCCAGTGAGTACCAACGAAAATGTCACATACACAGCAACACGATACCACCATAAGGGCTTTAACTCGAATGTTTCTCCGGCGATGCGTTCGAGCCGGTTCATCCATCGGTCCATGCCAGATGCGATGGCGTAAACCGCGATCATACCAATGATCGAGATGAGCTTATTGATCATATTTTTCCATCCTTAAGTCCACAGTGGCCTCTATTAAATTGAGATCTGTTTATCTATGACTCATTTGGATGCTGGACGAAAGAGTAACCGATACCGGATTCCGTGAGAATATACTGTGGTGTACGCGGGTTCGTCTCGATTTTGGCGCGCAGGCGCTGTACTAAGCCACGTACAAGCTCTCTGTTTCCTTCTCCAGCGTAACCCCAGACGTGCTCGACGATCTGGTCGGTGGGGATGATCTGACCTGCGCGGATCATCAAGGTATAGATCAGGCGGAACTCCAGTTGGGTCAGACGCACGGGCTCTCCGCCGCGCACCGTCACCGAGCGGGATGCCGGGTCGAGCTGGATCTCCCCTTTCTGCAAGGTGGGTAAACTGCTGAACGGTATCCCGGTCGTTCGTCGCAGCAGGGCGCGGAGTTGTGCCAGCAAGAAGCGCACACTGTACGGCCGGGTGATGAAAAGGTCAGCACCGGCTTCCAGGTAACGTACCTGCAGGTCGTCGGTTAATGGGTCGGAGATAACGATGATGGGGGAAGAAGTGTGGCCGCGCATCTGGCGGATTTGACTGAGTGCCTTCTCATGGTTGACCAGCGTGGCGATGAATACCAGATCAGCCGGGTTTTCTGTCCACGCCTGGATTGCCTGATCCAGGCTTTGTGTGGTACGGACAGTGAATCCAGCCTGCTGTAAAATCACCTGGAAAACGCTGGTCTCGTCAGCATGGGGGGAGAATAGAAGTGCTTGCATATGTAATGATTATATACTATTTGAACGGTAGGATTTTCACCAAAAACAGCAATGCAGCGATGGAGACGCAAGGAAGGAAATAATCATTTCCATGCATACCGGTCAGGAAGGAGACATATGCATAGGATTACCTTTCCGGTGGATAAAATTAGAATTAGATAAAGGCTTTTACCCGGAGCAGATTTCTTATCAGGTTCTTATATCCGTGCTATATACTTAATTTAATCGGACGAAAGGAGTGATAAATGGCATATTATTTGGTAAAAGCAGAAATTGATGAGAATCTCAAACCTGAATTAAAAGAGATGCTCGATGATGGAGAAATCAAGGTGATGAAACCTTTCGGAAATGCCCTGCACTTCTCTTTGACAAATGCCCGGGTTACAGATGACAACCAGATTATCTGGGAAGAAGAAGATTATTGTTCTCCCCCATTGGCAATGGAGCGTGAGGCGGTACTTGATAAATACTTCAATGACCTGGATATCGAACGTGTCGAGAAAGGCGAGGGCTGGTCCAAAATTGATAATCGACCCTTCCTCTGGGAAAGCAAAGAGAAATAAGAAATCGATTGAATATTGGCGTTTGTGGATTTTAATTCCGACATTTACTTTTTTGGTCTGGTTGTTGAAAGTTATTAAACGGGTAGAATGATTAGCTTGTATCGATTTATTGTGGAGAATTTTAAATGAAATGGTCATGGAAAATCGGTCGATTTTTTGGCATTGATGTCAACATCCATGTCACATTTTTCCTTATGGTTGGCTGGATTGGGCTGACATACTGGTTTCAGGAAAATACCATCGTAGCAGTGGTCAGCGGAGTTGGCTTTTTATTAGCTCTGTTTGGCAGTGTTGTTTTACATGAGTACGGCCACGCTCTGACTGCACGCAGGTTTGGTGTAAAAACCAGAGATATCACTTTATATCCAATCGGCGGAGTTGCCAGGCTGGAGCGCATCCCCGAGAAACCCATTGAAGAACTCTGGGTGGCGCTTGCAGGACCGCTGGTGAATGTTGTCATCGCCGCGGTTTTGTTTGGTTGGCTTATCTTTACCGGCTCGTTCGAACCGATTTTTAGTTCACGGATACTTTGGGGTTCTTTTGTTGAACGCTTGATGATCACCAACCTGCTCTTAGTTGGCTTCAATTTGATCCCGGCGTTTCCTATGGATGGTGGACGTGTATTAAGGGCACTTCTGGCACTGCGATTGGATTATACAGTGGCAACCAGAGTGGCAGCAACTATTGGACAGGGACTGGCTTTCCTATTTGGAATCTGGGGATTATTCTCCAATCCATTCCTGGTCTTCATTGCATTATTTGTGTGGGTTGGAGCGGCGAATGAGTATCGCATGGTACGAGTTAAATACTCCCTGAACGGCATTCCGATCAGCAGTGCAATGGTGACGGATTTCGACGTTCTGGATTATGAAGATAAACTGTATCGCGCTGCTGAATTGATCATGGATGGATCACAAAATGATTTTCCAGTATTGGCTGGCGATCGGGTGGTCGGAATATTGGAACGCAATGATGTCTTCAGAGGATTGAGAGAGGCTGGTGGTTTTGCTTATGTAAGGGAGATCATGGAGAGAGATTTCCCGATTGTCGATGCCCAAGAAATGTTAGAAACCGTGTGGAGGAGACTCCAGGAGTGTAATTGCCAGACACTTCCTGTATTACATAACGATCGGCTGGTAGGATTGATCACGCTGGATCAGGTCGGTGAATTTATCCAGCTGCAATCCTCTATGCCTGGAAGTACGGCTTATTAGGTTGAATAAATATTGGGGGTTTTGGAAAAAGTT
>JABAOG010000065.1_pt2 | contig 33259 bp, 36 predicted proteins | sample 7062131 | NCBI WGS metagenome assembly JABAOG01 (sample SAMN14538629, study PRJNA623070) | marine sediment metagenome | biome: marine biome [ENVO:00000428]; feature: marine pelagic biome [ENVO:01000023]; material: deep marine sediment [ENVO:00002113] | place: India: Arabian Sea | collected... | reverse complement strand
CGGGAGTTCGAATCTCTCCGGGCGCGCCATTTTAAGGTGATTACAATGATATGGTTTCTGTCTCCAGAGTGTTATCAACACCTGAAACCTGATCCCAAAAGTATTTCATATACTCAGCATCAAAGCGCGAAATCGAGAATTCCTCGATATCATTCAGATGCTTTCCTTCGCCTGTAATACAGTCTGCAATAATCTCACCGAAAACAGGTGAATATTTGAATGCTTGACCAGATCCAAGGCAATGGAAAAGATTACCGACAGTTTTGTCTTGTCCAAGGATAAATTTCAGATCAGGGGTTATATCAAAATAGGAATGATAGCCTGAGCCGTACACTGCCTTTTCAATATTCTCAAACCTTTTTTTCGCAATTTCCTCATAGACTCTAATATCCCCATATCCCAGATACTGGTTTGACGGTTCGTTGACAAAATCTGCACCGGTAATATTTAATGGATGTTCCGAAAATATTCGTGCAGTTTCCCTGATATTACGATGTCTCGGTTGGTGCATGTGAATCTCTCCATTATGCCACACCCTGTAGTAGGCCAGATTAGTATAATCAGCGATGATTGGCATATTCACATTGATATCAATCTGACTTGTCAGCCAGTTTACGACATTCACTTTTTCAGTACTGACAGGAATAAATATGCCTAGAGCATCGAATAGCGCTGGACTCCATGGTCCTGCTGCATTCACGACATGCTCACAATTAATATCACCAGCCGATGTTAATACAGTTTTAATATGGCCGTTATCATCGCTGATGAACCCTTCTACAGAAACCTGTTCGTGGGTTTCAATATTATTCCTGTTTAGGGCATTAAATAGCGCATCTCTAACAATCGATGGATCAAATTGAATAGCGCCTGGCTCGTAGTAGTAAATCTCTTCATCATGGAACTTGATCGTATTACCACAGATCTCTCTTGCCTGATTCTTGTCTATCTCGTTAAATGCTATGTTGAGCTTTTTCAGGGAATGAGACAGTTTTGCCCATTTCTCATTCTTACCATGTTTGGTGTCGTGTGCGATCCATAGTGCACCATTAGCATCAAAATCACATGAAACACCCCAGATCTCGGGAAGATTTTTCCAGTAATCTATTGAAATCTTGGCTAGTTTCGCAGCCTTGGGTATGGCATTGGCAGCCCGGACGATGCCTGAGTGTCTTGCAGTCAAACCGGAGCCAATCATTGACTTTTCGATGACGCATACTTGTTTGTCATCAATGCCGTATAATTTCCTCAATCGGCGCTGTGTTGATATTGCAGAGGCACAACCTAGGCAACCACCACCAATGACGACAGTGTTAATATTCTTGTTCATATCTAAAATCAAAAGCTTACATGATATCCAGGAAAATATGATGATCGATTAATGTTTTGCTTCTGAACTGGATCCATGAATCCATCACTATATAGCAAAGCGAGACATTTTTTTAGCCTGATAGATATAAATGAAAATACTTTTATTTTTCATGTTATCTGTTTGTATAAACTAATAAAATCCAATCTCAATATTACGAGTGTCTGCTTTCGACCCAAAGCAGACATTCACAAAATCTTCTTGTTATTTTTCTTTCTGCAAATAATCAATAAATTGAAATATAAAAATGCCTGGCACGAGCGGCGGCGAATCCCAGCGATTCGAGGGATGTCCGGGACGTGATGGTAGGTCAGCGGGATGGTGGTATCATTGATGACTCGATAATGCATATGGTATCGCCGTACTAAAAAATGTGGATTAAATTCAAGCCACATTTACCGTTTTCAGGATGACGCATGAAGAACCAGACCTAGTGAAAGGCTTCATCGCCGCTAACATCAGCATCTTTCTGCTGTCGACAGCTTCGATTGGCCAGACCCAACCTTCAGCTCTTGATCGCCTGAAAGCTTACGTCGAAGTCGACACGACTAACCCGCCGGGAAACGAGATACGCGGTGTTGCATATTTCAGCGAAATCTTCGATGCGTTAGGTATCCCTTACGAAACTGCGGAACCCGCGCCGGGCCGCGGTAACATCTGGGCGCGGCTCGAGGGCGGTAGCGAGCCGGCGCTGGTCCTTCTGCATCACATGGATGTCGTTCCCGCAACTCGCGAGGAGTGGGACACGGACCCACTTGAGGCTGTGGTCCTCGACGGGATGCTGCACGGTCGCGGCGTGCTCGATACGAAGTCCCTAGGCGTGATGCATCTCGAGGCGTTTCTCGCTCTGCATCAAAGCGGGCGAACGCACAACCGTGACGTCATCTTCATGGCCACGGCAGATGAGGAAGCCGGCGGACTATATGGTGCCGGCTGGCTGGTCGAGCATCGTCCCGAGATTTTCGACGGGGTNNGTCAAGCATCGTCCCGAGATTTTTGACGGGGTCGGATATCTGTTGAACGAGGGTGGCAGGGGAACAAAGTCCGGCGACCAAACCTGGTTCGAGATCGAGATTGCCCAGAAGCGGCCTTATTGGTTGCGACTAACAGCTACGGATCAGCCCACCCACGGATCCCGCCCGCTTATGACATCGGCACCGACAAGACTGATCAAGGCGCTGAATCGAATTAATGATTCCCCTTTCAAGCCTCGTATTACCCCGTCCGTGCGTCAGATGATGCAAAGAATCGCACCGTTGTTAGGCCCCGATTGGGAACAATCACTGAAGGATATCGACAGTGCCGTTCTTGATCCGGAATTTCTCAGCCGCTTGCAGGCCGAAAAACCGCGCCTGCATGCGCTTACTCGAAATACCTGCTCTATTACGATGCTAAGGGGCAGCCAGAAGATAAATGTCGTCCCACCGACTGCTAGTGCAGAGCTGGACTGCCGAATCCTGCCGGACCATGATGCAGATGAGTTTCTCTCAAAGATTCGCGCGCTTGTTAATGATGATCAGATCGAGGTTGAGGAGATCATGCTGTTCAGCGCCGCGGAATCAACGGCTGATACGGCGTTGTACCGCCTGATCGAACAAATCGCGCGCCGACACTATCCTCAGTCGATCGTCCTACCGGCAGTGCTAACCGGGTTCACTGACAGCCACTTTTTCAGGGACATGGGCATCGTGAGCTACGGTTTTGACCCGTCAGTGTCCTCAGAGGAAGTTCTAGGTAGCATCCATGGCAATAACGAACGCATCGAAATAGAGACCTTTAACCGTGGTGTTAAGATGATGATCGAAATCGTCGAATCCTTTACCCAGTGATCGTGCTTTTTGCCTATAGTGGAATTACAGGCAGATATTTAGCAAGGCCAGGCACTAAGTGCCAATCATATCAAAGAAATATCAAATTTCCGCTATAAGCCAGATACACCAAAAAATCTAAGTTTCAATCATGATCGTAGCTCAGCTCATCGCCCCGATGTAATAACTGCTATCCAAGCAATGTTCTAGTTACCGGGTATCGCTATTTCTTTTCGATGAGTATTTCACGGTAGCGTGTGGTGCCGGCGTTAAGCGCCGAATGGGTTGCCGGTACACATAGCGACTCGTTGCCGATAACGACTAGCTCATCAGCCTCCAAACGCAGCGGTCTACGTCGCGGTTGCTAAATTCGAGTGAAACGACAAAGTTATTCTCCGCGTCGAATACATCTAGTATGCTGCCGTCAATCACATAGAAGATGTAATCCATCTCATGGATATGAACCGGTGTCTGTTCCCCCGGTTCGAGACTGAATTCCTAGACCTTAATTTTCTCGTCCTCAAAGACTATTTTGGAACCGACTCCGGCCATGACTATACCCCCTTTGCTAATGGTGTTTTCGGCATGTTAAAGCATCTTCGAATATATAAATAGTTATTCCGATGTAAAAGATTTATTATTGTATTTAAAATATATGATGCATATAGCCCATTTTGGCTAGATTTCAACCTTATCACTTATGAGTAGACCAACAATGTTAACTAAAATCTCAGCTATTATTTTTATATTCCTATCATTTAATTTTGCAGCAGTCGCAGCCACTCCAGAGGATGCAAAACAACTTTTGAATGAGGCCACCTCCTTCTATAAGGCAAACGGCAAACAGAAAACTTTTGCAGAAATTAATAATCCTGATGGCCAATTCACGCGAGGAGAATTATATATCTTTGTCTATGATAGCAATGGCATGGTCGTAGCCCATGGTGCTGATACAACATGGATCGGTGTTGATATAATGAGCCTCCAAGATGCTAATGGAAAATTCTTCGGTAGAGAGATAATGCAGCTTGGTGAGTCAGGCGGTGAAGTTGATTACGTCTGGCCTAATCCGTTAACCGGTAAAGTGCAGAAGAAAACCTCATATATCATTTTGATAGATGGACTAAGATTTGGTTGCGGTATCTATAAATTAGGAGGAGTACAGTGACGAATCCCGAGTAGTTAATCGTGGGGATCGAATGATATCAACACCTATTTTAGCTCTTTTTGCAGCGACACCAATATTGGTCGCTGCGATTCTTTTGGTAGGCCTTAACTGGCCCGCTCGCCGAGCAATGCCAGTGGTTTACCTGCTGGCAGCAGCGATCGCTCTGTTAATTTGGGATATGAGCTTCAATCGCGTTCTGGCTGCCAGTCTCCAGGGCCTGATTGTCACCATCTCGTTATTGTGGATTATATTTGGAGCGATCATGCTCCTAAACACACTGCAGTATTCAGGCGCAGTAACCACTATCCGGGCAGGATTTACTAACATTAGTCCAGACCGACGGGTTCAGGTCATTATTCTGGCTTGGCTGTTTGGTTGTTTCCTTGAAGGCGCTTCCGGGTTCGGAACGCCAGCCGCTATCGTCGCGCCTCTTCTGGTTGCAATAGGTTTCCCTGCCATGGCCGCAGTCATGATCGGTATGATGATTCAATCTACTCCCGTGTCATTTGGCGCTGTCGGCACACCCATCATTATCGGCGTTACTTCCGGTCTCGATACCCAGGCTATATCTGCAAACTTGGTTGCTAATGGCTCTAGCTGGGAAGTATTTTTGCGATTGATTGCCTCTGAAGTTGCTATTGGTCATGCCATTGTCGGTACCCTTATTCCTTTCCTAATGATCGTTATGCTGACTCTTTTCTTTGGCAAGAACAAAAGCTGGACTGAAGGTCTGTCAATGTTTCCTTTTGCCATATTTGGTGGTCTTGCGTTTACCATTCCCTATGCGTTAACCGGCATATTCCTTGGCCCAGAATTCCCATCAATTATTGGTGCATTAGTTGGCATGTCAATTGTTGTTCCCGCGGCCAAGGCGAGATTTTTACTGCCAAAAGACACCTGGGATTTTGCACCTCAGGATGAATGGCCTAAGTACTGGTTTGGCTCTCTGACTCCAAAGCCACCTAGTGCAGACGAAAAGAAAATTTCTATGCCAATGGCTTGGGCACCCTATCTTCTGTTAGCGATTATCCTGGTAGCCAGCCGAGTATCTCCGGAATTAAAGGGTATGCTCCAGAGTGTATCTTTCGGTACTAGCGATATTCTGGGAGAAGCAGGCATCAGTGGTTCTGTTGAACCTCTATATCTGCCAGGAGGTATATTGTTTTTTGTATGCCTCGTCACGATGTTCCTTCATAAGATGAAACCTTCCCATGTTGTTGCAGCGGCGAGCGAAGCTGGTAAAACACTTGTTGGTGCTGGGTTCGTACTAGTATTCACTATTCCAATGGTGCGAATTCTCATCAACTCCGGCGTCAACATGGGGGATCTTCCATCCATGCCAGTTGCTATGGCAAGTTTTGTTTCTGACGCTTTTGGCACAATTTACCCCTTCTTTGCGCCAACGGTAGGTGCCTTGGGTGCTTTTATTGCAGGCTCCAACACGGTCTCTAATATGATGCTGAGTCAGTTCCAGTTTGAAGTTGCCCATGCGCTGTCTATTTCTGGTGCTCTTCTGGTAGCACTGCAAGCCATTGGTGCCGCAGCCGGTAATATGATTGCAATCCATAACGTGGTAGCAGCATCAGCAACCGTTGGTCTTCTGGGGCGAGAAGGAAAAACTCTAAGAATGACGATCATTCCAACCATCTACTACGTCTTTGCAGTAGGTGCACTGGGTATAGTTGCAATTTATGGTTTGGGAATTAAAGATCCACTTATGTAGTTGAAGTGAATCCTTATTTGATTACTATGCAAAGGCTTGGTTGTTTACTAACAGGTCTTTTCCGTTTTCATCTGAGAATGGCCAAGCCTATCGCTTCAGTGATTTCTTCTCTAGTGGCACCTGCTTCGATTGCATCATAAATATGATGAGCAATGCAGTTATCGCAGCGAGAAGTAATGCTGATTGCCAAGGCCATAAGCTCCTTTGTTTTTGTGTTCAGGGCCGGTGGCCACAGCTGTTTTATGAAGTTTAGTAAACGCCTCCATTACTCCAGGCTGTGCGGATTTAAGGCTTCAAATTTTTTTCTTTACATTCCACAATGTGCATCCAAGTATATTTTAAATATACTATAGCTCTTATTTTTTTTATCCTTGAGACAGGAATTATTTAGCTAATAACAAGCTGAAGGAAGTACCAAAATGCCTCTTTATCTTAATGACCTGGATATTACGACAGATGTTGAAGATGCAAAGTCTGTCCTGATTGTTCCCTGCAGAACGTGTCCTGCAACCAGTTTGGCCGTGCGAAACAACAAACCAATCTTTGAATTCTTTAAAACTTTCCTCAGGTCTCCTCCTTTAGACCAGCACATCAAAATATTACAATCACGTCTGTAAGCAATGGGTTTAAAAACAAATACTTATCTCTCCAGACAATTTCTAGCCTGTGCTTGGACTTCAGGCGAACGCAAAAGACTACTAAAACGCGCGAAACAATTTGATACCGCGATTGTTTTGGGCTGCGATTCTGCTACTGAATCAGTACGTGATGCTTTAAAATCAATCGATTGCAAAGTGGTTCAGGGAATGGAAATTGCCGGAATTGTGAACGTTAAAGTAAAATTTCATTTTCCAGGCACCCTATCTTTAGAAGATAGTAGAATCATTAAAGGGAAGGGAAATATTAATGAGAGGGAATAGTTAAGTTATTATAATAACATTACAAACCGATGTTTATATAATAATAGCTTAAGAAATTATTCAATAAAGTAAAATAACATCTTCTACTTTACGGGGAATTATAAAATGGATAAACAAAAAGTTATTCATATGCTAGACCCAATGGAGCATACAAGCCCATTCGACATCAATATGGCAATAGACGCCGGCTTCGATAAAGTTATCCCCCATTCAAATGTCAAGCTGGAACAAATAAACAGCCTGGTGCAGGATGCAATATTTTCCCGTGGTCCTTCGGGAGTGAAAAACACGAGCATTTTTATCGGTGGACGGGATATTAATTTAGCAATGGATATGCTGGAAGCCAGCAAAAAAGCAATGGTGCCACCTTTTGAAGTCTCTATGTTGGTTGATCCAAGTGGTGCTTTTACAACAGCTGCAGCCTTGGTTGCATGTGTTGAGAAAGAGTTAAAGGAAAAACATAATAAAGAATTGAAAAATAGTAATGCGGTTATTTTTGGAGGAACAGGGCCGGTAGGTATTGCAACTGGTGTAATCGTTTCTCTTGCGGGTGCTAAAACGACCATTGTTTCTCATATGAGTATTGAAAATGCACAAAGTATTGCCTCTCAATACAATAAACTCTGTAATTCTTCAATGGAAGGTACATATGGATGTTCAGATGCAGATAAGGCCTATTTACTTGCCTATGCAGATATAGTTTTTTGTGTCGCAAAGGCAGGGGTGGAAGTATTAGCTGACAGAGTGCTTGGAGATGCTAAATCACTCAAGGTTGCTGGTGATGTAAATGCTGTACCTCCACTTGGCATAAGAGGCATGAAAGTGAATGATTTCGGGGCTCCTCTTAAAAATGCCACCAATTCAGATGGTGCAGTTGGTATTGGAGCACTTGCAATTGGCGATATTAAATATAACTTACAACAAGCCCTGTTACACATGATGGTCGAGACTGACGAGCCGGTTTACCTGGATTTTCGCGATGCTTTTACTAAAGCACGTGAACTCGTTTGCAAGAAGTAACAGCAGAGAATAGCCTAATCAATCTCTCAGGGCTCACTATTTCTCAGTAGTTTAATGATAGGAGTCACTATCATTGCACCATAAATGTTTGCTTTCTACCCAAAGCGGGCACTAATAAGCTATCCATTCCCCTTATAATTATGCGTTATATATACACATTTTGATCCAGATCAATGAATAGGACTAATCAAAACCTATAGTTTTACTTATGAATCCTCATTAAAAGGGAGTGATTATCATGACCAAACTATCGGCGGATTATTCTCTAATATTTTATATTTATAGCAGCGTTTTTTTCGATCTAGTCTCAACAATTCCCATTAAAATTTGTTAACAAATTGTATTTGAAATAAGTATCTCATACTGTTAATAATTGATTAATGCAATATTCCGGTTTTTAATATCGGATATTTCTACTTGTGGCAATCATTACAATTGATTATTGAATATTTACTGCATTTCATAGCAAGCATTAACTAGAATATGTAAGGAGAATGAATATGGGCATGAAAGACGCATATGAAAATAAATTAGAGGCGCAACTGGAAGAGTGGAAAACTGAAGTAAATAAGCTTAAGGCTAAAGCTGAAAAGGCGCATGCTGATGCACAGCTCGAATATTATAAACAGATTGAAGAGTTACGGGCCATGCAGCTTGCTGCCACTGAAAAACTTATTGAATTAAAAGACGCAAGCGATGATGCCTGGGAAGATCTTAAGGCTGGGATTGAAAATGCCTGGGATTCACTTGAAAACGGAATTAAATCGGCTATTTCCAGATTCAAATAGCCAAGTGCTTAATGCGTAGTCAGCATAAGACCAAAAACCGATCTGTTAATAATAAACTGTCATTAACGGAGGTTTTTTTATTTAAGCATGAAAAAACTATTTTTGATTGCCGACGAATATGGCACCGGTCAGTTTTCCTGACTCATCTGTCAGCGGTGCATAGTACGTCTCGTAAAGGCGGCCAAATATGGTCGCCTCTCCCGTAAACGAGTTCTTTTGCAAAAGTGCTGCGTAACTGGGATTATTCCGGTCCAGTTTTGTATTGATGGCGGACTTGCCGTCCTCGTTTAACAAGGTCGTCTGGGTTCGAATAAAGTCCTCGTTTTCATATTTAAAAACAGTTACAGCCGTCATGCGGTTACGTGCTTTGATGGTGTGTATGGTCATCAGGATGCTGACCGCCAGGGCAAAGGCAAAGACACCGGCAAAGATGTGCAACACGGTTTCATAGGAACCGGTGGCTTCATAGAGGCGAGCAACAATCTGCGGTCCGAATACCCCGGCCATTGCCCATGCGGTAAGTACATAACCATGGATCGCCCCCAGTTGTTTTGTGCCAAACAGGTCGCCTATGTAGGCCGGCAATGTTGCAAAGCCGCCGCCGTACATGGTCAGGATCAGGTAGAGCACCACCTGGAACATGATAATGCTGGTAATATTGGGTAGAAAATAGAAGGCAAAAATCTCGACTACAAAAAACAACGTGTAGGTATTGGCGCGCCCCAGCAAATCGGAGAAAGATGCCCAGCCTATGCGACCCAGGCCATTGAAGATAGACATCATGCCGACTACGGCCGCCGCTTCACCGGGAGTCAGCCCGATGCTCTCCTGGGCCAGTGGTGATGCGGTGTAAATGATACCTATACCGCAGGAGATGTTGATAAACATCATGATCCACAAGCCATAAAAAGGCGCCTTTTTGACTGCCGCGTTGGCGGTCATCTGAGTCAAATCAGGTATGATTTTTTTCTTGCCGGAATCGACAGCGGCCTTCATGCTGGCCGGCATCCAGCCTTGTGGCGGGCGTGCGATATAACTTGCCGCCGCAAACATGATTACCAGGTAGGTGAGGCCAACAATGAGGAAGTTTGTAGAAATTCCGGATGCGATGGCACTCCTGAACTTGTCCGTGTTCCTCATATTCCAGAAGGGTGCCAGTTGAAAATCAGTCAGTGACGTATTGAGCTTATCCAGTTGTGGGTCAGCATCCTTTGCCAGCTTTTCCGGTAATAAAGCCAGTACTTCATCCTTGTTTGCAGCGGTAACGGCGGAGAATAACCATTCCATGTCATAGTCTTCCGCAGAGTCGTTGTGAACATGAATTTCCTTGAGGATTTTTTTTGCGGAATTGTAACTGGAGATACCAGAGCGATAGATTTCCTCGCTCATACCGAGCTTGCCGGCAGTCACATCAGACATGATATAGTTGTAGACAGGGGCGCCGATGGCCGCGCCGAAACCAAAGCCCATGATGGCAAGGCCGGTTGCCAGGCCGCGACGATCAGGAAACCATTTCACCAGAGTTGATACTGGCGTTATGTAGCCAATCCCCAGGCCGATTCCGCCGAGCACACCGTAACCAAGCCATAAAATCTGGATAATCCCGAATTTCACTCCCAGGCTGGCGACTATGAGGCCTGTACCCCAAAAACATGCAGCGACCATGCCTGATTTCCTGGGTCCATGACGTTCGACAAAATGACCCATGACTGCAGCGGACATGCCCAGGAAGAAAATTGCCAGGCTGAATGTGATGGCTATATCGCTTTTCCCCCAGCCAAAGGCATTTTCAAGAGGGAGGTTAAAGACACTCCAGGCATATACTGAGCCTATAGAGATATGGATACCAACGGCAGACGCTGCAATTAGCCAGCGGTTTTTTATTGCGCCTTCAGATAAGCTCTTCTTATGGTTGGGGTTACCTGCATGCGAGAGATCGTCAGAAGTACCGTTAATACTTGCCATATGCTTTGCCCCCCTACTTATTCCAGCATATTTATGAGTAAGAACCATGCAGAGAGAAACAGCGCATGGCTATAAAACAATATGGAGTAAAAAACAACAAATTAAGCTCGTAGGGGGGATACTCCTTATGCCCGCTCTGGGCTTATATCCACTCTAGTACTATAAATATAGAACTAAATTTTTTCTCCGCAATAGAAATTTTTTCTCCGAATATATTGGGGACATGGAACGTCTTTATGACGAATGCAATCAATTGGTTAAAATTGCTGGCGTATGTGAAAAACAATTATTGTCATTTAGTTTTAACCAGAACTAACGCCCAGATTCCCAGAAAGGCCGGTACGATTAAGCCAAATCACGATACCCACATAGGTATGATTTCAGTGCCAATATTAACCTCCCAGCCATTGTAGATTCGCAACAGGTGCGCCAGGGCCACCAGCAAAAAAATAAACCCGGATATCACGCAATAGGTTTTGGTGTTCAGATACTCTGAAATTCTAAGTATAGTCTGCACAAGACAGGGTTTGGGCGAGGAAAGCAGACTGGCATGCAATGACTAACGATACAATAATACAACGGCTTGCTTCTCATCCCCTGTCTGTTCCCCTGAAAGCGCCTTTCAAGATTGCAACGTCAACACTCAGTGCCATTGATAATCTCGCGGTTGAAATCAAACTGGCCGATGGTTCAACAGGATGGGGTGAGATACCGTTATTGCCACCGGTAACCGAAGATCGAGATACCATACAGGACCTGCTCGTACAGCAGAGTAAACTGCTCGCCGGCAGGAATGCCGTGGATTGGCACCTGATCGCGGGTGAATTGCGGCAACGTATACCTGAGTATGCTGCCGTACGTTGTGGCATCGAGATGGCCCTGGTCGATGCTTTGTTGAAGTCCTGGCGTATGCCCATGTACCGGTTCTTTGGCGGGGCTTCAGATTCCGTAGTTACCGATATCACCATCCCGATATGCCCACCCGACGAAGCAGAGCAACTTGCCAAGGTTTATAAAAACGGGGGATTCACCATTATCAAATCAAAGATTGGTCATGATATCGATAAAGACCTCGAGCGCATTCTTGCCATCAGGCGCGGGTTTACTAATTGCCAGTTGATACTTGATGCCAATACGGGGTACAGCGTGAATGAAACGCTCGGCTTGCTGGCCGAGTTACGCAAGGTGAGCATTGTCCCCGATCTCCTGGAACAACCGCTGGCCCGGGAGGACTGGGATGGCATGGGCCAACTCGTTCGCGAGGCCGGGGTCCCGATTGCCGCCGACGAATCCTGCCGTTCATTGCAGGATGCCGAACGAATTATCAGTGAAGGACTGGCCCAGGTGATTAATATCAAGTTGGCCAAGTGCGGGGTAGCTGAAGCGCTGGATATCGCCGCCGTTGCCAGGGCAAACAACATCGGCCTGATGATCGGCGGCATGGTCGAGACCCGTATCGCGATGGGCTTCAGTGCCCACTTTGCCGCGGGCCTTGGCGGTTTTGAGTGGATAGACCTGGATACGCCGTTATTACTTGCCGACGACCCCGTGATTGGCGGCTATATGGCCGAGGGACCCACATACAAGCTGGATACCGGTGATTTTGGCCACGGCGGCAGGTTGAAAAATATTAACTAAATTTTGCCGCAATCAATTGATTAATTGCTGCACATCTTCCAGGCGGCGATCCCTGCCGCATGCAAAACGGTAATAATTATAGCGGACAGGATTTTTCTGATAATAATCCTGGTGATACTCCTCGGCGGGATAGAAGGTACTGGTCGGCAGGATCTCCGTGACTACCTGGAGGCCTTTCCCGGTTTTTCCTTCAAGGGCCTGTTTGCTTAGCCTGGCGAGTTTTTCTTCCTCGTCATTCTGGACAAAAATCGCTGCCCGGTACTGTGGTCCCTTGTCGCAGAACTGGCCCTTGGAATCAAAGAGATCAACATTGGCCCAGAAAACGTCCAGTAACTCCTGGTAGCTGACCCTGTCCGGGTCATATTCCACCTGCACGGCTTCATAATGACCGGTCTTGCCGCTCGATACCTGCTTGTAAGTAGGGTTGTCCAGGTGACCACCGGTATAGCCTGATGTGGTACTGATGACGCCATCCAGCTTGTCATACGGCGGCTCCATGCACCAGAAACAACCGCCGGCAAAGGTGGCCACCGCCGTTTCAGCAAACACGCTGAAACTCGAGAAAGAAATCAAAAGAAAAAAGACTAGTTGTCTCATACTAACCTCGCAGTTCAGGCAGGGATTGATCAGCCGGTATAAACTTTAATGCCAGGCCGTTATTACAATAACGCTTGCCCGTGGGCGGGGGACCGTCATTAAAAACATGGCCTTGATGACCACCACAACGCGCGCAGTGGTATTCGGTACGTGGCCAGACCAGCTTGAGGTCCAGTTTGGTTTCGACACGCCCGGTAATAGGCTCGTAAAAACTGGGCCAACCGGTGCCGCTGTCATATTTCGTTTCCGATTCAAATAAGGGCAGGTAGCAGGCCGCACAGATAAACGTACCGGCCCGTTTCTCCCTGTCCAGGGGGCTGGAACCGGGTGGTTCGGTACCTTCATCAAAGAGGATGTGAAACTGGTCTGCCGATACTAATTTGCGCCATTGGGAATCCGGCTTGTCCAGGGGTGTAAATTTTAAATTTTCGTTCACTTCATGGGCAAAGACATGGCTGTAGGGTATGAGTAGAGAACCGGTTATAACACCAAGCTGTTTCAGAAAATCTCTGCGGTCCATAGTTTTCTCCTCGGGGATACAATCACAGACCGGTTTGCGGGTCTACAGTTCCATAAGGGATTAAAAAGTTGTCTCGGCAAACGGGCAATACAAGCTTATTTGCAAGCATCTGATGAATCTTCAGGGTAGACCGTATTCGGCATGCCCCGGGCACCGGCATAAAACACTACAACCTCTACCGGTCCTGCGACTGCAGTTCCCCGGTGCAGTGTATTCATGACCTCAACGACGGATTCACCTTCTGAGAAAACTGCAGTTTTGCCCTCAATGGTTTCTACCTTGATTTTTCCTTTCAGGACATAGCCGAGGGTAGGTACCGGGTGGCAGTGAAACCTGGTGATCACCCCCTCTTCAAGTCTGAGAATCAAGGAGGTTATTTCGGGCCTGCCATCCGGGTAATTGATACGACCACTATCCCATGAAGTCTCTGTTTCCAGTAGTAGTTCGGCGGAGACAGGAAGGGAACAGGTAAAAAGTATAACCAGGATAATATTCAGAGCCTTGTACATTTTTATCATCTTAACATTACAGCAGACACAGAGTTTATGGTTAATTATTATTTGCCTGAATGACTAACTGACTACTTGCTTCAATCATTCAACAAGCGGTGGCAGCATACCGCGATGAAAAATCCAGGCAACGGCATAGGCGATCGGCGCAATTATCAGGAACAATGCAATGCCATACAGTATAGCAAGCCTGCCCATGCCTTTGAGCTTGCTGAAATCGGTTATGATGCCGATGCTCACAAAGGTCAGCATGAACATCATTTTTCGCATCGGGCTTTGTACTACGCTAGCTCCATCCGCGGCGTTCTCAATCGCCTCTGGAAAATAAACGGCGATGCCGACATAGAAAAACCAGGCGATGAAATAGCCAATGACAAATTTCGGGAAACGGAACCATATCTCGGAAAGCTGAACAGTGACCTGTCCAGGCCTCTGTTCTACCTTGTATATCCAGATCAGGGCGAGCAGGAAGGCCCAGACTCCAATAAAAACATCTATCCATATCTTGGTGAGTATGGCAGCACTCAGTATCCAGCCTTCCTGCCAATGTTCACCTGTTTTCTGTAAATGCTGGCTAACCATCAATTCATCCAGAATAGCGCCAGCGGCGGCATCGGCACCGTCTGTTTTTACCGTCATTCCCATGGCCGCACCATTCACTATCGGTTGATTTGGTGCCAGTGCAGTATAGGTTGTTGGTAGAACCACAAGTTCTATCATGGCGAAGATCACAATCAGCATGGACACCGTGACGGGCAATATCGGCTTGGCACGGATAGCGCCAGCGGTTGCGATTGCGGCCGATACGCCACAGATAGAAATTCCTGATGAAAGCACCGCCGAGGCGTCACGTCTTAACCGGAAAACACGGCGCGCCAGCCAGTATACGATCGGCCAGAACAGCAGGTAGGCTACAAACACGGCAGCTGCACCGGCAAGTGCGAGTTCAACGACATAAGCTGTGGACTGCATCGACATCAGGCCCAGCTTGATACCGAGATAGACAATTGCAGTTTTTATAAACCACTCCGGTTTTGCCGCTTCCTTGAGAAACGCGGCAAAGCCCTTGAAGACATTGCCGATAATAAGTCCCACGGCCAGTGCCAGCATGTAGGAAAATCCACCACCAAGTTGCAGACCCCAGCTCAAATCGTATTGCTGGAATACATTTTTACCTTTAACGGCGGCATCAATGGCCTTGAAATGCGCCTCATGGCCGATAATCCAGCATAACCAGGTGAGAATGAAAATGATCGTAAAGCTGATGAAGAATTTCCTGACGTCGAGTTTCTGGAACCAGGCACCAATGCAGGTCAGTGTAGTGAATACGGCATAAGTGATAAAAAGTGACAACAGCGGTGCGGTATCAGAATAGGATTTGCCAGCCGGTTTGATCAGTTTACTCCAGGCAAAATCATCCAACAGGTTGGTAAATTCCCAAGTCTTCGTTTTACCCATCCAGCCGACAAGATCCAGTCCCCAGATAGACATCATCCCGGCCAAAAACATGATGAGACCCAGCCAGACGGCCCACCAGTCCTCAGTACTGAGCATGCCGTCATTCCATTTCCGATTTACGGTGGCCATTAGTATCTGCTTGCCATGGTTGTTTGACTGCTCACTGGCAACCGGACTATAAGCAGGTAATTGAAATAATGGCTATGGTATTGCCGTAACCAGACCGGCAGTGAATCGTTATCAAATACTAGCCGGATATTTACAATAGGCTTATCGGTGTAGCTAGGAATATGACAAATTGCTTCTGAAATATACTTTTCGAGTTGAGTTAAATCAGAAGCCCGAAACAGGTTTTCATTAAAGCCTGCTAGCCAATGAGTACCATCAAATGAGAGCGGAATATCAATCTCGGGAGCCATCTATACCCTCTTAGTTGAGGATAAAGATGTGTATCAACCAACCGAGAAGCACCAAGCCGATAATAGCAGTAATCAGGCACGCAGCTACGAGCTTTGATTCCCAGCTTTCCCAGGGCTCAGGTTCTCCCAGCAGGCTTTCCGTAGCATGCTTCTCATCCTCTAATCCTGGCATATTCTCTCTCCGGTCTTGCCTTAATGGTATATGTAATCCCTTGACCGTGAAAACTCAAGCTAAAGTGAACGGCAAAGTAGATAAGCAGAAAATATAAATAAAAAGCCCACGTCTGCGGGCTTGAATATTACAACGCTTTGTTGTTGATTGTTATTCAGGACTGAAGCTTATTCCTTATGAGGGAAAGTGACGATTTCATTACGAAAGCTTTCCAGGTCTGCCATCAACTCACCGAGTTCCTTTTCCGGTACGTTAAATGTGTAGAAAGTATTCTTGCATTCATTCATGATGATATCGAACTCACGATTACTGATATTCAGGTGCGCATGGCTTTCCTTCATTCCCACGCCTCGGCCGAACATGTCCGGCTGATAGATCTTGGGACCACCGGTTCTTGCAACCACCCAGTTGGTCAGCATAACCTTGAAACCAGGCATGGTTGACTTATCGTCATGGATTGCCTTGATAATCGGGTTGGCATTCAAGCCATTGTTCACGTAGAGCTTGTTAACCAGGTGATCAACGGTCTGGGCGATGGCATAGGTACCGCCCAGTCGCTCAAAGAGGGACTTTTCCTCTGCGGCGATTGCTGATGTGGACACAAGAGATAGGGATGCAATCATTGCACTGCTGATTAGCATCATTCGAATTGATATTTGACTCATTTTCTTAACCTCCTTAGGATTTATTATTCACCAGACACGGTCAAGCTGCCGTCTTGCTATCGTGCTGTTTTTCAATCATCGTGGCAGCGAGTTCATGCAAGGCTGTGCGTAGTTTTACAAACTCCAGTTGTTCCAACCCTGTCTCACAGGCTACTGCGCTCTGTATTTTCGCAACTTGATGCTCGAGGTCCTTCCCCGTTTTTGTCAAACGGATATTCACCACTCTTTCATCGTTTTTATTACGTTCACGACTCAGGATTCCCACACTTTCCAACCTTTTGAGAATGGGCGTCAAGGTGCCTGAATCGAGATGCAAACGATCACCCAGACCCTTGATGGTTATTCCATTTGTCTCCCACAATGCCACGAGTATCAGATACTGGGGATAGGTAAGGCCGACCTTGCTGAGGCGGAGACGGTACGAACGAATGATAGCGTTGGTTGCAGCATAGAGTGCGAAACACAACTGATTATCCAATTTTAGATTTTCGTAGTTAGACATGGATCTTCACTCTCGGAATTGCACACTATAATTTAGCTCATTAATCAATAGTGCACAATATTTTTGTGCACTAATTAATTTAGACTGAGTCTATTTATCAATTAACTTATTTCCTACAGTTTGCTAGTGCCGTAATGTCTAACAGACTGTTATAACAGTCAATTAGGTAAATACCCTAACTTGATTGGTGTCACACGTCCGCTAGATTATGGTATTTGTTTTGGCTGCTTATTTCTTCTGGTCCCCTTTACCTGCGTTACTTGTTAGCGTATTTCTTGATGATACGTTCCATGGTTCCATCTTCTCTCATTTGCTTTATCGCCTTGTTGAAGTCACTCACAATCTGTTTATGTTCCGGGTTTGAGCGACTGACCATCATGTGAAGCGCCCTATAATCCAGGGGTTTGTCCAGAATGACAAACTGATCTGCGGAGGAGGGCAGGTAGGTTTTAATCTGATGCTTGATGACGAGTTCATCATCGAGTGTTAAATCTATCTTTCCCAATTGCAGCAGGGAAAGGTTCTGGATCAAGTGATTGCTGGGAATCCTGTAAAACAGATCACTTCTGTCAAATTCCGGGGAATAAGCGTAATTATAAACGACACCAATGATTTGACCTCTGAGATCATCAAGACTCCTGTATTCAATTGAGCTTCTCCTGTGCTTGATGAATTTGATTTTGTTATACAGATAAGGCTCACTATATTCGAATTGTGCTTCCCTTTGTTTACTATACCAGGCAGCGGCAATCACATCATAAACACCAATACCAGTGCCCTGTAGTATGAGTGCCCAGTTCGCAAATGTGATACTGGTTGTATAACCAGCTCTGTCAAGGGCTGTGATGACAATATCAGCCGCCATACCATACTCTGGTAAACTCCTGTCGATATAGGGCGGCCAGTGTTCAAGGGCCAGCTTCAGGTTTTTGTCAGCAGCTAGTGCCGATGAAATTATTGCGAGGGAAAGTGACACAAAACATAAAAAAGTCCGAAATGAAACCAGTCTGATGCTTCTCATATTTTAAATCCTTGTTCGCAAGTATTTTTGCTGCATATTATGACTTATTAAGGTTTATTCAGGCTATATTCTATCGCCAATAGGATGGCAATATTTGTGATTTAGTATATTGCGTGGTTGATTATTAACAGTGCAGGCTAAGTAAATCTTTATTTTAGGATAATTAACCGAACACAATTTAACAGAATAGATACACTGTCTGTATAAAATGGCCCGCCGGACTCAATTTGCCCGGTATTTTTAATCCAAAAGTATTATTAGAATAAAATTTAAAGGAAAGAATATGTTATCGGTACATTTACCACATTAAACAGGCTTTTAAACGAGCAAACTAATTATAACAAAAGAAATGGATGTTAGATCCTGACCCGAATGTACTCCATCAACTCGACGGGTTCGTGGGGCGAATGATATTCCCTGCTGACTATTTCACCGTCCCTGGTCCTGATGTGATATACAGGTTGATCGTTTTCACCGGTACTCTCCGTGATAACAAAATCCTTTAATCGATACAGTTCTGTGTATTTTCCCATGTAGCTTGTCCTTGAGATATGCGTAATGTACTCCATAACCCGGAATAAAATCATCCTCCAAAAGGTGTATTTGATTATTTATTTTATCGCTATTGGATTGATACCTTAGTGTGAGAAAAAATGTTTTTTGTTTTAACAGATATTTACACTACTAAATTTCATAAGCTACTTTATGAGATGTCTCTAACATCAGAAATTAATAATTAACTGCACTAAGCGGAAATAATTTTCTAAAAGTAATCAATCTCTTACTTATATATCCAAAAAATGATCGATATATCTTTTTGAAATAAAAAATCCAGTGCAGTTTTACCATACATCCATTTTTTCGCGGAGGTTAGTTGAATGAAATTTGTGCTAAAAAACAAGGTGACATTAGTGATCAGAGCCAGGAGGCCAGACAGGAATCTATTCGGGTGAAAACCGGCGCAGATGTACTAATGATGACGAGGCCTCAGTTTATAGAATAAATTGTTATCGAGGTCCGATCCTCTTGCTTTTTGCCTGTATGGCCCAGGGCCTTGATTTCTTCCAGTTATTTTTTTTATCGCTGATAGCATCTACCATACCGATTAGGCTTTCCTTAATGACATTTTTGAAGGCGTTTATTCAGTTATCCTTTTTATCAATCTCAACATTGAATGTTGTATTCAGAATTCCATTATCCTTATGATAATTTAATTATCTTCTTGCAGTTATATTTCTGCATTCAGATATTCAAATCTTCAGAGAAATTCAGTTTATTTACTTCCTGATAGCAATCCACATTAAAGCAGGATTTTGAACTCATAACAGAACATATCTGTCATAAACTTTAAATACTCAATCACGGAGAGTGTCATGGAGTCATTGCTTGTTAAAATAGGTAGTTTGCATATTTTCACATTGTTGATACTCACTGTACCAACTGCCGCCCTAGGCAATACAGAATATATCTGTTCCATTAAGAATGTCTCAAAGATAAATGACAAAGGTCATTTTGTCCGCCATGGCTGGGCAGCAAACTACCAGAACCGGGAATTCACTGTTGATATCGCAAGCGGCAAGGTGCTCAGCACTACCGCTTTGAAAGAGAGGCTGAGTAATTTTGACGTTGAACATGAGCCGTTGTTATTGAATGGTGATCATCAAGAACGACCCCTGACTGCATTTACCTTCTTTCCCGAAACCGGAACCTATGCGCTGCTCCAAATTAACAATCAATTATCGAATAGTGATCTCGTCGAGAACCCATATTTTTACCATACGTCCATTGGCATGATTCTATCCGGTACCTGTCGTGCCGGGAGCTAGCCTTCTCTAACAACCGGGTGATTACCCGGTCATTATATGTTTGCCCGATTAATATCGGGTTAATATACCGTCATGTATATCCTCATTTTGAATGTGATGCGAAATATATCAGTGCTTAGGATTCACGTCATGATAAAGAGTATTTTCTGGGTCTCCTGAAGAACCTCAGTGGAAGAGAAAAAACAAATGATAATTCGTTAAGTTACGGTAAATTCCAGAAGAAGAATCTCCGGTTTTTTGTCGATGACAGTTACTTCACAGAGAACCGGAGTGGCTTGAAAATACCATCAAGCTGCTCTAGGGTATTTAATTATGACGGTTGGATACTGAGGGACGTCATAAGCGAGTAATAGATTGAGAGCATTTCTCGACAGTCAAAAATCTCCAGATAATTCATCTAATGGCTCACACGGGCATGAGCCACCCGCCTCTTTGCGTGAGTTGGCAGCCGAGGCCGGAGTGGAATTCAATGGAGACTCAATCTGGGACATCCAGGTCCACGATCCTGCGGTTTACTCCATGACGTTGACCAGGGGTTCGCTTGGATTTGGCGAAGCCTATATGAAAGGCCTATGGGATTGTCGCGCCCTGGATGTCATGTTTACCAGGATGTTTGCTGCCGGGATTCCGGACAAACTGAAAGGCTGGTCAAGATTACCCTTATTCCTTAAATTCATTCAACACCGCTTTTTTAATCTGCAATCTTCCGCCAGGGCTTTTCAGGTCGGTGAGCAGCATTACGACATCGGTAATGATGTCTTTACTGCCATGCTTGATCCGGGGCTGANNGGCAGGATGCTGAAAATCTCGAGCAGGCCCAGGAAAACAAAGTCGACCTGATTTGCCGGAAATTACAGCTAAAGCCCGGCGAGAAAGTTCTCGATATCGGCTGCGGCTGGGGTGCACTCGCGATACATGCAGCCAGTCACTATGGCGTTGAGGTCACTGGAATTACAGTATCAAAACAGCAACAGGAGTACGCCCTAAAGCACAGCAAGGGATTGCCCGTTGATATTATACTTACAGACTATCGTGACCTGACTGGCAGCTTTGACAAGATAGTCTCGGTTGGTATGTTCGAACATGTTGGACTCAAGAACTACCCGGTTTATTTTAGCAAGGTTAATGAACTTCTGAATGACGAGGGCCTTTTTCTTCTCCATACGATTGGTAAGGATATCTCCAGTCACGGGGCTGATCCGTGGATCGACAAGTATATATTTCCCAATTACGCGTTACCTTCAGCCAGGAATATAGCGGATGTGGTTGAAGGGATTTTTCTGATTGAGGACTGGCATAATTTTGGTCAGGATTATGACAAGACCTTGATGTCATGGTGGAATAAATTTGACCAGGCCTGGGATTTTCTGTCAGCAAATTATGATCGGGTGTTTTACAGGATGTGGAAATTCTATCTGCTTTCCTGTGCCGGTTTTTTCCGCGCCCGACAGGGACAACTCTGGCAACTGGTTATGTCCAAACGTCAAAGGCAAGCCATGTATCACTCCGTTCGCTAGGTGCCTGCAGCTTGCCGGTGTTACAATTTCCCTGTGTATCTAAACCATAGCTTCCGTAGCTCAACTGGATAGAGCATCGGGCTTCGAACCCGAGGGTTGCAGGTTCGAGTCCTGCCGGGCGCGCCATATTCGAGCACCGAGGACGTATGGTTTATCACGTCCTGCCGGGAGCGCAAATAAATATGACACAATCATGACATACCAGAATTTCTGTCTATTGATTCCGTTTTTTAGTGTTTTTATGCAGTAAAATTGGCCTGCAGAGTAAGTTTGTTCTATTCTGTATGAGTGTATGTAGTTGGGTAGTCAGTTGTACCTGGTATCGGAAGTATCCCTTGGGGTTCCGCCGTATCTTTACACCGTTCTGCCTCGAGCTGCATGTCATTAATTAATTTGTACCTGGAGGGAATCAGTATGAGTAAAGGTGTCGTAAAGTGGTTTAACGAGTCCAAGGGTTTTGGTTTCATTGCACCCGAGGGCGGAGGGGATGATGTATTTGTCCATTATTCTGCTATCAAGGCTGAAGGATTTCGAACCTTGTCGGAAGGACAAAGCGTAACCTTTGAAATCGAGACAGGTCCCAAGGGAGCTCATGCTGTGGATGTGGAAGTAGAGAAGTAAACGCAGCCCGTCTTAGTATTCCTTGACCTCGCCCTGGCGGGGTTTTTTATTCCGACATTACGATACGTCCGGGAGAGAGTGCTATGCAAATGTGGGAACAGGTGTTACTTGGTATTGGTGCCGTTATCCTGGTCTTTATATTTTGGCCAGGCGTCAAGGTTGCCATGCAAAAAAGCAAGGAAGCTGAAAACCCGGACTGGCAGGGGGTGTTGCTCCCAATCGGGGTCGTCGTTCTGTTCATTATCCTTCTGGTAGTCTTTGCTCGCGGCTGATTACCTGCCTGGAACTCCAGTAACTTGTTGCAGTCGATTGTTCTGACAGGTCATATTTCCTTGTCACTGGTTCCCGGGTATCTACGCCTCTTGTCGGAATTATGTTTTTCCGGGAAATTCACAAATGATAGAATCCACCGACTTATAATCTGGAAAACCTGATGAAAACACTGAAAATTACGAATTTTGCCCTATTACTTGTCCTTTCATTGCCGCTGATTGCAGCGGAACCACTGCCCGAAGGGCAAGCCGTTGAGGAGGAAGAGGCGCTCTCGGGCAGAGAGCTGTTGGATGGCTGCGAGGAAGGCGCGGCCCCGGGTGCCCCGAACCAGTATTGCATGCGTTACATATTCGGGTTGGTGCAGGTGGTCGACTCTTTCCAGCAGGCCGACCCTACACAGCCGAGAGTGTTCTGTATTGACCCTACCCAGGTAAGCCTGCAGGAAGTAACCGAGACGACTACCGACTGGTTAAAGCAGCAACCGGCACGCCTGGAGGAAGATGCCTACAAGCTGGTCACCGAAGCGCTTAATAAGAATTACCCCTGCAGCATGAGCAAGATCTGAAGCATATGACCGCCCTCGCCAAGAAGGAGAACTACAATCACAACAAGGTGCAGAAACGCCTGCACCGCAACGTGGGCCGTGCCATCGAGGAATTCAGGCTGATTGAGGATGGTGACCGGATCATGGTCTGTTTGTCCGGTGGTGCGGATTCATACACCATGCTCGATATCCTGGTCAGTCTGCAGGGTTATGCACCGGTCAAGTATGAATTGGTTGCGGTTAACCTCGATCAGAAACAACCCGGTTTTCCGGAGCATGTCCTGCCGGAGTATTTGACCAAACGGGGCATACCTTTTCAGATACTGGAGCAGGATACCTATAGTGTGGTCAAGGAGGTTGTCCCGGAAGGCAAAACCATGTGTGGTTTATGCTCTCGTTTACGCCGGGGTGCACTTTACAGCTATGCCATGAAAAACGGGTTTACCAAAATTGCCCTGGGACATCATCGGGATGACATCATTGAGACTCTGTTTCTGAATATGTTCTACGGCGGTAAGATCAAGGCCATGCCACCCAAACTATTGAGTGATGATGGTGATAATATTGTGATCCGTCCGCTGGCTTATTGCAAGGAAGAAGACATCAAGGCTTATGCAGAATACAAGCAATTTCCAATCATCCCCTGTACCTTGTGTGGTTCACAGGATAATTTACAGCGCCAGGCCATCAAGTCCATGCTCAGGGAATGGGACAGGAAGTTTCCGGGCAGGATAGAGACCATCTTTGCAAGTATCCAGAATATTGTACCAACTCACCTGGCGGATACCACATTGCATGATTTTGCCTCGCTAAGGAAAAAAGCCGATTGATCAGTTTTATTAAAGGGAAGGCGCCATGCCTTTCCCCGGGATCCTGCTACTGGTCATCCAGGTCCTGTTCTCTCCCTATGCAGTCAACACGGGGAAGATCGTTTCTGGGTTGAAATTTAAGTTTCGGATTATTGCTGAATTCACTTGGTAGAAGAGACTTTGCCCTGAAGATGTTTGGGCAAACCTTCTTGAGAATCAACCGTGCGCCCTCATATTACCGTAAGAAGGAAAAGCACGGGCAACGAATCGCTAGACAACGACTGGATTAATATTTTATGCAGGAACTTGGACTTATCGAAACCGTAATCGCCTGGTCGATTCCGATACTGTTTGGCATTACGGTGCACGAAGTGGCACATGGCTGGGTGGCAAATTCGCTTGGTGATTCCACGGCCAGACTGCAAGGACGCCTGACTCTCAATCCAATCAGGCACATCGATCCGGTAGGGACCATCCTGGTGCCTGCGCTGATGGTCATGCTCACTGGTTTTATTTTTGGCTGGGCTAAACCTGTTCCCGTGAACTGGCAGAGATTGGGTCACCCCCGGCGGGACATGGCACTGGTTGCTGCTGCCGGACCACTGGCTAATCTGGTGATGATGCTCATATGGGCTTTCATTGCAAAGCTGGTTTTTGTAGCCGGTATTGAGGCCTCCCTGGTTGCGCCCTTTATCCTGACCATGGTCAAGGTCGGGATCATTATCAATATAATCCTGATGGTTTTGAACCTGTTGCCGTTGTTACCACTCGACGGAGGCCGGGTGATGACGTCACTGTTGCCACCGGATCTGGCAGAAAAATACGCCAGGCTGGAGCCATATGGCCTGATCATCCCCTGGTGGTCCTGCTGGTTACTGGTGTCCTGGTCCGGATTATCGGTCCGATAATCTTTGGCCTGGAGCACCTGATTTACCAGTTGCTTTAGTACATCATCACGGAAAAGCGGGAATGGTCGGATCCATGCCGAAATCCTGCACATTCGGATGATGGCTCAGGATGATATGTTTTATTTTATCAACATCATCCTTTGCAATATCAGCCATCAGCAGAATGTGGCCCTCTTCCAATGTGTTTTGAAAACGTTCCAGCTTAACGTTAGGTGTACTGGTACCGATTAACAAGCCTGATATCCAGACGCCAAAGATTGCGCCCATAAGAAGCATCAGCAATATACCGCCCAATTCCACAGGCAGTAAGTAGTCCCTCAGCATATAAAGGACAATGCCGATTATGGTTCCGGCGGCAGCGCCGGATACCAGACCAATCAGGCTGCCATGCAACATGTCGGTTCTTTGCGCAGTATTGGCCTCGGGAAGGTCCATCAGGTCCAGGCCGCGTTTTCCCAGAAAATGCATCTGGTCATCATTAATGCGTTCTAGCAGCAGCTCTTTCTCAATTTGGCGGGCGGTGTCCAGGTCCGGGATCACAAAATAGAGTCTTCTTTTCATGATATCCTCCGCGATTCGCAGGATGGTGAACATTGACCTTTTCAGGTCATTTCCTGTCATAGAGTATAGTCCGGCACAACCGAGCCCACAGATGTCTATTCTTGCAAAGTGGGGCTATTGCAGATATGCCTCGGATTTTCAGAGATATTTTTACTTTATCGGAGTTCAGAAGGGATCAATTTATGAAAAAAATATTGCTAATTGTTTTCTTTATCCTGGCAGGCCCATTGTATGCTGACACAGATTTTGATCAGGTTTACCAGTCCTATAGCGATGGTGATTATACCAAAGCCCTGGAAGGCTTTACCCGGTTAGCTGCTGCCGGTGATATGCAGGCGCAATTTTACCTGGGTAACATGTATCGTGAAGGACAAGGTGTCACTCAGGATTATTCCCGGGCGCTGGAACTATACAGGCTCGCTGCGGAGCTGGGATCGGCAGGTGCCTCACATAACGTGGCGATGTTCTACCAAAACGGCATTGTGGTCGAGAAGGACATACCGACAGCTATAGCATGGTATGAAAAGGCTGTGGCAAAGAATCATATTGACTCCATGCAAAACATGGCGCTGCTGTATTACCGGGGTGAAGGGATAAAGCGCGATATCGATCTTGCTGTAAGTTACTGGCGCAAGGCAGCAGAGCTGGGTGGAAAACGGGCACAGAATAATCTTGGGTTGATGTATTTCCTGGGCAAAGGTGTAGAGCAGGACTATGTCGAGGCCATGAGCTGGTATCGGAAAGCCGCAGAGCAGGGATTTGCAGAGGCGCAAAACAGCCTGGGTGCCATGTACCATGAAGGTCAGGGAGTAGAACCCGACTGGGTGGAATCCTATGCCTGGTTCAAGGTGGCCGAGTCCGGAGGTGCAGAACAGGCTGGGTTGAATATCGCCATCATGGAATCAAAAATGGAACGGGATGATTTGTCGCAAGGCAAGGAACGCGCGAAAAAATACATCGAACTCTATGGCAAGAAATAAATGGGAAGACAACATAGCTTTCCCGTTATGTTAACAATCAGGCTGCAACTTGGTGCAGGTGTACGTCCCGTTGCGGGAACGGAATTCTGATATTTTCCTCATCGAACCGGAGTTTTACCTTTTCAGTCAGATCCCAAAAGACCGCTCAGTAATCCTCTGTTTTTACCCAGGGACGGACAAGAATATTAATGCTACTGTCTGCAAGTGCTCCCATGGCAATGACCGGTGCCGGATCCTTCAGGATGCGATCATCTGCTGATAGAATATCCTCCAAGATCTGTTTTGCTTTCCTTATGTCATCGTCATAACCGATTCCGAATGTCATATCTACACGTCGTTCAGATTTAGCCGAGTAATTTGTTATGGTGCCACTGGTAATACTTGAGTTCGGTATGATGATAGATTTATTATCGCCAGTACGCATTTGCGTAGAGAATATTTGTATACCTTCGACTATACCGCTGATTCCGCCCGCCTCGATAAAATCCCCGACCTTGAAGGGACGAAAGAAAATGATCATGACACCGGATGCAAAGTTTGCCAGTGAACCCTGCAAGGCCAAACCAATAGCCAGACCGGCGGCGCCGATGATGGCAATGAATGAGGTGGTTTGAACACCAAGCTCGCTGAGTGCAGAAATAAAGATAAATGCAACCAGTGCCAGGTAAACCACATTACTGGTAAATGAGACCAACAGACTATCTATTTCTTTCCTGGTCATGACCTTGACCAGCGCCTTGCGGATCAGTTTAGCTATCCACCAGCCAATGATGAGAATAGCAATTGCTGTAGTGAAATTTATGAGCAGGCTGATGCCAATATCACTGATGCCCAGTTTATCTAAACCCAGTTTTTCCATCTGGTCCTCCTTATTCGTAAGAGAAAAACAGGCTTTAATATATCAGATCAGCAATTATTGCCTCATGTAAATCTGTAAAGATTCTGTCTAGATGGCAATTATTGCCCCGGAATCAATCCCATCTACCTTCTCGATTTCCCGGGCAATGACAATATATCGTTGTGCACCACCGGCCACCGGGCTGTTGAAGGGAAAACAGGTAATAAGCGTCAGGCGATTTTCTCTGGTCTGCTGCAGGTAGCCGATTTCACTTTCATGGATAACCCGGGTAAGTGTTACCTGATATCGTCTTTGTTTTCCTTCACTGGTTTCAAGCAACAATATATCGCCATCGGTCAGGTATTGCAGAAATCTAAAATGTGTATCCCTGTGACCGGCAATGACGCTGTTTCCCGCTTGATCTGCGGGCGCCGTACCAAAAAGATGTCCTGGACCGAAGGCAAGTGAAGCACCACTTGCCCCGGCCAGGACGATGCGGCTTATCCCAAGGCGTGGGGCAGCAAGTCGGCTGACTGGCCAGGTATCTGCCCAGGGCCATGGTTTCACCTCCCTTGCCCCGGACAGTGTTTCTGACCATGCCGACTCTAGGAGGAGTTGCGCTAGGATTGCCTTGGCATGGATGTAGGCACCATGACCTACCTGCCACAAGCCACAAAAGGTCACAGTAGTGAGTAAGCAAATAAATAATATTTTTTCAGTCGGGATAAACATAACGCCGGCTCATCACAAGAAACACACTGATTAACAGCAGCAGCGTGCCTATCAGGATTTTCAGTTCCGCATCTGTTGCGGTCTGCGGCAACTGACCGAATACTTTTTCATATTGCCAGCCGGACGGAAGGTTGACCGGCAGGGCAGATATCCTCAGTAAATCCTCCTTGATGCGCGACGGGGTAACGTCAACAGCAATGAGGCTGGTAAACCGGCTCACCAGGTGATGTCGTAATGCAGTCTCTATAATTTGCTGTTTAAGGTTGTTTTCCTCTTTTGCCTGATTGAGCAGGTCCATCAAAGCCGCAATTTTTTTTCGGGCCCAAAGGGCGTGGATGCCTTCATGTTCACCATGGCCTTTTAATTGCATGCTGGTTTTCCAGAGTGAACCGGAGACGCTGCCTGTTAACCGAATCCTTTCCGGCAGTGATGAAGCGGAGACACTTACCAGCAGGGGTTCGCCCAGATAGAGATCGGGAATGTACTTTGGCCAGGCTTCCAGGTCTGTGGCATCGCCCCAGTCTATGTGGATGTTGGTAAGAACAGGGCTTTCCAGTTTGCCAAATAATGTCGACATTTTTGTTTCGACCTCGCTGACCTTGCCGATGTATGTGTAGGTACCCCGGCCAAAGCGTGCAGCCCTGGTCATGAAATGTGAATTTGGTGCAGAACCAATCCCGATTGTAAATAGCCGGCTCCTGCCCAGTTTCCGGGTGATGGTGTTAAACAGGGCGGCTTCATTGCCAATGCTGCCATCTGTCAGGAAAATTACCTGCCTGACCGAAGATGTATTATTGTTATCATTCAATGCCAGTTTCAGAGCCGGTAACATTTCTGTACCGCCACTGACATCCAGACCAGTTACATATTGCTTTGCCTGTCTTAAAGATTGATGATTTACCAATCGCGGCCATTCGAACAACTGATCTGTATGTGAATTGAATTCGATAATGTTGAAACTGTCGCCGGGTTTAAGGCGTTCAAGAGCCATCTTTAATGCCGATCTCGCTTGTATAATGGACTGACCACCCATGGAACCAGAGGTATCAATCACAAACACCACCTCACGATTGAGCACCTGACCACTTTGCTGTAAGGGTGGCAGCATCATGATCAATCCATAATCCATGTTGTGTTTTCGTTCCCTGAAGAATGCTGCCTGTGGGGCATCTTTCTTTTCGGGTTGCCAGTAAAGTTCGAAATCTCTGTCGGCCATGGTTACATGCTCCAGTTGAATGGAATACGTTGATGCGTCCTGCTGATCTATCCGGATGTTATGATGGGAACTGGTGATATGCTCCAGGGGAAAGCCCGCGTCCAGGTGGATGTCGATCATCACCGGATTAACTGCTGTCTCACCGGGTTTTGTCACAGGCGGGGTAATGCGTTCGGCATCCCGCACCTGATCAGTATTAACTGCCCAACCTGATCCTGAAAAGCCTTGAACAACTGTACTGCCCGGAATATATCTCGGCGCAACAACCATCGGGAACCTGAGGCGGAACTCACCTGAGTCATAACGAACTGTCTGCTGGTATTCAATTTCAATGATTATCTCCTCACCGGGACCAATATTGGCAACAGAAGTCGTAAAAATATTCGGGCGTTCCTGTTCCACAAGGCTTGCTTTCTGACCATTATCACGTGCCTTTTGATATTCTTTTTTTGCAGTTTCACGTTCTCGTATCTGCCCCTCTATCACTCTTTTGCCTATCCTCATGCGCAGGTGATCTACCGCCGCATTCTCGGGCAAGGGAAAGACATAAATGCCTTCCTGCCAGACCGTGTCGGGATTATGAAACCGTTGTGCCAGCTTGACCCGGGCGATCATGCCCGTGATACTCATATCAACATCTGTATGTAATGTCGGGGCAAGTTGATAATCCTTATTGTTGTGAAACAACAGACTTCCACGGGTGACGTTTCCCATGTCCCTGATGCTGAGGGTGTCCATCGCTGTCATACCTTCCCTGGTATTGGCACTGGCAATACCAGACAGCAACAGGACGAGACACACCAGGAATACAGTACCAATGGCCGCAGCCAGCAGACTCTCGAGAATGCACAGAACTGTATTTGCCAGTAATGGTGTTTTTTTCAGATTCATAATGGATTCTGGGCTTGAGGACGGGTTACGCTTCGGTCTCGACGGTCAGCTCGATATCCACGCGCCGGTCAAATACGTAGCCTTCGATGTCCCCGTCTGCAGCACGTACACTGGATTCACCATGTGCCTGCTGTTTGATGCGTTCCCGTGGGAGCCCGGCCCTGATCAGTTCATCCTCCACGGCACGGGCACGATCGCGGCTGAGCTGGAGGTTATGTGATTCATCGCCTCGCTGGTCGGCATAGCCGTCCAGGCTGACGGACAATTCCGGTATGTCCTGTATAAGCGCCACCAGTCTGTGCAAGTGAGGCTTCAAGCCAAGGTCGATACGGCTCTGGTTGGTGCGAAAGAAAACCGACATGGAAATCCCCTGGGTCAGCTCATCCAGTGATGCCTTACGATTGTCCAGGGTGACTTTCTGCATTTTGCTGGAATAATCAGAACGGGTTTTTGATAACTCGTTCTTAACGACAGCCAGCTCTACTTCCCGGTCCTGCAGTTTTCTTTCCATGGCGGTCAACTGGTTTTCCTTTTCACCCTGACGGTTACCGTAAATGGCACCGCCTGCAGCTCCCAGCACAATTCCGGGAGGTCCCGCTATGAGGCCGCCGATCAGGGCACCAACACCCAAACCACCGGTCTCATGGATAGCCAGCGTCGTTTGCTCATCTGCCATAGCGACCGGACCGGCAAATGCGCTGATGATTAGAAGGGTAGATATTGCTTGTTTCATTTGATCTCTCCTGTCTGATGCAAGTCGATTACAGGAAAGTATTTAAGCGCTTATCTGTGGCCAAACAGCGCTGAAAATATGGAAATGAAACGATGAAATATGGCGAAATTATGGCAATTGTGCGTGAGGGGAATATTTTTGCCAGAAAATATTATACATTGACATAGGAGCAGAACGGGGAAGTTGAATGGTGAAAACAGTTGCGCTGGTTGAGGATGAGAGCGACATTCGGGAAAATTATTCGGATGCCCTGCAAAAGCAGGGATACCAGGTATCAAGCTATACCAATCGCAAGGAGGCATTGAAACAATTCAGCCAGAAACTGCCAGATCTGATACTCATCGATGTGGGTCTTGGTGAAGAGAACGAGGGGGGTTTCGATCTATGTCGCGAATTACGAAACCTTTCAGAAATCGTACCGATTATTTTCCTTACAGCCAGGGATTCGGATCTTGATACCATCTCGGGCCTGAGACTTGGTGCGGATGATTACCTGACCAAGGACATTACCATGCCACAGTTGCTTGCCCGGATAGCTGCGCTGTTTCGCAGAATCGATGCCTTTCGTAACCCGGTCACTGAAGATGATGTCATCAGCCATGGCCACTTGATGATCGACAAAAACCGGCTTTTGCTTGAATGGAAATCCAGCAAAATTGATGTCACCCTCACGGAATTCTGGATCGTCTACTCTTTGGCATACAGGCCGGGGCATGTCAAAAGCAGAGAACAATTGATGAGTGAAGCAAAAATGTTTGTTGATGAGGGGACTATTACCTCGCATATCAAAAGAATCAGGAAAAAATTTATAACTGTTGACAAGGAATTTGACTGTATTGAAACAATATATGGTCTCGGTTACCGCTGGAATCTATAGAACATCTGAACAGGATTGAGTTTTTACCGTGTCGTCATTAAATAAGAAGCCAGACGGGTTTCGATTCACCATCCGCGTCAAATTATTACTTTTATCCATCGCGATACTCACTTTGCCCTATATCGCTTATGAATACATGAGTGAGATGGAACATCGATTGCGCACTAACCTTGAATCATCACTCCTTGAATCCACCAGGGCGATTGCTGCTTCATTACACCAGAGTTATCGACGTTTCCCCGATCGACAGACTGCGGTGGATCCAACATTCTTTATTCATCAATTGAACACTCCAATACAAACAGATGGTTATCTTGATGACTGGATCCAGTATCTCGACTGGTCTGAAATCTATCCGCGGGAACTGGGTACAAGTACTGAATTCACATATCCTGACGGTTCCTATCGTCTGGTTGCAGGTATTTTTGAAAATACTCTTCATGTTTTATTGCAAATCAATGATGAAAATATCATTTATCATCAGCCTGACACTGAGGCAATCATAGACAGTGATCATATAATTATGGTAATTGGCGATGATTATGTAATCAGGCAAAAATATTATTTTGCTCCCTCGGTCCCGGGTAATTTCAACCCTTTCCAGATTGAGACAGTGCGTGATGACTGGATCGAAAAAAAATTTATTCGTTATAAAACCAATATCGTTGCAAGCTGGCAACCGTTTGATAACGGTTATAATCTCGAAATAGCGTTACCACTAAACCTGTCTCATGATCGCCTGGGAATCGTTGTTGCTGATACAGACTCGGGTAATGGTCAGTTAAAATTTAAATATACTGGTACGGCTGGAAACGATACTCTTATCAGGCCGGGGAGGGTGATTCTTCCTGACAATCATCTGGAAAATATGATTACCCGCCTGCACAGCAGCCCTGGCAGGCGAATCTGGGTGCTTGACAGTCGCGGACAGGTATTGGCCAATGCAGGCAATCTCAGGCATGACATTAGCAAACATCCACTGAACCTGTTTTATAAACTTATCCTGCCGCCTGTGACAGACCGCTTCGAGGATGATCTGGCCGGTGCTTCCAGACTTTACGGCAAAGAAATACAATCAGCCCTGAATGGGAAACCGGAGTCGCGTTGGCGATTATCTCCCGATAAAAAAGCAGTAATCGTCTCTGCTGCCGCACCGGTATGGGTCTTTGATGAAATCCGGGGTGTGGTAGTTGCGGAAGAGACAACAAACAACATTCAGTTGTTACAACGTGATGCCCTGGTCAGCCTTGTCAATAAAACCCTGTTGTTATTCTTCATCATCATCCTGCTGCTTTTGATCTTTGCCAGCCGCCTTTCAATCAGGCTGCAACGTTTGAGTAAGGAAGCCGCAAGTGCAATAGACGAGTATGGCCGGGTGATCGGTGACATGTCTAAAAGTCATGCCAGCGATGAAATTGGCGATCTTTCACGCAACTACGCCACTATTCTGGAGAGACTCAAACAGTACAATCATTACCTGGAAGGCATGGCAGGGAAACTGTCACATGAATTACGTACACCAATGGCTGTGGTCCAGTCTTCCCTGGATAATATTGATTCGGGTATTGAAGAAGACAAACAGGTTTATATTCAACGTGCCCGTGATGGTATACAGCGATTAAATCTTCTGGTGACACGCCTGAGTGAGGCCGCCCGCCTTGAACAGGCCCT
>JABAOG010006692.1_pt2 | contig 33504 bp, 30 predicted proteins | sample 7062131 | NCBI WGS metagenome assembly JABAOG01 (sample SAMN14538629, study PRJNA623070) | marine sediment metagenome | biome: marine biome [ENVO:00000428]; feature: marine pelagic biome [ENVO:01000023]; material: deep marine sediment [ENVO:00002113] | place: India: Arabian Sea | collected... | reverse complement strand
AGCTTCGTCGAGCAGGCCCTCAGCCTGGTCACAGTCGGCGCCAGCGGTACCTTAGAGGTTGTGCTCCAGGTGGGGATCATGGACACCGGCGAGTACGGCTGGAAGTATGGCTCCAACCAGCACACGACCGAGCTCTACGCGAGCTTCACCGGCACCAACCAGGATCTCACCCTGCACGTGACCGGCTACGACATCGACTTCGTGGACGAGCTCGCCGTGTACTTGAACGGCGATCTGATCGGATACCTCACGAGAGGACCGAACAACAAGCTCAATGGCGGGGACACCTTCGCCATCCCGGCGAGCGCGCAGGTGCTCGGAGGCGCCAACCTGCTGCGCTTCAAGGTCAAGTCCAGCGGCTGGATCTGGGGCGTGACCAACCTGCTGCTAACGCCCTGAGCCGGCGAACCGGTAGAGGGCTGCCGGGCGCGAAGCGCGCGCGAATATCAGGGCGCAACAGCGCCCTGTGCTTTCGCTGCGGTAACGAGCCGAGCGCTACGGTCCGGTCGACCGGGCGCTTCACCGTGCGCGAGCACGGAGCCCTCAGATCGCGCGCCCGAAGTTTTCCTGAAACCGCGCTTCGAAGTCCGGCCACTCGAATCGGTGATTCTGGGTACCGTGACGCTCGATCTTGATTGCACCCATCAATGAGGCGATGCGCCCGGTGGTCTCCCAGTCCAGCCCTTTCATCAGGCCGTAGAGCAGACCCGCGCGGTAGGCATCGCCACAGCCTGTAGGATCCGCGGTCTCCGCCGGCTTCGCCGCCGGTATCCCGATGCACGCTCCATCGGTGTGAATCTCGGAGCCCCTGGCACCGCGCGTGATGATGAGCGCACTCAGCATCTTCTGCGCTTCGTTTTCCGAAAGTCCGGTGCGCTCCTTTATGAGCTCCCATTCGTAGTCGTTGACGGCGAGCCAGGTCGCCTGATCGATGAAACGGCGCAGGTCTTCGCCGTCGAACATGGGAAGTCCCTGGCTCGGATCGAATATGAAAGGAATGTCGGCCTCGGCGAACTGGCTGGCGTGCTGAATCATACCGTCCCGCCCATCGGGTGAGACCACGCCGATGCTCACGCCTTCGGCCTCGTTCACGTCGTTCAGGTGCGACATGTTCATGGCGCCGGGATGAAATGCGGTGATCTGGTTGTCGTCGAGATCGGTGGTGATGAATGCCTGAGCCGTGAACTCGTTGTCGACCATCGACACGTGGCGGCGGTTGATGTCGCACTTGTCCATCCAGCTGCCGTAGCGGGGGAAGTCCTTGCCGACGGTGGCCATGGGCAGCGGATCGCCGCCGAGCAGCTTGAGATTGTAGGCGATGTTGCCGGCGCAGCCGCCGAATTCCTTTCGCATCTCCGGCACCAGGAAAGACACGCTCAGCACGTGCACCTTGTCGGGCAGGATGTGATTCTTGAAGCGATCGTGGAACACCATGATGTTGTCATAGGCAATCGAACCGCAAATCAAAGCTGTCATGGTTGTCGCTCCCTTGTTATCGCTACCACTACCGCGAAGGCGCGCTATAGCGCCGCCTCGTCCCCCCTGCCCGGGGACCGTTCAGCGCGCTCCGAGCGCTTCCGGCCGCGTTCCAGGATCCTGGCGAGAAAACGCCCCGTGTGCGAGCGTGGGTGAAGGGCCACATCCTCCGGCGTACCCGCGACGACAATCTCTCCGCCGCCGTCACCGCCCTCGGGACCCAGGTCCACGATCCAGTCGGCGGTCTTGATGACATCCAGGTTGTGCTCGACGACGACCACCGTGTTGCCGTGATCCCGCAGCCGGTGCAGCACGCGCAGCAGCTGCTCGATGTCGTGNNCTGCGCCTCGCCGCCGGACAGCGTGGTGGCTCGCTGCCCGAGATGAATGTAGGACAGACCCACGTCGATCAGCGTGCGAAGCTTGCGCGACAGCGAAGGCACCGCTCGGAAGAACTCGTGGGCCTCCTCCACGGTCATCTCCAGCACTTCGTGGATGTTCCTGCCCTTGTAGCGGATATCGAGGGTCTCGCGGTTGTAGCGCTTGCCCTTGCACACGTCGCAGGGCACGTAGACGTCGGGCAGAAAGTGCATCTCGACCTTGATGACACCGTCGCCGCTGCACGCCTCACAGCGCCCGCCTCGGACGTTGAAGCTGAAACGACCCGGACCATAGCCCCGCGAGCGCGCTTCCTGAGTGCCCGCAAACAGCTCCCGGATCGGCGTGAACAGGCCCGTGTAGGTGGCCGGGTTGGAGCGCGGCGTGCGGCCGATGGGGCTCTGGTCGATGTCGACCACCTTGTCGAGGTGCTCGAGACCCTCGATGCTGTCGTGAGGCGCGGGATCGGTGCTGGCATCGTTGAGCTCGCGGGCAGCGATACGGTAAAGGGTATCGTTGACAAGCGTCGATTTACCCGATCCGGACACGCCGGTGATGCAGGTCATCAGTCCGAGCGGCAGCTCGAGATCGATGTGCTTGAGGTTGTTGCCGCTCGCGCCACGAAGGCAGAGCACGCGGTTTTCGTCGAAAGGCGTGCGCGCATCCGGAACCGCAATCTGGCGCCGGCCACTGATGTACTGACCCGTCAGCGACGCCGAATTCGACGCCACGTGCTGCGGCGTGCCCTCGGCGACCACGCGCCCGCCATGAGCGCCGGCGCCGGGTCCCATGTCGACGACGTGATCGGCCGCGCGGATCGCCTCCTCGTCGTGCTCGACGACGATCACCGTGTTGCCCAGGTCGCGCAGGCTGTGCAGCGTGTCGAGCAGCCGCCGGTTGTCGCGCTGATGCAGGCCGATTGATGGCTCGTCGAGAACATACATCACGCCCACGAGTCCCGCGCCGATCTGGCTCGCGAGCCGAATACGCTGTGCTTCGCCACCGGAGAGGGTATCGGCGGATCGATCGAGCGCGAGGTAATCGAGCCCGACATCGATCAGAAACTGAAGCCGCTGATTGATCTCCTTCAAGATTCTGTCGGCGATTTGTCCGCGGTATCCCGGAAGCGTGAGATGCGTGAGAAATTCCAACGCCTGCCCGACCGGCTTTGCCGTGATTGCGGGCAATGAATGGTCGCCGAGAAAGACATTGCGCGCATATTGATTGAGACGCGTGCCGCCGCAAACATCACACGGCTTGGTTGCGAGATACTTGGCGAGCTCCTCGCGCACGACGCTCGACTCGGTCTCCCGGTAGCGACGCTCCATGTTCGGGATTACGCCTTCGAAGGGATGCTCGCGCACGTATTCGCTGCGCCCGTCGCGCAGGTAGTTAAAACGAATGCACTCCTTGCCGCTGCCGTGCAGGATGACCTGTCGCACACGCTCGGGCAGTTCCCGGAATGGGGTGTCGAGATCGAATTCGTAGTGGCTGGCAAGCGCCGTAATGAGCTGAAAGTAATAGGCGTTACGACGATCCCAGCCGCGGATAGCGCCGCCCGGAAGGCTCAGCTCGTCGTGGTGAACGACCCTGGCGGGATCGAAGAAAGAGCTCACGCCGAGTCCGTCGCAAGCGCCGCAGGCACCGGCGGGATTGTTGAAAGAGAACATGCGCGGCTCCAGCTCGGGGAGGCTGTAGCCGCAAAGCGAGCAGGCAAAGCGCGCCGAGAACAGCAGCTCCTCGTGCGCCGGGTCATCCATCCAAGCGACCCGCGCGCGGCCGTCACCGAGCGCCAGTGCGGTTTCGAAAGACTCGGCGAGACGCAAGGCCTGGTCGCCACGGACCTTGAATCGGTCCACCACCGCCTCGATGGTGTGCTTGCGCCGGCGATCGAGCTCTTCGATCCGGTCGAGCTCGACCACTTCCCCATCGACGCGCGCGCGTACGTAGCCCTGGGATCGCAGGCTGTCGAAGACCTGCGCGTGCTCGCCCTTGCGCTCCTCCACGACCGGCGCGAGCAGCATCAGCCGCGTGCCCTCGGGCATCGCCAGCACCTGGTCGACCATCTGGCTGACGGTCTGGGCCTCGAGCGTGATGCCGTGAGTGGGGCAGCGCGGCTCGCCGGCGCGGGCGAACAGCAGGCGCAGGTAGTCGTAGATCTCGGTGATCGTGCCGACCGTGGAGCGCGGGTTGTGCGAGGTGGACTTCTGCTCGATGGAGATGGCCGGCGACAGGCCCTCGATGTGGTCGACGTCGGGCTTCTCCATCATCGACAGGAACTGCCGCGCGTAGGCCGACAGCGACTCGACGTAGCGCCGCTGGCCCTCGGCGTAGATCGTGTCGAAGGCGAGCGACGACTTGCCCGAGCCGGACAGCCCGGTGATGACGATGAGCTTGTCCCGCGGCAGATCCAGATCGATGCTCTGCAGATTATGGGTGCGCGCGCCGCGAATACGGATGTATTCCATGCTTTGCAGGGGCCCGTTCCAAGGTCGACCGACGGCCGGCCCGGCGTTCGCCGCGAGCCGACCGGAAATATCAAGAATAGCCCGCCCCGCGACCGTGGATAGTCGATTGGAGGCGGATCGCAAACTGTTTATATTACGCGGCCTGCGTGTCTACGCGCAAAGCAACCCGGTGTCGATGTGAACGCACCCTCTTCGCCGCCAAGCACCGCCATGACCTCCACCGAGCGCCGCGCAAGTGTCGCTCTGGCGGGCATATTCACCCTGCGCATGCTGGGATTATTCATGATTTTTCCGATTTTCAGCCTCGATGCGCACCTCTACGCCGGCAACACGGCTACCCTGACGGGGCTCGCGATCGGCATCTACGGGCTCACCCAGGCCGTTTTCCAGATCCCCTTCGGCAGGCTCTCCGACCGCATCGGTCGCAAGAAGGTCATCGTCGGCGGCCTCGTGATTTTCGCCATCGGCAGCGCCGTGGCGGCCAGCGCCGACAGCATCTGGGGGGTCATCGCCGGCCGCGCCCTGCAGGGATTCGGCGCCATCGCCGCCGCCGTGCTGGCCCTCACCGCCGATCTGACCCGCGAGGAGCAGCGCACCAAGGCGATGGCCATCATCGGCGTCAGCATCGGCATGGCATTCGCGCTCGCGATGGTCGCGGGCCCGGCGATCAAGCCGTTGATCGGTCTGCCCGGTCTGTTCTGGCTGACCGGCATCATGGCCCTGCTGGGCATTGCGGTACTGCTTTGCTTCGTGCCCACGCCGGCGCAGATCCGCTTTCACCGTGACACCGAGGCGGTGCCCGCGCAGTTCCGGCAAATTCTCGCCGACACTCAGCTGCTGCGCCTGGATCTCGGCATTCTCATCCTGCATCTGATCATGACGGCGAGCTTCGTGGTGCTGCCGCTGGTGCTGCGCGACCAGGCAGGGTTCGCCGTCGATGCGCACTGGATCGTCTATCTGTCGGTGCTCGTCGCCGCGCTCGTCCTGATGGCGCCCATGGTCATGTACGCCGACCGGCACAACCGCATCAAGCAGGTCTTCCTGATCTCGATCGTCCTCCTTGCCGTATCCCAGGCGGGCCTGTACGGCTTCCACGGCACCTGGTGGCTGGTGGTGCTGTGCATGATCCTTTACTTCACCGGCTTCACGGTGCTCGAGGCGAGCCTGCCTTCGCTGATCTCGCGTCTCGCGCCTTCGGAGCTCAAGGGCACGGCCCTCGGGATCTACTCCACCGCTCAGTATCTGGGCGCCTTTCTGGGCGGCACGGTCGGCGGCTGGCTTTACGGAAACTTCGGCATCGCGTCGGTTTTTGCCGTCTGCGGTGGTCTTTGCGTGATATGGCTCGTCATCTCAGCGAGCATGCGCAATCCGCTCCCGCTCAGTACGCATCTGCTCAATCTCGGCGAGGTGAGCGAGAAGAAAGCGGAGGAATTGACCGCAAGCTTGCTGGCCGTGGCGGGCGTTGCCGACGCCGTGGTGATCGCCGAGGACGGTATCGCCTACCTCAAGGTGGATCGCCGGCGCCTCGACCGGGAGGCCCTGCGTGCATTTTCCGTGACCCGGGCGTAACATCCTTTGCGGAGGCCGCGGCGGTCGCGGTATCCGCAGGGGCGCGCCGATTCGGCAAAATTCCACCGCCCGAGGCAAACGGACTGCCGCCCGACACGTCGCGAGCCCGGCGGCGAAGAAACGATGACCAGGAGGTCGGAACACCATGGCTAGAGGCGTCAACAAAGTCATTCTCATCGGAAATCTGGGAGCCGATCCCGAAACCCGCTATACCGCCGGCGGCAGCGCGGTCACCAACGTGCGGCTGGCAACCACCGATTCGTGGCGGGACAAGCAGACCGGTGAGCAGCAGGAGCGCACCGAGTGGCACCGCGTGGTGTTCTTCGGCCGGCTCGCGGAGATCGCCGCCGAGTACCTGCGCAAGGGTTCTCAGATCTACGTCGAAGGCCGCATTCAAACCCGCAAGTGGCAGGGCCAGGACGGCCAGGACCGCTGGACCACCGAGATCGTCGGCAACGAGATGCAAATGCTCGGCAGTCAGTCGCGGCGGCGCACCGGCGTCACCGCCACCTGACTTCGATCAGGGCGAGTCCGGCGGCGGCGAGTCCGGCGGCGCGCGCTCCAAAGCCGCCGAGACCGTCGAAGATTTCGACGACGACATTCCTTTCTAGGATCGGCTGCCCGGGCGCCGTCGTGCCGACGGCAGCCGCCGTCGCGCGGAATGCTCAGCGTGGCGTCTGCACCCGCCCTGCTCCGGCGCCCGCGCGCCCGAGCACCGTGTCCGGTCGTTTGCTCAGATCCTGAATGCGCGTGTCGCCGGCGGCATCGGTCTCGCGGTCGCTGAACGCTGACGACGAGAAGTTATCCGCGAGGTACTCGGCGAGCGCATCCTGCTCGCTGCCCGGCGGCGAAAAGCGCGCATGGCCCCCCGCCAGGCGCTGCTTCCTCAGATCCAACCGATCCTCGGCGAGGACGTCGAAGCGATAGCCGTCGCCGCCGTCGGCGAGAAAGTCCAGGGTGACGATGCGAATCCGGCGCTCGGGATCGCCGACCACCGCGCCGGCCTCGACCAGCACCTCCTCGACGCTGCCGTCATCGGCAAGGATCGCGGCGCTGCGTATGCGCGTGCCGTCGGTGACGACATGGCCCGCTTCGTCGAGCACGATCGGCGTGCCGTTCGGCGAGTAGCTGAATGCAAGCCCCGCGATCTGCGGAAATTGCCCCGGCGCCGCCCCCGGCGCCGAGGCCGCCACCGCGTGCTCGAGGATCCGCTCGAGCCCGGCGGCGGTCAGCGTGAGCAGTGTGAGCCCGTCGTTGAATCGCAGCGCGTTCTCGATGTCGAGCTGTGAGATCCCGCCCTCGCTCTTGCCCGTCGCCTGGTTGGCCTGCGGCGGCATCAGGCGGCCGTCGCTCGCCACTTCGCCGATCGGAGCGCGCAGGCCGCCGGCGTTTTTCAAACACAGCCGCACCGTCGCATCGAACGCCCGGGCCGCGGCCAGGTTGGCATCCGCGACCAGGTTGCCGAGATTGGTCTCCTCGGTGCGCACGCGCCCGCGTCTGCCCTCGAGAAAGACCGCGCTCTTTCCGAAAACGACGCCGTCCTTGGCCGTGACCACGCGCTTCGCGGCCTCGGTGAGCGCTTTCACCCGCGCCCCCTTGCCGCCCGCGGCAAACGGATCGTTGCCGCCGTAGAGCGCCGCCAGGGTCGCCTCGGTGGCGGCGAACGCACCGCTCACCGTCTCGTCGATACTGGCCGGGACCAGCCTGCCCTCGGCATCGAAGCCGACCACCAGACGGCCCACGTAGCGGTAGCCGCCGCCGGTGCTCACGATCACCGCCGCATCGCCGTCGGCGTTTCTGGTCTCGAACGGATAGTGACCGGCCGCTGCGTCGCCCGGGTGCAGGGCATCCCCGGAGTCCGCGAGCAGCGTGTCAGAGCCGCCTGCGATGATGACGTCGACGCCCCTCAGTCTGCCGATGAGCGCCTTGTCGAGATGGAGCTGCTGCAGGTGCGAGACAACGATGATCTTGTCGACCTCCATGGCCGCGAGCGCATCGATGACGGGCTGAAGCTGCGCCGCGAGCGCATCCATGTCGTTGCTTTTCGCACCCCTGACCCGCGTCCCCGTGGGCGACGAAATCGATTCGAGCAGCGGCGTGGTGGCGCCGACCACGCCGATCGGCTCGCCCCCTTGCATGACGATCGTCGCACGGGCGAGCTTCGGCCGCGCGCTCTCGCCCGCGAGCGACTGCGCCGGACCGGTCGCGAACGCCGTACTCACGAGAATCTCGTGGGTGAACAGATCCGCGAGCGCGGCGTCGCCCGAGACATCGAGATTTGCGCCGAGGTAGGGGAACTGCGCGCCGACCCAGCGGTCGTCGGCGAGACCCGCGCCGCGGAAGTCCTTGTCGATGATGCGGGCGAAAGCGTCCGAGCCGAGATCGAACTCGTGATTGCCAATCGCCGAGGCGTCGAAGCCGATGATATTCATCAGCGTAATGTCCAATCGCCCGGGGCCTTCGCGCAGGCCCGCATAGGCCTCTGCGGCGGGCTGCGACGGCAGGCCGAAGAGCGCGTTGTAGGCGGCGTTGAACAGCCCGTCGTCGCGAAAGGTCTTGCGGTCGCCCGCAGCCGAGAGGAACGGACCAGGGAGGTAATTGTCGCCCGCCGAAAGCACGACCGTGTTGGTGGAGCGATCCTCGAGCGCGTCCACGATAGCGGCAAACTTCGGCGCGTCGTCGATGGCGTGCACGCCCCCCTCCAGGTCCGAGGCATGCAGGATCTGCAGCGTGAAGACGACGGCTTCGAGCATGCGTTGCTCCCGGCGTGAGTGTGGCGAATTCCTATCGGTGCGAGAAGCCCGCCACGCCCCGGCGACGCAAAAAAAAGCCGAGGCGGGGGACGCCTCGGCGTTTAATTACCACCAAAGGAGGGTTTGGAGGAGTAACACCATCAAGTGCATGATGTTGCAATGCAAGATAGGCAAGATGGTGCACTGCGTCAAGGATCGGCCGGCAAGAAAATACGATTGGCGGCATAAGCTCCGCTTGGGATCGGCGCCGCCTCAACGGCGGCCCGCGGCCGCGATTGCCCGCCACAGCTTCTCGGGGGTGAGGGGCATGTCCACGTGGCGCACGCCGTACTCCTCGAGGGCGTGCATGACCGCCCCCACCACCGCCGGGNNCCGACGACCGCCGGCAGCGCGCCGCAGCAGCCGGCCTCCCCGGCACCCTTCACGCCCAGCGGGTTCTCCGCGCTCGGCGCGCCCTCGAAGAACTCGATGCGGAAATCCGGCACGTCGTCGGCCCGCGGCAGGGCGTAATCCATGAGCGAGCCCGAGAGCAGCTGGCCGCTGCCCTGCTCGTAGACGATCTTCTCGAGCAACGCCTGACCGATCCCCTGGGCGCTGCCGCCCATGACCTGTCCGGCACAGGTGAGCGGATTCACGATGGTGCCGAAGTCGTCGACGATGCTGTAGCCGACCAGGGCGGCGCGCCCGGTCTCCGGGTCCACCTCGACCTCGGCAACGTGGCAGCCGTTCGGGTAGGTGATGCCGCTGCGCTCGTAGTCCTGGCCGTCGTCGAGACTGTCGATGCCCTCGGGTCGACGCGCCGGGTCGAACGAGGCGCGTATCACCTCCTGCATGTCGACCGCGTGATCGGTGCCTGCGACCCGAAAACGGCCGGCGTCGAGCTCGACGTCCACACTCGCCGCTTCGAGCAGGTGCGCCGCGAGCGTGCGCGCCTTCTCGAGGACCCGGTCGCTCACCCGCACCACCGCCGAACCGCCCATCTCCAGGCCGCGGGATCCGCCGTGGCCGCCGCCGATGGGCGTCGCGTCGGTATCCGCCTGCACGAAATCGATGCTTTCGATGGGCAATCCCAGGCGCGCGGCGACGATCTGCGGGAACACGGTCTCGTGGCCCATGCCGGTCGAGTGGCTGCCCACCGCCAGGGTCACGCGGCCGTCCGGGGAGAAGCTGAGCGAGGCGTGCTCCTTGGGTCCTCCGCCGCTGCACTCGAGATAGTTGCAGATACCGATGCCGCGCCGAAGTCCCCGGGTGCGCGCTTCGCGCGCCCGCGCCTCGAAGCCGTCCCAGTCGGCGAGCGCGAGCGTGCGATCCAGCACCGTCTCGAAATCTCCGCAATCGATGCGCGCGCCGGCGCCGGTGGTGTAAGGCAGCTCCTCGACGCTCAGCAGGTTGCGCCGTCGCAGCGCCACACGGTCCATGCCGAGCTCGGTCGCGGCCAGATCGATGACGCGTTCGATGTGATAGGTGGCTTCCGGCCTTCCGGCGCCGCGATAGGGATCGGTCGGCGCGGTGTTGGTGAAAGCCGCGCGGGCGCGAAAGTGCAGCGCCGGAATGCGGTACGGTCCGCCCTGGGTGCGCGCGCTGCCCGCGGTGCAGGTAAAGGGGCCGACCGACAGCAGATACGGTCCGACGCTGCCGACGGAATCCACGCGCAGGGCGAGAAAGTCGCCGTCGGCACTGAGGGCGAGCGTCACGTGGCTCTGCTGGTCGCGGCCGTGAGCATCGCCGAGAAAACCCTCGCTGCGGTCGTTGATCCACTTGACGGGCCGACCCACGCGGCGGGCGGCCCACAGCACCAGGGCATGCTCCGGATACAGAGGATTCTTCGCGCCGAATCCGCCGCCGACGTCCAGCGCCAGTGAGCGCAGCTTTTCCGTCGGGATGTGCAGCACCTGCTCGGCAAGCTGATTGCGGTTGGCGTGCACGTTCTGGCTGGCGACGATGAGCTCGTAGCGATCCGACTCGGCATCGAAACGGGCGATGGCGCCACGGGTCTCGATCGGCGCCGCCGTCACCCGTTGATTGTCGACGTCCATGGATACCACGTGGGCGGCCGCGGCAATCGCCGCATCCACCGCGCCCGCGTCACCGACCTCGAAGTGCACGCACAGATTGCCCGGCACGTCGTCCCACACCAGCGGTGCACCCGGGGCAAGCGCTTCGCCGGCACTCACCACCGCGGCCAGCGGCTCGTAGTCGACCTCGATGAGCTCGAGCGCGTCGCGGGCAACGGCGGGTGATTCGGCGATGACCATCGCCACCGCGTCGCCGACGAAGCGTGCCCTGTCGGCGACCAGTCCATGGCGCTCGGGCGTCGGCACGGGCGAGTCGTCGCTGTTCTTTGCCGCCGTGCGCGTCGGTATGCCTCCGAGCCCGTCGGCGACCCAGTCGGCGCCGCTGAGCACGGCGAGCACACCCGCCAGCTGCGCCGCCGACTCGGTATCGATGGATCCGATTCGCGCATGCGCGTGGGGCGATCGAAGTATGGCCAGGTGCGCCATGTCGGGCATCGACACGTCGTCGACAAATCGGCCACGGCCGGTAAGGAAACGCCGATCTTCCTTGCGTCTCAAGGGCTGTCCGACGCCGTAGCGTTGCACGGGAATATCACTCATGGCTGCACTCGCTGCTCGTAGAGAATTCGGTAATGGGGCTCGCACGCCTTCGCGAGCGGCTCGAGCGCCGCTGGAAGCGTGTGTGCCTTGGATACGTAAGGCGCGAATCCGGTCGATGCCCGCACGGAATGGTACCAGTAATCGCCCCACACGCCGTCACTGCTGCGCGCCCCCGCCGGCCAGGACAGCATGCGCTCGGTGAATGGCACGTGCAACGCCGCGCACAGCGCCTCCAGCATGGCGCGCGGGTTCTCGAGCACGTCCCTGGCATCGACGACCACAGGCGTCGTGCCGGTGATGCGGCGCGCATGCTCGAACAGATCGGCCTGTTGCAGAACACCGACGTCCGTCAGCTGCACATCCGGCCTGGTGCGTGCGTACGAGGCGATGACCTCGCGCGGGTCACGAATGAGAAAGCAGTTGCTCATCTGCGCGAGCCAGCTCCGATCGACCTCCTCGAGCATGTGATGGGTCATGTGCTTCTGAAACCAGATCGGCTTGTCGCCGGGCACCGGACCGGTGATGGCCGCTACCACGCGCCGCCAGTCGGTCTCGCCCGCGGCGATGACGTGCTCGGCTCCCGGGTGAGCGATACCGGTACGCTGCAGATAGTAGGCGTAGAGGGGCTCGTCCCATACCGCCGTGTCGCCGCGATTCTCCCAGGCGCGCATCATGGCGGTCGAGATGTTGCGCGGCCCGGACCACATGGCGATGCGCACGATGCGGCTCACGCGTTCGCGCACTCGGCGTCAATCAAATCCCGATAGTGCTCCTGGAGCCGTAACGTCATTGGGCCGCGGGCACCGCTGCCGATGCGCCGCCCATCCACCTCGATGGCGGGCACGACACCCGCGAAGGTTCCCGTGACGAACGCCTCGTCCGCGGAGTACACGTCGAAGAGACTGAAATCGCGTTCGAACACGGGAATCGCGTGCCGGCGGCAGAGATCGATGACGTTGGCGCGCGTGATGCCGGCGAGACAGTATCTGCCGGACGATGTCCACACTTCGTTGCCGCACACGATGAAAAAGTGCGTCGAATTGCAGGTCGCGACCATTCCGTGCGGATCGAGCATCAGCGCCTCGTCGGCACCGGCCTTGGTAGCCTGGATGCAGGCGAGAATGCAGTTGAGCTTGGAGTGACTGTTGATGCGCGGGTCCTGCACGTCCGGCGGGCCGCGGCGCACGTGCACGGTGGCGAGTCGCACGCCCCGCTCAATGACGGCGGGACTCGGCTGCTTGTGCTCGGCGATGATCACGATCGTGGCGCCACCCACGGTCACGCGCGGATCCTGGTAGGGCGTCGATTTCAGGCCTCGGGTGACCATTAGTCGTATGTGCACGTGATCGCGCATGCCGTTGGCTTCGACCGTTGTGTAAAGCGCCCGGGTGAGCGGCTCGCGCTCGAGACCGATATCGAAGTCGAGCGCTCGCGCCCCGGCGTAGAGGCGATCGAGGTGCGCATCGAGAAACAGAATTCTGCCGCGGTGCAGGCGCAGCCCCTCCCAGACGCCGTCACCGAGCACGAAACCGCTGTCGAAGACCGAGATGGACGCTTCGGCCCGTGGCACCAGGGTGCCGTTGACGTAAATCAGAATCTCGGCATTACGCGGGTCGTCGAGATATTCATGAGTGCCGGTGGTCATACCGCCGTCAATTCCGTTGCCTGCGCTGCGACAGTCTCTCCGAGTACCGCTGCCGCGTCCAGCGCCTGCCAGCGCCCCGGGGGAGAGTCCGGCCGGGCCGGCGCCGGGGGGCGTCGGCGGTGTTGGCTATACTGAGCGATGTGCACATCCATCCTGACTTCCAGACGCGGCGAAACGCCGCGCTTGCCGGCTGAGCCGATGCGCGACGAGCTGCGGGCACGCATCGCGTATGTGGCGGCACGATTGATCGTCGAGCACGATGCAAAGGAGATTCACGACCACACGCGAACCACGGACGTCCACATCGAGGGCCTCGTCAGCCAGAGCGCTATCGACGTATTCGACTTCAGCTCCGGCTGCCGTCTCGCCGGCGAGCAGAGCGACGAGGGTTACAGCCTGTTCGATTACGATGCCAACCAGTACGTCGATCTGAATCTCGACGGCGAAGACTTCGAGGGATTCGACTACGCCACCGGCACCCGGTACACGGGCGAGGTGCGCGATCGGAGCGTGCGGATCTTCGACTACGGCGAGTCCACCGACTTCGAATACAGCCTCAAGAGCCCCAACTGACCGCCGGCGCCGGGGCGCGGGCGTCAGGCGCGCGCGGGCATGCCGAGGCGCGTGGCGATGAGCACCACGCCGAAGATCGTGAAACCACCAAAGGCCACCAGCGTCCAGCCCGGAATCGTCAGGCCCAGGAAAACCCACTGCACCTCGGCGCATTCTCCGGATCCACGGAACACGAGACTCAAAGCCTCGGTGAGCGGGAAGGCGTCGAGCAGGTACTCGAGTCCGGGACCGCACTCCGGCACCTGATCGGCGGGCAGGTTCTGCAGCCACACGTGTCGGCCGGCGACCACCATGCCGAGGATCCCGAGCACGACGACGAGCGACCCGTAGATCCGCCGGGCGACGATCCCGGGGTCGTGGAGGGCCGCCACCAGCGCCACCGCCCCGACGGCCATCACCAACGCACGCTGAATGATGCAGAGCGGGCACGGATCCAGCCCGAGCGCGTGCTGCATGGTCAACGCGGCCACCATCAGCGCCACGCAGACCAGGAACGCGGCAATGAAAAGCGAGCGTTGACGCAGCAGGTCTTTGAGATTCATGAGCTTTCGCGATTCGGCCAGCGACGGGCATCCGTCCGAGGAAAGTAAAGGCGATGGCGACGTGGATGCGCAAGACGGCGCGCGATGCTGCACCGCGCGCAGCGCCAATTCGCAACGCCACCGCCACGCCGCCGTTTCGCGCCGTCGCCCGAGAGCCGCGTCCCCGCCCCTGGCCGCACCGCCCGCATCGTCTAGAAATTCTCGACCCAGGGACGCAGCTCCATTTCCCACGTCCAGGCGCTGCGGTGCTGGCGGTGCACGTGCAAATAGGATCGCGCGATGGCGTCGGGATGCAGCATCGCATCGCCGCCGTCGTCCGCCTCGCCGAGCCTGCGGATACCGCCGTCGATGACGAAGTGGGCGACGTGGATGTTCCGCGGCGCGAGCTCCCGCGCCATGCTCTGAACCAGTCCGCGAAGCGCGAACTTGCCCATGGCGAAGGCCGCCGATCGGGGGTAACCCTTGACGCTCGCCGACGCGCCGGTAAACAGGATGCTGCCGCCGCCTGCCGCGAGCATCCGCCGCGCCGCCGCCTGGCCGACGAGAAAGCCGCCGAAGGCTGTAATCATCAGCGACTTTCTCACCTCCTCCGGATCGGCCTCGACGAGCGGCCCGGGCACGCGGCGGCTGGGGTTGAACACCACCAGGCTCGGGCCGCCCTCGGCGGCGTCCACGTCGGCGAACAGCGCCTCGACCTGCCCGGCCTCGCTCGCGTCGCAGGCCACCGCGCGCGCGCCGGTCTCGGCCGCGAGCGGCGCGAGCTTGTCCACATTGCGCGCGGCCAGCACCACGCGCGCGCCTTCAGCGGCCAGGAGCCTGGCGAGTGCGGCGCTCAAGCCCTGCCCCACACCGACGATGACCGCTACCTCGGAATTGCCCACGACGCGACCTCCGCATCCGTTTCTCTCGCGCCCAGTCTACACATTACCGGGGTGGGGGAAATGTGTAGACTGGGCCCACCGCGGGGACTTCGCACCATGACCAACCTGGAAACTCTCGTCGAAGCGATACACGACGGCGCCAGCGTTGCGCTCGCGCCCGATTATTCCGGCTGCGCCATGGCCGCGGTGCGCGCCCTCGTCCGCCGGGGTGCGCGCGACCTTCGCCTGATCGCGGTGCCCCAGGCGGGCTTCCAGGCGGACATGCTGATCGGCGCGGGCTGCGTCGGCAGCGTCGAGGCCGCTGCCATCACGCTCGGCGAATACGGCTTCGCGCCGCGCTTCACCGACGCCGTCAAGAACGGGCGCATCACGCTGCGCGACTCCACCTGTCCCGCGATCCATGCCGGGCTGCAGGCGGCGGAGAAAGGCGTTCCGTTCATGCCGCTGCGCGGCATTCTCGGATCCGACCTCCTGACCCACCGCGACGACTGGAAGGTCATCGAGAACCCTTTCTCGCCGGATGACGCCATCGTCGCGCTCCCGGCCATTCGTCCCGACGTCGCGCTTTTTCACGCCGCCAGCGCCGATCGGCACGGCAACGTGTGGATCGGTGTGCGCCGCGAGCTGATGCTCATGGCCCACGCGGCACACCGCACCCTCGTCACCGTGGAGACGGTCGTCGACGACGACCTGCTCGCCGACGAGGCGCGTGCCGCCGGCACCATTCCGGCGCTCTACGTGAGCGCCATCGCCGAAGTGCGCGAAGGCGCGTGGCCCATCGGGCTCGCCGGCCGTTACCCGGCCGACGCCGCGCATCTCGCCGAGTACGCGCGCCTCGCGCGCACCGCCGCCGGCTTCGAGCGTTACCTCGACGAGCACGTGCGCGGGCGGGCCTCGGCCGCTTGAAGGCGCGATGTCGTATCGAATCGAAGAGCTGCTCATCACCACCCTTGCGCCGATGCTCGAAGGTCTCGAGCACGTCGCGGTGGGAGCGGCCTCGCCGATTCCCGGAGCCGCGGCGCTGCTCGCGCGCCACCGGGGCGGCGGACGGCCGCGCGTGTCGATGCTCGCGAGCCGGCGTCACGCGAGCTTCACCGACGGCGCACGCGAGCTGTTCGATTGCGCCGCCCAGGGCCGGATCGACGCCTTCTTCCTCGGCGGCGGTCAGATCGACGGCTCGGCCAACATCAACCTCGTCGGCATCGATGGTTATCCGGCGAGTCGCGTGCGATTTCCGGGCTCATTCGGCTCCGCATTCATGTACTTCGTCGTTCCCCGCGTGATTCTGTTCAGCCTCGAGCACAGCCGCCGCGTGATGGTGCCGCGAGTGGATTTCGTGAGCGCGCCGGGAACCAGCCCGTCAAACGTCTACCGCCCCGGCGGTCCGTATGCGCTCGTGACCAGCCGCTGCGTGTTTCGCTTCGACCGGGACCGCGGCCGATTTGCGCTCGCGAGCGTGCACCCCGGCCAGACGCTCGAGGACATTCGCGAGCAGACCGGCTTCGACTTCGACGTGCCCGCGCGCATCGAGCAAACGCCCGCGCCCGGCGCGCAGGATCTGGTGCTCATCAGGGGGCCGGTCGGCAAAGACATCAGTGAGACCTATCCGGACTTCGCGAGGCGAGTGCTCGAGCTCGACGCAGCGACGGCGTGAGGAGAAGTGCCGGCTAGATGCGCCGCGTCGACAGCCGGCCGCAGCGCCGGCACTCGACCTTCTCGATGCGATTGCCCTCCCCGAAGCCGAAACGCACTTCGAGAACACGAAAATCGTGAACCCCGACGAAACAAAGGAAGCGCCCGATCGGGGCGGGCAGACGCCTGGTGAGGTGATTGTGTTCGTCGTTCATCGGGCAGCCCCGGCGGCTGCCCGGCGTTCGGGAAGCCGCGCACAACAGCGTCTCGACCCGGGTACCGTATCACAGGTCTGCATCACCGCGCAGGGCGGACGCGGCCACCGGCGACCCGGCCTGTGACCGAAGCCGCGACATCCCCCACCCTGCGTGCGCCGACGCAGTCGCTGCGCGTTCACCTGCGACGCACGTTCGCCCTCGCCGTACCTGTGATGCTCGGGCGCATGGGTCTGCTGATCATGGTGGCGGTGGATACCGCCATGACGGGCCACCAGGGACCCAACGAGCTCGCCTACTACGGTCTGGCCATGGCGCCGCAGATACCCATGCTGCTGGTCGGCATCGGCTTGCTGCTCGGCACGGTGGTTCTCACCGCCCAGGCCGACGGTGCCGGCGACACCCGCGTATGCGGCGGCGTCTGGCGCGTCGCGCTGAGGCACGCGGCCGTGCTCGGCCTGGTGTTCGTCGTCCTGTGTCTTGCCGGTGAGCGCTTTCTGCTGCTGACGGGCCAGTCACCGGAGCTGGCCCGGGGAGGCGGCGCGGTGCTGGTGATGATGGGCTGGGGTCTTCCGGGCATGCTGATGTTCTCCGCCAGCACCTTCTTTCTCGAAGGCATCAGCCGGCCGCTGCCGGGCATGTTCATCATGCTGGTCGCCAACATTCTCAATGCGATCTTGAACTGGATATTCATCGGCGGGCACCTGGGCGCGCCCGCCATGGGAGCAGAGGGCGCAGCGCTTGCCACGACCATCGTGCGCTGGTTCATGTTCGCAGCCATCGCCGGCTTCATCGCGACGCGACTGGATCGGGAAAAGTACGGGTTGCGATTCGCGCCGCTCGGCGAAGGCGGCATCGGTAAGCGCCTGCGACGCATCGGCTACCCCATGGGGCTCGCCCACGGTCTCGAGTCCTCGGCGTTCTCGGCGCTCACGCTGTTCGCGGGGCTGCTCGGGCCGGTCCAGGTTTCGGGCTATCTGGTGGCGATGAATCTGGTGGCCACCGTGTTCATGGGTGCGGTTGGATTTGCCACCGCGGCGAGCGTGCGCGTCGGCAACGCGGTGGGGCGCCGCGACGTCCACGGTGCCCGCATTGCCGGATGGATAGCCGTGGCGGCGACCTGCGTGGTCATGCTCGTGCTAGCCATCGTATTCCGCGCGTTTCCCGAGTTCCTGAGCGCGATCCACGCGAGCGATACGCGCATCACCGCGGTCGCCGTGCCAACGCTGCTGGTGGCCGCCTTCGCCCTGGTGCCCGACGGCACGCAGGCGGTTCTCATGGGCGCCTTGCGGGGCATCGCCGACGTCTGGCCGGCGACGGCACTTTACCTGATCAGCTTCTGGCTCGTGATGGTGCCCTGCGGCTACTACCTCGGCATCGCGCAGGGTGGCGGTGCACCGGCCCTCATGCTGGCGATCTTCATCGGCACCGTGCTGGCAACGCTGCTCCTCGCCTGGCGTTTCCACCGCGTCTCACGCGGCACGATCGCGAGAGCCTGAGCCGCGCGCACTCAGTGCCCGTCGAGGGCGCGCGCGATGGCGTCGAGCCGCGGGCAGCGGATGCCGAGCGCGCGCAGATGCGCCATGGTGTTGGTGAAATACTCGACGTTGTCGCCGCTGCGCCCGCGCGCCTCGCGGATGGTCGTGGCCGCTGCGCCGGGCGCGAGCGCGCCCGCGTACTGCGGGTGACGACGATCGACAATGAAGGCGAGCGCCGGTGCGACGCCTTCGCCGTCGATGCGGATGCGCGCCACCACGGGCACATACACGTGGGTGACCAGCTCGCGCGCGTAGAGATACTTCACGGCGGCATCGCGATCCGAGCGGGCGACCCGGTGCGCGATGCCAACACAGGAGCCGCCTCGATCGAGGCCGAGCACGAGACCGGGGTGCGCCTGCGTGCCGCGATGCACCCACGACCACACGCACAGGTCCCGGTGATAGCCGTGAATGTGCGCGCGCTTTGCGCTCAGGTGCGGGAAGCCGGGAGCCCACATCAAGGAGCCGTAACCGAATACCCACATGTCGCCAAGGGGCAGACTCGCAAGGGGATCGCGCGCGCCCGCGCGCTCCGCCGGCGAAGCGGGTGATGGCGGGCTGTCCATCGTCTTGCGCGTCATGGCCGGCGCAATAATAGCGAAAGCGCGCACGCAACACCCGGCGAGGGCGCCCCGAAGCGAGCGCGGCGCGGTTGCCAAGCTCGAACGACTGTGCGACTTTGACCGCGGCAACGCGGAGGTACCGACATGCTGCTACAGCTCGCCACCTGGCAGGAGGTGGATGCCTATCTCGAGCGCTCCCGGGGCGTCATCATTCCCATCGGCTCTACCGAGCAGCACGGGCCACTCGGGCTGGTCGGCACCGACGCCATCTGCCCCGAGGTGATTGCCCGCGGTGTCGCGGAGCGTATCGATGCGCTGGTCGCGCCGACCCTCAGTCTCGGCATGGCGCAGCACCACCTCGGCTTCTCCGGCTCCATCAGTCTGCGTCCGAGCACGTTGATGGCGGTCGTCAGAGACGTCGTCCAGTCGCTCGCGCGTCACGGTTTCGAGCGCTGCTATTTCCTCAACGGGCACGGCGGAAACATTGCCACCTTGAGCGCGGCATTCTCGGAGATCTACGCGGACTCTAGCTACACCCGCGACGGCGGCAATCGTGCCGGCGTGCGCTGCAAGCTCAGCAACTGGTACATGGCGCCCGCGGTGAAGAAGCTCACGGCTTCTCTGTTCGGAAACGCGGAGGGCAGCCACGCGACGCCATCGGAGATCTCGCTCACCTATTTCGCCTACCCCGATGCCGTCAAATCGGCACCGCAGAGCCCGCGCATCGCACCGAGCGGGCCGATATACGACGCGGACGACTATCGGCGGCGCTTCCCTGACGGCCGCATCGGCGCCGACTCCTCTCTTGCCAGCATCGAAGCCGGCGAGAAGCTCTACGAGGCCGCGGTGAGCGACATTGCCAGGGACTACCAGGAATTCGTCGACGCCTGAGCGGTGAACGCCGTGCCGTCGCGGCGCCAGCAAGCATGCCCATCACTCTGACAACCGCCTCGGTACGAAGCATCCTCACGCGCAGCTCCGGCTACCTGAAGAGCGTCTGCTCGCATTCGCTGCAGCCCTATCGCGGCTGCTCGTTCGGCAACAGCCTGTGCGGTGTCGGCTGTTATGCGCGGCACAATCGCTTCGTCACGCGCGGTGCACAGTGGGGTCGCTTTCTGGAAGTGCGCGAGAACGCCGCCAGCGTCTACCTCGCGCAGCGCGATCGCGAGCGACGCTGGGCGCGCGAGCACCGGGGAGGGTTCAGCGTGTTCATGTCGAGCGCCACCGATCCGTTCGTGCCCCACGAGCGACGCTTCGGGGTCACCCGGGGCGTTCTGAAAGCGATGATCGAGAAGCCGCCCGACGCCCTGATCATCCAGACCCACACGCATCTGGCGGAACACCATCTGGACCTCTTTCGGCCACTGGCTCGCTGCTGCAGGCTGCGCGTGCACATCTCCATCGAAAGCGATCGCGACCGTTTACCCGGCCTGCCGCCGCCGGCGAGCCCCGTGCGCCGCCGTCTCGAGGCGGCGGCACGTCTGCGCGAGGCCGGCATTCCGGTGGTCATCACCGTCGCGCCGCTGCTGCCGATCGGGGATCCCGAGGCCTTTTTCGACACCATCGCCGCCTGCGCGGATGCCGTCGTCATCGACCACTTCATCGGTGGCGACGGCTCGCCAGCGGGCTCGCGCACCCTGCGAACGGCGCTGCCGGCGGCCATGGCGGCCGTGGATGCGCGCTCTGTGGACCTCGCCTACCGCGACGCCATGGTGGCGAAAGCCAGGCAGCGGATGCCGGGACGCGTGGGCGTCGGCGTCGACGGATTCGCGGGCCGGCTCGTGCCGTAGGCCCGGCCCGCTTTGCCGGACGGCGCGCGGGCCCGAGTGCTGCCCCGCCGCCGGATTGTTGATATTCTTTAGCTCTTTGATGAATTCACGGGGGTCGCGACGATGCAACCACGCCTGTCGGTAATCGTGGCGTTGGTTTTGAGCACCCTGTTGCCGCCCGCAAGCCAGGCCTCGAATATGCGATTCCTGGAATTCTCGCCGAGCGCCTTTTTCACGGAGAAGGACTGGGCGCTCCTGCGCTCGGCCGCGAGAGACCTTCTCGACAATCAGAAAGACGGGGCGAGCGTCACCTGGAAAAATGACGAAACCGGGTACAACGGCAAGCTCACGGTGCTCACGACTTACGCCGACTTCGGCACCACCTGCCGGCGGGTGAGGATATTCAGCGATGCGCTCGAGGTGAGCGCCACCCGGCTGGTCAATATGTGCAAAAACAAGGAAGGCGAGTGGAAAATTCTCAACTGATATCTGCCATGGGGCGTCCGGCGGCAATGCTGGTGATCGTGCTGGCGACGCTGGTAACCGCGTGCTCCACCATGGAAGTCAGTTTCGACTTCGATCCCAACGCAGACTTCAAAGGCCTCAAGACGTATGCGTGGCTCGAACAGCCGCAAAAGCCCACGGGCGATCCGCGCATCGACGGCAACACGATTCTGCAGAATCGCATACATGCGGCGGTGGACGCCGAGCTGGCCGCGCGTGGATTCCGCAAGGTCTCGAGCAATCCGGATTTCCTGGTTGCCTACCACGTCTCCCTCGACAAGCGCCGCAGCGTCCAGACATTGAATAACTATTACGGTTACGGCCCCGGGTGGGGCTATGGTTACGGCGCCGCCTATCGGCCCGGCTATTGGGCGGGTGCACCCGAGACCTACGTGTACGAGTACGAGGAAGGCACCCTTATCGTCGATATCGTGGATCCGCGGAACAAGGAGCTCATGTGGCGCGGCTCGGCACAGGATGAGGTGCACTTCACATCCACTCCCGAGAAGGAAGAGACGCAGCTCAAGGAAGCCGTGCAGCGAATGCTCGAGAATTTCCCTCCCGGTTGATTTCGGTGCCGGCCCCGTACCGCCGCGAATGAGCTATCTCGACAGAATACGCACCGCCAACAACCACGATCTGCGTAACTTCCTCCCCTTCTCCGTAGGGGGTATCCGGGTCGGCTGTGTCAAACACGCGTTCGCCGAAATGCTTACGCGCTGGCCGGATGTTTTCCGTGTCGAAGATGAGGGCGTCACGCTTGCTGCCGGCCTCAACGCTGGCGCAGTGCCGGCAGACGAGCGCACGCGTGCCGTCGCCGAGGTGCTGGCGGTGATGCGCGATGAAGGCCATATCGACGGCTGGCGCGACGAGCTTTATCCGGTCAATCGCCGCTGGTCCGAGCCCGCCCTGCTGCTCATCGAGCGGGCCGCCGTTCCGTGGCTCGGTGTACGCGGCTACGGCGTGCACATGAACGGCTACGTTCGCACGGCCAACGGCCTGAAAATGTGGGTTGCGAAGCGCTCGCTCAACAAGCCCACCGGGCCGGGCAAACTCGACCAGATCGTCGCGGGCGGCCAGCCGGCGGGCATAGGACTGCGGGAAAACCTGATCAAGGAGTGCCAGGAGGAGGCAGCGATCCCAGCGCACATCTCCCGCCAGGCCCGCGCCGTCGGCGCCATCAGCTACACGCTCGAAACCGAGGTCGGATTCCGGCCCGATCTGATATTCAACTTCGACCTGGAACTACCGGATTCCTTCTCACCGGCCAACACCGACGGGGAGGTTGAAGAATTCTATCTATGGCCCATCGAGCGGGTCATGGAGACCGTGCGCGATAGCGACGCATTCAAGTTCAACTGCGCACTGGTCGTGCTCGATTTTCTGGTGAGACACGGCTACATCGCCGCTGACGAACCGGACTACTCCGACATCGTCGAAGGATTGCGTGCGAGAGCCGAACAGCCGCCCGGCTGGTGACTCGTCGCGCAAGCGTTCGTCAATCGAAGGTGGTTGGCACCAGGTCTGACATGTCGTCGAGGCCCCATGCCTCCATTTCTTCGGGAACTTCTAACTCCGGCAGCTCGGACTGCTTCTCGTGGAGCTCTTCGCCCTCGTCTTGCTTCTTCTTTGCGTCCATTCCGACCTCCTTTGTTGCACCCCATCTGGGTGACAGTCGATCTCGGTGTAGGACTCATTCCCCGGGCTGCGACACCCGGGTTGGCGGCTCCGAAGCCGAGCCACCCTGCATTTATAAGGGAATATATAGCCTAAATTCCAGAAAATCGGCATACAAAACGTGTGAGTCAGGTCACATTGAAAGCCACATTCTGGACGTTTTCCGTAGCGCATTTCGACCCTTTGAAAGGGCGCTGATTTCTCACCGGCTGCTCGGCGACGCTCAGCCCGCGACACAGAGTGTGATTCGGTTCGCATACGGTCCTGCAACGGCAGCAGTAAGTGCATGAGAATTATCAAGAAACATGGGGGCGGGCCGATACAGACTTAGGTATTCCGGATACCCGACCCGCCGGACGCCCGCGCTTGGCGTGCCGGACGGCTCAACCGATTCTGCGCCGTTTCCCGTCATCCGGCCGGGGCCTGGGCAGACCGAGCTCATCGCTACCGTCAGTGGGCAAACCATGAAACAGAACAAAGTCGTCAACATGGCCGAACACGATGCCATTCGTCAGCATCGGCGCAAGCGGGACTCGCGCGCCATCCTCGACGAGTGCCAGAAGATGACCGTGGACCGCCTCGTGCGTGCTTTCCCCACCATGATGGACAAAGTCGACGATGCCCTTTTCGACCGCGTCAACCAGTCCGAGAACGCCGCCGATCACAGCGTGTACTTCGACACGATGCGCGAGATGCGGCTCAAGCGCGATGACATAAGCCAGGCGTTCAAAAAGCGCTTTGCTGAGCTGTCCGAGGAGGCCGTAAAGCGCGTAAGGGGCGCGGGCACCGAAGACGGTGCGCCGAGCGGCGCCGGAGAAGCCTCCGAGCTCCAGCTGGAGATGCTCGACGAGTCAGCGCTCGAGGAGTCGCTGGCGGTGACCAATATGGTCTCGAAGATCCGCGGCGTCTGTCACGAGGAGCTGTTTCCGCTGGAAAAGCGCATGGGTGTGGTCCTGGGCCAGATGGACCTCGCAGAGGACAACAACCCCCTCGGACCGCAAATCATCTGTCAGGCTTTTCACGACGCCTGCGGCGTCGTGCAGACGAGCGTCGAGGTCAAGCTGATCATTCTCAAGCTCTTCGATATCCACGTCGTCGGAGAGACTCACGAGCTCTACGAAGCCATCAACGACCTTCTCGTCGAGAGGGGCGTGCTGCCGAACATCAAACGCGGAGTCGTCAAGCGCGCCGGCGCAAAGCGCGGTCAAGCCAAAAGTGGCGGGACCGACGACAATGACGCCGAGGCGGCTCAGGGTCAGCACGTCGAGTCTGATGACGATGCCGCCTCCGCGGGTCTGATGAACGCGCTGCAGCAGATGATCAATGCCAGCGCCGCCGCCGGTGGCACCGTCAGCGAAACGCAGGCCAGGGCCCGGCAAACGGAGGTGCTCGGCAACCTGACAGCGCTTCAGCACGGTAACGCGCCCGCCGGGGGCGGTGGCGCACCGATGATCGACCCGGCGCTCGTCGGGGCCGGAAATACCAATGTGCTGCGTGAGCTCAAAGCCGCCAACGTCACCGAGGGAATGGGTCAGGTCGACGTCGTCATGTTCGATGTCGTCTCGATGATGTTCGACTTCATTCTGGACGACGACAACGTGCCCGATCCGATGAAGGCGCTCATCGGTCGGCTTCAGATCCCGATGCTCAAGGTGGCACTGATCGACAAGGCGTTTTTCTCGAAGAAGTCACACCCTGCGCGAAAGCTCTTGAACACGCTCTCTGAAGCGGCGCTCGGCTGGAACGAAACGCACGATGACGGCGCCGCCTACTACAACAAAGTCGAGAGCTTCGTGCGCAAGGTTCTGGAGGAATTCGAAGAAAGCATCGAGGTATTCGGTGTCGTTCACGAGCAGCTGGAGGCTTTTCTCGCCGATCAAAAGGAGGTCGCAGAGGAATCGAGCAAGACCTCGGCCGACGCCCTCGAGAATCGCGAACGCCTCGACCAGGCGCGGCATCGTGCCCACGAAGTGATCACCAGGAGCTTTCACGGAAAGCCGGTTCCGGACGTGGTGCAGAAATTTTTCCACAACCGCTGGAAAGAGCTGCTGGTGTTCTGTCACTTCGACGAGGGCGAAGACAGCCAGGGCTGGCGCGATGCCGTGGAGACCATGCAGCAAATCGTATGGAGTCTCACACCGATCAAGTCACCCGAGGATCGCAAGAAGCTCGTAGGGCTCTTGCCGAAGCTGCTCAATCGGGTAAAGGACGGCATGAGTAAGATTTCCCTGCCAGCGGAAGAGCGCAAGCAGTTTCTGGCGGCCCTCGCGGGCCACCATCTGGCCGCGGTGCGTGCCGACGGCGGTGAAGGCGAAGCGGCTGCCCCCATACCGGAAGCGATGCCAGCCCCGGCCGAAGACGCTGGAAAGGACATCGAGAAAGTCCTCATGACGGCGGTCGAGCGGGCCAACGCGGTCATTCATCGCGCCGCGGAATCCAAGCCGGAGTGCGCGGGCATGGGCACGACGCTGGTCGCGGCACGTTTTCACGACAATCGCGTCACGGTTGCCCACGTCGGGGACTCACGCCTCTACAGGCTCAAGAACGGCGAGCTGCAACAGGTGACATTGGATCATTCACTGATGCAGGACCTCATCAACCGCGGGTTTTACACGCCCGAGGAAGCCAAGAAAAACGTCAAGAGCAACGTCATCACGCGCGCGGTGGGCGTCGAGGAATCGGTCCTGCCGGACGTGCAGGAAGTCGAAGCCGAGCCGGGCGACATCTTTCTGCTCTGCTCGGACGGGCTGACCGACATGGTCGAGGACAACGACATCCAGACCAGCCTGCAGACGAATTCAAATGACTTGCCGACGGCCAGTGAGAGCCTGGTGGAGATGGCCAACCGCAACGGCGGCAAGGACAACATATCTGTCATCCTCGCGCGCGTCAGGCAACCCTTCCCGGCAGGCGACTCCGCCGTGGAGGTGAAGGATCTCGACGAGAAGATCGAGATCATCGGAAAGACCGACGTCGGCCGAAGGCGCTCCCACAACGAAGACGGTATCGCCATCGACAACGGCGCCGGAATCGCCATGGTGGCTGACGGTATGGGCGGCTGTAACGCGGGTGAGGTCGCGAGCGCGATGGCGGTGCAGATCATCATGCGAGCGCTTCGCGAGGAGCTCGAAAGCGCCGCGGGCGCAGCCGGCGCCGAAGGCGAGGACGAGCTCGACTGGCTGTCTGGTGCAGAAGAGGTGGACCTGGACGACATGGAGGGCGAGCAGACCACCGAGACCGTGCAACAGGAATTCCTCGACTTCATCGACGAGTTGCAGATTGGAAGCTGGCTCGAGTTCTCCAATGCGGACGGCTCGAAGACTCGTGGCCGCCTCGCCTGGACCAGTGCCGACAACGCCCGATTCCTGTTCACCGATCTGGCTGGTGCCAAGGTCGTCGATGCCACGCGTCACGCCCTGGCGCTGGAGATGCAGCGCAGCAACATCAAGATCATCGAGGGCGAGCCGTTGCTCGAGCGTGCAATGACGACGGTGACCGAGCAGCTCGAATCGGGAAAGCTGGGGGACACGTTGCATTGAGCGCCGGCGGCGCTCGATGCGTTCCCTTCTGATCGTGTCCTGGCATTGCGTCGTGACGCAGCTCCGCACCCTCCTGGCCCCAGGGCCCTGCCGTTTCCACCCTTCCCTTCGCGGGCAGACAGACCTCCCTCGCCGAGGGCAGCCCCTCGCGTCGGGGTGCTATTTTCATAATGTGTGAGCGTCGTTCGAGGCCGTCCGCTGTCATGATCTCTCTATCCCGATCGCTGACGGTTCAACGCAGCTCGAGGGGCGCGAGCGCCCGCATGATCGCCCTCGCCGGGGCGTTGCTGCTGCACGCGAACCTGGCGTCGGCCGAGGTCGGCACGCTCGCCGAGGGGGTAGCGGCCTATCGCGCCGGGGATTACCCGCGGGCCTTCGAGGTGCTCGACGATCTGGCGCTCGACGGCCATCCCAGAGCTTTGGCGATGGCCGGGCGGATGCACGAGACGGGTCGGGGCACACCCAGGGATCTGGATCAGGCGCTGCGCTATTACCGCGAAGGCGCGCAGCGGGGTGACCCGCAAGCGCAGACGAGCCTTGGCCGGCTCTACCTCAGCGGCAACGGTGTTCCCCGTGACGAGCAGGAAGCGCTTCGCTGGCTGCGCCGTGCCGCCGAGCAGGGACACGGCGCCGCCGTCTATGCCATGGCGAGCGCGCATCTCGATGGCTCGGGTGTAGCCAGAGACGTTCAACGCGGCATGTCGCTTCTGGAGGTCGCGGCCGATCACGGAGACGTCGATGCGCGCAGGCGCATGTCGAATATCTATTTCGCGAACGGCGAAGCGACCGCGCGGGCGCGGGCGCTCGCCTGGTTCGAACGGGCCGCAGCGGCCGGCGATGCCAACGCGCAGGCTCAGCTCGGCTACATCCATGAGACGGGAAACGGTCTCGCCCGCGACCCGGCCCGCTCGCACCACTGGTACGTGAAAGCTGCGCGTCAGGGGCACACCGACGCTCAGGCCGTGGTCGGCTACCAGTTCCATACCGGCCATGGCACCGGCCAGGACTACGCCGAGGCGCGCCGCTGGTACCTGGCGGCCGCCGCCAGAGGCCACCTGCTCGCGCAGACCAATCTCGGTGTCTTGTACGATCAAGCGCTCGGGGTCACTCGCGACGCGGACAAGGCGCGCGAGTGGTATTCACGGGCGGCCAACAGCGGTTTCGCGCCGGCCCAGAACAATCTCGCCCGCCTGCTGCTGTCGGAAGCGACGCACGCGGACGACAAGGCCGCTGCCATCGGCTGGTTCCGGGCGGCCGCCGAGCAGGGATTGCCGGAGGCTCAGACGAGCCTTGGTTACATCTACCAGACCGGTGACGGCGTGGAGGCGAATCCCGACCGGGCCGCCCTGTGGTATCGGCGGGCGGCCCTCAACGGCGACGCACAGGCTCAGGCCAATCTCGGCTACCTCTACCAGGAAGGCATCGGCGTCGAGCGCGATCTGGACGAAGCCCGCGATCTTTATCAACGCGCCGCGACGCAGGGCTCCGCCCACGCGCAACGCAACCTGGCGGATCTCTATCGATACGGGGTCGGCGTCGAGAAAGACCACGACAAAGCGCTGCGCTGGTACCGCAGCGCGGCGCGACAGGGGGACCCGGAAGCCGCTGCCGCCGTGCGGGCGCTCGAATCCAGCATCGAGTAGGCGCCCGCCAACGGCCGAGCGAGAACCACGCGGGTGCCCAACGCGCGTTGAGTTCCGGGCCGGATCTCGCCACAATCGACGCGCAGGCGCCGCGTGTCGCACCCATGACATCCACTCCCGATCTCATCGCCACTTTCGCCCCACTCATTCTCGGCGCGCTGGTCGTTCTGATCGCGCTGCTCGCCTGGCTGCTTTGGCGGCAAAGGACCCTGGTCGGCCAGGTGACCGAGGATCGCATCCGTGCGCGAACCCTTGACGAGGAGCAGCAGAGGCTCGAGGAAAATCGCGATCGCGCGTTCGAGGAGCGACTGCGCAATCTCGACAAGGGCTTGAGCGAAGGTCAGGCGAATACGCGCGCGCTGCTCGAACGGCGTCTCGGTGAAGCCCAGACCCATCAGGTAGAGACCGGCGGAAAGCTTCGAACGGACCTGGTCGAGCGTTTCGACGCCCTGCAAAAATCCGTTGGTGACAATCTCGGGGACGGCCGCACGCAGATGGTGCGCGCTATCGCCGAGCTTCGCGAGCAGATCGTGACGGCGCTCTCGAGTCATCAAACGCGCTTCGAGCAGCGCCAGGGTGACGCGATAAAGGCGCTGCAGGATACGCTGCAAAGCGGCATGCAGGTTACCCAGAAGCAGGTCACGGACGCACTGGCGAGAAGCTCCGAGGAGGTCGGAAAGCGCGTCGAGACCCTGACCAGAAACACCGACGACCGGCTGAAAGAAATCAGCGGACAGGTGGACAAGCGGCTCACCGAGGGTTTCGAGAAAACCACCGCCACGTTCGCCGACGTGGTCAAGCGTCTCGCACTCATCGACGAAGCGCAGAAAAAAATTACCGAGCTTTCTCAGGATGTGGTCAGCCTGCAGGAAATCCTCTCCGACAAACGCTCCCGGGGTGCCTTCGGCGAGGTGCAGCTCAATTCACTGATCCGCAACATCCTCCCGGAATCGCATTTCGCGCTTCAATACAAGCTTTCGAACGAAAAAGTCGTCGACTGCATGCTGTTTCTGCCGCAGCCGACCGGCAATGTGGCGATCGACGCGAAGTTTCCGCTGGAATCGTTTCAGCGCATGATGGACCTCAAATTGAGCGAGACGGAGCGCAAATCCGCCGAGCGCCAGTTCAAGGCCGATATCCGCAAGCACATCCAGGATATCGCGCAGAAGTACATCATCCGTGGCGAAACGGCCGAAGGCGCGGTCATGTTCATTCCGGCAGAGGCCGTGTTCGCAGAGATCCAGGCACACCACATGGATCTCGTTCAGGAGTCGCATCAGCAACGCGTATGGATGGTCTCCCCCACCACCTTCATGGCGATTCTCAACACCGCGAGAGCGGTGATCAAGGACGAGGCGACCCGCGAGCAGGTGCACATCATCCAGGCGCATCTCGGCGAGCTCGCCAAGGACTTCGGTCGCTTCCAGGCGCGAATGGACAAGCTGTCAACGCACATCAATCAGGCGAAGGATGACGTCGACAAGGTGCACGTGTCGGCGACCAAGATAACCAGGCGTTTCGAGAAGATCGAAAGCGTCGACCTCGAGCACATACAACCCCGCGCCATCGAGCACGACAAGGAAGCCGGCGACTAGTCTCCGCGCGGATTGAAATCGAACTCGTCCGACATGCTCTTGTAGAGCCGCTTCGCGGACTCGCTGTCCGCGGGCGGCGTCATGATCTGCAGGGTGACGTACTGATCGCCCGCGTTCGAGCCGCCGAGCCCTTTACCCTTGAGACGCAGCTTGCGCCCGGTCTGGGAGCCGGCCGGGATCTTCAGGTCGACGCTGCGCCCGAGCGTGGGCACCTTGACCGTCGCGCCGAGGGCGGCCTCCCAGGGGGTGACGGGGAGATTCATGTGCACGTCCCTGCCGGTGGCGCGGAAAACCGGATGCGGAGCGAACTCGACACCGAGATACAGATCGCCGGCGCGCCCACGTGCGCCGGCCTGCCCCTGGCCGGCGAGACGAATCTGCTGACCTTCCTGCACCCCGGCCGGAATTTTCACCTTGAGCGTTCTCGCGCGGGCACGCCTGGTGTCGCTCTTTACGCTGAGGGAACGTTCCCCGCCGCGAAAGGCCTCTTCGAGCGTGATGACGATCTTCGCGTGCTCGTCGCCGCCGCGAGCGGCTGATTGGCGGAACTGATCGCCGAAAGGACCACCGCCAGGGGCGCCCTCGCCAAACAATCCGTTGAGGAAATCGCCGAAATCGAACTTCTCACCGGAGAAGCCGCCGCTGAAATTGAATGCGCTCTCCCAGCCGGGAGGCGGTGAGAACTCGTCACCGGCATGATAGCCGCGGCCGAGATTGTCGTAGGTGGCCCGCTTGTCCTTGTCGCGCAGCACGTCATAGGCTTCACCAACATCCTTGAAACGCTCCTCGGCGTCCGGCTCCTTGCTGACATCCGGGTGATACTTGCGCGCGAGCCTCTTGTAGGCGCGTTTGATCTCGTCCTGTNNGATCTCCTCGGGGCTCGCGTCGCGCCCGACGCCGAGCACGTCGTAGTAGTCCTTGTATTTCATGCGCGACGCGAAGATTCACGAGCGAGCCTCAAGCGGGGCCGAGGCCCCGCTTGCGACCGCTGCCGACGATCGTGAATCAGCTGACCGCGATTCGTCGCGGCTGCACTTTCTCGTGCTTCGGAATGACGACCTCGAGGACGCCGTCCTTGCCCGTGGCCGTAACGCCTTCGGCGTTTGCGGAATCGGGGAGGCTGAAGCGACGGTAGAAGGTGCCGTAGCTGCGCTCGATGCGCTTGTAGCCGTTGGTGTCCTCCTGCGCCTCGTGCCGGCGCTCGCCCTTGATGGTGAGCACGCCGTCCTCCATGGTCACATCGATGTCCGAGGGAGCGACGCCGGGGATGTCGGCCTTGAGCACGAAACGATCGTTCTCTTCCTTGATGTCCACGGCCGGTGTCCAGTTGCTGGTGAAAATGCTGGACCGATCAACCTCGCCGCCGTTGCCCAACCGGCTCTCGCCGAAAAGCTGGTTGACATCGTCCTGAAACCGCCTGAGCAGGCTCCATGGCTCGTAACGCACAACGTTCATGACTCTACCTCCAGAATTCGGGTTGTTGGCTTTGCGCGTGTCCGTTAGATATGGGCGCCGGGGACGATTTCAAGGGCCGATTCGGCGCTCTTGCGCCGGTCGCGGTAGGCTTGGATCCCGGCTTCTCGTATACTTTTAGTTCGGCCGCGCGCGCTCGCAAACGCGCCTCCCGTGCTTCACATGGCCAAGAAACACACCTACCGAATCGTCTTCCACAACCAGGGCAAGCTCTACGAGCTCTACGCCCGCAGCGTGAGACACGGCGAGATGTACGGCTTCGTCGAGGTGGGCGACATCATCTTCGGCGAGCGTACCGAGATGATCGTCGATCCCTCGGAAGAACGGCTCAAATCCGAGTTCGCCGGGGTCAAGCGCACCTTCGTGCCGATACACGCGGTCGTTCGAATCGACGAGGTGGACAAGGAGGGCACCAACAAGATCCACGCGGTCGGTGAGGATGGCAGCAACGTCGCTCCCTTCCCGGTGCCCATGTACACGCCCGGGGGCGACAAGGGCGGCTCCTAGTCGGCCGCCCCGCTCGGGCGAACCTACGGCTGTTCCGAGAGGCGCCGCCTCAGGCGCTCGTCGTAGTGCGCATCCAGATGCAGCGGCCGCTCGCCGCTGCGCGCGGCGAGGCGCATGCGCAGCAGGGCAAGCCGTCCGCTCGCCAGGCGACGCTCCTCGGCGTCCAGGGCCTGCCCGAGCAGCGTCTGGACGTCGGCGATCTCCCGGCGCAGCGCGAGCTCCTCGGGCAGGTAGCCGGCATTCTTGAGCAGCCGGTAGGCGAGACGCATGTCCTCGGGCACCAGGATGTCGTCGCCGAGGGCAAGCGGCTGCCCGCGCCCGGGCAGATCATCGAACGCCCCCGCCTGCATGGCCGCGCGAATGCGCTCTTCGACCAGATCCGTGAGGAATCCCACTCGCCGGCCTACCAGCGATTGAAGGGCGTGACCGCCAGACTGCTGTTGTAGTAGCGCACGTCGTCGGTGACCTCCTCTCCCGCCCACGGCGGCAGGCTCACCGGCGCGGCCTCGTCATCGAGCTCGATCTCTGCCACCACGAGACCGGCGTTGTCACCCTCGAACACGTCCACCTCCCATTCCTGGCTCTGGTGGCGCACCCGATAGCGGATCTTCTCGATGATCGGTTGCCGGCAAAGCTCGCGCAGCATGGTGCGGGCATCCTCGACCGGCACCGGGTACTCGAGCTCGAGCCGGGATGCCCCGGCGGTCCGGCTCTTGATGTTCAGGTGCGCCCGGTCGCCGCCCACGCGCACGCGCACCGAGCAGTGCTCGGTGTTGGCGAGATAGCCCTGCTCGTATCGAACCTGGTGATGCACGTGCTCGCGCCACGAGTCATCTCTGACCAGGTACTTGCGCTCGATTTCCGTCGCCATGACCGCGGCCGCACGCCTGGCACATTTCCCGACACCCGTTTAGTGTACACAATGCCCGGGCCAGCATAACCGGCCGGGCGCCGAGTCGTGCGAAACATGCTGAAACTCCTCCTCATGGGCGCGGCCATCTACGCGATGCTGTGCCTCGCGATCTTCCTGTTCCAGCCGCGGCTGGTGTACTTTCCCATGAAGGCCATGGCCGCGACACCGGCCGCCATCGGCCTCAGATACGAGGACGTGATCCTCGAGACGGCGGCCGGCACCACCGTTCACGGCTGGTATCTGCCCGGGCGCGAGAACGCGCGCACGCTTCTGTTTCTGCACGGCAACGCCGGCAACATCTCCCACCGCCTGGACTCGCTGCACCTTTTCCACCAGCTGGGCCTGAATGTCCTGATCATCGATTACAGCGGCTTCGGGCGAAGCGGCGGCAAGCCCGGTGAGCAGCAGACCTACGAGGACGCCCGGCTCGCCTGGCGCTACCTCACCGATACCCGCGGAGTCGCGCCCGCGCGCATCGTCATATTCGGCCGCTCGCTCGGCGGCGGCGTCGCCACCTGGCTTGCAAGCCGGGAAACCCCCGGGGGGCTGATTCTCGAGTCCTCGTTCACCTCCGTGCCGGCCCTGGCGCGAAAGTACTACCCGATATTCCCGATGCGCTGGCTGGCACGCATCCGCTACGACAACGCGTCGCGCCTGCCCCAGGTGCGCTGCCCGGTTCTCATCGCCCACAGCCGCGACGACGAGATCGTCCCCATCGAGCACGGACGCGCGCTGTTCGCGCTCGCCCGGGATCCCAAGCGCTTTCTCGAGATGCGCGGCGGCCACAACGGCGGATTTCTGGTGAGCGGTGAGAGCTACCGCGCCGGCCTCGCGCGCTTCATCGCCGATCTGGATAGCGGCAGCGCTCCGGCGGCCCGCGACCCGGCCGTTCAGGCGTCGCTGACGCGCTCGCCCATGTGAGCCCATGCCCGTGGCAGCGGTCATCGCGTTCGAAGCCCTGGAGGAATGCGACCTCGACCAATGGCTCGAGGAGCAGAAGGCCCGCGACGCCCGCGGCCGGCCGATACGCTGCGCCC
>JABAOG010008063.1_pt2 | contig 33563 bp, 23 predicted proteins | sample 7062131 | NCBI WGS metagenome assembly JABAOG01 (sample SAMN14538629, study PRJNA623070) | marine sediment metagenome | biome: marine biome [ENVO:00000428]; feature: marine pelagic biome [ENVO:01000023]; material: deep marine sediment [ENVO:00002113] | place: India: Arabian Sea | collected... | reverse complement strand
CAGCTCGGCCAGCCCGCCGAGCTCGAGCTCGGCGCTCAGATCCTCTCGAACCTGAGCGCGCCGGTGAAGATGATGGTCGGCGAGCACGACTGGTTCCTCGACATGGGCGACAAGTGGCGCGAGCTCTTCGGCGAGCCGACCTACTCCTTCGACCACAAGGGCGTGCACTTCGTCACGCTCAACAGCATCCTCGAGGAGGACTTCTGGACCGAGCGCGGCATGACCCCCGAGGAGCGGATGCTCACCGTGGCCGGCCTCGACAACACGCTCCAGAGCCGCTTCCAGGTGGGCGCCGAGCAGCGCGAGTGGCTGCGGCGCGATCTGGCCGACGTCTCCCGACGGACGCCGGTCGTCGTCTTCTCCCACTCGCCGCTCTACAAGTACTACCGGCCCTGGAACTTCTGGACCGACGACGCGGACGAGGTGCAGGCGATCCTCCGCCCCTTCCGCCGGGTGGTGGTGATCCACGGGCACACCCACCAGCTCCTCACCAACCGCATCGGCAACATCCACTTCCACGGGATGCTCTCCACCGCCTGGCCCTGGCCCTACGCGCCGGAGGGCCTGCCGGAGCTGACCATCCAGATGGGCCGGGCCAACCCCTTCGACCCCAACGACGGCCTCGGCGACGGACACGTGGTGGTTCATCCGGGGGGCCTGGTGGACAAGGTCTACGAGCTCTGGAACCGCAATCCGATCCAGATCTCCAGCACCTACATGCGAACGCGCGGACGCCAGGAAGCGCCGCCGCGGCCGCACCTGGAGAGCTACTAGGGAGGCCGATCCATGCGCGCAATCCGTTCTCACCGTTGGTCTCTCGTCGCGTTCGGCGGCGCGCTGGCGCTCGCGAGCTGCGGGCCCCCGGAGACCGACGCAGCCGTGCCGACCGAGGACACCGCGTCCACCACCGGACGAGAGAGCGCCGCGGCGCCCGAAGCGGAGGCGCTCGAGGGCCAGGAGGCGGCCGACGCGCTCATGGCCCAGTGGCGGAGAGCCAACCCGGACCGGGCCTGGATCGCCAAGGAGCAGGAGACGCACACCATCACCGATCCGGCGGACAACTCCGGCCTGGTGGGCAACCCGCAGGGGACCACCTACGGACGGATCACCGAGCTGGACGTAGCGCTCTGGCAGCGCGAGACGGTGGCGTTGGTGACCGAGGGCTCGCGGGTCTTCCACAGCGCGGACGAGCTCGGAAGCACCATCGGCGTCTCGTGCGACATGTGCCACCCGGACGGCGCCAACACCCACCCGGAGACCTACCCGAAGTTCCAGCAGCAGCTGGGCCGCGTGGCCCTGCTCCGCGACATGATCAACTGGTGCATCGAGCAAGCGAGCCGCGGTGAGCCCTTGGCGCCCGACAGCCCGAAGATGCGCGCGCTCGAGGCGTACATCTACGCCCAGCGGCGAGGCACCGAGCTCGACTACGGTCGCCGCTGAAGAGCCCGTTCGCCGTCCGCGCCCTGACCGCCCCCGTTTCGCAGGTGGGCATGGCCGCTATCATCGCCTTCATGCCGCTCATCGTTCGATCGGGGGACGTGCTCCTCGTGCAGCCCCTCGTGCCCATGGAGGGTGAGGTCGCGCGCTTCTTCGCGGAGCTCGGACACGCCTACGACCCGAGCCCCAACGCCTTCGCCGCGCGGACGGGCCTCGACCCGGAGCGCATCGTCCTCGAGTCCATCGGGCGGAAGCACCCGCTGAAACGGTCGCTCGCCGAGCTCACGAAGTACACCTTCCCGATCCGCTCGATTCGGCGACTCGAGGCGGGCCCTCGCTTCCCTTCGCTCACCCTGGTCGTCAAAGGGCCCGGCAGCTTCGACGAGACCTACGACCTCACGCCCGCGCTGCCGACGCTCGTGGTCGGCGTGACCCCACCCGAGGTGCTCGCTTGGTCCCGGGCGGTCGACGCTCTGTTCACGGCCGCCGCCGACAGACGCTGGCCCGGGGTCCGCGAGCCCGGCTGGGCCGACCGCCCCGCGGCCGAGTGGGAGAAGGTCGACGGGTTCCCCGAGCAGGCGCCGACGGGCGGGTACCGGGGGTCGGCCCGGTCGAGCAGCACCTTCCTGGCGGAGCGCGACGCCGGCGGCCCCTGGGAACGGCTCGCGAGAGCGCTGCTGCCCGGCGGGAGGCGATCGCCCACGCGCGTAGCCCTCACCCGCGAGGGGATCTACGCGCGCTTCTCGGGCGATCAGGTCTGGCGGCTCCCGCGCGGATTGCCGGCAGGGCGAGACGGGGACCGCTGGGTCTTCGGCCGATTCGCCGGCTTCCTGCTCCCGCAGCGTCCCGACTGCCCCGTGGAGGCCGTGCTGTGCGGGGAGCGCTGAGCCGGCTGGCCGCTCGGCGGCCGCGGGCGCTTCCGGACGCGCGCCCTCATTCGTATTCGATGAGGCGGACCTCGTACTCGGTGTAGCCGTCGAGGCGATCGCCGGCGGTCTGCGCACCCAGGACCACCCGACCCGACCAGGCGTCGTGTTCGAAGACCGGAGCGGCCAGGAACGTGGTCGCGTAGCTGCGTTCCGAAAGCACCGTGCGAGCGGCGGAGTCGATGCGCTGGAGGTCGCATCCCATCTCGCAGTACGGGTCGTCGAACCAGCGGTCGCTGGGATCGAGGAGGCCGTAGATGTACCCGTCGCCGTCTTCCGTCATGGCGGCGTAGCGCTCGCCGACGTCGAGCGTGCCGAGATCACCGTCACGCTCGAGACAGGTGCTGGGGTAGGTGTCGACCTCACAGGTGGCGCCCTCGATGCGCAACATGATGCCCTCTTCGGTCACCACGTGGGTGGCTGGCACGCCGTGGAACGCGAGCACGTTCGTCACCGCGAAGTCGCCATGATACGGGGAGTCGTTCACGTAGGTCACGGTGTCGCCGACCATCGTGTACAGGTGGAAATCGCTGGGCGATCCACCGCTCACGCTCACGAAGTCATCGCTGCCCGGCACTCGGTGCATCGTGACGCCGTTGTAGGTGTAGTCGGAGGATGTAGCGATCCGGTCACCGGTCTCCAGGTCGTGCGTCGCGAAGATCCGCATCCACCGCTCGTCCGGACCACACAGGAATCGGTGGTCGCTCACGATGGCCGCATCCGAGCAGTACTCCGTCAGCAGACCATCGGCGACTTCCGTCAGATCCGGCTCTAGGGTGGTCAGCCGCGCACGGTCCGCGATGCCGAGGTAGGTGCCGTCGAAGGCCGCCGCGGTGATCTGTCGGCCCGTCGAGAAGCTGCCCAACGCCGACCCATCGCGGCCCACCAGCCGCACCTCCGTGTCGTCGACGACGAGCAGACCGGACGCCACGGGAAACACGGCGATGAGTCGACCGAGACCGCTGGTCACCACCCCTGGGCCTGCGGGCGGACGGCTCGGACCGGCATCGGTCGTGGATGGCGACCCGAAGTCCCAGGCCGGGCCCCCGTCGGTCCCGGGACGAGGGGCGGGGCCCCCATCCACGCCCGGAGGGAACGTGCCGCCGTCTCGCTCGGGCTCGAGGCACAGGCCGCGGAAACACACGAGCCCCGCGTCGCACCGACGGGCAGCGTCGCATGGACCACCGAGCGAGCCCTCCGGGATCGATTGAACCGACCTGCCTCCGCAGGAGGCGGCCAGCACCGCCGCAGCGATGATCATGCGTCCGGCTTCCATGGTGCGGGAGGCTAGTGCATCGACCCCTGGTGCGCTTCCCCCGTTCGGGTGAACGTTCGGGGAGTAGGCCCTGCCCCGAGTGGCTAGCCGCTCGGCGGCCGTGGGCGCTTCCGGACGCGCCACCAGGCGAGCATGGCCAGGAGCACCGTGAACGCCGCCGCGCCCACGAAGGACCAGCGCTGCCACCGCGTCCAGCCGGGCACCTTCACCCGCATCGACACCGCGTCCGGCGCGGCCCGCGAGTCGTTGCCGTAGTAGAAGTCCTCCACGATCTCCTCGTCCACCGACGGCTCGGCGCCGGGGCCGGCGGCCAAGAGCTCCGCCGGAGGCTCCACGGTCAGGCGCACGTCGGTGCGCTCGAGGGCCTCGAGGCGCATGTCGTCGGTGAGCACGATGGTGTGCTCGCCTCCGTCGAGCTCGTGGTGAGCGACCATCTCCACCGATCCGTTCACCGGGCGGACCGCGCCGAGGGGATCGAAATAGGGCTCGCCCCACGCCAGGGTCACGGCCTCGCCATCGATGGTGACCGGCAGATCGGTCTGGAGCCCCTCGGCCCAGCGGCCCATGTAGGCGTCGGCCTCCGCCTGGGTGACGGTGCCGTCCGAGTCGCCGTCCGCCCGCTCGAGGATGGTCGCCATCTCCGCCGGCCCGAGGGTCAGCGAGACGACGAAGCGCGCGCCGGTCGGCGCCACCTCGATCTTGAGGTAGCGCTCGGCGCGCACGACGTCGTGGCCGAGGTGCGCCTTCGCCGGCGCGGTGCCCCCGAGGATCGCGACCCCCGCGAGCAGGAGCGCGAGCTCAGCCCTCGCTCGAGCTGCTCTCATCCTCGTCGTCGTCGCCGACGGTGTCGAGGGCGAGGTACTCGAGGAAGCGCACCGCGGTGGACACGCCGAAGCCGGTGCCGCCCTTGGGCAGCCGACCGTGCGAGCTGTCGAGGAAGGCCGGGCCCGCGATGTCGAGGTGGACCCAGTTGGACTTCCCGACGAACTCCTTGAGGAAGAGCGCCGCGGTGATCGACCCGCCGTAGCTCGAGCCGGTGTGCTTCACGTCGGCGACGTGGCTGTCGAGGGTCTTGCGCAGGTCGGTGTCCAGCGGCATGCGCCAGAGCTTCTCGTCCGCGAGCTCCGACGCCGTCTGGTAGCCCTGGGCCGCGTCGTCGTCGTCGGTGTAGAGGGCCGCGCGGTAGTTGCCGAGCGCGACCATGCAGGCACCGGTGAGCGTCGCGTGGTCCACCAGCAGGTCCGGCTTCACGTTCTCCGCGGCCCAGGCGAGGCAATCGGCGAGCACCAGGCGCCCCTCGGCGTCGGTGTTGATGATCTCGACGGTCTTGCCGTTGAGGGAGGTGAAGACGTCGCCGGGCCGGTAGGCCTCGGCGCCGGTCATGTTCTCCGTCGAGCCGACGATGGCGTGGACCTCGACCGGCAGCTTCAGCCGCGCCGCCGCGAGCACCAGCCCGATCGTCGTCGCGCCGCCGGCCATGTCGCACTTCATGTTGATCATCGACTTCGGCGGCTTGAGGCAGAGGCCACCGGCGTCGAAGGTCAGCCCCTTGCCGACGAAGCAGACCTTCTGCTGCGCCTTCTCCGGCTTGTAGGCGATGTGGATGAAGCGGGGCTCGATCGCGCTGCCGCGGTTGACGGCCAGGAAGAGGTTCATCCCCTCCTTCTCGATCCGCTTCTTGTCCCAGATGGTGACCTCGAGATCGAGCTTCTCCGCCTCTTCCTTCGCGATCTCCGCGAGGCGCAGCGGGTTCATGTCGTTCGGCGGCCCGTTGACCAGGTCGCGGGCGAGGTTGACGCACTCGGCGACCGAGGTGCCGTCCTTGACCGCCTTGCGGAGCGCCTTGTCCTTGGCGTCGTCCACGAGGAGCGCCGCCCGGCTGAGGCCGCCCTTGGGGCGACGGCTACCGGTCTTGTACTCCTTGTAGCGGTAGGCGCCCTGGTGCAGCGCCTCGGAGGCCACTCGCACCGTCGCGGGGGAGACCTCCGGGAGGACGATGGCCGCGCTCTTCTGCCTGGCCGAGGCCTTCGCGGCCTGGTGGGCGATCATGCGGGTCGCCTCCACGTCGCTCGACTTCCGGCCGACGCCGACGAGCAGGACCCACTTGGCCTTCACCCGACCGCGGGCGGGCACCTTGAGGGTCTGATTGGGCTTCGCGTTGAAGCCCTCTTCCTTGAACCAATCGGTGAGGACACCCCCCAGCGCCTTGTCGAGGCGTGTCAGCTCCTCGTCCTTGTCGAACTTCTTCGACCGCACGCCGATGGCGAGTAGGTCGACGGCTGCAGCTTTCGGGGCGTCGGTCGAGAGCGTGATTCGCATGGTCCTCCAGAGCGGCATCCTTCGGCCGCGGTGGCGGACATTGGCATCCCCGAGCCGTTTTCTCAAGGGTGCGCTGAGGGGGTGGTGAGCCGCGGCGCGGGTCGGCGGCCGCCGGCGGATCCGCCACCGCGGCGTGGCGGGAGGACCCAAAAGTCCCGCCAGTCGGCCCCGATTCGAGCGGCACGGACCTTGAAACCCCTCCTCGCGACGGCAGCCACGTCGGCCGCCGACCACCCGAGGAGGAATCATGAAAGCCGAGAGCACCCACCCGTCGCCTGCCGCCGCCAGCTGGCGCCCCGTCTTCGCCGTCGTCGAGCGCGATGGCCGCACCTTCTGGCCCCGCATCGGTACCGCGTTCACCAACGCCAACGGCAGCGTGACGGTGAAGCTCGATGCGATCCCGGTCGGCGGGAAGCTGCAGATCCAGGACCGCCGGGACTTCGACGACGAGCCCCCGCGCTCCCGCCGAATCGTGCGCGTGCACGGCAGCAAGGACGTCGTCGGGGGCTGAGCCCCGACCTCGAACACCCAACCCCCCGCCTCGGCGGGAGAAAGAGACAAGACCATGAAGAACGACCACACCCTCGCCCTCCGCTCCGATCGCCGCCGCGGCCGCTGGCTCCGCTGCCTGCTCATGGCCTGCTTCGCCGGGCTGCTGAGCTTCGCTTCGGTCCACCCGGTGAGCGCCCAGGACGACGACGCCCCGCAGGCGCAGGAGGTCGCCCTCGTCGACCTGAACACCGCCACCGAGGCGGAGCTCGTCAGCCTGCCCGGCATCGGTCCGAGCAAGGCCCAGGCGATCATCGCCCGCCGGGACCGCCGCCCCTTCCGCCGCGTGGCCGAGGTCATGCGCGTGCGGGGCATCGGTCGAGCCACCTACCGAGCGCTCCGCGACCGGCTGATGGTCTCGCAGCCCTGAAGGCGAACCGGACGTCGGCGCCCGGCCCTCTCGCAGGGTCGGGCGTTCGGCGTTCCGTCGATCCGCTCAGGAGCCGCCGGCGGCCACCAGGAGCGCCTCGTCCTCCGGGCGCTCCGCGCGGGCGTAGGCGCTCGCGAGCGTCTTGAGCGCCGCCGCCTCGCCGCGATCGTCCTCGGTGCGCCGAGCCGCGGCCAGGGCGTCCAGAGCGGCCCGGACACAGTGCTCGATCTCGCCCGACTGCAGGAAGATCCACGCCAGCGTCAGCGCGTCGCGGGTGCGCGACTTCAGGTTGCCTTCGCTGGCGTTCCGGGCGCGGGCCATGGCCGCCATCGCCGAGGCGGTGTCGCCGCGGGCGAGGAAGGCCATCGCGCGAACGCGGTCGGTCGCCGCCAGATCGCGGCCCTCGGCGACGGCCATGTCCAACGCGCGCTCGACGGCCTCGACATCGCCCTTCATCAGCGCGTGCACCGCTCGGAGCGAGATGCGGTCGCCCTTGGGCCGCGGGCCCTCGACGCTCACCGCCGCGCGGCTGATCCGCGCGGCCGCCGCGCGGGTGTCGGCGGAGGGGAAGATCTTCACCGCGGCCGCCGCCAACCGCCGGGCGCCATCCTCGAGCTGGAGGTCGAGGGCCTTGTCCGCCGCCTCGAGCAGCGCGCGCGCCCCGTCCTCCGGCTGCCCGCCTTCGGCCTGGCAGAAGCCGACGGTCGCCCAGGCGAGGGGACCGCTCCCCATGGCGATGGCGTCCGCCAGGAAGCGGTGCAGCTCCGCGAGCCGCGCCGAGGGCATGCTGAGGATGACCATCTGGCGCAGGTGCTCGGAGCTCGGCTCGTTGCGCTGGTCGACGAGCGCCTCCTGGCGCAGCCGGCTGAGCGCCTCGCCCTGCCGCCCCTCGTCGAGCCCATCGGCCTCGGCCACGTAGGAGAGCTCGCTGGACGCGATCCCCTGCGGACAGACGCACACCGTCTCGAGCATCCGCATCGGCAGCTCCTCGAGCGAGGTGAGCCGCTCCTGGAGCAGCGCGTCGATGGGGATGGCCCGCGCGCCGGTGCGCGGCTTTCCACGCCAGCGGAAGCTGTCGCCATCGTGCACCAGATCGCCCGAGGCCACCAGGGTGCGCGCCGCCTCTTCGATGCCGACCACCGTGTCGCCGCCGAGGACGGCCACCCGGCGGACGATGTCCGCGTCCTCGTCCTCGCCGAGGATCGTCCGCGCCACCGCCTTGGCGTCCTCGCTCCTCAGGGGCGGGAGCACGAAGCTCTCGAAGGTCAGGCTCTCGAGCGGCGCCGGCACCGGCGCCTCGACCGCGGAGCGGACGGCCACGAAGACCGGCGTCTGCTTGGCGATGCGGGCGATGAGCCGCAGGGTCTCGACGTCGACCAGACCGATCGGGTCGAGGAAGAACCACGGCCGCCCCACCGTGCCGAGCCCCTCCACCAGCGCGGTGTCGAGCGCCTCCCGCGGCGGCGGCTCGCCATCGACCAGCTGCTGCACGACCGCCGCGAGCGACTCCGGCAGATCCGGTTGCTCCTCCAGGGCGCGCTTCAGCGCGAAGCGCAGCGAGCCGAGCGGCTCCAGCGCGCCGGGGACGCCAGCGACGTGGAGCACCATCGGCGGCTTCAGATCCTGCTCGAGCATGGCGAGGTAGCCGGTCGCGCCCGCGCCGCTCGGCGCCCGGAGCACCACGCAGGCGCTCTCGCTCGAGGCGGCGAGCTCTTCGATGTGGCCGAGCTCCTCGCGCAGCCGGTCCGGGATCCGCGGCCGGCCCAGGTAGGCGACGCTGAGCCGAGCGGTGGCTCGCCGGGGCACCTTCCGATCGATCGCCGCCCCGCGCAGCGCGGCCGCGCCGCCGCCGACGCCGCGGTCGAAGAGGAACTGCGCCTGGGCGACCTCCTGGGTCGCCGCGTCCACCACCAGCTCGCCCTTCCGGGCCCGGTTCGCCAGCAGCTGGGCCCGGTCGATCGCCGAGCCGAGCGGCCCCTCCGGGGTCTCCTGCACGACGCCCATGCCGACGCCGATCGCCACGGGCAGTCCGCCGAGGGCGCCGTCCTCCACCTCGTCGAGGACGTCGAGGGCGAGATCGATCGCCGACTCCAGGTCGTGGGCGCCGAAGGCGATGGCGATCGACCCGCCGGCGCGCGCCAACACGCTCCCACCGACGGTGTAGGCCCGCAGCCGGAGCTCCTCGAGCCAGCGCTCGATCACCTCTGGCGAGTCCAGCTCCGCCCGGGTCGGCGGGAAGCAGCGGTGCCAGAGGACGACCCGCTCCATCGCAGCGTCAGAGTGCAGCGTCCCCTCAGTCGAGCTTGGACTTCAGGGCGGCGAGCTCGTCTTCGACGGCGGAGCTGCCGACCTCCTTCTCGAGCGCCCGGAAGCGAGCGTCGACGTCGGCCCGTTTCGGATCCTCGAGCACGTCGTGCACCTCGACCTCGGCGTCGAGCTGGTCGATCTTGCCGGCCATCCGCTCGAGCTCGTCGAAGGTCTCGCTGCCGAAGCGGCTCGCGGAGCTACCGCCCCCCGCCTCGACGGAGGGGGCTTCCCGGGCCCGCCGCACCTGCGATGCGAGGGTCCCCTTGCGCGCTTCGAGGTCGGAGATCTTGTCCTCCACCCGCTCGATGGTGTCCTTCATCGCGCTGGCGGCGGTCTCTTGCTGGCGGGCCTGGGTGCGGACCTTCTCCGCCTCCTTGGTGGCCTTCGCCTTCCGGCGCAGCGCCTCGCGGGCGAGCTCCTCNNCTTCTCGAGGCGCTTGGCGGTGGCCTTGGTGGTCACGAGCTCGCGCTTGGCCTGCTTCAGCTCGGACTTCATGTCGATGATCGTCTGACCGATCAACTTCTCCGGATCCTCCGCCTTGTCGACCAAAGCGTTCAGGTTCGATTTCAGTACGGTCCCCATCCGGCTGAAGATGCCCATCGTTTCCTCTCTCGGGTGCCTCTGCGGTCGCGCTGCGTGCGGACCGAGTCATCGTTTCACGGTGCGCCGCTGGTGACAACACCGCTTCGGGTACAGCCGAGCACCCGTGAAGCTTCCCTCCGCCCGTGGTAGAGGGCGGCGGTGATCGAAAACCAGACCTTCTGCATCACCGGCGGCGCCGGCTTCATCGGGACGGCGCTGATCCGCCGCCTGGCCGAGAAGAACGAGATCCGCGTGCTCGACATCCTGCGCCGCAACGCCCTGGGCGCGGCCGGGCTGGACCAGCACCCCAACGTGACCCTCATCGAGGGGGACGTCCGAGACCGCCAGGCGGTGGAGAGCGCCATGGAGGGCGCCGCCTACGTGGTCCACATGGCGTCGATCGCCGGCGTCGACACGGTGCTGAAGAACCCGGTGCCGACCATGGAGATCTCCCTCGAGGGGACCATGAACGTGCTGCGCGCCGCCCGGGACCGGAAGGGCATCCGGCGGGTGATCGACTTCTCGACGAGCGAGGTCTTCGGCAGCTACGCCTTCCGGGTGCGGGAGGCCGACGTGACCAGCCTCGGCGCGGTCGGCGAGGCCCGCTGGACCTACGCGGTCAGCAAGCTGGCGACCGAGCACCTGGCGCACAACTACTACAAGCAGTTCGACCTGCCGACCTGTGCGATCCGGCCCTTCAACATCTATGGCCCGGGCCAGGTCGGCGAAGGGGCCATCCACGCCTTCGTCGTCCGCGCGTTGAAGGACGAGCCGATCCTGCTCCACAACGAGGGCGATCAGATCCGCTCCTGGTGCTACATCGACGACATCGTCGACGGGATCCTCCTGGCGCTGGCCAAGGACGAGGCGGTCGGCGAGACCTTCAACATCGGCAACCCCCGGAGCACGGTCACGATCCACCAGCTGGCCCACCTCATCAAGCGGCTGGCTGGGAGCGAATCGCCGATCGAGCACATCGACTGGGACTTCGCCGACGTGGAGCTGCGCATCCCCGACGTGAAGAAGGCGGAGCGCCTCCTCGGCTACCGACCGACCGTGGACCTCGAAGAGGGGCTGCTCGCCACCATCGCCTGGTACCGGGACAAGATGGCCGCCGAGGCCAGCGACGGGGCGGAGTGAATCGTCCTCCGCTCTTGACGGAGCCGGTCCCGACTCGGGATGCTGGCAGCCTCGCCGAGCCCTCTCGGCGCACCCGGATGTGAAGATGCCTCCAAAGGAGCAGAGCTCGAGCGAGCGCCGCAGTCATTCGCTGGACTCCGTCCGCGCGGACGGATGGTTCGAGCGCCTCGGCGACGGCGCGCCCCATTTCGCCGAGCTCTGCGACGCGGTCGGCGAGCGGGTGGTGGCCTTCGCCGTCGTCTCCGGCGTGCGCATCAGCTCCGTCGCCCTCGACCCGGGCATGCGCGACGCCAGCATCATCGAGTTCTCGGTCGGCGACGACGACGAGCTGCACCAGCTGCCCCTCGGTGAGCTCCGCCGGCGCCTCGCCGCCACCCTGGTCGCGGGCGAGACCTATCCGGACGAGCTCTCCACCTCACCGGCCGTCGACGAGCTGCAGCGCTTCATCGGCTTCCGCTACGTGCTCCTCGCGCCGGTCTTCGGCATCAGCCTGCGCAAGCTCCTCGTGGACGGCGGCGAGCCGCCCGCGGTCGTCATCGATCTGGGCGCGGCGCGCGAAGAGGTGCCCCTCACCGGCTTTCGCGACCTCATCCACGACCGGGTGCGAGCCGAAGCGCGGGCGTCCCGTGGGGGCACGGGCAACTCCCCCTTCGCCATCGATCTCAACCTCGTCCCCCAGGCGGAGCGCCAGAACGAGGAAGGGGACTTCGAAGCGACGCTGGACACCCTCGGCGGCTGGCCGGGGCCGCTCTCCATGCTCCTGCGCACCGCGGAAGGGCAGTCCCTCACCCCGGAGGTGAAGGCCACCCTCGCCCACGCCCTCGGGCTGCTCGGCACCGCGTGCATCGAGACCGGTCAGCTCGACTTCGGCATGGAGGTGATGCGCCTCGGCGTGCAGTGGGGTCAGGAGAGCGGTGGCGCCCACGTCGCCGGCCTCTTCCGGCGCCTGGGCCACGCGCAGCTGCAGGCCCAGCGGCCGGGCCAGGCGATCGGCCTCCTGCGGCGGGCCCTCTCCCTCGGCGCGCCCCGCAAGGCGGTCCTGCCGCTGCTCGCGGAGTGCTACCTGCGCCGCGGCCGCCTGCTCCCCGCGATCGTCTGCGCCGGAGAGGCGCGGCGCCTCGGCGGCGAGGCCGAGCCGATGGACGCCATCGAACGGAAGGCGGAGGAAGGGCTCGGCGAGAGCTGGACGCGCTTCCGTGAGCTCGTGCCCGAGCCGGGGCAGGACGAGGGCCCGACCATCGTCGAGCCATGAGCGAGCCCTCCAGCCAGACCGCGGTCGACCTCGCGATCCCGCGCTTCGACCTGCGTTTCGAGGCCGGGCGTGGCCGGCTCGTGCTTCGTCGACCGGTGCCCGCTCGCCCGGCGCAAGTGGAGGCGCTGACGCTCTCGGTCCCCCTCCCCCGCCGCTTCGAGCTCGCCGGCGGAACGGAGCGCCTCCGCCACATGCGCTCGACGCTGGAGGGCGCCGAGCTGGAGCTCCGCTGGCGCGCGCTCGCGCGGGCCGCCGAAGGAGCCGGCGTCCGGCTGGCGCTCCGTGGCTTGCGTGGGGGTCGGCTCGCGCTGGCGCTCCGCGACTCGGCCGGCGTGCTCTCGGCCGAGCTCGACGTGCTGGCCGATGGCGTCGACGTGGTCTTCGGCCTGCGCCAGCTCGACTGGGTGCGGCAGGCCCCGCGACCGGCGCTCGAGCGGCTGGCGGACGAGCTCGTTCGGCTGGGGCTACACTGGATTCCGGCGGACGGCGTCTTCCGGCTGCGACGGCCGTTGCGCAGCCTCCTCGCCGAGGTGCTCCTCCCGGCGGGCTATCGGCTGCCGGAGGAGCGCGCGCTCGGGCTGCGACTCGACGTGAAGCGGCGTGGCGTCACGCTTCGCGCCGAAGGGTCGCCGGAGGCCGCCGACCTCGACCGCTACCGGCGCATGATGAGCGAGCCCCCGGACTGGCTGGAGGCGGCCATGAGCGGCGGCGCGCCGCCCATGGCCGACGCGCCGATCGACGAGCTGCCGAGCCCCTGGCTCCGGGGCGACGCGATCCGGGCGCGCCTCGAGCGCACCCTCGGCGCGTCCCGAGCGCCGCTGGACGAGGGACAGGTCACCGCCCTCCTCGACGCGCTCTCGCTCCATCGCCGCGACGTGGCGCTCTGGCGCGAGTGGGTCGACCGGCTGGGCGAGCGACGGGACACGGGGGTGCTTCGGCTCGCGGGCGCCCTCCTCGAGCTGCCGATGGCCGAAGGGGCGTCGCTGGTGGTGGAGGCGATCACCCGCGCCGCCCGCGCCGGGGCGCCGGCCGAAGCGCTGGCGCCGGTGCTGGAGCGCGCCGAGCGAGCCGCCGCCGGCTCGCCCCACCTGTGGGCGCTCCGCGCCGAGCTGAGCGACGACCATTCGCAGGCCGCGGAGCTCTGGAGCCGCGCCGCCGACGCGGTCGACGACGACGCGCTCGCGGCCCGCTGGCTCCGCTCGGCCGCGCTCCGGCTGAGGGATCTGCGCGGGCCGGAGGCCGCCCTCCCCCTCGCGCGCCGAGCGTGCGACGCCGCGCCCGAAGACGTCGCCGCGCTCGTCCTCCACGCCGAGCTCCTCGAGACCCTCGACCGGGAGGACGCCCTCGCCGCGGCCTTCAGTCGCCTGCTCGACCTGGAGCCGACCGACGACGACGACGAGGAGCTCTGGGAACGAGGCCTCGCTCGCGCGGCGACCTTCCACGTGCAGCGCGGGGAGGAGGACCGAGCCCGGCCCTTCCTGGCGGCGATGGAGGATCGGGTCCCCTTCCCGACCGACCCGGGCACCCTCGAGGCCCCGAGCTCGGGGAGCATCGACGCCGCCTTCTTCGAGGACCCGCCCAGCGGCGAGATCGAGCTCGACCGCATGCCCGAGGGCGAGGACAGCGGAGATTTCGACGCCGACGCGGACGCCGACCTCGACTGGCCCAAGTCGGAGATCTGGGAGGCGCCGCCGAAGGACATCGTCGAGGAGGACCCCGCCGCCTTCGACGACGACTGGTCCCCCTCGGAGGTCTGGGATGCCGAGCCGCGGCTCGCGGACCAGAGCGAGGAGGGAGACGAGGGTCCGGAGAGTGGGACCCACGAAGCGCCGCCTCGCCCGAGCGAGGATCCCCGCTCGGAGCGGAGCTCGGACGTCGCCCCTTCCAGCGAAGCGGCGCGCGCCGCCTCGGAGGCGCCGATGGTCACGCAGATCGCGGTCACCGACGACGAGCTGCGCGCGCTCCTCGAAGCGGTGGGCGCGAGCGAGGATCCGGTCGCGCTCCTCGAAGGGGCGATCGAAGGCGCCTTCGACGACGGGGACGAAGACGCCGTGCGCCGCGTGCTGACGGTCCTCGACCGGTCCATGACGCTCCCCGGCGCCGAGGCGCTGACGGCGCTGCGACGGCGAGCGCTCGCGTGGTTGGCCGGGCGCTGAGCCCCGGGCGCCTCGCCCTGCTGCTGCTCGCGCTCGGCTGCGGCGACGACGCGAACCCCGACTGCCCGCCGACGCCGAACGCCGGTCGCTGCGCCACGGACGCCGACTGTTGCGCCGCCCCCCCTTGCGAGACCCGCTGCGTGGGGAGCGAGACCGATGGGACGCTCGCCCTCGCCTGCGCAGCGCCGCCGGGGCCGGGCGAGGGGGGCGACGCCTGCGCCACGAGCGCGGACTGTGCGAACGGCCTCTGCCTGGTCGCCGGTCGCTGCGCTGCCCCGTGCCGGTCGAGCGACGACTGCCCGACGGAGGAGCGCTGCCAGCGCGGCTGGATCGCGGGCGGCGGTCACCGGGCCACCGTCTGCGTCCCCCGGTCGAGCGTGCCGCCCATCGCCCAGGGCACCGACGAGGACACGCGGGAGCTGGTGCTCGACGCCGCGCCCGTCGGGGCCCACCACCTGCTCTCACCGCGCTGCGGGGTGCGACCCTGGCTGCTCACCCTCGACGGGCCCGAGGGAAACCTCTTCGATCGAGACGCCCTCGCTCCCGGCGCCCCGCCACCGATCAACCCGGTCTTCGCCGCCTACCCCGGGCCGATCACCGTCGCGCTCCCGAGCGGCCTCGGGGGCGTCGACGCGGACGCCGAGCACGTCGCGACCTTCGAGGCGCCGGCGACCTTCCACCGGCAGGTCTTCGCGCCCTCGACCGGCGCCACCCTCGACGTCGATCTCTTCCTCGTCGGGGTCGCGGAGCCGCCGGCGAGCACCTTCGAGCCCCTGCAGGCGCTGCTGGAGAGCGCGGGGCTGAGCCTGGGCGAGGTCCGCGTCCGCGCGGTGAACGGCGCCGCCGCGGACGCGTTGGCGATCATCGAGAGCGACCGCGGGGAGCTGCCGGAGCTCGCCGACCTCTTCGCCCTCGGCGCCGGACTGCCGCCCTCCGTCCCGATCTTCGCCGTGCGGCAGCTGGACCTCTTCCTCGCGCTCAGCGGCGGGATTCCGGCGGGGCTACCGGCACCGGGGACCGAGACCGCCGGCATCGTCGTCGGCGCCGAGCTCGCCGGCAGCGCGCTCGGCACCGTGATCGCCCACGAGGTCGGCCACACCCTCGGCCTCTTCCACCCCACCGAATTCGACGGCACCGTCTACGAGCCCCTCGACGACACGCCGGTCTGTCCGCTCGAGGCCGACACGGATGGCGACGGCATCCTCTCGGCGGGCGAGTGCGCCGATCGCGGCGCCACCAACCCCCTCTTCTGGGCCCTGGACCGCGTGGGAACGACGCTCACTCCCGATCAAGCCGCCATCATTCGTCGCTCACCGGTGCTTCGCTGACCCCCTCCAATCGCGATTTTGTGCGGTCGAACCAGTTTTATCGGCCTCTCGTCACCATCTAGCGGTCCCGTAGCCCCCGAAAAGATGGATCAAAGTTGATGAGATCCACGATATGCTCACCGGCCCCCGAGGGGTGCCCGTGCTGGGCCCGGGGATCGAGGTGTTGGAGATGGCCGAGGAGCAGGAGATGTTCGACGAGACCGCAGCAGTGGTTCGCAATGCGCCCGAAGACGATGCGGCGTGGGACAAGCTCGAGGACCTCGCGGCTTCGTCACAGAATCCCGACTCCGTCGCAGCGCTCTACCGCGAGGTGCTCGGCAACGACCTGGCCAGCGAGGTGGCTCCCCAGGTCGCCCAGCGCGCGGTCCAGTTCCACGAAGAGTGGTTCGGCGAGGACTCCCCGGTGCTCGTCGAGTGTCTCTCCAAGGTGCTCGAGGTCGACCCCACGGCCAGCACCTGGGCCTTCCAGCGGCTCACCGTCGTCCACACCGTCGCCGAGAACTGGGACGAGCTCCTCGCCCTCTACGACGCCGAGATCGAGCGCTGCGCGGACACGCACCGCAAGGGCGTGCTCCTCGAGGAGGCGGCGCAGACGGCGAAGGACTTCGCCGGTCGCCAGGACCGGGCGGTGGACTACCTGCTGCAGCTGCTCGACCTGAAGCCGAAGGACAAGGCCCTCGCCTCCTCCCTCGAGCGCCTGCTCGAGCGACAGGAGCGCTGGCAGGACCTGGTCGGGCTCTGGCGGCGCCAGACCGAGGACGCCGAGGCCGAAGACGCGAGCGCGCTGCGGCTGCGGATCGCCGAGACGCTCTTCGACCGCCTCGAGCAACCCGGCGACGCGATCGGCGAGCTGCAGGCGCTCCTCGAGGAAGCCGACGGCGGCGACGTCAGCGGCGTCGTCGCGATGCTCGAGCGCATCGCCCGGGACGAGGAGGCGGCCACCGACTCTCGCCGGCGCGCGCTGACGCTGCTGCGCGAGCGCTACGACGCGGAGAACCGACACGCCGACGTGATCGGCACCCTCGACACCGCCCTCGAGCTCGCCGAGCCCTCCGAGCGCTCCGGGCTCCACCGCGACGCGGCCACCCGCCTCGCGGAGAGCGACCCGGCCAAGGCCCTCGAGCACGTCGGCGCCATCCTGCGGATCGATCCCGCGGACGAGAAGACCTTCGCCTGGGCGGAGGAGCTCGCCCACGCCGCGCAGGCCTCCGAGCGACTCGTCGAGCTCACCCTGCTCGCGGCCGCGGAGGCCAGCGAGGCCGCCGTCCGGGCGCGGCTGCGGGTCTCGGCGGCCCAGGCCCTGGTGCAGGCGGACGAGCTCGACCAGGCGATCGTCCAGCTGCAGTCGGTGCTCGCCGAAGAGGGGCTGGACGCGGACACCGCGAAGGCCGCCGCCCGCACGTTGGCCGATCTGCTCGGTCGCACCGAGCGGGCCGAGGAGCGGCTCGACGTCCTCGAGCGCATCGCCCAGCTCGAGACGGACAAGAGCGAGCGACGGGAGGCCCTCGCCGAGGCCGCGCGCCTGGCGGCGGTGCTGGACCACGTGGACCGGGCGCTGGCGGCCTGGGAGCAGGCGCTGGTCGCCGACCCCAAGGACTTCTTCGCCCTCGAGGAGATCATCCAGCTGCTCGAAGGGCAGGAGCGCTGGGCCGAGCTCGCGCAGGCGCTGCGCCGGCGAGCGGAGTCGGGCGTGCCGCCCTACCAGCGGCGCGAAGACCTGGCCCGGATGGCGACCGTCCAGGCGGGCCCGCTCGAGGCCCTCGACGAAGCCATCGCCAGCTGGACCGAGATCGGCTCCTCCTACGGGGAGACCGCCGACGTGGTCGACGCCCTCGTCGACCTCTACGGCCGCGCCGAGCGGTGGGAGGAGCGCGCCCAGGTGCTCGAGCGCGCGAGCCAGCGGGAGGACGCGCACCTGGCCGAGCTCCGCGCCTCGCAGGGCGACACCTTCGCGGAAGCCCTCGGGCGGCCGGAAGACGCCGTGCGCGCCTATCGCCGCGCTCTCGAGGCCGACGTGCGCCACGAGCGCGCTCGGCAGGGCCTCGCCCAGCTCGCCGAACAAGAGGGCACCCGCGCCGAGGCCGTGGAAGCGCTGGCCAAGAGCTACGAGGAGACCGGCGAGTGGGAGCCGCTGCTGGGGCTCCTCGACACCCGCCTCACCGCGGCGCCGACCGACGCGCGCCGGGTGGAGCTGCTGATCCAGGCCGCCGACCTCCAGGAGGAGCAGGCGGGCTCGCCCGCGGCGGCCCTCGCGTCCGTCGCCCGGGCCTTCGCCCTGGCCCCCGCGGACGAGCGCCTCGAGCAGCGGGTCACGAGCCTGGCCGCGGCCGCCGAGGACCCGGGCACCGAGGCCGCGGCGCTGCAGGCGGCCGCCGAGGCCGCCGGCGATCCCGAGCGCTCGGTCGCCCTGCGCATGCGCGAGGCGAGCATCCGCGAAGAGCAGCTCGGCGATCAGAGCGGCGCCTTCGACGCGATGATCGCGGCGCTCGGCAAGCGGCCGCTGCGGCCCGACCTGGCCGGACGGGTCGCGCGCCTCGGCGAGGCGACCGAACGGCTGGACGATGCCGCGGCCTCCCTGCGCGCGGCCAGCGCCCACCCGCACACGCCGGTGGACGTCCTGGTGTACCTCGCCGACGTGCAGCGGCAGAGCGACGCCGAGGAGCTGGACGGCACCCTCGAGCGGCTGGCGGAGGCCAAGCCCACCGATCTGGACGCGCTGCGCGAGCTCGCGGACCGGCACCTCGAGGAGTCGGACGCGCGCGCCCGCATCGAGGCCCTCTACGATCGAGCCTCCGGCCTCTGGTCGACCGGCCGCGAAGCGAGCGGTCAGCGCGATCCCGGCGAGGAGACCCGCTGGACCGTCGCGCAGCTCCTCGAGAACCACCTCGAAGACGCGGCCGAGCTGGTCACCTTCCGCATCGCGCAGGCGCGGCTGCCCTACGAACCCGAGGAGCAGGCCGCCCACCTGCGCGCCGCCGCCGCGAAGGCCCTCGAAGCGGAGGACCGCGACCGCGCCACCGCCCTCTATCGGGAGGTGCTCGAGAAGGACCCGGGGGACGCGGACGCCCTCCGCGCGCTCGGCGACCTCTACGCCGAGCAGGAGCGCCACGCCGAGCTGCTCGGCCTGCGCCGCCGCGAGCTGGAGGCGACCGACGAGCCGGAGCGCCGCATCGAGCTGCGCCTCGAGATCGCCAACCTGGTGACCGAGGTGGAGCGACGCGGCGGTCGCATCGAGGCCCTGCGGGCGAACCTCCGCGAGCGGCCGGGGCACGACGCCTCCCTCGAGACCCTCGAGGCCATCCTCCAGGAGCGCCGGAACCACGAAGCGCTCGCCGACCTCTTCGCCCAGCAGGCGGAGCTGCTCGAGGGCGAGCGCGCCGCGCACCTCTGGGGGCGCGTGGCCGAGCTCGCCGAGGGACCGCTCGACGACATCGAGCGGGCGCTCGAAGCGCACCGCCGCGTCGTCGACGTGGCGCCGGAAGACATCGCCGCCCTCGACGCGCTCGCGCGGATCCAGCGCGACCGCGAAGAGCACGCCGCCGCCGCCCGTTGGCTCGAGCGCCGGCTCGGCGTGGCGAGCGACGAGGAGAAGGCCGACGTGGCCCTCGAGCTGGCCCGGAGCCTCTTCGCCGCCGGCCGCTCGGAGCGCGCCGCGGAGGTGCTCGAGCAGGCGCGCTACGACGCCCCGGCCCGCGACGACCTGCGAGAGGTGCTCGCCGAGCACTACCGCTCCGAGGAGCAGCACGAGCCGCTCGCCCGGGTGCTCGCCGATTCGGCGGAGCACGCCAGCGACCCGAAGGACGTGCTCGCCTTCGCCCGCGAAGCCGCCGAGCTCTTCCGCGACGAGATCGGAAAGCCGTCCGAGGCGATCCCCATCCTCCGCAAGGCCCGCGAGCACGCGCCGGACGATCGAGAGATCGAGCTCATGCTCGCCGAAGGGCTCAAGGACGGCGGCGAGCTCGACGAGGCTCGCGAGATCCTCGTCAAGGTCGTCGAGGGCTTCGGCCGACGCCGCAGCCCGGAGCGCGCCCAGGTGCACGCGATGCTGGGCTCGGTCGCCCGGGCCCAGGGCGACCTCGATAGCGCCCTCGAGCAGCTGGAGAAGGCCACCAAGATGGCGATGGCCGACGCCAAGATGCTCCAGATGCTCGCGCGCCTCGCCGTCGAAGCGAACCAGCACGAGCGAGCGGAGAAGGCCTACCGCGCCCTGCTCATGACCGTGCGCCGCCGGGGACCGAAGGACGAGGTCGACGTCGGCAGCGCCGAGGTGCTCTACGAGCTCAGCGCGCTGGCCGCCGCCCGCGACGACGCCGACCAGGCGAGCGATCTGCGCGACTCGGCCCTCGAAGCCGCCGCCGGCGAAGACGCGGAGGCCTTCCGCTTCCGGGAGGCGCTCATCGAGCGCGACGAGCGGGAGCTGGCGCTGGTCGCTCTCGAGCAAAGGCTGAAGCTGGCCGACGACGACGAGTCGAAGGGCGCGCTCCTCGCTGCGATGGGTGAGGACCTCGAGGCCCTCGGCAAGGTGCAAGAGGCCATGAAGCGCCGGCTCGAGTCGATCGAGCGCGCCCCCGCGGTCGCGGAGACCCACGACGCGATCCAGCAGATGATCAACGAGGGCTACGAGGTCGAGGGCTACGCCGACACCCTCGAGAAGCTGATCGAGAGCCACCGCCGAGAGGAAGACGCGAAGCTGCAAGCGCGCCTGCTCGTCCGCCTCGGCGAGCTGCGCGAGTCGCGCGGGGACCTCGACGCGGCCACCTCGCTCTACGGTCGCGCCGAGTCGGTCACCGACGAGCCGGTCACCGCTTGGGTCGCGCTGGCCCGGGTGGGCGCCGCCCGCGACGACCAGGCGCTGCAGCGGCGGGTGCTCCGCGAGCTGATCGAGGTCGACCAGCTCAAGGAAGGCGTCCGCGCCGACGCGCTCCACCAGCTCGCGGCCATCCTCCTGCACGATCCGACGGCCCTCGAAGAGGCGGTCGACATCGCGCGGCAGGCGTTCGACGCCGACCCGCGCCACCACGATCTGGCGCCGCACCTCGACGCCGCGGTGAGCCGCTCCGCCGGCTCCATTCGGCCGCCGGCGATGGACGGCGAGGAGACGCGCGTCTCCAACCGGCCGCCGCCCACGGGCCACTCGGAAGCGATGCGCCTCTACGAGGAGATCGCCCGCGACGCCGGCGACGACCACCTCTTGCTCGACTTCCTCGAGCGCCGGGCGCTGCGGGTCGAGGCCACGCTCCCGCAGGTCCGCGAGGCGGTGGAGAAGGCCCGCGCGCTGATGCCGCGGCCGGAGCCCGAGGCTTCCGAAGAGGGAGCCGAAGGCGAAGAGGCACCGCCGATGGTCGCCGAGCCGATCGATCCCGCGCGTCTCGACGCCTTGCTCCGGCGGGCGGTCGAGGTGGCCGAAGGCTCCGAGGAGGGCCTCGGCGCCGCTCGCTGGGCCCTCGAGGCGCTCGCCCAGCGCCGCTTCGAGGACGGCAACGCCGAGCAAGCGATGGCACTGATGCAGCGGGTCATCGAGACGGCCGAGCACGAGGACGAGAAGCGCGAGCTCGAGCTGCGCTTCGCCAACATGGCCGCCGGCCCGGGGGGCGACCTCGACGTCGCCGCCGAGGTCTACGAGCGCCTGCTCGAGCCGGACCCGATGGACGAAACCATCTGGAAGCCGCTGCTCGAGGTCTACAAGAAGAAGAACGACGCGGACCGGCTGAACGACCTCGTCGTCACGCTGGTCGACGGGCTGCTCGATCCCGAGCCGCGCAACGCGGCGCGGATGGTCCAGGCCGAATGGCTGATGGCCACCGAAGGCCGAGAGTTCGACGCCGTCGACGTCCTCAAGGCCATCCTCGACGAGGATCCGGAGAACCAGGACGCGGCCGACAAGCTGGCCACGCTCTACGAGCAGAGCGGCTACGACGAGGACCTGGTCGATCTCTACCAGCGACAGCTCGACGTCGCCCGCGACAACCAGGACCTGGAGACCATCGCCGACCTCTCGCTCAAGCTCGGCACGCTGCTCGAGAAGGTGGAGCGCGAGGACGCCCTCGACGTCTACCGCCGGGCGATGGATTGGGTGCCCACCGACCGCGGTGTCATCACCGCCTATCTCGGGGCGCTCCGCGAGGGTGACGACCCGGTCGAGCGAGCGCACATCCGCGAGAAGCTCCTGGCCATCGAGACCGGTGACGCCGCGTCGACGTTGGCCCGCGAGCTCTACGAGGAATGGCAGCAGCTCGACGAGCCGGACGGCATGATCCGCGCGCTGGACCTCGGCTATCGAGGCAACCCGGAAGACACCGAGATCCGGGAGCGGGTCGAGAGCCACTACCGGGAGCACGAGCAGTGGGAGCCGCTCGCCGAGTTCCTGACCCTCGAGGCCGTGCGGATGGAGAGCGCCGGCGACCAGGCCGGATCGATCGCGAAGGTCCGTGAAGCCGCTGCGCTCCAGCGCGACACCCTCGGCCAGCCACAGGCCGCCGTGGAGATGCTCCGCAAGGCCCGCGAAGCCACCGGGAGCGTGGAGATCCTCGGCGAGCTCGTGGCCGCCCTGCAGGCCGCTGGTCAGCAGGAAGAGGCCGTCGCCGAGGTCGGCGCGGCCCTCGAAGGACACGACGCCGAGGACGCGACCTACGCCCACCTGCTCCGTTCGCGGGCGATCCTCCGCCTCGGCATGTCGAAGGTCATCGACGCCATCGAGGATCTCGAGGCCGCTTACGCGATCGAGCCGAGCGCGGTGAGCCAGGACCTGGCGGGCGCGCTCCGCCGGGCACGCGACGCGTCGCCCGACGACGCCAAGCGGCCCTACGTGCTGCGCATCGTCGAGGTGCTCGAGGCCGCCGGCAACCGCGAGGAGGCGCGCAACGAGCTCGCCGCCTGGAGCGAGCAGTCGCCGGAGGACAAGGAGACGCTCGAGCGGCTCCGCGACATCGACCAGGCGACCGAGAACTGGGGCGGCGTCGCCAACGCCGCCGCGCGCCTGCTGCCGCTGACCGAAGGCGAGGAGCAGGTGAAGATGGCCCTCTTGCTCGCCGACTCCTGCGAGGCCGCCGGCATGGGACCGGAGGCGCGCAGCGGGCTGGAGTACGTGCACGGGATCCAGCCGGACAGCGAAGAGGTGCGCGAACGGCTCAAGGCCCTCTACGACGCGACCGGTGCGAACCGCGAGCTGGCCAACATGCTCCTCTCGGAGGCGGCGGCGGTCGGCGAGGAGGACCCGGAGAAGGCCTTCGAGCTCAGTCGCCGGGCCGGCAAGATCCTCATCGAGCGCGAGGGCGACGCCGAAGCGGCGCTCCCGGCGCTGGCCCAGGCCGCCGAGGCGAAGCCGGACGACCACGAGACGCTGGTGCTCCTCGCCGACGGGTACATCGGCGCGCAGTACTTCAGCGAGGCCGGCGAGCTCCTCGAGCACGCCATCCAGAACCACCCGAAGCGACGCAGCCCCGAGCTGAGCGAGCTGCAGGAGCGGATGGCCAACCTGGCGCTCGCGGCCGGCGACAAGAACCTCGAGATGCAGTGGCTCGATGCCGCGGTCGAGAGCGACAAGAACAACATGAGCGCCGCCTCACGGGTGGCGCGGATCGCCTATGACCTCGGCGAGCTCGACGTGGCCCTCGGCGCGCTGCGCGCGGTCACCCTGAGCAAGGAAGACGGCCCGATGTCCAAGGCCATGGCCTTCCTCATGCAGGCGCGGATCGCGCACCAGCGGGGCGAAGGGCGAAGGGCCCTCCTCTGGGCCCGGAAGGCCAAGAGCGAGGACCCGGATCTCGTCGAGGCGCAGGAGTTCCTCGAGGAGCTGGGCGAGAGCTGAACGGCCTTCGGTCAGCGCTTCGCGCGGCGACCGCCCGCGAGTAGGTCGGCGACGCACGCCAGCTCGGCGGCGTCGCCGACGCGCTCGTCGCAAACCCGCAGGACCTCATCGACCATCGCCGGGCGCGCGCGGCTCGAGGCCACGGTCTCGAGGCACTGCAGCTCGGCGGCGTCGCCGGTGAGCATCGCCTCGCACTGCTGCACGTGACGGGGGTCGGCGCCGATCTCGAGGCAGCGGAGCTCCGCCTCGTCGCCGGTGAACGCCTCCTCGCAGGCGGCGACCCGAGCGACGGCCTGCGGGTGGAAGCGGACGATCTGCAGGCAGCGCATCTCGTTCTCGTCGCCGGTGAAGGCGTCGCGGCAGGCGCGGTCCGCCTCGCGCAGCTGCGTGGCCCCTCCGTGGTGCCGGTCGTCCCGCTCCCAGCGGCGCCGGACCGGCGGGCGGTCATCGGTCCGGGGGCCGCCATTCACCACGACGCGGGCGCGCCCGTTCCAGCGCACCTGGGTGCGGGTGCGCTGCCGCTGCCCCCGCCGCGTGGTCGCGGGCACCGGCTGGGCCCGACGGCGGTTCGGTCCCCGGTCCCAGACCGGCGTGGTCAGGGCGATCGCGTGCTGACGCGGACCGCGGCCCACGCGGATCGCCATCGGCCGACCGAAGCGATCGAGGGCGCGAACGCGGATCTGCGCGCGGCCCCGCGCCGGACCGACGGCGACCGTTCCCTGCCGCCCGGGGAGCTGAACGTGCCGCACCAGTCGGCGACTGCGTCCCCGATCGAGGGTGACCTCCAGCTGGGCGAAGCGATTCACTCCGCGAGCGCCCCGGCCCTTGCGATAGCGCAGTCCCCAGCGAGTGATATTTCCGCGCCGACCGCGGGCCCGCCCCAGCTCCACGAGCTCGAGGGACTGCAACCGCAGCGCCGGCCCCCGTTGAGCCTCCGCTTCGCTCGGCGTGGCGGCGGTGAAGGCGAGGGCGGCGGCGAGGGCCGCGCGCAAGAGGGCGCGGCCCAGGGCCGCGGGGCGGGGCGGCTGGAACATGGGATCTCTTTCTTCGCGGGGGTGGTCGGGCGCTTCGACCGCCGGAGGTCGGTGCCCGTCGCGTGTGGTGAGAGGACGGTGGATGTAGGTGCCCTATTCAAGCGATCGGGCGCCGACCTTTTCGCCCCCGAGACACACGGCCCCTTTACGTGAGGGGGGTGCCCTCGGTACCGTCGGCGATCTCATGTCGGGCTTTCTCTTGGCGATCGACCAGGGGACGACGGGGTCCACCGCCGTCGTCCTCTCGGCCTCCGACGCATCCGTCGTCGCAAAGGCCAACCGCGAATTCCAGCAGCACTTCCCGAAGCCGGGTTGGGTCGAGCACGAGCTCGACCAGATCTGGGCGTCGGTCGAGGGCGCCATCAGCGACGTGCTCGCCCGAGGCGACTTCGATCCGAAGGACTGCAAGGGCATCGGGATCACGAACCAGCGCGAGACCACGGTGGTCTGGGACCGCGCCACCGGCGCGCCGATCCACCGGGCCATCGTCTGGCAGGACCGACGCACCGCGGACATCTGCGCGAAGCTCCGGGCCGACGGCCACGAGGACGACTTCCGCGCGAAGACGGGCCTGCTCTTCGACCCCTACTTCAGCGGCACCAAGGCCAAGTGGATCCTGGACCACGTCGAGGGCTCGCGAGCCCGCGGCGCCGAGCTCTGCGTGGGGACCATCGACTCCTGGCTGGTCTACGAGCTCAGCGGCGGCGCGGCCCACGTGACCGACGCCACCAACGCGAGCCGGACGCTGCTCTACGACATCGTGCGTGGCGCGTGGGGCGACGAGCTCTGCTCGGTGCTCGAGGTGCCGAGGGAGATGCTCCCGGAGGTCCGCTCCTGCTCCGAGGTCTACGCCGAGACCAAGGGCCTGAGCGTGCTGCCCGACGGCATCCCGATCGCCGGCATGGCCGGCGACCAGCAGGCCGCCCTCTTCGGCCAGGCCTGCTTCGAGCCCGGCGACGCCAAGTGCACCTACGGCACCGGCGCCTTCCTGCTCACCAACATCGGCGACGAGTTCACCGCGCCCCCCAAGGGGCTGCTGACCACCATCGCCTGGCGCCTCGGTGACACGACCACCTACGCCTTCGAGGGCAGCTCCTTCATCGCCGGCGCGGCGGTGCAGTGGCTGCGCGACGGCCTCGGCCTCATCGAGAGCGCCCCCGAGGTCGAGACCCAGGCGCGCAAGGTGGAGTCCGCCGAAGAGGTGGTCTTCGTCCCGGCGCTCACCGGCCTCGGCGCGCCCCACTGGGACCCCCACGCGCGCGGCCTGATCATGGGCCTCGGCCGAGACACGACGGTGGCCCACCTCTGCCGGGCGACCCTCGATGGAATGGCGCTGCAGATCGTCGACCTCATCGGCGCGATGGAGGCCGGCGGTGGCGAAGAGGTCACCCGGCTGCGCGTCGACGGCGGCGCCGCGGCCAACGACCTGCTGATGCAGATCCAGGCCGACCTACTGGACGTGCCCGTGGATCGTCCCATCAACGTGGAGACGACCGCTCTGGGCGCCGCGTACCTGGCGGGTCTCGGCGTCGGGGTCTTCCCGGACACCGACGCCATCCGAGCGGCCCACGACATCGAGCGCTCCTTCGAGCCCGCGATGGAATCCGAGGCCCGACAGAAACGATTGCAGCTCTGGAACGACGCCATCAGGCGAGCGCGAAGCGACGCCTAGCCCACGGAAGAACGGAAGAGTCCCGCAGTGACCGTCACGAAACGACGCAAGCGCGAAAAGCGCGACGTCCCCATCGCCTGGGAGGCGCTGGAAGACGCCTTCGAGAACAACGCCCCCGAGGTGCACAGCTATCTGCAGCTCGACAGCGGTGAGGTGATCCGGATCGTGGACGGCGTCGCCGACCCACGGATGCACGAGAAGATCGCCCGGGACGAGAAGTACCTGAAGATCGACCCCGTCTCGTCGCGCGAGCAGTACCGCTGGATGGAGCGCTTCATCGACTCCCTCGACGAGGACCGGGAGCTGCAGACGAAGCTGACCGTCGCCATCGACGGCAAGGGTGCGTTCCGCCGCTTCAAGGACGTGCTGATGTCCTACCCGGTCCAGCGGGAGCGCTGGTTCACCTTCCGCTCCGAACGGCTGGCCGCGAACATGAAGGCCTGGCTGACCGCCCACGACATCGAAGCCGTCGAACGGCCCGCCTGGCGGGTGCCGAGCGCGGACGAGGTCCGGGCGCAGGTCGAGCCCCAGAAGAGCAAGCGCCGCCTGACCCGCGCGCAGATCGCGGAGGCCAATCGGCAGCGGCTGAAGGAGCTGGTCGACCTGGTCCCGGTCCGCGAGCTCGAGACCGCCCTCGCCTTCATGGAGTTCCTGAAGGAGCGGCGCCGTCCGCCCCGACCGCGCGCCAAGGGGCTCGCGGAGGACTCGGACGACGAGTCGAAGGAGTCGAAGGACGACGAGTCGACCGAGGATGCGTCGGACTGAGCCGCTCGCGGCCGTCCTGATGGCGCTCGCCTGTTCGGCTTCGGCGCGTGCGCAGGCGATCCGGGCCGAAGGCATCGCGGCCATCGTGGGCGCGCCCACGCCGCGCGCCGGCGCACAGGTGCTGCTGCTCAGCGACGTCGAGCTGCGCGCGCGCATGCGCCTCGCCGGTCAGGTGCAGGGACCGATCGTGCTCTCGCCCCTGCCCGCCCCGCTGCTGGCGGCGACCCTCGACGAGCTGCTCGGTGAGGCGCTCATCGCGCGCGAGGCGGAGCGGGTGCAGCTCGCCACGCCGACCGAGCGCGACCTGCGAGAGGAGCGGCGGCGGCTCGAGGCGCTCGCGGGAGGCGCGGGCCGGCTGCGCACGCTCCGCGAGGCGCTGAGCGTCAGCGATGAAGAGATCGCGGCCATCGTCCGTCGACGAGCCACCGTGAAGGTCTTCCTCGAAGCCAACCTGCAAGGCGCGGCGACCATCGACGACGCGACCATCGACCGAGTCTACGAGTCGGGGGATCACCCGTTCCAGGGCCAGAGCCTGGAGGACGTGCGCGAGCCGATGCGGGTCTGGCTCGCCCGACGGGCCCTCGACCGCTCGGTGCGTCGATGGGTCGAGGTGCTGCGCGGGCGCACGGTCGTGCGAGTGCTGGCCCCCTACGCGGAGGCGGCCGAGTGAGCGAGCCGGCCGACGAAGAGGGTCCGAAGACCTCCCGGCTCGGGGTGGTGCTCGGGTGGGTGGCCGGCGCGCTGGCGCTTCTGCTGCTGAACTTCTTCGCCTACCACGGGTACGGCGAGGACTACCCGGTGGAGCCCACGAGCTTCGCGGCGGTGGTCATCGGTGCCTTCGGCGGCATGGCCCTGGCGGACCGGCTGGGGCCCCGCGCCCCGAAGGTGCTCGGCCTGCTGGTCGGCCTGCTGCTGGCGACCGCCACGGTGACCGTCTTCCTGGTCTTCTCCTGAAGACAACCAAGGATTGGGACGGTGAGCGGGTCCGACCCACAATTCGCCCGCCCCGTGCGGGTGTGACAGCATTACGCAATTGCTCCGAGCCGGCCGCGGCCACCCCACGCGGGTGGGCCGCTCCCGTGAGCCGTGCTAAGGGCGCTGCCGAGGTCACCTTGACGGACGAAAAANNACGAAGAGCGCGAAGCCGAGGAGACGGAGTCCGAAGACTCCGGTCTGGCGGCGCTCGCCCGGCCCTCGGAGGCCCCGCCCGCTGACGACGAGGACGACGACGACGATGGCGTCCTCGACCTGCGGGCCCTGGCCTCCTCGATGGCGCCCCCCGAGCCCGAGGATGGAGAGGCGGACGATGGCGGTGACGCCGTCGTCTCCACGGCGCCCCCCGCCCCCGAGGCAGCGGACGAAGCCGACGAGCCGAAGAGCGAGAAGAAGGCCGGCGGCAAGAAGGCCAGCGCGGGCGAGAAGAAGAAGAAGAGCAGCGGCGCGGCCGCGGCCAGCGGGAAGAAGAGCGACGAGGCCGAGAGCAAGGCACCCGTCGCTCCCATCGCCGACGAGCCCTCCGGTGGTGGCGGCAAGATCCTGGTCGGCCTGGTGGTCCTGGTGGCCATCGGCGCCATCGCCTTCGCGATGACCCGCAAGGGCGACGGCGAGGAGCTCGTCGCCGAGGCCGGCAGTGTCGACACCGCGCCGGCCGAGACCAGCGCCGCCGAGGCCGACGAAGAGATGACGGCCGAGGAAGAGACCGCGGCCGAGGAAGAGCTGGCCGAGGAGACCGCCGAGGCCGTCGAAGGGACCGGCGAGACCGAGGCTGCCGAAGAGGGCGCCACGGAAGCGGAGACCGCGACCGAGACCGCCGCGGCGGCCGGGAGCGCCGGGACCACCCGTCGCCGACGCGCCACGAGCCCCTCCACCACCTCGACGATGGCCGAGGCCACGATGGAGGCGGAGACCGAGGCCNNGAGGCCACGATGGAGGCGGAGACCGAGGCCGCCGAGGAAGAGGCCACGATGGAGGCGGAGACCGAGGCCGCCGAGGAAGAGACCGGCGGCATGCACAGCGTCGAAGACCTCCTCGACCGCGCGATCGGGGGCAACGCCCCGGCCCCGACGATGGAAGAAGAGCCCGCGCCGACGATGGAGGCCTCGAACGCCAACCTGCCCGAGACGCCGAGCCGCGCCGCGGTGACCCGCGCCCTCGGTGGGCTCATGAGCCGCATGCGCCAGTGCGCCGGCGACCAGGTCGGCATCGCCACCGCCCGAATCCGCGTGTCCAACAACGGGCAGGTGCAGAGCGCGAACATCGGCGGCCGCCCCTTCGGCGGGACCCCGCAGGGCGACTGCATGGAGCGAGTCGTGAAGACCGCGCGCTTCCCCCGCTTCACGCGCTCGCACTTCGACGTCACCTATCCCTTCTCCATCCGCCCACTGAACTGAGCTGCTGGGGGTCTTCTGCAGAAAGACCCCAGCTCGTCGCGAGTGAATCGCTCCTCGCTTCCCCAAAAACCCGAAGATCTCGCGGCGGAGCCGCTCGGTACGTCCTCGCGCTTCGCGCTCGTCCTCCAGAGACCACTCCGACTGCCCGTGTCCCAGCACCCTCATTCCGCCGCTTTCTTCATGCTCACGGCGGCGCTGCTGCTCGCGGCGTGCGGTGGCGGACAGTCGGCGAGCGAGCCGCCCCCTCCTCCGGGGCCGGCGCCGATGCCGGCCGATCCCGAGGCGCGCCACGAAGTGCTGGCGGAGCTGGCCCACGATCTCTTCGAGGCGATGGTCGCGGCCGACGCCGACCGCCTGCTCGTCCCGCCGGACGAGCTCGCGCTGATCCTCGACCAGGACGGGGTGCAGCGCATCGAAGCGCTCCGATTGGCCATCCACGCCCGCGTGGAGCTCGATCCCGNNTCGGCGACACGGAGCTGCACGGCCTCTGCGTCCTCGGGGCTCGCGACGAGCCCGCCCACGGGCCGATCGGCCTGAAGGACGAGGGCTGGATTCTCGAGCGCGCCCTCATCGTCGGCGAGCGCGCGGGTGGCCGGCGTCTCGGCGCCTGGTTCGAGGGAACCTTCGTCTACGCCGGGGGCCGCTTCCGGGCGATCGATCTGCGGCGAGTGGAAGATCCGCGCTGGGAGCACTCCGATCTCGAATTGGTGACCTGCGATATGCAGGTCGGCATGGGTGACCCACTAGATATTGGTATGGTCACGGACTGAACCCCACTTTCGGTGGCGGAAGCGGTTGCACTCTTGATCCGCCCTCGGTAAGCCTCGATGGAAAGTGGCGTTGGTGCCCCCACGAGGGGATCACGGACGACACCCAGGGCCCTTTTGGCTCGCAAGGCCCCGAAACCATGTCGCTTTCCGCGGACATGGCCCGGGCTATCGAGGAATCAGTCGGATGAAGATCAAGAAGCTCGAGATCGTTGGCTTCAAGTCCTTCGTGGACAAGTCGGTGCTCTACTTCGATCACGACGTGACCGGCATCGTCGGGCCGAACGGCTGCGNNTCGGCCCCAACGGCTGCGGCAAGTCGAACGTCGTCGACGCCATCCGCTGGGTGATGGGCGAGCAGTCGCCGCGCCGGCTGCGCGGCAAGGCGATGGACGACGTCATCTTCAACGGCTCGGAGAGCCGGGGGCCCCACGGCTTCGCGGAGGTCTCGCTGACCTTCGACAACTCCGACGGGCTGACCCCGCCCGAGTACCGGGACTACGCGGAGATCACCGTCACCCGACGGCTCGATCGGAGCGGGCGCAGCGACTACCTGATCAACCGGACGCCGGTCCGGCTGCTGGACATCACCAACCTCTTCCTGGGCACCGGCGTCGGCAGCCGGGCCTACTCGATCATCGAGCAGGGCCGCATCGGCTTCATCGTCTCCTCGAAGCCGGCCGACCGTCGGTCGATGATCGAAGAGGCGGCGGGCATCACCAAGTTCAAGGTCCGCAAGGCCGCCGCCGAGCGGAAGATGGGCCACACCCGCAACAACCTGCTGCGGGTCGGCGACATCCTCGGCGAGCTCGAGCGGAGCTTGGCCTCGCTCAAGCGGCAGGCGCAGAAGGCCGAGCGCTACAAGCGCTACCGCGACGAGGTCCGGGACCTCGAGCTGTGGATCGCCTCGTTCCGATACCTGGAGCTCTTCGGTGAGACGAAGGTGGTGCGCACCCGGCTGGACACCGAGAGCGCCGCCTCCGAGGGCTCGCGGCTCGCGCTGCGGGTGAAGGAGGCCGAGCTCGAGGCCGAGCGGGCCGACACCGACCGCCTCGGCGCCGAGGTGGAGCGCTCACAGAACCGCGCCTACGAGCTGGACAACGAGGTCCGGCTCTACGAGGGGCAGATCCAGCAGCTCATCGATCGGCTGCGGGCCCTCCGGGAGAAGGAGCAGCTCGCGGAGCGCGAGCTCGGTGAGCTGATCGGTCAGCGCGAGGCCCTCGACGAGGAGCGGCAGGGGCTGGCCACCGCCCTCGAGGATCTCGAGGCCGCCGAGGCGGAGGCCGAGGGCGTGCTGAAGCGGGAGTCGGCCGAGCTCGAGCGACGCCGGCTGGCGGTCGCCGAGGCGGAGCGCGCGGTGTCGAACGCCCGCGGCCGAGTCGGGGACGCCGAGAAGCGCATCGCCCGCGCCGAGGCGGTGCTCGCGAGCTTCGAGAAGCGCCGCGAGGAAGGGCACGCCCGCCTCGAGCGGATGCGCGCCGAGAAGGACGCGCTGGCGCAGCGGGCCGACGAGCAGCGGCAGCAGGCCGAGGAGCTCGCCGCCCGCCTCGAGGGGCTCAAGAGCGGTCGCGAGCAGACCGCCGCCAAGAAGGACGAGATCGAAGCGGAGCTCCGCTCGCTCCGTGAGCAGATCCGCGGCTCCGACGAAGAGGTCGAGCGACTCCGCGAGGAGAGCGCGACCAAGCGCTCCCGGCTGCGCTCGCTGAAGGAGCTGCAGCAGAAATTCGAGGGGGTGGGCGCCGGTGTCCGCGCGCTCATGACCCGCTACGCGCAGGGCGACGACGAGCGCGCGGAAAGGGGCGTCGTCGGTCTGGTCGCCGACCGGATCCAGTGTCCGCCGGAGCTGACCCAGGCGCTCGCCGGAGCGCTCGGGGAGCGGCTGCAGGAGGTCGTCGTCGAGCGGCAGGCCGACGGGCTGAAGGCCCTCGACTGGCTCCGCGCCGAAGGCCTCGGCCGCGCGACGCTCTGGCCCCGTCGCCCGCGACGAGTGATCCAGGCGAAGGCGCCGATCGTTCGCGAAGGGGTGGTCGGCTGGCTCAGCGATCTCGTTCGCTGCGCACCGGAGGACGAGGCCCTCGTCCGCGCCCTCGTCGCCGACGTCCTGGTCGTCGAGGATCTCCAGGCCGCGCTGCGGCTGCAGCGCGACGGCGTGGACGCCCAGCTGGTGACCCGCGACGGGGAGCAGCTCTCCGCCCTCGGAGCCCTGACCGGCGGCGCCGGCGACGAGAGCGCGTCCCACCTCCTCGACATGAAGCGGGAGATCCGTGAGCTCGAGGGCGTGGTCGGCACGCTCACCCAGGAGCTCGAGGCGGCCGTGCAGCGGCACAACGAGCTCCGCCGCGGCATCGCCCAGCGGCAGGCGGCCATCGACTCCGCGCGCACCCAGGCGCACGACGCCGAGATCGCCATCGTCAAGGCCGACAAGGACGTGCGGCGGCTGCAGGCCGAGGCGACCGAGTCGGCGCGCCGCTCGGAGGTCATGGCCGGCGAGATCGACAACCTGATGCAGGCCCTCTCCGACGCGTCGGACGAGGAGACCGCCGCGCAGGAGGAGATCGCGTCCGCCCGCAAGAGCCGCGACGAGGCCGCCCAGGAGCTGGACGCCGCCAGCGGCATCCACGAGGAGCGCCTCCGCGCGGTCGAGGAGCAGTCGCGCGCGGTCACCGAGGTTCGGGTCCGCGCCGCTCAGGCGCGCGAGCGCGCCGAGAGCGATCGAACCGCCCTGGAGCGGCTCGAGCGCAGCATCGAGGAGCTCGACCAGCGCGAGCAGCGGCTGCGCGGCGACGTCGAAGAGGGCGCGAAGGAGCAGGGGCGCCTGTCGGCGGAGCTCCTCTTCTCCCGCGAGAAGCTACACCTGACGGTCGACTCGGCGATGAAGTCCCACGAGGCGCTCGGCGCCGTCCGCGCCCGCCACGACGCCGCGCGCCACGCGCTCGGTGAGCGCGAGGTCGCGCTCAAGGAGCTGCGCGCCAAGCTCGAGGTGGTCAGCGCCGAGGTGAACCAGCTGGCGATCCGCGACCGCGAGCTCTCCATGGAGCTCGACCACCTGCTCGAGTCCGTCGAGGAGCGGCACCGCGTCGACCTGCCGAAGATCCTCACCGAGTACCACGCTCGGCCGCTGCCGAACCGCGAGCAGCGCGAGCGGGCCAGCGAGCTGCTCCGCCTCATCAACCGGATGGGCGAGATCAACCTGATGGCCATCGAGGAGTACGAGGAGAAGGCCGAGCGCTTCGAGAAGCTCGACGCGCAGCGGGTGGACCTCGAGGACGCTCTCAAGACCCTCGAGCGGGCCATCCGCGAGATGAACCGCGAGAGCCGGCGCATGTTCAAGGACGCCTTCATCGCGGTGAACGAGCGCTTCAAGCTGCTCTTCCCGATCCTCTTCCGCGGCGGCAAGGCGGAGCTGAAGCTCTCCGACCCGAACGACCTGCTCGCGAGCGGCGTGGAGATCATCGCTCAGCCGCCGGGCAAGAAGCTCGGTCGCCTC
>JABAOG010001869.1_pt1 | contig 33700 bp, 24 predicted proteins | sample 7062131 | NCBI WGS metagenome assembly JABAOG01 (sample SAMN14538629, study PRJNA623070) | marine sediment metagenome | biome: marine biome [ENVO:00000428]; feature: marine pelagic biome [ENVO:01000023]; material: deep marine sediment [ENVO:00002113] | place: India: Arabian Sea | collected... | reverse complement strand
CGTGCTCGACCACGATCACCGTGTTGCCGATGTCCGCCAGGTGCCGGAGCGTCCGGATGAGCCGGGCGTTGTCCCGCGGGTGCAGCCCGATGGTGGGCTCGTCGAGCACGTAGGCGGTGCCGACGAGGCCCGAGCCCACCTGGGTGGCGAGGCGGATGCGCTGCGCCTCGCCGCCGNNCTTCACCTCCCGCTCGATCGGCTTGGCGATCATCTGCTGCTCGCTGCCGAGCTTGAGCCCGTCGAGGATCGCGGTGGCGGTCTCGATGTCGAGCTTGGCGAAGTCGGCGAGGGTGAGCTTCTTGCGCGCCTTCGTCAGCCCGAGCCGCTTCCGGTCGTCGGCGACCTCCTTGGGGAGCGCGACGCTCGTCTCGAGCATCACCGAGAGCGCCTTCAGGTTGAGCCGGTTGCCCTTGCAGTCGGGGCACTCCTGCTCGGTCATGAAGTCCTGGAGGAACTCCTTCACCCACTTCGAGTCGGTCTTCTCGAACCAGCTCTCGAGGTGCGGGATCACGCCGCCCCACTCGGCGCCGTACTCCTCCTCTTCTTCTTCGCTCGTGCCGTAGAGGAGGATGTCGCGCAGCTCGTCCGAGAGCTCGCCGATCTTCGTGCTCTGCTTCACGTCGAAGCGGCGGCAGAAGCGGCGCTTGAGGCGGCCGGAGAACATGCCGGCGGGCCCGGCCTTCTTCCACGGCTTCACGCCGCTCTTGCCGATCTTCGCTTCCGGGTCCGGGAGGATCAGGTCCTCGTCGTATTCGAGGAGCACCCCGAGCCCCTGGCAGCCGGGACAGGCGCCCTGCGGCGAGTTGAAGCTGAAGAGGCGCGGCTCGAGCTCGTCGAGGGCGAAGCCGGGGTGGACCGAGCAGGCGTAGTGCTCCGAGTAGACGGTCTCCTTCCAGCCGTCGTCCGTCTGGGTCAGCACGACCACCACGCCACCGCCGGTCTGCAGCGCGGTCTCCACGCTGTCGGCGAGCCGGCCGCGGGACTTCTCGCGCACGACGAGCCGGTCCACGACCGCCTCGATGGTGTGCTTCTCGTAGCGGCCGAGGTCGAGCGGGTTCTCGCCTTCGTTGGCCAGCACGTCGCCGAGGTCGACCACCTCGCCGTTCACCCGGGCGCGGACGTAACCGTCCTTGGCGAGCTGCTCGAGGGCGTCGCGGTGGAAGCCCTTCTTCGCCTTCACGATGGGCGCGAGGACCATCAGCCGGGTGCCCTCGGGCAGGCCGGAGACCGCGTCGGTGATCTGGCTCGGATGGGCGCGATCGATCGGCAGCCCGCAGCGCTCGGTCACCGTGCCGTCGCGCTTCTTCTTGGTCGGCGCCCAACAGTGCGGCTGACCGGCGCGGGCGAAGAGGAGGCGCAGGTAGTCGTAGATCTCGGTGGCGGTGGCGACCGTCGAGCGCGGGTTGTGACCGGCGGAGCGCTGCTCGATGGCGATGGTCGGCGGCAGCCCCTCGATGGTCTCGACGTCCGGCTTCTCCAGCTGGTCGAGGAACTGGCGGGCGTAGGCGGAGAGCGACTCCACGTAGCGCCGCTGCCCCTCGGCGTAGATCGTGTCGAAGGCGAGGGAGGACTTGCCCGAGCCGGAGAGCCCGGTGATCACCACCAGCCGGTCGCGGGGGATGTCGACGTCGATGGCCTTGAGGTTGTGCTCCCGCGCGCCGCGGACGCGGATCTCGCGGATCGGTTCGAAGCGCCGCTCGCCCTGCTTGTCGTAGGGGATGGGGTCGCCGGATTGGGGTGCGGAGCCGTCGGCCATGGGGGTCGGCAGTCTAGTGTCGCCCTGTGACACGTCGAGGTGCCGCGTGAGCGTCGCTCATGGACCCCTGGAAATGATTCGGGATCTCCTGGGGCTCGCCGCCGTCTTCGCAAGCGCCGGCAATGGCGTCGGCGTGCGCCGCGGCGCGTGCAAGCTCGCCGGCGGCGAGGGCTCCGTGCAGCTGGATGGAGTCGGCCAACATCTGACGCATCAGCGGACGCAGAGCCTCGGGGGTGGTGTGGCGAAACTTTTTCACCACATGTGCGCCTAATGTGTGGAAATTTCCCGCACCACCCTACTTCCGAGGCGGGGACACGAGGCGCTCCGAGCCGACCCGATTCCCGTTGGATTCCCGCCGAGTAGGTGAGGTGGCGGGGTGCTCGCCGGGACGTTGGTGCAGCCATTGCAGCCTCGATCTCCCGTCACTTGGGGGCGGCAACGAGGGCGCAGCGGCGGGGGGCCGCGGCGACCGGCGGCCGGCGGCGCCTCGGTGCGCCGTGAACAGGAAACAGGAGGAAGACGATGACAACCGGATCGAGAATTCGACGACATTTGGGGACGATTGGCGCCATCTGCGCCATCGCGGCCGGGGGCTGCGCGATCGACGAGGGGGAGACCCCGTCGCTCAGCAGCGACTCGACCATCCCCGGTGCGATCTCCACGACACTGGCCGACGGGAGCCTGGTGGAGACCAGCATCTACGAGACCAAGCTGGACGTATTCCTGGACGGCACGGCCTGGAACGCGCCGCCGACCGCCGAGCGCCTACCCGCCGGCGACTACTACTTCCAGGTCACCGACGTCACCGGCCAGCATCTGCTGAGCTCCGACCACATCTCGTGCCGTCGGATCCACATCAACGACGAGGGCGTCATCGACCGGGCCTATGCGGGCACGGACTACGACCTCGGCGTCGAGGGGTGGGAGCCGATCCCCTGCCAGCATCGGACGGGGATCGACTTCGAGCGCGGCGCGGTGAGGGTCGCGCCCATGCCCTTCACCGACGCCCCGGATGGCTCGGGGCTCTTCAAGGTGTGGGTCACGCCGGTGGACCGGTACCAGGGCGATCCGGCGTTCGTTCCCGAGGACCTCGGCGACGATCCCAACGGCGAGCACTGGAGCTCGAGCAGCTTCCACGGCTTCGCCGCGGACTTCTCGAAGACCGACAGCTTCCAGTCGCTCTCGTCGATGCGCCTGCACTCCACTCCGGACCCCATGACCCTGGACCTCCGGAAGTTCCACGACGCCAACCTGAACGGCATCTGGGACATGGGGGAGGAGGCGATCCCCGGGTGGAAGATCACCGTCGGGGAGCCCCTCGGCACCACGAACAACTACTACACGCCGGCCAGCGTCCTGGCCTTCCCGGGGGATTGGTGGACGCTCGAGGATCTGGTCCCGGCCACCCTGCAGAGCGTCGCGATGCTCGATGGGGTGATCCAGAGTCAGTACCCAACGGCCGACGCACGGGTCGACCTCACCTTCGCCGGCGAGCCGGGCGAGCACCACACGGTCACCTACGGAAACATCGGTCTGGGCTCGATCAAGGCCTGCAAGTTCTACGACGGCGACCGCGATGGCTACGTCGGCCCGGACGAGGACCCGATCCCCGGTTGGTGGTTCGAGCTCACCGGCACCGACCTGCTGGGCGCGCCGGTCGGCCCGATCTACCTGCAAGCGGGTGAGGCAGGGTGCGCGACGTTCCACGATCTGCTTCCCGGCGAGTACACCGTGGAGGAGCTGATCCCGGGCCCCGGCTGGCATCCGACCACCCCGACGACCTCGAGCCACACGCTGGTGTCGACGCTCGACGGGGCCTACCCGAGCGCGGGCACCCACCACACGGCGGTGTTCACCAACTACTGCACCGAGCGGGTCGGCTTCGGTACCAAGGGGTACTGGCACAACAAGAACGGCCTTCGGGAGATGACCGCCGCCGACATCATCTACGTGAACGGGCTGGCGCCCTACTCGGCGCCCTCGTCCTACTACTTCGATGGCGGCGACGAGCCCTTCGATGGTCAGTTCACCGGGGGAGCGCTCATTCCGAGCCCGAGCCCCGGCTTCCGGAGCGTCGCGCCGGAGGGAACGGCTCGGGCCGAGATCTCGGCCTTCCTCGTCGACCCCAACGCAGGGGGTGACCCGCGGGAGCAGCTGGCCCAGCAGCTCCTGGCCTTCATCATGAACGTTCGGCATCGGCTCGGCAGCGAGAGCGTCGTGCTCATGCTGCCGGACATGAGCACTCAGACCGCCGGTAGCCTCATCACCGACGCGATCGCTCTCTGGCTCGGCGGCACGCCCGCCGAGCAGGAGGCGATGAAGGACATCCTCGAGTACTTCAACGAGAACGGCGCCGAGGCTTCGTCGCCGGAGGCTTGCTCGGTCGAGCTCCCGTTCTGAGCTCTTTCGGGATCCATGGCGAACGCCGATCGGCCCTCGGGCCGGTCGGCGTTCGTTCGTGAGGGCTGGGGAGCGTCGAGAGCGGGGGGTCGTCTTCTCGGGGCTAGGGAGCGTCGCAACGACCGGTGTGGCGATCGGCGAAGACGTTCGGATTGCTCGAGTAGGGCTTGCAGACCTGACCGGCCGTGTCGCAGGTGGTGTCGTCGCCGACCAGGCAGATCTGACGACAGACGTCCGTCGTGCCGGAAGAGCAGGTGAAGCCACCAGCGCACTCCAGACCCGCGCTCGGGGTACAGGGCGCGTCGTTCGTCGCGGTGCCCGCGACCCGGCACTCGAGGTAGGGCAGGTTGCCGACCGTGCCACCCACGAAGACGTCGCAGACGCTCCCCGACGGACAACCGAGCTGGGCGAAGTGGTCGCAGGCGTGGGTGCAGACGAAGAAGTTCTCTCCGCGTTCGGTGTCACGGAGCTCGAAGCAACGGCGCTGGATGTCCGTGCCGTTCCGCCCGCAGGTCGCGTCGTCGTCGTAGCCGGCGCAGCGCCGGTGGCAGGTGGGCGGCGCGCCCAGGTGGCTGAAGCAGATCTCGTCCGGCGCGCAGTCGCCGTCCGTCGAGCAGGTTCGCGGCTCCTCGAAGGTCGGGAAGTCGCCGGGGTCGCACCCCTCGTCGGTCACGCCGTCGCAGTCGTCGTCGAAGCCGTCGCAGAGCTCACCGGCCAGCGGGCTTCGTTCGGCGTCGGCGTCGTCGCAGTCGAGGGGTAGGAGCGAGCGCCCCTCTTGCGGCTCGCAGGCGACGATCGGGTCGGTCATGGCGCCGAATCCGTCCCCATCGGCGTCCGGGTACCACTCGACCTCGTTGCGCTCCTCGTCGACATCGCCGTCGCAGTCGTTGTCCTCGCCGTCGCAGAGCTCCGGCTGGGTCGGCGCGCGGGCGATGGTCGAGTCGTCGCAGTCGCCGCCGCAGACGCTCCCGTTGCAGCACTCGATGGCCAGCGATCCGTCGCCGTCGCGGTCCATCGCGCCCACGGTCGTCGGATCGCAATCCTCGTCGTGGCCGAGGTCGCAGATCTCCGGGTTGCCGGGATAGCGGTTCGGGTCTGCGTCGTCGCAGTCGTTGCCGCCGCAGGCGATCGCGTCGACGCCGTCCCCGTCGGCGTCGCGGGCCACCAGACAGTCGACCTCGCAGCGGTCGGCCCGCTCGTCGCAGGCGCCGGCGCAACGCGCTTCGCCGCTGCGGCACCCGCGCACGTCGCTGCCCGCCTCGCCGAGGCGGCAGAGCTCCCGGCCGTTGCAGAAGACCCCGTCGTCGCAGTCGGCGTCGATGCGGCAGGGCTCGGTGCCGCCGTCGGGGCTCGGCCCCGCATCGCCGCAAGCCACCAACGTCATCGCCAGCGCGAACCATCGAATCGGACCCCTCATCACCCGGGTCTAGCAGGGCTGGTCCTCGTCCCCCAGCGAACGCTCTTCGCGAACGCTCGGCCCCCCGTCCCGCTGGGGACGAGGGGCCATCGGCGGTCGGGGGGGGTCAGGGGCGTTCGAAGCAGTAGAATCGGCGCTGTCGGAAGCAGAGCTGGCCGCGGGTCTCCGCCCAATCGTCGGCGCTCGAGCTGCTGTCGCCCGCGATGCCGAGGGAGTAGATGGAGGTGGAAGACCAGTCGACGCAGGTGGACTCCATCGCGCTCCCGTCGGCACGGGTCCCGGTCCAGACCTCCTCGGCCGGAGCGATCGTGAGCCCCGTCGCATCCACGTTGAGCGGCGCGCTCAGCTCGCCGGCGAAGAGCGCCGCGGGATCGACGGCCACCGGCGATCCGTCGACGGCGACCCAGCCCGGGTGCGCCGCCGGAGGGTCGGTGAAGAAGGTGCAGCCGTCGGCCAGCTTCCCGACGCCACCCTGCACGCGGCAGCCCGCGTCGTCGCTGCCGTCGCTCAGATAGGCGACGAAGCGCTCGGCGTTCGGGAGGCCGGCCTCGGCGGCTTGGAACGCGCACCGCTGGTCGGCCGCCGCGAGACCGCCGAAGTTGCCGGCCGTGCTCGTGGCGGTGACGAAGGCCTTCAGCCCGTCCCGCCGGTGGCGGTCGGCCTCGGTGAAGGTCGTGGCTTCCGGCAGCTGCACGCAGACCAGGCTCTGCGTCGCGTCGCAGTCGACGGCGTGGGTGCCGGCGAGCGCCCGGCTCCCCAGGCTCACGGCGCTTCGCCCGTGATTGGCGGCGCTCACGCTCGTCCAATCGGCGCAGCTGTCGTCGAGCACGACGCCGCTCTCGTCCGCTCCGAGCCAGGCGGCGCGCTCCGACGCAACGCTGCCGTCGGCGTGGTAGCCCACCGGTCCGCGTACCTGGCCAGCGGCCAGGGCGTCCGCGCCCTGGGCGATGGGTCGGCCGTCGAGCGCCACGATGGCCTTGTCGTCGCCGCGGGTGCCGGCGAGGCCGCAGCTCTCGGCGTAGCTCCCGCGGTGACCGACCACTCGGCAGGTGGCGTCGGTCGGCGCGTCACCGCCGATCGCCAGGTAGGCGGCGAAGGTCCCGCGGAGACCCGCGGCCTCCGCTTCGGCGTTGCAGAGCTCGTCGGCCGCGTCGAGCGGATCGGAGGAGCTGCCCGCCCAGCTGGCGATGACGCCGTTGCCCGCGGCCTGGGTGACGAAGGCGACCCGGGCGCCGTTGGCTTCGCCGGCGATGAACGCCTCCACCCCTTCGCCGCCGTCGACGGGCGTGATGGCGAAGGTGTGATCCACCGAGAGGTGGTTGCGTTCGAGGCGAACCTCGATCGTGGCGCGGTCCACCTGCGACCAGTCGGCCACCGTCGGCGCGCTCGGCCGAGGGTCGACGAGGGCGACCGTGACGGCGTCGGCGTCGACCGCGTCCGCGAAAGTCAGCCGTGCGACGCCGTAGGCGACGAACGCCGCGCTCTCGACGGCGGGGAGGGCCGGGTCGGGATCGGTGGGCGCGCCGCCATCGGGATCCGGGGCCGGACCGCCGTCGGGGATCGGCGCCGGCGCGCCGCCGTCGGTCATCGGCACCGGCGGGTCGTCGTCGGTGGGCGTACGGCTGGCACCGTCGTCGCCGCAGGCGAGGAGGCTGGTCGTCCCGAGCAGGGCGGCCACGAGATGGACCCGGCGGGTCCGCGGATGAGTGAGGGTCGAGTGCACGTGAGTCTCCTGGGTTGGGGTGCGGCCAACACCCTCCCCAGCGCCCGTGTGCACGACCGTTTGGGCGTCCGTGGAAACGAGAGCCGGGCGCTCAGCGCATTTGGAGATCGCCGAGCTGCACGATCTCCACGCCCACCCCGGCCAGCCGCTCGTTCGCCTCGCGGACCGTATCCGCCATCACCGCGTGGAGCTGGAGCTCGCCCTTCTCTTTGATCGCGATGGTCGCCACCACGTGCTGGACGGCCTTGACCACCCTGGCGGCGACGAAGCGTCCCAGCTCCTTTCCGCTCACCCCCGACACCACGGCCCGTTCCGGATCGGCGATCTTCCAGGCGAGCTCTCCGAAGGCTGCGCGTACCGGGAGCCCGGCGCCGAGCTGTCCCCCGAACTTCTCGCCGTGGTTGGTTCGGGTCGACACGAAGAACACCTCCATGTCCGGCGCCGCGAACTCGGGCGGCACCTGGTACGTGCCGGGCTGCAGCACCCGGACGAGCTTCCCCTGGCGGGAGAAGATCGCGACGTCGTCATGCTCGACCTGCAGGGTGTCGCCGGCGTTCACGCCCCCCGACCGGTGCTCGATGAGCTCGTAGACCTGGCTGCGCGCGATCATCGGCGGATGCTCACCGATCGCCGACCGCCGATCGACCGCCATTTGCGGACGGTCGGGCGTGGATGAAACGTTTCGGCCCGGGCTGCGTACTACTCTCACCGGCCCCACCGGAGGAGTCCCCCATGACCTCGTCGACCCGCCTCGCCCTGCTGCTCTGCGCCGCCCTGATGGCCGCGCTGCTGCCGAGCTCGGCGTCCGCGCTGGACGCGGACCCGTGGGACGAGGTGCTCCGCGCTCACGCCCGGCGGGGCGGCATGGACTACGCGGCCCTGAAGGCGGACGACGCGTCGATGGCCAAGCTCGACGCCTTCCTTTCCGACGTGGCCCGAATGCCCGAGTCGGCCGGCCTCGCCGACTGGCTCAACGCCTACAACGCCATCGTGGTGAAGTCGGTCCTCGACGCCTATCCGCTGCGCAGCGTCCGCTCGGTCGACGGCTTCTTCGACGAGAAGCGGCACCGAGTCGCCGGGGCGATGCGGACCCTCGACGACATCGAGAACCGGATCATCCGCCCGCGCTTCCATGACGCGCGGGTCCACTTCGCGCTCAACTGCGCCGCCAAGAGCTGCCCTGCGCTCCACGGTCGGGCGTTCCGCCAGGCGTCGCTGGACCGCACCCTCGACGGGCTCGTTCGCCGTGCCCTGCGGAGCCGGCGCCACGTCCGGGTGGGCGATGGTGAGCTGAAGGTCTCGGAGATCTTCCACTGGTTCGAAGAGGACTTCGTCCGCGACGGCGGATCGATCCGCGGTTGGCTCACGAGCAAGGGCGTCGACCTGAGCTCGGTGCCCGCGTCGGCCGAGGTCGGCCGCATCCGCTACGACTGGCGCCTGAACGACGTCTGATCGCCACCGATGGCGTGGCTCGAGGGATCGAAGGGCGCGGTCGCGCGTAGGAGAGGGCGTGACCCGGACGCTCCTCACCAGCGCGCTCGTGCTCGTCGCCTCGGCGGCGGCGTCGCAGGACGACGGAGTGCTGCGCCGCGGGATCCCCGCCGAAGCGCTCGCGGCGGTGGCGGGGTGCTGGGCCCACGGCGAGCACGAGCGCTGGGAAATCACGCCCCAGCCCGGTGGCCGGGCGATCGTTCGGCGGGTGATCGGCGGCCCCGCGGGTGCGCGGATGGGGCGCCGAGCCCGCCTCGAGAGCGAGCTGATGTACCAGCCCGCCGAGGAACGCTACGCCTTCGCCGCCGCCGGCCGGATCCATGGGCTGCTGCTCGTCTTCGCCGTGGAGGGAGAGCGGCTCGTCGTCCATCCCTTCGGTCGCCGGCGCGGCGAGCCGCCGCGCTGGACCGGATCGAGCTACACGCTCACCCGCTGCGCGCCCTGAGCGCCAAACGGCGAAACGCCGGGCGAAGTGCATCGCCCGGCGTCGTTGGAGCCACCCATCGGACTTGAACCGACGACCTATTGTTTACGAAACAATTGCTCTACCAACTGAGCTAGGGTGGCCAGTGCCGCGAGCGCCCCGAGGGGTGCTCGGCCCCCGAACGGCCGGGTGCCGACGAGGGAGCGCTCATGTAGCCAAGGGGCCCGGATCTGTCAATGGCCCGGACGCGCTCAGCGCCCCTCGAGATGGGTGGCGACGATGGCCACGCCGCCGGCCAGGGCGACGACGAGGAAGATCAGCGCGAAGAAGAGCGCCGATCCGGGGATCGCGGCGCCGGGGCCGACGGCGCCGAGGGAGGGGAGGGCGGCCACCCGCCGGTAGGCGATGGGTCCCGGCTCGAGCCCGGCGACCTCGTCGGCCGGGAAGCGCACCCGGATCGACTCGTCGCCGAGCTCGATGACGGCCGCGGCGCCTTTCCGCGTCGGCTCCTCCAGGCTCACCAGCGTGGCCTCGGTCGTCTCGCCGAGGGCCGCGCGGGCCAGGAATCCGGTGAGCGAGAGGGCGCTCAGCGTGCCGCACGCCAGCACCATCAGGATCCCGCCCTTCCAGCTCCGCCGGCGGGCCGAGGGGCCGCTGGCTCGCGAGAAGCGCCAGAGGCGCACCCCTTCGCCCGTCGCCGGCTCACGCAGCACCCAGCCCTCGGTGGCCTCGCCGCGATAGCCGTCGACGGACGCCAGCTTCTCTCGGCCGAGCTCGCCGGCGATCTCGACGCTCTCGCCACCGCGGAGCGGCCTGTCCTGGAGCCGCCCCGCGTCGAAGGTCACCGGCCCCGCCGGCGCGATCCGTACGGGGCCGGCGTCCGTCTCCAGCGTGAAGGGCTCGACGGGCACCTCGACGACGCGGTTCCCGTCGCCCGTCGCCCCCAGAATGCGTGCGCTGCCGCCGATCGTGCCCAGCAGCTGCCCCGGCCCCTCCTTCAGCGCGTGACTGCGTTCGGCGATCGCTCGCCGCTCGGCGGCGCGCGCGTCGAGCCACGCGACGACGAAACCCAGGAGCAGCAACCCGTAGATTGCGGCGATCGCCCACGCGACCATGTGTGACGCCGGCGGGTCGAGGGTGCTCACCTCGTAGATCGCCGGCAGCCCGTTCATCGCCGGCATGATACGAGAGCCCGTGGCTCGTGCCTTCCCGAACGTGATCGGCATCGACGACGCGCCCTTCCCCAAGACACACCGGGGCGATGTCCCGCTGGTCGGGGCGGTCTACGCCAGGGATCGGCTCGATGGTGTGGTCCACGGCAGGGCTCGCCGGGACGGCCGCAACGGCGCGGCACAGATCGCTCGGATGATCCGCGAGTCCCGCTTCGACGACCACATCGGTTGCGTGCTGCTGCAGGGGATCACGGTGGCGGGCTTCAACGTGGTGGACCTGGCTGCGCTCCACGAGTCGCTCGGGCGACCGATCCTGGTGGTCACCCGACGAGCGCCGAACCTGAGGAGCATTCGCCGGGCGCTCCTCGAGAAGGTGCCGGGCGGCGCGCGCAAGTGGCGGCTCATCGAGGCCGCCGGGCCGATGGAGCCCTGCGGGGCCCTCTTCGTGCAGCGGGTCGGGCTGAGCCCGGCGCGGGCCATGGCGACCCTCGAGCTCCACACCCGACACGGCGCACTGCCCGAGCCGCTGCGGGTCGCCCATCTGCTCGCCGCGGCGCATGTGCGCGGCCACAGCCATGGGAGCGCCTGAGCGCGTTGACCGCCAGGGGCATGGGTCGCACCATCCGCTCGTGACGAGCCCCGACGCGATCGATCTCCGTTCCGACACGGTCACCAAGCCCACCGAGGCGATGCGGGAGGTGATGGCGAGGGCCGAGGTCGGCGACGACGTCTTCGGCGAAGACCCGACCGTGCGCGCCCTCGAGGAGAAGGTCGCCGAGCTCCTCGGCAAGGAAGACGCGCTCTTCGTGCCCTCCGGCACACAGGCGAATCAGATCGCGCTCATGCTCCACTGCCGATCCGGCGACGCGATCTTCACGCCGGAGCATGCGCACTGTGGGCTCTACGAGTCGGGCGCCGCCGGCGCTTTCGTCGGCGCGCAGCTCCACTCGCTGGCGACGCCGCTCCCCGGGCCGGAGGACCTGAAGCCGGTCCTCTTCCCGGACGTCTACTACTACCCGCGGCCGCGGCTGGTGACCCTGGAGAACACCCACAACCACGCCGGTGGGCTCGTCTTCCCGCAGGAGCGCGCGGAGGCGCTCGCCGCCTTCGCCCGCGAGCAGGGGCTCGGGGTCCACCTCGATGGCGCTCGGCTGTGGAACGCGCACGTCGCCTCCGGCGTCCCCCTGCCGACGATGGCGGCGGTCGCCGACACCGTCAGCGTCTGCTTCTCCAAGGGGCTCGGGGCGCCGGTGGGCTCGGCGCTCGCCTTCCCCGCCGCCCGCCGCGCCGACGCGATGCGCCTGCGCCGCCGCATGGGCGGCGCGCTCCGGCAGGCGGGGATCCTCGCGGCCGCGGCGCTCCACGCCATCGAGCATCACCTGGACGACCTGGCTCAGGATCACTGGCGGGCGAAGAAGCTGGCGACCGCCCTCGAGCCGCTCGGCGCCGACCCGGAGAAGACGGAGACCAACATCGTCGTCTTCGCCCACGAGGACGCGGCGGCCTTCGTCGCCCGGGCGGCCGACGCGGGGGTGAAGCTCTCGGCCATGGGGCCGCGGGTGGTGCGCCTGACCACCCACCGGGACCTCGATGACGACGCGATCGAGCGCGCGATCGAACGGCTGCGCGAGCTCGCATGAGATCGGCGCTCGCCATCGGCGCGCTCGCGCTGCTCCTCGGCTGTCCGCCGACGCTCTCCAAGCCGGAGAGCCCGGCGCACCGCGACGCCCTCGCCGAGGGGGATCGGCACGCTGGTCACGGGCGCGACGAAGAGGCCGCGGCGGCCTACGGGCGCGCCGCGGAGGAGGCGGACCGCCGCGTGGACCGGGACGAGGCGCTCTACCGGCAGTCCCGGGCGGAGGTCGACGCCGGGAATCCGGAGCGGGCGATCGAGCTGCTCATGACGATCGCCAACACCCACCCACCCTCGCGCCGCACCCCCCGCGCCCTCTTCGACGCCGGTCGCCTGAAGTACGAGCTCGGCGACACCGAGGGCGCGATCGCGCTCTTTCGCCGGGTGACCGTCGAGTTCCCGAACGAGGGGCCGGCGGCGCGCGCCCTGGTCTGGTGGCTCCGCCATTTCGAGGAGGGGGACGACGTCGACCGAGCGCTGGCGGTGCTGGACTGGCTGTTGCCGAAGGTGCGCCGGTCGAAGCTCGGCGACGACATCCTCGCCCACGAGGCGCGGCTGCGCTTCGTCGCGGGCGACCGCGCCGGCGCTCGCGCCGCCCTCGAGCGCACCGTCCGCGACTACCCCTACCCCTACGGCCATCGCTGGGACGAAGCGACGCTGAAGCTGGCCGAGATGGACGTGGAGGATGGTGCCTACCGACGGGCGGTGGCGCGACTCGAGGCGATGCTCGAGCGGAGCGAGGGCACGAGCATGGTCGGCAGCTACACGCTCCCGGCGTTCGCCGAGGCGCTCCTGCGGATCGCGCGGATCCAGCGGGACCACCTCGGCGATCGCGAGGCGGCCGATGAGGCCTTCGAGGCCGTCTACGACGACTACGAGACCTCGCTGCTGCGCGACGACGCCCTCGTCGAGCGCGGCGAGATGTGGATCGAAGCCGGTGAGCGCGAGCGCGGGTGCGAGTACCTGCGCGAGGCGGTGGAAGAGTTCGAGGTGGGCAGCGCCCGTCGTCGCGCGGCCGCCCGCATCGAAGCCGACTGCGGTTCCTGACCGGCGGTCGACGACTACAGGGGCGGCGCTTCTTCTTCGTCGTCGTCGTCGAAGCCGTCGTCGAGATCGTCTTCGTCGTCGTCGTCGTCCATCTCGGGGGCCTGGTACTTCAGGTCCACGTCCGCGTCGGCGAGGAGCCCCTCGAGGAGCTCGAAGAGCTCTTCGATGTCTTCGGCGTCCCACTCTTCGAAGACTTCGTTGAAGAGGTCGTTGATGTCGCCGGAGTCGATCCGTCGTTCGATCTCGTCGATCTCGTCTTCGGTGAAGGCCTCCCGAAGGTCCTCTCGGAGGGTCAACGTGTCCCCCTCCTCGATGGCGTCGGCCGCCGAGATGCGGATCTGACGCACGGACCGCTTGTCGAAGTAGATCTCCATCGCGCTACACCTGCTAGGCTAAACCCGAAGCGAGGATTCGGAAAAGCCCCGGGTGGACGGGCGGGTCGATGACCCGCCGAGTCGAAAATCGGCGCGACTATAGAAACCGTGAAATGGCTGTCAACAGGAGGGCTCTCGGCCTTGGCTCTCGCCGCCGGGCTCATCGCCTCGCCCGCGCGCGCCGAGCCCTTCGAAGAGCCGCCGGCTCCGAACGAGGTCGGGGCGCGCCGGGCGGGCGAGCTCATGGTCGATGCGGTCTTTCCGATCATCTCGACGCCGCTCTGCCCCCTCGAGGCGCAGTGCATCTTCGGCGGGGGCGGCGGGGTGGGAGCCACGCTGGAGTGGCGCTACCCCCGCGGCCTCGCCATCGGCTTCGGCTACGACGTCTCCTTCCTCGACGGGAGCGGCGTCTGGGAGCTCAGCACCTTCCAGATGATCCGTGGGACCGTGCGCTACTACGGGCTGCGGGAGCGGCTGATCCATCCCTACGCCGGCGCGTCGGCCGGCCTGGTCCTGCTGGGCGACACCTTCCAGGTCAGCGGGGTCGGTGGCGGGGTCGATCTCTTCGCCGGGGCGGAGGTCGAGATCACCAGCGGGCTGAGCTTCACCGGTGCCCTCTCGGTGCGCAGCTTCGTCACGAACGAGTTCACCACCGCCGGCGACGGAGTGACCCGCGCCGACAGCTTCGGCCTCAACGTCGCCATCATGCTGCGATTCGGATTGGTGCTGGTCGAGGGACCCGGTTGACCACCCATCGGGGGCGCGAGCCCCCGGTCGCGGGCCCGAGCAGGCAGAAACCTTGCGATTCCCTTGACCCTGACCGGCCATGTGGGGTCAACTCGCACCATCCATGCGCTGCCCCAGCTGCGGCAATGACAACCGCGCTGGCAGTCTTTTCTGTCAGCACTGCGGGACGCGCCTGCAAGCGAACGACGCCCAAGGCGCGAAAGCGCGTTGTGATCGCTGCGGTGGTGAGAACCAGCCGAACATGCGCTTCTGCGTCCATTGCGGGAACAACCTGCAGGCTCAGGCCGGTGGGCAGGCCCCGGCACCAGCGGCGCAGGAGCCGGCATCGGTTCGGCCCCAGCCACAGCAGCAGCCGGTCGCCCCGACGCCGGTGAGCTCTCAGGCGGCGGCGCAGCCCGGTCGGGACGCGGCGCCGACCCAGGATGCCGAGGGACCGATCTGCTGGCGTTGCCGCGGAGTGGGCGACCGCGGCTCCGAGTTCTGCAAGTTCTGTGGCGCCCGCTACTCCGATCGGGCGTCCGAGCCCGCCGACTCCGGGCGAACGGTCGAGTCGCCGCAGGCGGGCACGGTCCGCAGGGAAGAGCCCGCCAAGGCGTCCGCCAGCCACCAGATCGTGTCCATCCGGAAGGATGGCACCGACGGCGCGGTCTATCCTCTCTCGGGGGAGCAGACCGACTTCGGCCGCTCGGAGGGCGACGTCACCCTCGACGACGATCCCTATCTCTCGCCGCGCCACTTCCGCGTCTTGCGGCGCGGCGGCGACTGGTTCTTGCGGGATCTGCAGAGCATCAACGGCGTCTACGTCCGCCTCGGCGCCGCCGAGGAGCTGGCCTCCGGGTCCATGATCCTCATCGGTCAGCAGGTGCTCCGCTTCGAGATGCTGGAGGAAGACGAGCTGCCGCTCGGCCCCGCGCGCTCTGGCGGTTGCCTGGTCTTCGGGACCCCGGAGGTGCCCGCCTATGCGCGGCTGGTGCAGTACACGACAGAGGGGGTGGGCCGCGACGTCCATTACCTGTATCGTGACGAAACCGTGCTCGGGCGGGAGACTGGCGACATCGTCTTCACGGACGACCCCTTCCTGTCCCGGCGTCACGCCACCCTGCGCTNNCTTCCTGTCCCGCCGTCATGCCGTCGTGCGATTCGATCGAGCTCAAAAACGAACGGTCCTCGAGGACCTCGGCTCCTCCAACGGCACCTGTGCACGTTTGCGGGGGGAGCACGCCCTGAGCGTAGGCGACCATTTCCGGGTCGGCCGTCACCTCTTCCGCTTCGATCCGGTGGGTGCGCGATGAGTAGTCCGGACGAGGGAAACGAAGTGTACGAGGACGAAGACGACGTCACCGCGACCGTTCCGGATGTTCCCGGGGCGCTCCGGGCTCGTGACTCGCAGACCGGCGACGAGCTCTCCGACGAGGGCGAGAGCGACGGTGAGGAGTCGGAAGAGAACGCGGACGAGGACGCGGACGAAGAGAGCGCGGAGGCTTCGGACGAGAGCGAGGACGAGGCTTCGGACGGCGACGAGGACGAGGCTTCGGACGAGGGCGAGGAAGACGAAGGCGAGCGCGGGCCGATCGAGGTCCGCTACTACGGCACGACCGACGTCGGGCTGGTACGCGAGCACAACGAGGACAACTTCGTCTGTGTCGACCTCGACGACGAGATCCGCGGCGTTCCGGACGACGTGATCCGCGAGACCGAGGTCGGCGAGCGTGGCCTGGTGCTCGCCGTCTGCGACGGAATGGGTGGCGCCGCGGCCGGTGAGGTCGCCAGTCAGATGGCCGTCGACACCCTCGACGAGGTGATGCGCTCGGGAGACACGGAGGGCGATCACGATCTCTTCGCCCACCGGCTCGTCTACTCGATCGAAGAGGCCGGCAGCCGGATCTTCGGGGCGGCGAAGATGGACCGCAGCCGGCGGGGCATGGGCACCACCTCGACCGTCGCCGGGCTGATGGACCAGACGCTCTTCGTCGGTCAGGTCGGCGACTCCCGCTGCTACGTGCTCCGGAACGGAAAGCTCAAGCTGATCACCAAGGACCAGTCCCTGGTGAACCAGCTGATCGAGGCCGGCCAGCTCACCGAGGAGGAGGCCGAGGAGTTCGAGCACTCGAACATCATCCTCCAGGCGCTCGGCACCACGGAGGACGTCAGCGTCGACCTGACCTTCCTGGAGCTCCGCCAGGGCGACCGCATCATGCTCTGCTCCGACGGGCTCTCCGGGCTCGTGCACGCCGAGCTGATTCAGGAGGTCATGGCCGAGGGCGACGACCTCAAGGCGATGACCCACAAGCTCATCGAGATGGCCAACGCGGGCGGCGGCCACGACAACATCACCTGCGTGATGGCGGAGTTCGGCGGTGAGGGGTTGGCCCCGGCCGAAGACGCCCCCGAGCCGAACTACATGCCCTATCCGCTGCCGGCGCTCGACGGCCGCAGTGGCTCCATCCCGGCCCGCGAGCCGACGATGAAGACGTCGGCCCGGAAGCCGGGCTCGGACGTGAAGCGGCCGCCGATCGCGACGCGCGCCGGCGATCCGAGCGTTCCCGCCTCGGGCAGCAAGCTCGGGCCGGCCATCGTGGTCCTCCTGCTGGTCGCGATCATCGCCGCGGTGGTCTACAGCCTCCGCGAGGACGAGCCGGAGGAGACGGTCGAGACCGTGCCGGAGCCCACGGAGCCGGTGGTCGCCGAGCCGTCGCCGGTCGACGTGCGGATCCAGTCCGACGTGGTCGGTGGCGAGCTCTTCATCGACGAGCAGAACTACGGGCCGCTGGAGAGCGGTGTGCCGCTCCACCTCGAGCTCCTGCCGGGGGCGTACCGCTTCGAGGCTCGACAGGACGGGTCGGTGCTCGCTTCGGCGACGGTGACGATCCGCGAGGACGTGCCGGCCGACGTGGCGCTGATGCTTCCCGGCGGCGCGGCGGACACGAGCCCCGACGCGGGCATCGAGGAGGAAGAGCCGGAGCCGCCGCCCACCATGGAGCCGGCCACGATGGCGACCATGCGCTCGACGATGCGCTCGACGATGCGGTCGAGGATGACGGCCATGACCACCGAGATGGCCACGACGACCGAGATGGCCACGACGACCGAGATGGCCACCACGACCGAGATGGCCACCACCGAGAGCGCCATGACCGCAACCATGGAGGCGGCGGACACGGACACGTCGATGGAGAGCACGATGGAGTCCGCCATGGTGCCCTCCAACCCCTTCTGAGCGCGCGATGCTGCTCCGGATGCATCAGGTCGCCGGAGCCCACGCGGGCCGGGTCCTGACCTTCGACCAAGACACCGTACGGCTCGGGCGGATGCCCGACTCGGATGTGGCCTTCGACGCCCACGCGGACCTCGACGCCTCCGGTCGGCACGCCGAGATTCGACGGGACGGGGACCAGTACGTCCTTCGCGACGTCGGTAGCCGCAACGGCACCTACGTCAACGGAGAGAAGGTCGAGGAGCGGCTGCTGGCCACCGGCGACGTGGTGGAGTGTGGCTTCGGCGGGCCGCGGCTCCGGGTGGAGCTCGTCCCGCCCCGGGAGGCGAGCGGCACCCCGAGCGCGAACACCGAGGCGGTCCCCGTTGCTCGACCGAACGCACCCACCGCGGCGGCGGAGGCGCTCCCGCCCGTGGGCGGGGATCACTCCACCGGGCCGATGGGCGCCGAGTGGGGCGCGAAGAGCGCGCCGGCCGGCGGGGGCCCGGGGGCGATTCCGCCGAGCGCTCACCCGCCGCCCCGCAGCGCGCCACCGTCCGTCGCGCCGCCGCCGAGCGCCCCGGCACCGAGTGTGGCTCCGCCGGCCGACGGGAAGAAGTACGGCCAGCGGACGGTCGGCATGATGGTGAGCGAGGCCCTCGACGGGCTGCGGAGCCAGCACGAGAGCACGGCCCGCCGCTGGAAGCTCTTCGCCGGGTGCCTCGGTATGCTCCTGGGGGTGGTCTGCCTCGGCTTCGCGATCTACGTGCTCGCCAAGAAGCCCGCGTCGGAGCCCCCGGACGTCTCGCGCATCAGCGCGTCCACCCGGGCCTCGCTCTGGCGGCTCACCGGGGCCGACGGAACGGTCTTCTGCACCGCCTTCGCCGTTCGACGGGATCTCGTGGCGACGAGCGGCCGTTGCGTGCTGGCGATCGAGACGCGGCAGGCGTCCGGCAAGGCGGTGCAGGTCGTCAGTGACGACGCCTCCTTCCCCGTCGTGCGCATGTGGCGGCNNCGGAGGGCGCCTCCGGCGGTGTCGACGTCGGACTGGTCGAGATCGAGGGCCCGGCGCCGGCCATGGCCACCCTGGCCGGGCCCGATCAGGTGACGGCCTTGGACGAGGGCTCGACCGTGGTGGTCCACGGGTTCACCGGCGCGAGCGCGCTCGCGCAGCCGGTCTCCGTGCTCTCCGCCGAGGGGGGAGTGCTCGAGTACGCGGGCGCGGCTCCGCACGGCGCACCGCTCTTCGACGCCTCCGGGGCGGTCGTCGGCCTCCACGGCGGCAGCCCCTCCGGGGCGGTGGGGCCCGGCGAGGGCGTGCGGGTGGAGGGGCTGCTCGGGCTGCTGGCGGGGCTCGGGCGCTGAGACGCCCTCGCTCTCGACGAGGGCAGGGCAGGGGCCAGGGCAGGAATCGAGCCCCTTTTGCGGCTGGATGGGCGGATCCCCACGCTGCGGGTCGACGGATGTGCCCATCCGGTGCTATGGCGCTCCATCGAGCGCCGCCAAGGCGGGGAGAATATTTGGTTTCTCCGGCCGTCTTTCATGGGTGCTCCCTCGTAGCTCGAGTCGCCGATGACCTATCGCTCCCTCTTTCTCCGCCTCGCGAGCCTCTCGCTCGTTTCCTTTCTCTTCGTGGCCCAGCCGGTCGCCGGCGCCCAGGACTCGGGTGTCGTCCAGCGGCTGGTGACCCAGGGCAAGATGCCCCAGCCGGCTGCCCGCGCGCTGGTTCGGAAGATCGACGCCCGGATGGGCCAGAACGCCAGCCGCGGTGGCGACAGCTACGACAGCCTCCGGCAGGCCACCAACCGTGCACTCTTCGGCGCTCAGGCGGGCCCCGGCAGCAATCGCGCCGAGTACGACCAGCGCCTGCAGCAGGTCATGCAGCGCCTCCGCGCCGGCCTCGACCTGGCCACGCTCCAGGTCTACTTCTCCGGCGGCCGCAACGCTGCGGTCATGTGCGCCCACCGCTGGGGCGTGACCATCGGCGAGTGCGACGCGCTCATCGCCGCCGCCACCCTCACCCCGACGGCGCTCCCCTACCTCCCGCCCGACGACGGGCGGGCGCTGCAGCAGCAGCTGCGCGAGGCCCGCGTGAACCGGCGCTTCGCCCGGGAGATCGCCAGCAAGGTCGGTGAGACCATGCTCAACGTGCCCGGGGTGCTCACCAACGACTCCCGCGGTCGCACGCTCGTCGCGCTCCTGGACGCCTGTCCCGGTGGCACCAGCGACCGAGAGCAGCAGATCCGCGCCTGGCACGTCGGCCCCGCGCCGGGGCTGGTCCACTGCATCGCCGGGGCGCTACACGCCCGTGGCGGCGCCGCCGCCGCCCAGGAGGCCTTCGGGCTGAGCCCGCGGGCGGCCCGGGCCTTCGTCGAGTGGGGCGAGCCGGCCGCGGCCAGCGTCGCGGCGCCGACCCCGCCGCCGACCAACACCAACACCAACCGGAACGCCCGCAACGGTCGCAACGGCCGCTCGCCGCAGGTGACCGCGTCGACGAACGTGCAGACCCTCCGCCGGCAGGGCGCCTCGCTGATGCGCGCTCGGCAGTACCCGGCGGCGGTGCAGGCCTACCAGGCCGCCGCCCAGGCGGACCCGAGCCACGCGCCGACCTTCGCCGCGCTCGGAGCCGCCCAGATGGCTGCGCGCAACCCGGCCGGCGCCGTGACGGCGCTCCAGAAGGCCACCGAGCTCGCGCCGCAGAACGACGCCTACTTCGTCGGCCTCGCTCGCGCGCTGGTGCAGACGCGTCAGAACGACGAGGCCATCGCCGCGCTCCAGGCCGCGGTGAACATCAACTACGACAACATGGAGGCCCGCGAGGGGCTCCGTGCCCTCGGCGGTGAGGTGCCCGATCCGCCGCTGCCCGAGCACCCGGCCCGTGACCAGATCATCGCCGCCATGCGTCCGCTCGAGGCGGGCCTCGCCGGCTGCGCGCCGATGTTCGGCGGCCACGTGGTCTTCCACGTCGTCATCCAAGGCGAGAGCGGCAACGTCACCGAGGCGCGCCTCGAGGAGGCCCGCGGCGGTGACCTCGACGACGACACGACGGCCTGCATGGTGAGCGTGGTCCAGAGCGCTCGCTTCCCGCGCTTCACGCGCGAGACCTTCGAGATCAGCTACCCCTACGAGATCGAAGCGCCCGAGTAGGCGCTTCAGTAGCCCCGCGCGGGGTCGACGACGTTCATCAGCGGCTCGCCGGTCGCGAAACGGCGGAGGTTCGTGGCGACGTCGTCCCAGCGCTCGAGATCGTCGAAGGGCCCCGCCGCTCGGTGCGGCGAGCAGACGACGTCGTCGCGTTCGTGGAAGGGATGCCTCGTCGGCCAGCGCCGACCTTCGGCATCGGGCTCCGGGGTGTAGTCCCACCAGACGTCGAGCGCCGCGCCGCCGAGGTGGCCCGATTCGAGCGCGTGCCAGAGGCCGTCCTCGTCCACGACGGGCCCCCGGCCGACGTTCACCAGCAGCGCGCCCGCTGGGAGCCGACCCAAGGCGTCGTCGTCCACGAGGCCCTCGGTCTGCGGCGTCAGCGGGAGTGCGATCACCAGCACCTCGGCCTTCGCCAGGAAGCCGTGCAGGTCGGTGTGTGCCACCACGTCGGTGGGCGGGCCGTCCGGCCAGTGCGTCCGCAGGGCGTGAACCTCCATCTCCCAGCCACGGAGCAGCCCGTGCACCGCCTGACCGATGTGGCCGTAGCCCATCAGACCGAGCCGGCGGCCACGCAGTGGTCGGGCCGGGTGCGTGCGGGCGATCATGTCGTCCTGCCAATGACCACCGCGGAAACGCCGGTCGTGGAAGGGCACCCGATGCGCCAGCGCGAGCAGCAGCGCCACCGTCCCCTGCGCGGTGAGCGAGGCGTTGCCGTGGCTGTTCACCAGCGTGGGCGCGCCCTCGCGCTGGAAGAGCTCGCTCAGGTGCTGGACCCCCGCGCCGGGGTTCACGCAGAGGCGGCACTTCGCGGCAGCCTCGAGCAGGGCCTCGTCGTAGCGCCAGCCGACGAGCACATCGGCGTCGCGAGCCAGCTCCCGGAGCACCTCCGGCCGCGGCTCGGCGGCGCCATCGCCGCTGCCGCCCCGGTCGCCGGTGGGGACGTCAGCCGGATCGACGTCGGGGAAGACCAGGCTCAGCTCGAGATCGGCCAGCCGCTCGCGTAGCCGCTGGCGGAGGGCGCTCGGCACATCCCAGGTGAAGAGGACGGTCGTCATGGCGCCGAGTATGCCGCGTCGGCGCGCGCGGACCCTCAGCCCTGGCTCAGCAGCCGCTTGGCGAGGGCGTCCCAGCGCCGAGCGGTCTCGGCGTCGCGCCTCGCGCGCTCGGCCATCATCTCCTCGTGCCGCATGCGCTGGCGGGGCCCATCCGGGTCCGGGAGNNCGCTGGGCCCGGCGGCGGTGATGGTTGGCCATCGCCCGCCCGACCAGCACGCAGCCGGCGGTGTCGATCGGCGCGCCGAAATCCTCGGGCAGATCGACGTAGCGCCCGATGGTGCGCATGTCCGCGCCCACCAGGAAGGCGTAGCGACGCAGGTCGCCCATCGAATGGAAGGGCAGGACCTCACCGCGGTCGAGGTCGAGGTCGTAGCGGCGAGCGTCGAGGACGACCTCTCGCCGGAGGATGTCGTCCCCGAGGTCGAGAACCATCTCCCGGACCGGCTCCTCGATGCGCAGCCGCTCGAGCCCACGCAGGCGCCCGGCGCCCGCGCTCACCACGCTGACGGCGCTACGCCAGCGAAGTCGGTCCGGTCGACGGGCGCGGACCACGCGCATCGCGCGCTTGTTCTCACCGCGCCGCGCCTCGAACGCGACGGCATCGGTCACTCGTGCTCGGACTCCCAGCATGGACATCTCCTCCACGCCGGGCGTCGCATGCCCGGTCCTCGATGGTCAAAAAACCGGCGACTCCGACCACCGATCTCCGAGAGCCGAGAACCGATCCCCGAGAGCCGAGAACCGATCCCCGAGAGCCGAGAACCGATCCCCGAGAACAGAGAACCGACTACCGGCTCAGTTCGCCCCGAGCTGCGCCCGGAAATCGCTCACGATGGCCTCGAGCGTCGCGCCTCCCCGCGCCTGTGCCGCGTCGATCGCCTCGCCCTCGGCGACCTCCACCCGCACGTCGAAGTACATCTTCAGCTTCGGCTCGGTTCCGCTCGGCCGCAGCATCGCCCGGTGGCCACCCTCGATCTCGAACACGACCACGTTCGCCGCCGGGAAGCTCAGTGGCTCGGTCGATCCATCGGCCAGCGTGCGGGTGCGCGTCTCGAAGTCCTGCACGGCCGTCACCGCCGCCCCGCCGAGGGTCGTCGGCGGCTGGCTCCGCGCCTTGGCCATCAGCGCCTGGATCTGCGCCGCCCCGTCGCTGCCCGGGAGCACCAGCGAGACCTGGTCCGAGAGGTAGAGCCCGTAGCGGCGCCAGGCCTGCTCCCGGTAGTCGATGATGGTCTGGCCCTTCGACCGACAGTGAGCGGCGAGGTCGGCCATCACCGCCGCCGCGCTGATGCCGTCCTTGTCCCGCACGAGCGTGCCGCAGGCGTAGCCGAGCGCCTCCTCGTAGCCGAAGACCAGCTCGAGCCCCTCCGCCGTCTCGAGCTCGAGGGCCCGGTTCTGGATCCATTTGTGCCCGGTGAGCGTCTGCTCGGCGCGCACGCCGTGCGCGGCGGCGATGTCCAAGAGCATCGGCGAGCTCACCACCGACTCCACCACCAGCCGCTTCGCGCCCTCGCCCTCCTCGAGGAGGTAGGCGGCGAGCAGGCAGCCGATCTCGTTGCCGGTGAGCCGAACGTAGGTGCCCTCGTGAGCCACCTCGACCGCGAGCCGGTCGGCGTCGGGATCGTTCGCGAGCACGAGATCCGCATCGACCTCGCGGGCCAGCGCGCCGACGGCATCCATCGCCCCTTCTTCCTCCGGGTTGGGGAAGGCCACGGTGGGGAAGCGCCCATCCGGCTCACGCTGGGAGGCGACCTCGTGGACCGCGTCGAAGCCCGCGTCCGCGAGCGCACGCCGGACGTAGGGAGCGCCGACGCCGTGGAGCGCCGTGTGCGCGATGGTCAGATCCCGTGGCGCTTCGGGGTGCTTGGCCAGCGCCTTCACCCCGGCCAGGTAGCGGTCGGCGACCTCGTCGCCCAGCACCGTCCGCTCGTCGCTCCGCGGGATGGCGTCGAGCGTCTCGACCGCGCCGATGGCCTCGGCGATGGCGGCGTCGTGCGGCGGGATGATCTGCGCGCCGTTCTCCCAGTAGACCTTGTAGCCGTTGTAGTCCGGCGGGTTGTGGCTCGCGGTGATCACCAGCGCGCCGGCGGCCTGCCGATCCAGCAAGGCGAAGGCGACCAGCGGCGTGGGGACGACGTCCTCGAAGACCAGCGCCTTCAGCCCCATGCCCGCGATCACCGATGCGGCGTCGTTCGCCAGCACCCGGCTCTTCCGCCGCCCGTCGAAGCCGACGACGATGCCACGCTCCGCCGCGCCGTCCACGCTCGCCTTCACGTGGGCGCAGAAGCCGGCGGTGGCCCGAAGCACCACCGCGCGGTTCATCCGGTTCGGACCGCCGCCGAGGAGTCCGCGGAGGCCGGCGGTGCCGAACTTCAGCATCCCGCGGAAGCGGTCGCGCAGCTCGGCCTCGTCGCCGGCGGCCAGGAGGGCCTTCAGCTCCTCTCGCGTGTCCTCGTCCGGGTCCTCGGCGATCCAGCGTTCGACCTCGGCGCGAAGGGTGTCGTCGATCGTCATCGGCCACAGATACCGCCCGAAGCGCCCCTTGAGAAGCGGGAGCGCGAAGGGGCGCCCTGAGCGAACTCATTGGCGGTTTCGGGGCTGCAGCGCACAGAGGGACCCATGCTGCGATTGAAGAGCTACCTGGCCGGCACCTGGAAGGACGGCGAAGGGGAGGGCGCGACCCTCCTCGACCCCTCGACCGAGGAGGCCGTCGCCACGACGAGCACCACCGGGCTCGACTTCGCCGAGGCGTTCGAGCACGCCCGCGAGGTCGGCGGCCCCAAGCTCCGGGCGATGACCTTCGCCGAGCGAGGCGCGGTCATCAAGGCCATGAGCAAGGCGCTCTACGAGGCGCGCGAGGAGCTCATCGACGCCTCGATCCTGAACGGCGGCAACACCCGCGGCGACGCCAAGTTCGACATCGACGGCGCCACCGGGACCCTGGCCTACTACGCCAGCCTCGGGAAGAAGCTCGGGGACACGCGTGTCCTCGTCGAGGGCGAGGGCGAGCAGCTCACCCAGAGCGCGCGCTTCTATGGCTACCACGCCAAGCTCCCGCGGCCCGGCGTCGCCGTGCACGTGAACGCCTTCAACTTCCCGGCCTGGGGCCTCGCCGAGAAGGCGGCGGTGGCGCTCCTCGCCGGCATGCCGGTGATCAGCAAGCCGGCGACCGCGACCGCGCTCACCGCCTTCCGCATCATGGAGGTGCTGGTGGAGGCCGACGTCCTCCCCGAGGGGGCGCTGCAGCTCGTCAGCGGTAGCGCCGGCGATCTGCTCTCGCACCTCGGGCCGCAGGACGTGCTCGCCTTCACCGGGTCGGCGGACACGGGCACCCACCTCCGTTCGCTCGACAACGTCATCGGCCGCTCGGTGCGGGTCAACGTCGAGGCCGACAGCCTCAACGCCGCCGTCCTCGGCGCCGACGTGGAGCCGGGCAGCGAGACCTGGAACCGCTTCGTCCGCGACGTCTGCCTCGAGGTCACCCAGAAGACCGGCCAGAAGTGCACCGCCATCCGCCGGGTCTTCGTGCCGAAGGAGCGCATGGACGCGGTCCAGGAGGCGCTGATCGAGTCGATGAGCGCCGTGGTCTGGGGCGACCCGCGCGCCGATGGTGTCCGCGTGGGTCCCCTCGCGAGCAAGCAGCAGCTGGACGACGTGAAGGCGGGGGTCGCCAAGCTCACCAGTGGCGGCGCGACGCAGGTCTGGCAGTCGGACGCCGATCCGGTCGGCTCCGAGGGCAAGGGCTTCTTCTTCCCGCCCACTCTGCTCCGGGCCGACGATCCGCGCGCCGCGGCGGTGGTCCACGAGCACGAGGTCTTCGGTCCGGTCACCACGCTGATGCCCTACGAGAGCGACGCGGAGGCCGGCGAGCTGGTGGCTCTGGGCCACGGCGGGCTGGTGGCCTCGCTCTACTCGGACGACCGCGACGCGATCGCCTCCCACATCCAGGCCCTCGCGCCCTGGAACGGCCGGCTCTTGGTCGCCAGCAAGAAGGTCGTGGACCAGGCGACGGCGCCGGGGCTCGTGCTTCCCTCGTGTATCCACGGCGGTCCGGGCCGCGCCGGCGGCGGCGAGGAGCTCGGCGGCCTCCGGGGCCTCGACTTCTACCTGCAGCGCACCGCGGTCCAGGGCGACCGCGGACTTCTCGAACGGGCGCTCGGTATGCGATAGTCCGCGCTCGGGTCGTCGACCCCCAGCGCAGCGCATGATCCCGCCCCCCCCCATGTCCCGTCCTCGGGCCGTCCGTCTCGCTCAGGCGCGTGGGGACGCCGACACGAACGAGGTCCTGCGCGCCTTCATGAGCCACAAGGAGTGGCTCGCGCCCATCTCCCTCTTCGAGGGGGCGGAGGTCGCCGACGCCCGCAAGGTCTCCCTCGGGTCGCGGACCCAGGTCCCGAACGACGAGGTGTGGGTGTTCTCCGAGCAGGGCACCGCGATTCAGGCCACCCGCAACGGCACGCTCCTCGGCACCTACGTCAGCGGCGTCCGCGGCGACGCGCTCTTCCGGCGGCTGCCGGAGGTCGCCAGCTACGTGGTCGTCAACGGCGGCGGCTTCGAGGACGATCGCCTCGACTTCGACCGCTCCGGCTTCCAGCGCCTGGTCAACTGGGCCGAGGCCGTCTCCCTCGAGCGGGCCCTGGCCAAGGCGGGGGCCATCGACAAGGACTCCGAGCTCCTCGCCCGCATGCGCGCGCTCGGCGAGTGGTACCTGCCGCTCTTCGGCGACGGCCGAATGATCGCCAAGGCCGGCTACGAGGGTTACGAGCAGCCGGGCGTCGCCTGCACCACGCCGGACTCCTACGCCGCCTTCGTGAGCGCCCTCGATCCGGAGCTGCAGAAGCAGGTCCGGCGCATGGTCGTCGACGGCGAGGGCCTGTGTACCGAGCTGGCCAACCAGCAGCAGGTCGACGCCCTCTACCTGAACCCCTTCGGCCCGGGCCCGACGCTGACCATCCCCCGCTCGGTCTTCGATCTGGTCAAGAGCGCCGGCCCGCCCCCGCGGCCGAGCATCCCCGCCCCGCACTAGCCGGCGACGCCAGGCGGTTGCCCGTTCGGGGCGCCGCGAGCCAGAGGCGAACGGCTCGCCAGCTTCGAGAGCCCGCGCCTCTATTGCGCCTCGGTGCCCGCCGCCTCGGCCGCGGCTTCCTTTCGAGCGGCGCACCAGCGCTTGTAGAGGCCGTAGCCGACGAGGCCGGGGGCGGCGACGACGCAGAGCGGGCAGGTGGCCCCGATGAGCGCCGCCGAGGCCGCGCCGGCGGCGCCGATGGCGGCCCCGCCCAGCAGGTACTGGTTCCCATCGCGGCGCTCTTCTTCGGCGGAAGGCTCGCGCGGATCGGGCTCGGTGCGGTTGCGGTCTTCGGCTTCGGTCATGGCAGAGGAGCAGCTTGCACGACCCGCGCCAGTGGAGGGGCCGCGAGAATCACCAGGAAAATCGTTCCCTGCGCCGTCCGCGTGCAACGACATGCAACCGCTCTAGGACCGTGCCTCGGCGAGGCGGTCGTAGTGGTGGTAGCCGAGCTTGGCCAGGGCGTCCTTCGGCGCGAGGCCGATGTCGACCAGGGTCTTGAGACCGTAGGTGCCGGCGAGGACCGGCGGGCCGTAGGCCAGGATCGTCTCCTCGGTCAGGAACTTCTCGTGGGGGAAGAGCCGGCGCTCGGAGTGCAGATGGATGAAGTGCGCCAGCGCGGTGCGCGTGTAGGCCGGCTGCTTCGGCGGGGTGATCACGTGGGGCGTGGCCTGGTAGTGGCCGCCGGTGAGGATCTCGAGCTGCTGGCCCACCTGGGCGACCAGGCAGCCGGCCGGCGGGCGGCCGTGGACCATGCGGCCCTTCGGGTGCTCCTCGGTGGCGCGGGCGCGCAGGTAGAGCCCGCTCTCCGGATCCGGGCGCTCGCAGCGCTCGCCCTCCGGGTCGTAGAAGCGACCACCGGGCAGGAGCGTGAGCAGGTTGAAGTCGGTGTGCTCCTCGCCCCAGAGGATGTCGGTGCCCACCTGTGACTCGTCGAGCGGGAGATAGCGGAGCGCACGGGTCACGTGCGGGCCACCCTTCGTCGCCTCGGCGAAGGTGTCCTCCGGCAGGTCGAGCGCCTTCGCGCAGGCGCGCAGCAGGTCCATGCCCACGCCGTGCACCGCCGCGCCGAGCGCCAGGTAGTCTTCCCGGAACGAGTCGGCGTTCTCCGGCCAGCTGTTCTCGGCGTAGATCTCCGGGAACATCAGGCGGCAGCGCTCGTCGAGCTCCATCGGCGCGACGAAGTAGCACTCCTTGAAGTCCGGCTGACCGCCGGCGACCACCGCTTGCTCGGTGTTCGGGGGCGTCCACCCACGCTGGTACCAGACGTCGGCCCGGGCCCAGGTCTCTTTCTCCGCGTCGGGGCGCTCGGTGAGCTCGACCCAGCTGTCGTAGAAGCGCTCGAGCTGGCCGGTGTCGATGCCGTGGTTGCGCACGTACACCAAGCCGAAGTGGCCGAAGGCTCGGTTCAGCGCGTCGGCGGCGCGGTCGGCGCCACCCTCGCGGCGGAGGTCGTCCAGGTCGACTACCGGGATGGTCTCTTCCATGGGCTCGGCGTACCACGGCGCTCGGGCCCGGCCAACGGTGGGCTGTGCGCTACGCCTCGGTGCCGAGGAGGGAGAGCAGCTCGTCGAGCTGCAGCGGCTTGACGATGTGCTGGTCGAAGCCCGCTTCCTCGGAGGTCTGGATGTCGCTCGGCTGTCCATAGCCGCTGACCGCCACCAGGAGCTTGGGCCGAGCGTGCCCCTTCTCCCGGAGTCGCCGCGCCAGGTCGAGGCCGGAGCCGTCGGGGAGGCCGATGTCGACCAGGGCGACGTCCGGTTCGACCGAGACGAGCGCCTCCCACCCGTCGGTGAAGGAGTGGGCGACGTGCACCTCGAAGTCCTGGGCCACGAGCAGCTCCGAGAGCATCTCGGTGGCGTCGTGGTTGTCGTCGATCACGAGCACCGAGCGGTAGTCTGTCGGCTCCGCCGTTTCGCTCTCCCTGGTGGTCGCGCTCGCTTCCGTCTGGAGGCCGAAGCGCGGCAGCCGGAGGACGAAACGGCTGCCCTCGCCGCGGCCCTTCGAGCTCGCGCTGATGCCGCCGCCGTGCAGCTCCGCCAGCTGACGCACGAGCGCGAGGCCGAGTCCCAGCCCCGGCGCCGTCTGATCGTCGCCCTCGCGAACGAAGGGCTCGAAGATGGTCGCGAGGTCGTCCTCGCTCAATCCCTGGCCCTGGTCTTCGACGACGAGCTCGAGCCAGCCCTCGTGCTCGGTGACCTCGAGGCGCACCGGGCTCCCTTCGGGCGAGTACTTCACCGCGTTGGAGAGCAGGTTGCCGATCATCTGCTCCAGCCGGGTCGGGTCGGCGTCCAGGGTGACACCTTCGGGGATCGTCAGCTCCAGGTTCGCATCCGGGTGGGTGGCGACGACCGCGTCGACGGCGGCCTGCAGGTGCGTTCCCAGCGACACCGGCTCGAGCCGCAGGTGCACCTGCCCGGCGGTGATCCGCGAGATGTCGAGCAGGTCTTCGAGGAGTCGCTCGAGGTTCTCCCCCTGCCGCTCGAGGACCGGCAGGGTGCGTTCGAGCTGATCCCCTCCGCCCGCTTTGAGGAGCTGGACCGCGGTCTGGATCGCGTGCAGCGGGTTGCGCAGCTCGTGGGAGAGCGTCGCCAGGAAGTCGTCCTTGCGGCGGTCGGCCTCCTCGAGCTCCCGGGCGTGTGCGTGCATCTCCGTCATGTCGCGGGCGATGGTGGAGATGAACTGCTCGTTCCCGTCCGCGCTCGAGTGGGCGAGGATCAGCTGGGAGATGGGGATCTCCTCCCCATCGGCTCCGAGGATCGCGCTGTCGCCGAGCCACGAGCCGTGCTCGAGCGCGTAGGGGATGGCGTGGTCGCGGAGCAAGTCCGCCGCCCACTCCGGGTGGTAGTCCGTGATGGTGTCCGGCAGCTCGTCGGCGGGGCCGTAGCCGAGCATGCGTCGCCCGCCTTCGTTCACCGTCAGCACCCCGCCCTCCAGGCTGGCGGTGCCCACGAAGTCCGGCGTGGCCTCGACCACGGCCGTGAGCCGTTCGCGCTCCCGCTGCGCCTCACGCAAGAGGGTCACGTCGAGGAAGGTGAAGACCACGCCCTCGGTCGCATCGTCCATGGTGTAGGGGAGGACGCGCACCAGATAGCGCTCGCTGGCCCCGAGGTCGGCCAGGTCGCGGGTCACCGGCTCGCCGCCCGCGAGCACATTCTCGGCGTCCTCGATGAGCCGCTCGGAGTCCAGCCGGTGGCGGAAGTCGGTGATCGGCCGCCCGACGTCCAGCTTCCGCAGCCGAAAGAGCTCGCCGGCCAGTGGTGTGAAGCGGCGGATGCGCAGGTCCGCGTCCAGGAAGAGGACGTGCACCTCGGTGCTGGAGAGCAGGTTCTCGAGGTCCGCCGTCACCGCCTGGAGCTCGGCGATCTTCTCCTGGTGCTCGGAGTTGACGGTCACCAGCTCCTCGTTGACCGAGCTGAGCTCCTCGTTCGTGCTCTGCAGCTCCTCGTTCGACGCGATGAGCTCCTCGTTGGTCGCCTGGAGCTCCTCGTTCGAGGTCTCCATCTCCTCGAGAGCCGCCTGCAGGTTCTCCTTGGTCACCGCCAGCTGGTCTTCGAGGGCGTTGACCCGGTCCACCGCCAGCTGGTTGCTGCTCGGTCCGCTGGTGGGCGAACGCTTTCCCTTCGCCGGGTGCAGCAGGAAGCTGACCACCAGCGAGCTCTGCTCGCCGGCGCTCGGGTTCAGCGGCTCGGCGTGGATGTCCACGCTGCGCGTCTCGCCATCGAGCTCGAGGGTCGCGTCCTCGTAGCTCGCGCTCTCGCCCTTGCGCCACGCTCGGTGGGTCGCCGCCGAGACGGCCGTGCGCAGGCTTCCTTCGAGCATGTCGAGGAGCTTGTGGGAGAACTCGCCGTCTCGAGCGTCCAGGAAGCGGCCGCCACCGGCCATGGTGTGCTCCACCTCGCCGAGGGCGTTGACCACCACCGAGGGTGGCGCGAAGCGGGCGATGAGCCGGTCGCGGGCGCGCAGGCCGGCGTCGCTCCGCGCCTCCGGCGGCACCGGCCGTCGCCGCCCCCGGCGGATGGAGTCCGGCGCGCGCAGCGCTCCTCGGAGCCGGACGTCGCGGCGCTTCCGGTAGAGCTTCCAGCGGTTGTTCAGCGAGAGGAACTCGTCCTCGAGCTTGCCCGGGCTCTCGCTCGGTCCGAGGAAGAGCAGGCCGGAGGCCTTGAGGGCGAAGTGGAAGAGGGTGAGCACCCGCTGCTGCGCCGCCGGCTGCAGGTAGATGAGCATGTTGCGGCAGCTCAGCAGGTCGAGGCGGGTGAAGGGCGGATCCCGCGTCACGTCGTGGTGCGCGAAGATCAGCATGTCGCGGAGGGCGGGCGCGACGGTCCAGGCACCGGGCCGACGGGGGCGGAACCAGCGCTCGCGCAGCTCCTCCGGTACCCCCTCGAGCGTCTCTTCCTCGTAGACGCCCTGACTCGCGCGCTCGAGGAGCTGCCGATGGACGTCGGTGGCGAAGATCTTCACCCGCGGCTCCATCTTCCGTTTGCGGAAGGCCTCCCCGAAGAGGATCGCCATCGTGTAGGCCTCCGGCCCGGTGGCGCAGCCGGCGACCCAGACGCGGATGTCGTCGCTGCCGTCGTCGAGACGGCCGACCAAGGTGTCGATGTGCTCGGTGACCAGCTCCCACGCCTCGTCGTCGCGGAAGAAACGCGTCACCCCGACGAGCAGGTCGCGGTAGAGCGCGTCGGCTTCCGCCGGATCGCTGGCGATCCGCTGGGCGTACTCGTCGACGTCGTCGATCCGGCCGAGGGCCATGCGCCGCTGCAATCGGCGCATGATGGTCGAGTCCTTGTACTGGCGGAAGTCGATGCCCGAGCGGCGGCGCAAGGTCTCGAGGATCGCCTGCAGGCTCTCCTCGGGTGCCTCGAGCTTCTCCGGCGCCTGCGTCTCCACCTGCGCGTAGCGCGCGACGGCCCGTCCCATCTTCTCCGGGTGCAGCTCGAGGTCGACGCAGCCGGTGTCCACCGCGGCGTTGGGCATGGAGTCGAACTGGGCCGAGCTCGCCGTCTGCGCGATGGTCAACCCGCCCGCTTCGTGAACGGCTCGGATGCCCCGAGAGCCGTCGCGCCCGGTGCCGCTCAACACGATGGCGATCGCGCGCTCCCGCAGCTCCTGGGCGAGCGAGCGGAAGAAGGTGTCGATGGGCAGGTTCGGAACCTCGGTCTCGTCCCGATCGGTCAGCAGGAGCCGGCCGCTGGAGATGATCATCTCCTTGCCCGGAGGGATCAGGTAGATGTGCCCTGGCTCCACCTCGACGCCGTTGGAGACGAGCGCGACGTCCATGTCGGTGTGACGGGCCAGGATCTGGTCCATCATCGTCTCGTACTCGGGGGCCAGATGTTGAACGACGACGAGAGCCATCGAGCGGGTCGCGAGGTGCTCGACCAGATCGCGCAGCGCTTCGAGACCTCCGGCGGAGGCGCCGACGCCGACCACGTGCAGTGGTCGGGATTCGTCTTGTGAAGAGTCGTTCACCTGTCTCTCACTCGTTGGGGTCGAACCCCGAGCGGAGCAAAGCATACGGGTTGAGACGACGGCGTCTAGAGCGCTCGAGCCCTTGTTTTCGATGGTTAGTCGAAAGCTAACGAGGTCGTGAGATGAACGATCAATCGCTCTCCGCCCGTGCCTCCCGGCGGAGCCTCCGCTCCTCGAGCTCGTCGAAGAGGCGCTTCAGGAAGCGGCTGCCGACGTTGAGGCTCAGCGGCAGGTCGAGTCCCTGATAGCGCCGCGCCATGGCGTCGAGCTGAGCGGCCACGTGCTGGCCACCGATGCGCACGTGCGGCTTGGACAGGTAGTCGAGCCGGTCCACGTTCACGTTCGCCTCGGCCACTTCGCCACGGAAGCGTTCGATGAACGCTGCCGCGTCCCGGCCGCTGACGCCCCGCGCGTCGAGGCCGCCGTGGACCCAGAGCCAGAGCCGTCCCTCGCCCGGTACCTGCTCTCCCTCCTGGGGGATGATCGCCTCGAGGACCGCGATCGCCCGGTCCCTTTCTTCGCGGCGAGTGAGGTCGTAGCGCTCGATGGCGAGGTCTCCGTCGGCGAGCCGTCGCCGGTAGATCGCGCGCATGGCGAGGGCGATCGCCTCCTCGGGCAAATCGCGGCCGTGCACCGTGAGTCCCTTGGCTTCCTCCACGATTTCGTGGCGATTCGGGTTCTCGACCGAGATGAGGATCATGTGCTCCCGACGAAGCCGCTCACCGAAGTAGAGCCGGTCGGCGCGAGAGATCCGCTCGGCGCCGGCGGCGGCGACGGCCTCCGGGCCCTGGGCGGCCGCGTCGATCATCGCCTGTGCGTCGGCGGCGAGGGACCGCACGGTGCGGCGGGCGTTGGTGACCCGCAGCCGTTCGGGCGCGAGCACGGTTCGGGGCCGGGTGGCCTCCTCGTGGAGCCGTTCGCTGTAGGGGAAGGAGCCGAAGAGGTCCGCGGGCGTCTCGATGGCGGCCCAGGCGTCGTCGTCGTCGAGGGGCGGCGCGCTCACCGACTGGATGCGGTGACCCGCCATCGACTCGGCGACGGCCACGCTCACCCAGCTGGGGGGCATCATCACAGCCACCGGATCGTGGTCGATGGGGTGGTCCTGCTGGCTGAAGAGCGCGTCTCGGAGCGCGAACACCTTGCGCACGCCCGCCGAAGCCTCGCGCCAGCGGGCGGCGATCTCCGAGCCGGTGGACTCGTAGAGCTCGTCTTCTCCCCGCGGACCCCGGAGGGTCATGTTGTTCGCTTCATAGATGAGATTGCGAAAACGAAACCCCGTCGGCGGGCTCAATCGGGGCACCACGTGGCGATAGCGTTGCGGCGCCATGCCCAGACCGGAGGTGTCGAGGGTCGGGTAGCCGGGAAAGGATGGCTCCGGTGCACGGGCCGCGCTCGGTGGCGGAGCCGGCTGTCCCGCCGGGTCGGCCCGGGGAGCTCCCGGGCCCGGGGCGCTCCCACACTCGCAGGCCGCGAGGAAGAGAACGCAGAGGCTGAGTCGGGACGGACGCATCGGATGCCAGAAGGGGACGCGGTGGAGCACGTACCCCATTCCGGGCGCAGCCGAAAGGAAAGGGACGAGCTCAG
>JABAOG010002102.1_pt1 | contig 33781 bp, 28 predicted proteins | sample 7062131 | NCBI WGS metagenome assembly JABAOG01 (sample SAMN14538629, study PRJNA623070) | marine sediment metagenome | biome: marine biome [ENVO:00000428]; feature: marine pelagic biome [ENVO:01000023]; material: deep marine sediment [ENVO:00002113] | place: India: Arabian Sea | collected... | reverse complement strand
CACGCCGAGCCAGGCGCTGGCGTAGAACTGGCGCTCTTGGTTGCTCATGCAGGGCAAGAGCGCGCGGGCCGCGAAGCTCGCTTCGGCGAGCCCGAGCCGGAAGGCGTGGCCACCTGCGCCGAGGTAGGGACCCGCCTGATAGACGCCGTGGAGCGCCAAGCCCGTGCGGACGTAGCGGTTGTCGCCGAAGAGGAGGCGAAGCTCGAGGCCGGTGCCCAGACCGGGCTGACGATCGTAGCCGTAGTCGGTCAGCGGTTCGCCGATGCCGGTGGTGCTCCGGCCGATCACCCCGATGTCCGCGGTCACCTCGATCGTGGTCAGCGCCGGGTCCTCCTCCGGCGGCATCGGCTCGATGTCCAGGTACTCCTGCGCCTGGGCGCCGGTGGTGAACAGTCCGAGGGCCAACACCAGCCCCGCCATCGCTCGCTTCGTCATGAACGCTCCTCGTCTCCGGGTTCGGCCCCCCATGACGCGGAACGGTTCGCGGGCTGTGCCTTCCTCCGTGAGTGGCCTCACGGGGGTGGCCCGCGCCCCATCGCTCAGGGCCCGTTGCCGTCGCAGGGAACGAGCTCCTCGCACCACGGCCACCCTTCGCACACGAGCCCCAAAGCGCGGGGCGTCGTCCCGCGAACGCCCGTCGCGAGGAGTGCCGGAGGGTCGACCCCGTGCGGTCGTGCGGCGAGGTCGGCGAGGGGCTCCGCTGCATCGCCGAGTGGTCCACCTCGGCTTCTGGAGGTCACGGTGGCAGTAGGTGGTGGGCGTGGAACCCGCCCCAGGTGCTCGCGACGACGAGCAAGAGGTTCACCACGACCGAAGCCCACAACCAACGTAGGANNCACAACCAACGTCGGAACGTCGTGCGGGCTCGAGTCACCACCTCTTCCTCGAGCTCCTGTGCTTCCTCTTCGCCCAGGATCGCGACCACTCGTTTCTTCCGGTTGCCGAACTTGCGTTCGACGAGCGCCGCCTGGCTGCGCGCGGCCAGTGACTTCATCAGCAGCGGGAACACCGCGAGGTACACGGCATACACGGCCACCACCGCCCGGAAGAGCTCGGCGGTCACGTCCACCTTTCCGACCATCGCGATCCACGTGCCCACGAACACGCCGGCGCCAGCGGCCATCGAGCCCGACAAGCTCTTCACGAGGTCGGACGCTTGGTCCTGATAGCGATCGGCCGCCGACTCCACCGCCTTCATGTGGTCGCGCACGAGATCCTCGTGAGCGTGCAGCTTGGCTTCGATGAACGACTTCCACCGCCGCATCGTGAGGGTCTGAATTCGTTCGGCGAGCCTCACGAGGGCGCTCCATCGCCCTGTCGGCTCGAACCGTTGCAGCTCGCTCACGATGAGGGTCTGCGCATGGGTCAGCCGGTCGGTGTAGAGCCGCTCCTGGCAGCAAACCCAGGCGAGCAGCCGCCGAAGCGAGCCGACCGCCGCGAGCGACCGCTGGCCGGTCGGCGCCTCGTCGTGAGCGAGCTCGACCGTGCCCGTCGCGCCCACATAGGTCGAGTGCAGTGCGCCGGGCTCTCCGTTGGTGACGTCGGCCGTGAACAGGACGAACGAAGAGAGAAAGAGGCGGGCCAGGTGAGCCGACAGCTCGCCTTTCGGATCCGAGCCGTGGAGCGCGAAATGGAACGGCGTGACCACCGCCAGGTATGGCTGATACCAGCGCACCTTCGTTCGCATTCGAGCGCAGCTCATCGCATCGGAAGGGGCGGGCATCGGGTTCACCTCCGCTCCCCAGCTCGCGATTCGCAGGTGCTCGCCGGCCAGATCGATGCCTCGATCCGGCGTGAGCAACACGACCGTCTCGCTGTCCGCGAAGAGGCTCTCTTCAACCGCCTTCAGCGATCCCGAGAGCACCTTCGACAGGGTCTCGCCGGACACGAACCAACACACCCGAGTCGATCCGTCGCCTCCGAATTCGGCGGACCACCACTTCGACTTGTCGAGCTGGAGCCACGCGCTCACTGCTCCGTTGAGCTCGCCGAGCTCGTCCCGAAACTCGGCAACCCGAGCCGGGTCCGCCAGATCGGTTTCGGTGAGAACCTGTACCGGCGTGGCTTCGAGCCGCAGGCGCAATGCTTCGCCGAACCGGTCGTGGGCCGCCTCGATGAGCTCGAACGTGGCGTCGCCGAGCGCCTTCGGATCGATGTCGCACTCCGGGATCTCGGCGACCCGACAGGTCTCACGCGAAGACCACGCGCCCCGGCCCAGAGAAAGGCTCTCCGCCAAGTCGGCGAGCAGCTCCGCTGGGTGTTCGCCCGCGCTCATCCCTGCTCGTCCCACTTCTGAGTGGTGATGGTGATCACGCGCCGCCCGTCATCGGCCATCGTGATGTCGATGAGGTCCTCGAAATGGTTGGCCGGCACCTCGACCTTGAGGCCATGGTCGCCCTTGAAGATCTTCTTGCGCAGCGCGCGCTCGGCGACGCCGTGGTCGACATCGAAGTCCCAGTCCGGCAGTTGTTCTTCGAGCTCGGTGCGCAGTACCCCGCTCGACTCATCGGAGACGGCAAGCTGGTCGACGAAGTGTTCGGCGCTCACGTGGTCCGAACGCAGCGCGGCTCGAAGGCCCGCATCGATCGACAGGATCTCGGCCGGCGGTACGTTCGGGCCCAGGGTGTTCTTGGCCCTGGTCACCGCCCGCACGAAGCGGTTGGTGCGTTCCGCATCGGTGAGCGCGTACTCGGCCTGCAGGAAGTCGACGAGGAAGAACTGCGCCACCGCTTGCCCGCGAGACTGTGAATCGACGACGAAGAGGTCGTATTCGCTGCTGGAAGAGGAGGCGTCGGGAATGATCGCCGACTTCTGTAGCGCCTCGCGCGACGTCGGCATGACGTCCTTGGTGATTTCGAATTCCACGACTGTCACGCCTCCGCGGTCCTCGTGGACCTTGGGCCTCAGACCGTCGGACGGATCGAGCTTGAACACTCCAATCTGGGCGCCCTCCTCCGGGTCGTCGAACGCGCACATGAGCAACACGGAAAGTGAGATGCGCATGTCTCCCGACACCAGAGCGAAGAGGCGCTTCGCCAGCAGCTGCGAGGCCTCGAGCAGGGCTTCGCCGCTCGCGAGCGCGCTCGAGCAGCGGTCCGATACCTCCCCGCCGGTGAAGATGGCGGCTCGTTTCCTCGAGCTCGATCGCGCCGCTCCGAAGTAGCTCAGGAGGTAGCGATCGACCTCGTCGGTCTGGTCCAGGAGTCGATGAGACAGCGTGAGCTCGTCGCGATGCAGGACGTGCGCAGCCGCGTGTCTCAGTATTGGTTCAGCCACTCTCTCGCTCTTTTACTCCGCCCCCAGCGCGTCGACCCGATTCCGCAGGGCCGACGACGTTCGATTGTCCGCCGAGTGTAACGCCTATGGAGCCTCTCTCGGTGCTCGTTCCGCACTTCGTACAATACTGGTTCGGCTGGAAGGGGAGCTCCCCGACTTCACCGCACAGTGGCTCGTGGGGCGGCTCAGAACGACGCTGGCTGGTGAGGATCGCGCTCCTCGGTATCCGCCCGATAGCGCAGATGGAGCACCATCAGCGGCGCGACCCAGCTGAGCACGGTGAGCATCGACACCATGGCTCCCAGCGAGATCCAATCCATCCGGTTGGTGGGCGCGAAGCCGATCAGCAGCGCGGCCGTCGTGCCGACCAGGGGAAAGAGGAAGAGCCACCGATGGTCGGACCAGCCGTGGCGCGCGATCGTCACGTTGGACCCCGCAGGGATTCGGTGCAGGACCGCGATCGCCAGCAGCGCGCCCGCCGCGCACATCGCCACACCGAGGAAGCGATGGCCCACCAGCATCTGGAACGTGCCGCTGACGGACATGATGACGGCGACCGCGAACCTCATGCCGCGATTCAGATTCTCGCGCACGATCACGGGTTCTCCTCCCACTGCCCCCTGCGGCAGAGCTCCCGATCGTGCTCGTCGGCGCCGTAGTGGTGTCTCCGCTCGACGTAGTGGATGTCGATCCGCTCTCCGTCAGGGCCACGTTGGGGCATGCGAGGTGCCCGAGGGCACGCGCCTCGAGCTGGAGATGACCTTCCCGCACGCGGCGAGCCGAAAGGAAGCCGCCGACTTCGGCGCCGAGGCGCTGGGTCAGCAGACCCTCGACGCGCTCGCTGCGGTCGTCGAGCGCCCCTGACGGCCTGCCCTCCCGAGACGCTCCCGTGGGTGGCGCTCCCCCGGGCTGCCCCCCGATGGGGAAGCGCTTTCCCCCGGGTCGGGGTGGACACGACGTCGATCCTTCCGAGGATCGGTTCATGAACCGAGGCCTGCGTTTCGCCATCCTACTCGCTCTCTCGGCCTGCGCCGGCTCCGCCGACGGCGGCGACTGTCCGCCACCGGGCGCCCCCTCTTCCGGCGGCACCACTGCGCCTGCTGCCCCGGAGACGGCGGTCGATCCCGGCCGGGTGGACGCGAACGTGATCGAGAGCGCGTTCGAAGTGGCCCCGTCGGTCGCCGAGGACGGGACCGTGAAGGTGACGTGGCCCCGGGAAGACGTCGCCGTCGAGATCGATGGCGAGCCCTTCGCGCCCCCGGCCGGACTCACGAGCTGGGCGGCCTTCGCCGGGCTGCCGTCGGGGGAGGCCATGGTGATGGGCGACACGGTCGTCTTCGAAGACGAGGTCGACGCGGCCATGGACGCGGCGTTCGCCCATGGCCTCGAAGTGACCGCGCTCCACAATCACTTCTTCTTCGACGATCCGCCCGTCTACTTCATGCACGTGGGCGGCACCGGGGACCTGGGCGCCTTGGCCGCCGGGATCCGCGCCACCTGGGATGCGATTCGTGAGGTGCGTCGGACGTCAGCCGCACCCGCGGAGAGCTTCGGGCCGCAGGAGGTTCCCGCCGATGGGGAGCTCGACGCCGCAGCCATCGGCGCGGCGCTGGGGATCGAAGCGCGGAACGTGGGTGGGGGCGTGGTCAAGGCCTCGGTGGGACGGTCCGCGACGATGCACGGGGTCCGCGTCGGCGCTCCGATGGGGCTGACGACCTGGGCTGCGTTCCGGGGAAGCGACCCGGTCGCCACCGTCGATGGCGACTTCATCATGACCGCCGACGAGGTCCAACCGGTGCTGCGCGCCATGCGTGAGCACGGATTGCACGTGGTCGCTCTGCACAACCACATGCTCGGCGGTGAGCCGTTCTACTTCTTCACCCACTACTGGGGAAGCGGGAGCGCCGAGGAGCTGGCTCGCGCCGTCCGGGCGGTGCTGGCGCTCACCGGGACCGGGGACTGAGGCTCGACGCTGCCGCAGGACCCGGTCGGAGAGCGCCCTGCCGGGGTCGATGCGTGTGCGTGGCTGCTCGTGCCCGGCGTACGGCCTGTGATTCCCCGCCGTGGGACCCATCACGCCCTCGCCGGAGGCCGGCTACCCTCGGGCCGACCGGGTGCTATCCTCGCCGCCGATGGGCAAGCGCTTTCCGTTCACGGACTTCCCTTCCGGTTGGTACGTCGTCGGGCTCTCGAGCGAGCTTCCGCCGAAGGCCGTGAAGACGATCCGCTACTTCGACCGCGAGCTGGTCATCTACCGCACCGAGTCCGGTCGCTTTCGGGTGACCGAGCCCTACTGCCCGCACCTGGGTGGCCATCTCGGCCAGGGCGAGGTGGACGGCGAGAACCTCTGCTGCGGCTTCCATGGCTGGAAGTTCGACGGCGGTGGCAAGTGCGTGCGCGCGTACGGGCAGAACGTCCCCAAGACCAAGGTCGACACCTGGCGCGGCCTCGAGCGCAACCAGACGCTGATGGTCTGGTACGACGGCCAGGGGCGCGAGCCGACCTGGGAGCCGCCGGCCATCGACCGCACGGGCTGGACGCCCTTCAAGTTCGAGAAGCTCTCGTTCGCGTCACACCCGCAGGAGACCAGCGAGAACAGCGTCGACTTCGGCCACTTCACTCAGGTGCACGCCTTCAGCCGTGCCTGGGTCGTGAAGGAGGCGGAGACCGATGGCCCGGTGCTCAAGGCGAGCTACGGGATCACCAAGCAGGTCATCCCCTCGCTCCCGCAGCTCGGCATCGACGCGACCTTCCACGTGCAGGTGCACGGCCTCGGCTTCTCCTACGTGCAGGGCGAGATCCCCGCCCTGAAGATGCGCTACCGCTACCTGATCCTCTCGAGCCCGGTCAGCAACGGCCGGGTCCACATGCGCCTCGGCACCTCCATCGAGCGCTACCGCAGCCGCACCGTCACCGAGGCGATGCACCAGCTCGCCTTCCGCGGCCTGATCAGCGAGGTCGAGAGCGACATGCCCATCTGGGAGTCGAAGCGCTACGTCGAGCGGCCGATCCTCGCTCGGGGCGACGGCCCGATCCACAAGTACCGGAAGTGGGCCCGGCAGTTCTATCCGCCCGCGCCCCAAGCGGCCTAGTACACCGCCACCATCGGCGCCGACTCCTGCCGAAGCGCGCCGCGGTCCCGCATCGATCCGCGGCGATGTCGTGGGATGTGGGGCGATCTGCATCGCATGCGCCCCGTTTCCTCGGGCGTGGAAGCGGAACGGATGCTGCACGCTCGTCTTCCCACCGGACCACCGCCCGCGAAGGAAAGGCGACACACCATGTTGCGAATCACCAAGCACGACACCGACGGACTCGAGATCGAGGCCCAGGGCACCCTGGACGAGAAGGACTACCAGCGCGTGGTCCCGCAGTTGGAAGAGGCCGCCGAGGACGGGAAGCTGCGGGTGCTCATTCGCCTGGACGACTTCCATGGATGGACCCCTCGGGGCTTGATCGAGGAGCTTCGCTACGACCTCCGCCACCGAGACGACTTCGCGAGGATCGCCGTCGTCGGCGACAAGAAGCTGGAAGAGTGGGCCACGAAGCTCACGAGGCCCTTCTTCTCCGGGGACGTGAAATTCTTCGACAACGTGGGCGCGGCGCGCGCCTGGATGGCGGAGGCGACGACCGCGAAGGCGTGAGCGCGGTGACGCTCCCACCCTTGCGCTCGGGGCCGCTTTTCCTAGCTCATGGGTATGAGCCGGGGCTCCGCCATCTCGATCGACGACGCTCGCGCACCGGCACGGATCCGTCGCGGGATGGCTGAGTCCGTCCGCCGCAGGGGCCGCTCGTGAGCGACGCCCCCCGAACGTTCGAGGAGCGTGAGGAAGAGCGAGCGCGCGTCCGCGAGTGGCTCGAGTCGTTGCAGGCGCTGCACGACGAGCTCGGTCCCGCGGCCGCCGAGCGGATCGTGCGCCGGGTCATCGCGCGGGCCATGACCCTCGGGGTCGTGCCGGCCCTCGGCCGCGACGCGGTCGTGCGAAACGACGCACCCAGCGTAGCGGATCCCGGAGACGGAGCCCTCGAGCGACGGGTGGAGGGGATCGTTCGCTGGAACGCCATGGCCATGGTGGCCCGCGCCAACAAAGCCCACGAGGGCATTGGCGGTCACCTCTCGAGCTACGCCTCCGCCGCGACGATGATGGAGGTGGGCTTCCAACACTTCTTCCGCGGACCGGACCACCCCGAGGGAGCGGACGTGCTCTTCCTCCAGGGCCACGCCTCGCCCGGCGTCTACGCGCGGGCCTTCCTCGAGGGGCGGCTCGACGAGGACGAGCTCGAGCGCTTCCGCCGCGAGGTCGGGGGCGGCGGGCTCTCGTCCTATCCGCACCCCTGGCTGATGCCCCGCTTCTGGAGCCGGCCGAGCGTCTCCATGGGGCTCGCTCCGAACATGGCCGTGCAGCAGGCGCGCTTTCACCGCTACGCCGAGCGCCGCGGGATCGCGACGGCCACCGGCCGGGTGTGGGCGCTCATCGGCGACGGCGAGATGGACGAGCCGGAGTCCCTCGGCGCGCTGCCTCGCGCGGGTCGCGAGCGGCTCGACAACCTGGTCTTCGTCGTCAACTGCAACCTGCAGCGCCTCGACGGTCCGGTGCGCGGCGCGGGGCGGGTGATCGAAGAGCTCCGGCGTGTCTTCCAGGGCGCGGGCTGGGCGGTCTTTCGCTGCCTCTGGGGCAGCGGCTGGGACGAGCTCTTCGCCGCCGATGAGGAGGGGCTGCTCACCGAGCGCCTCGGTGCGCTCCGCGACGCCGAGCTGCAGCGCGCCCACGGCGACGGAGCGGTCCTTCGCGCGATCCTTCTCGAGGGAGCGCCGGAGCTCGAGGCGCTGCTGGACGGGTGGAGCGATCGCGATCTCGGACGCCTCGAGCGCGGCGGTCACGATCGGCGAAAGGTCTACGAGGCGATGCGCGCGGCCGAGGACGCCGAGCGTCCGGCGGTGGTGCTCGCTCAGACCGTGAAGGGTCACGGGCTCGGGTCCATCGCCGCGAGCAACGTGACCCACAAGGCCAAGGTCCTCGAGCTCGAGGATCTGCGCGCGCTGCGGGACCGCNNCGGACGACGAGCTCGAGGCGCTGCCCTTCCTCGAGCTGGGCGAGGCCGAGCGCGCCTACGTGGCCGAGCGACGAGAGGCGCTCGGGGGGCCGGTGCCTCGGCGTCGGGTGGCCATCGAGCCGATGGCGCCGCCGCCGCGATCCGTCTTCGCGCGCTTCGAGGAGGCCATCGAGCGGGAGGCGACCACCACGATGATCACCGTCCGCTTGCTGGGCGAGCTCCTCGGCACCGAGGCGCTCGGGGAGCGCATCGTGCCCATCGTGCCCGACGAGGCGCGGACCTTTGGCGTCGAGGCGCTCTTCCCGAAGGTGAAGATCCATGGGGAGCCCTTCGAGCCGGTCGATGCGGACCGGATGCTCTCCTACGACGTGGCGTGGGACGGGCAGATCCTCGAGGAGGGCATCAACGAGGCCGGCGCCATGGGCTCGTTCATCGCCGCCGGCACCGCCCACGAGAGCCTCGGGGAGCACGCGCTGCCCTTCTTCATCTTCTACTCGATGTTCGGCTTCCAGCGCATCGGCGACCTGATCTGGGCGGCCGGGGACAGCCGGGCCAAGGGCTTCCTCGTCGGCGCGACGAGCGGTCGGACGACGCTCAACGGCGAGGGGCTGCAGCACCAGGATGGCCAGAGTCAGCTCTTCGCCCTCGCTTCACCGGCGGTCCACGCCTACGACCCGGCCTTCGCCTACGAGATCGCCGCGATCGTCGAGCACGGCATCGAGCGGATGGTCGCCGCGGGCCAGGAACGCATCGTCTACCTGACCGTCGCCAACGAGCCCTACCCGCACCCGGCGATGCCCGAGGGTGCGCGGGAGGACATCCTCCGCGGGATGCACCGCTGCAGCCCCGCGTCCAAGGGCGGTGAGGTGCGGCGCGCGCAGATCCTCGCGAGTGGCCCGGCGATGGTGGCGGCGCTCGAGGCCCAGGCGCTGCTCGAGGGCGAGCTGGGGGTGACCACCGACGTGTGGAGCGTGAGCAGCTGGAAGGCGCTCTACGAGGACGGGATCGAGGCCGACCGGCAGGCGCGGCTGCGCCCCGAGCGCGCGCCCGAGCCCTTCGTGCGGCAGCAGCTCGGCGACGACCCCGGCGCGGTGATCGCGGTCACCGATCACGTGAAGGCGCTGCCCCTGGCGGCCATCGGCCGCTGGGTGGAGGTCGACGTGCTCGGCACCGACGGCTTCGGCCGCAGCGACACGCGCGAGGCGCTGCGTGACTTCTTCGAGGTCGACGGCCGCCACGTGGCCCTGGCGGTCATCCGCCGGCTGGTGCGCGAGGGCCGCTATCCCGAGGGCCGGCTCGAGGGTGCCCTCGAGACCCTGGCCATCGACACCGAGCGCCCGAGCGCGCTCATGAACGAGAGGACCGAGCGATGGGTCGAGCGCTGAAGCTGCCGGAGATCGGCGAGGGCATCGAGAGCGCGGTGGTGCTCCGCGTGCTCGTGAGTCCCGGCGACGAGGTCAGCGAAGGCGACGGCATCGTCGAGCTCGAGAGCGACAAGGCCACCGCCGAGATGCCCGCCGAGGCCGGCGGAACCATCGCTTCGATCGAAGTGAGCGAGGGAGACGAGGTGAAGGTCGGCGACGTGGTCGCTCGCCTGGAGGACGAGTCCGAGTCCGAGTCCGAGTCCGAGTCCGAGTCCGAGTCCGAGACCGAGTCCGAGGCCGAGACCGAGTCCGACGCCGAGTCCGACGCCGACTCCGATTCCGACTCCGACTCCCGAGAACCGAGCGCCGATTCCGACTCCCGAGAACCGAGCTCCGACTCCCGAGAACCGAGCTCCGAGTCCGAGTCCGACGCCAGTCGCCGAGGCTCCGGCGCGACGCCCTCGGTCGAGCACCGCCTCGCCTCCCCCGCCATCCGCAAGAAGGCCCGCGAGCTCGGCCTCGCCCTCGACGAGATCCCCGGAACCGGCAAGGGCGGTCACATCACCGACGAAGACGTGATCAGCCACGCCCGATCGATCATCGAGGACGCCAAGGCGAAGTCGTCCACGGACGACCCCTTCGCGCCGCCGCCGCTCCCGGACTTCGGCCGCTGGGGCGAGGTGCGGCGGGAGGCGCTCGGGGGCGTGCGCCGAGCCACCGCGGAGAACGTCAGCCGCTCCTGGCGGCAGGTCGTCCACGTCTTCCAGGAGGACATGGCCGACGCGCGGGCCCTCGAGGACCTCGCGGCGAAGGAGGGCGACGACGCGCCCACCATCACCGCGATGCTGATCAAGATCCTCGCCGTGGCCACCCGGCGCTTCGAGGCGCTCGGCGCCAGCTACGACCCCGAGGCGCAGGAGCTCGTGCTCAAGGACTACGTCCACGTGGGCTGCGCCGTCGACACCGAGCGCGGGCTCTACATGCCCGTGATTCGCGACGCGGACGACAAGCCCCTCGATGTCCTCGCCGCCGAGCTGGCGGCGCTGGCCCAGCGCGCGCGTGACGGCGGCCTGGGGAAGGACGAGATGGAGGGCGCCAACATCTCCATCACCAACCTCGGTGGGCTCGGCACCACCCGCTTCGCGCCCATCGTGCCGTGGCCGCAGGTGGCCATCCTCGGCGTGGGCCGGAGCCGCATCGAGGCGCACTGGAACCCGGACGAGAAGCGCTTCGAGCCCCGGCCGACGATCCCGCTCTGCCTCTCCTACGACCATCGCGCCGTCGACGGGGCCGACGCCGCTCGCTTCCTTCGCTGGATCGCCGAGTCCATCGCCAATCCGCTGCACCTGACGATGAGCGGCGGGTGATCCGCCCGGGTGCTCTGGTCCCTTCCAGTTGCGATCGCAGCGTTCACGGGCGCGGCCCTCCTCACGGTGCCCGGCGGCGTGCGCTTGTCGCGCGTGGGGGACGTCCTCGCCGACCGGACCGGTCTGGGTGAAGCCCTCTTCGGCGGGCTCTTCTTCGGCGCGGTCATCTCCGCCTCGGGGATCGTCATGAGCTGCGTGGCGGCCGCCCAGGACCACCCGAGCATGGCCTACAGCAACGCGGTGGGGGGCATCGCCGCGCAGACCGCCGCGCTCGTGCTCGTCGACATGATCTACCGGCGCGCGAACCTCGAGCACGCCGCCGCCTCGCTGCCGAACATCATGTTCTGCGTGGTCCTGACGGTGATGCTCGTCTTCTCCGTCGCCCTCGGGCACGTGTCGCAGTGGACCTTCTTCGCGATCCATCCCGGATCGATCGCCCTCTTCGCCATCTACGTCGTCGGCTTCTACATCGCGCGCGGGGTCCATCACTCCCCGCAGTGGCTCCCGAAGCAGACCCGGGAGACGGTCGAGGATCGGCCGGACGACCACGGGTCCGACCGCTCCGATCGATCGCTCTGGATCGAGTTCACGCTGGTGGGCCTGGCCGTCGCCGGCGGCGGCTGGGTCATCGCCACCGCGGCCGGCTCCTTCGTCGTCCATGGTGGCCTCGACGAGAGCTTCGTCGGCGCAGCGCTCATGGGCATCGTCAACGCGCTGCCGGAGCTGGTCACCGCCATCGCCGCCATCAGGCGGGGCGCGCTGACGCTGGCCGTCGCCGGCGTGCTCGGGGGCAACACCTTCGACGTGCTCAACCTCTCCTTCTCGGACATGGCCTACCGCAAGGGCTCGATCTACGGGGCCGCGCGCAACGACGACGTCCTGCTGACCCTCACCGCGACCCTGATGGTCGTCGTCTTGATGGGGGGCATGATCGGCCGGGAGAGGCGCGGTCCGGCGGCGATCGGCGTCGAGAGTCTGATGGTGCTCCTGCTGTGGCTCGGTGTGCTGGTGGTCCTGGCCCTCCCCGGCGGGTGAGGCGCGATCAGCACGGCGACACCCCGTCAGCTCATCACGGCCCTCGCCAGCGGATGGATGCGCCCTAGAGAGGGGGGCGAAGGGATCCCGACCGCATGAACGACAAAGCCGCTGACCGAGCCGATGGGGAGCTCACCCTCGAGGGTGTTCGCCTCTCCCATCCGGGCAAGGTGCTCTATCCGGACGCGGGCGTCACCAAGGGGGACCTCGCGGAGCATTTCTGCGCGGTGGCCGAGCACCTGCTTCCACATGCGGCGCGGCGCCCGCTGACGTTGGTGCGCTGCCCCGACGGCATCGGCGGCGAGTGTTTCTTCCAGAAGCACTCCATGAAGGGTCTCCCTTCCGCGGTGAAGACGGTCGAGCTGCCGGAGAAGAGCGGCACCGGCGAATACCTCTATGTCACGGACGCCGCTGGCCTGGTGGCTCTCGCTCAATTCGGCGCGATCGAGCTGCACGTCTGGGGCAGCCACATCGACCGCCCCGATCGAGCGGACCGGCTGGTCTTCGACCTGGACCCGGGCGAGGGCGTGGCCTTCGAGGCGGTGATCGCTGCGGCTCGCGACGTGCGGGAGCGGCTGAAGGCGCTGGGCCTCGAGTCCTTCCCGCTGCTCACCGGCGGCAAGGGCATCCACGTGGTCCTGCCCCTCGAGCGCCGCCACGACTTCGACGAGGTTCGGGACTTCGCCGCCTCGCTGGCCAAGGCGATGGCGGCCGAGGAGCCCGATCGCTACATCGCCAAGGCCTCCAAGAGCGAGCGGAAGGGCCGGGTCTTCATCGACTACTTGCGCAACGGCCATGGGGCGACGGCCATCGTTCCCTACTCGCCGCGCGCTCGCGAAGGTGCACCGGTCGCCGTGCCGCTCCGTTGGGACGAGCTGGGCGACGAGGAGAGCGGCGGCGCCTACACGCTGAGGGAGCTCCCGCGCCGCCTGGCGGCGCTGAAGAACGATCCCTGGGAAGGCTACGACGAGGTCCGTCAGCGGCTCACCCGGGACATGTGGACGAAGGAAGGGGAATCGTGATGGGCACGCTGACGCAGAAGCTGATCGAAGCACATCTCATGGAGGGGGAAGCGAAGGCGGGTGAGCGGATCGCGCTCCGCATCGACCAGACCCTGACCCAGGACGCGACCGGCACNNACCCAGGACGCGACCGGGACGCTGGTGATGCTGCAGCTCGAGGCCCTCGGCCTCGAGCGCGTGCGGACCGAGCTCTCGGTGCAGTACGTCGACCACAACCTGCTCCAGGAGGACCACCGGAACCCCGACGACCACCTCTTCCTCGAGAGCGCCTGCGCGGCGCTTCGGTCTGCACTTCAGCCGCCCGGGGGGCGGCGTGAGCCACCCGGTGCACATGCAGTATTTCGGGGTGCCCGGGAAGACCCTGCTCGGCTCGGACAGCCACACCTGCGCGGCCGGCTCGCTCGGCATGCTGGCGATCGGCGCCGGCGGCATCGACGTCGCCNNGTCACGGCGTCGCTGGCGGCCTGGGGCGAGTGCTCGAGTACCACGGGCCAGGCCTCGCCAGCCTGACGGCGATGGACCGGCACGTGATCGCCAACATGGGCGCCGAGCTCGGCGCGACGACCTCGGTCTTCCCGAGCGATGAGCGGACTCGGCGCTTCCTGGAGCGGGCCGGCCGCGGCGACGACTTCGTGGCGCTCGGCGCCGACCCCGGCGCGACCTACGACCACACGGACCGCATCGATCTGAGCGAGCTGGTTCCCCTCATCGCCAAACCCTCGAGCCCGGGGAACGTGGTGCCGGTCGAGGAGGTCGCCGGCGAGCCGATCGACCAGGCCTACATCGGCTCCTCGGCGAACCCGGGCTACCGCGACTTCGCCGTCTGCGCGCACATGGTGAAGGGCGAGCGCATTCACGATGGCGTCTCCTTCGACATCAACCCCACCTCCCGCGCGCTCCTCCGCGACCTGATGAGCCACGGCATGCTCGAGCCGCTCATCGCCGCCGGCGCCCGGCTCCACCAGGCGGGCTGCAACGGCTGCATCGGCATGGGCCAGGCGCCGGCCACGGGGCACAACAGCCTGCGCACGGTCCCGCGGAACTTCCCCGGCCGCTCGGGCACCAAGGAGGACTCGGTCTGCCTGTGCAGCCCGGAGACGGCGACCGCCTCGGCGCTGCGAGGGGAGATCACCGACCCGCGGACGCTGGGCCTCGAGCCGGTGACCATCGAGCTGCCCGATCCGATGGCCGTGGGCGACGATGTCCAGCCCCCACCCGACGAGCCCGGTGGGACCCTGATCAAGGGGCCGAACATCGCCGACTATCCCACCCTCGATCCGCTCCCCGAGAGCCTGACGATGGAGGTGCAGCTGGTGATGGGGGACGACATCTCCACCGACGAGATCCTCCCGGCCGGCGCCCGGGTGCTGCCCTATCGCAGCAACCTCCCCAAGATCGCCGAGTTCACCTTCGACGGCGTCGACGAGGAGTATTGGGATCGCGTGCACGATCGGGACGAGCCCCACGCGGTGGTCGCCGGGGCCAACTACGGCCAGGGCTCGAGCCGCGAGCACGCCGCCGCCGCGCCCCGGCTCCTCGGACTGCGCATGGTGCTCGCCAAGAGCTACGCTCGCATCCATCGGGACAACCTGATCCGCTACGGCATCCTCCCGCTCCTCGGCGAGGTCGGCGCGAAGCGAGGTGACACGATTCACGTGGAGGGGCTCCATTCGCTCGAGCCCGGTGGCGAGGTCCCGGTGACCATTGGCGGCACCCCGGTCACGCTGACGAACGATCTCTCCCCCCGCGAGTTGGCGATGCTCCAGCGGGGCGGCTACGTGCCCTTCCTCCGCGACGACGGCTGACCGCTCAGCCGCGCAGCTCTTCGGCGACGCCCTGCTGGTACTCGGTCTTCGGGTTGCCGAGGGTGGTGAGCTCGGTGGTGCCCATCGCGTGGGCCAGGCCGAGGAGGGTGCCCGTGTGCTTGTGGGTCGCGTCGATCTCGTTGCCGTAGGTGAGCGCGCGGCCTGTCGAGAGGTAGCCGCCGGCCTCGCCGAAGATCGTCACCGGGACGTCGCGGGCGTTGTGGTTCCGGCCGAATTCCATGCCCACCATGACGGCGCTCTTGGCGAGCACGTCCGGGCGGGCGGCGGTGCCGTCGCCGGCCAAGGCGCCGAGCAGCTCGGAGACGCGCTCGGCGTACCAGCTCATGAAGAGGGGCACCTTCGACTCGTCCCAGTGCGTGTACGAGTGGTGGTCGTCACCCGAGTTGCTGTCACCGCTCTCGCCGACGAAGCCGAGGCCGAGCTCGGGGACCTTGAATCGGCTGGCGACCCCACCGAATTGCACGGTGAAGATGTGGGTCTGGCCGAGTCGGATCGCCGCGTCGATCATCCTCACCCAGTGGGACCAGACGTCGCGGTGCGCGGCGGGGCTGGTGTCCATGTCGCCCGGGGGGTCGGGGATCTCGCCGACCAGGTCCCGCTCCGCCATGAAGGAGGCCTCGAGGTCGGCCAGCGCCGAGAGGTGCTCGTCGAGGATCAGCGTGCCCTCGCGGGGGAGCTGCGGGCGAATGCGCTGCAGCTCCGCACGGGGCACGTCCAAGGTCGACTTGCCGAACGCCCAGAGCTCGGCGGTGCTGCTGCCCGCCATGTCCGCGAGGCTGCCGAAGATCTGCTCGAAGCCCGACTGCGGGTCGCCGTGCTGGGTCACCGGCGTCAGCGCTCGCGAGTAGGTCATGCCGAGCTCGTAGTCGGCCGGCGTCTGCGTGAAGACGGTGCCGATGCGGAAGCTCGAGCCGGTCATCTTGATGTTCAGGCTCGCGCGAAGCGGGTCGGTGATCAGGCCCTTGCGCTGCCGATCGAAGGCGACGATCTGATCGACCGTCGGCGCCATCGAGGCGCGGCCGGCGCCGTCCTCGGAGAAGGCGACCTCACCGGAGAACATCGCCGCGCCCGGGGCCACGTGGCCGCCGTGGTCGCCGGTGTACTCGGCGTTGATGAAGGCCTGGAAGCCGTACTCCTGGATGGCGATGCAGCGGTCCTTCCACGCTTCGTAGGGGCGGAAGCCGTCCTCGAAGGAGAAGGCGGTCCCGCTGCCGCTGATGAAGGGGTTCGACGCGGTCTTGCCGTTGGGCAGGAAGACGAGGATCAGGTTGTTCTGATCCCCCATCTCCTGGGCCTCGGCGAGGTCGTCCCAGTAGTGGGCCACTGGCGCCAAGAGGCCCGCGAGGGCGGTGTTTCGGAGGAAGTCTCTTCGGCTGCTCTTGCTCATGATCCCTCGGCCGGCTGGGCGAAGCGCTCGCTGAGCGCGATGTCTCTCATCAGGTTCAGGACGTGTCCGTCGTTGGCGTCGAAGGTCGCCTCGAGCTCTTCCATGAGCTCGGCGTCTTCGATGCTGGGCACGCTCCCTTGGGCGTAGCGGTGGGTCTGGGCCACGAAGCAGCGCACGAGCGCGCCGTGCTCCGCGAAGCCCTGGTTGGCCTCGAGGGTGTTCTCGAAGCTCATGCTCGCGTAGGGCGCGAGGGAGAACACGCCGTGCGCCTCTTCGTCGCCGACCCGGTCGAGGGGGTAGCGGCGACCGACGTTGTCGAAGACGTCGAAGGCGAAGCCGGCGTTCAGCATCTGGTGGCAGTTGCTGCAGGGGAGGGTGGTCTCGAGCGGCGCGAACTGCTCGCGGAAGGTCAGGTCCTCGACGCCGTCGGGCAGCATCATCGCGGCGGCGCCGGCTTCCGGGGGGAAGCCCATGCACATCAGCTCGTCGACCAGGAACTTCCCGCGCTGCATCGGCGAGCGCCCGGACTCCTTGGAGTGGGCGCCGAGCACCAGCGCGGTGGTCAGCAGACCGGAGCGGCCGGTGCCCTCGAGGGAGACCGGCTGCAGCTCGGCGCCGCTGACGCCCTCGAGGCCGTAGTGACCGGCGAGGAGCTCGTCGACCTGGGTGGCGTCGGTGGTCAGCAGGGAGCGGAGCGTGCCCTCGCCCTCGAAGAGCTCGGCGCGGATCATCGCCTCGACCTCGGCGACCATCGAGCCCTCGAGCTCCGGGGGCAGCTCGGCCGCGGCGTCCTTCGACTGCAGGTCGAAGTGGTCGAGGCCGAGCCAGTCGAAGATCAGCTCGATGACCCGCTCCTCCGTTCGCCCATCGGCGAGGAGGCGGTCCACCTCGGCGGCGTAGACCGCCGGCTCGAGGATGGAGCCGTCGTCGGCCTTGGCCCGCAGCTCGGCGTCCGGCGGTCGGCCCCACGCGAAGTAGGAGAGCTTCTCCGCGAGCTCGTGCGGCGTCAGGGTGCCGCCGCCGTCGCCGAGCTCGGTGCGGTAGAGGAAGCGCGGGGAGACCAGGGAGCTCTGAATCACCGCGCGGCGCGCGTTCACGCCGTCGAGCTCGGTCAGCGCGCGGTCGTAGAGGCTGCGGTACTCGGTGAGCGCCGGCCCGTCGATCGGCTCCACGAAGACGTGCTCGAGGTAGGCGCGCAGCTCGCCGTCGGTGCAGTCCCCCGCGCAGGGCAGCAGCGCGTCCACGTCCGCGGCCACCGCCACCTCGTGGGCCACCCGCATCAGCGCCAGCAGGTGGTTGCCGTCGCGAATCGTCAACCGACTCGGGTCCACCTGCAGGTTCAGCGACTCCAGGTCCTCCGGGAGGGCCGAGAGATCGGGCGACACGCCCGTCAGGTCGACGAGGGCCCGCTCGAGCTCGCGGAGCGTCAGCCGGCGAACCCCCGGCTGCACGCTCGGGTCCTCCGGCTCGAAGTGGAAGATGGGGGTCGAACGGATGGGATCGTCGGGCGGCAGCTCTTCGACCGGCGGCCGCTCCGAGTCGCCGATCTCGCCGGAGCACCCGCCGAAGACGAGGGCGAACGTGCCCAGTGCGATCGCGACCAGCGTGTGCAATCGCGCACACCCTGGGGTTTGCAGACCCCGTCGAGATCGGCCCCTGGGCCGCTTTTGTTGCATGATCTCCATCGCTTCCCCTTGCGCGAGCGCGGTTCACTGGACGAAGGAGCAAATCCAATGCCGAAGCGCCATGTGGGGTGCGCACAAAGTGCTCCGATGTGGGCAGACTTGGCGATCGACGCCATCCGACTTATCCAACGACACACATGACCGACCTGATCGTCGCCGCCCGCCCCCTCGGCTTCCCCTGGGCCACCCGAGATCCCTTCCTCTTCTGCGTCCACCACCTGGACCACTACCCGAAGGGGAACGCGCAGCTCGGTCCCGACGCCTCCCTCGCCGGTCGGCGCATCGGCATGGACTTCGAGGGCAAGGACGGCTGGCGCATGTACCACGGGGACGTGGTCCCCGGTTTCCCGCGCCACCCGCATCGCGGCTTCGAGACGATCACCATCGCCCGGCAGGGGTTCATCGATCATTCCGACTCCCTGGGCGCCACCGCGCGCTTCGGCCACGGCGACGTGCAGTGGATGACCGCCGGGGCGGGCGTCGTGCACTCCGAGATGTTCCCCCTCCTGGATACGAAGGGGCCGAACACGGTCGAGCTCTTCCAGATCTGGCTGAACCTGCCGAGCCACTCGAAGCTCACCGAGCCCTTCTTCACCATGTTCTGGCGGCCGCAGATGCCGCGNNGACCCGCCCGCGCCGCCGCCCGGCTCCTGGGCCTCGCAGCCCGACACCGACGTGGCCATCGCGGCGATCACCCTCGCTCCCGGTGCGCGCTGGACGATCCCTCCCGCCACCGAGGGGCTCCACCGCAGCCTCTACTTCTTCCGCGGCTCGGAGGTGGTCATCGGCGACGCCCGCGCGGAGGACCACGCCGCGCTCGACGTGCGGCCGGAGCTGCCCGCGTCGCTCCACAATCCCGGCGACGACGAGGTGGAGGTCCTGATGCTGCAGGGCAAGCCCATCGCCGAGCCGGTCGCGCACCACGGACCCTTCGTGATGAACAGCCGCGCCGAGCTCCAGCAGGCCTTCGCCGACTTCCAGCAGACCGGCTTCGGTGGCTGGCCCTGGGATAGCGACGGTCCGGCCCACGCTCGCGACGCGGGCCGCTTCGCCATCCACGCCGACGGCCGCGAGGAGCGCCCGCCGGAAGAGGAAGCCGCCGAGTGATCAGGGCTCGATGATCACCGCGGTGGCCACGAGCCGCTCGGTGCGCACCAGGCTGCCGATGAGGGTGTCGCCGGGGGCGAAGGCGTCGCCCGCTTCCTGCCGGAAGGTGGCGACGAAGCGACTCTCGGCGAGATCGAGGTCGATGTGCATCGCGGCGAAGCCCAGGAACTGCTCGGTGATCGCGTACTGCGCCTTGTAGGCCGCCTCCTTGGCGCTGAAGACGATCTTCGCCAGCCGCGAGCGCTCCGGCTCGGAGTAGCGCGCGAGCATCGCCCGGTCTTCGCCCGTGCAGATCATGTCCCAGAGCCGGTGCTTCAGTGGCTCCGCCTGCTCGACGTCCAGGCCGAGGCCGCGCACCGTCTCGCTGCGCGCGAGGGCGACCGCCACGTGTCCACGGGTGTGGGTGATGCTGCCGACCACGCCCTCGGGCCAGGCCGGCGAGCGGTCCTCCCGGGGAAGCACCTCGATCGGTCCGAGCCCCAGCTGGGCCGCCGCCCGGCGAGCGAGGACCCGCCCGGCGGTGTACTCGCGGCGGCGCTTGTCGACGGCCTTGGCCATCAGCGCCGCCTCGCCCTCGGTGAGCTCGCTCAGGTCGGTGCCGAAGACCGCGGGGTTGCTCTCCTCGAGCACGACGGATGCCGGCAGCAGCTCGCGGAAGAGCGGCGGGTGCTCGTCGTTCGTGGCCGGGTCGTCCACCCGATGTCTATGCCGCGCGATCGGCCGTCGCGCACGTACCAGGGCTCCGCGCGCGAGCGCGCCGGAGCCATAGGCTTGGCGTATCGAGAAGATAGCGACGCTCGATTGTTTCCGAGCACCGACGCCGCGCAACATGTTCCGCATGACGCAGGGACCTACCACCGAGCCTGAAGAGACGCCGCGCCACCGGGTGCGGGCGTTGGCCGCGACTCTCTTGCTCGTCGCCGCGTGTGGCACGGCCACCCCAGGGCCAGGGGACGGGGGCGGCCCCGAGGATGACGGGGGCGGCCTCGATGGTGGATGGGGAGAGCGTTGCGCTCCCATGCCCGGAGACGATCAGACCATCGATGGCGCCGAGCAATTCCTCGGATTCGAGATCGACGGGAGCGGGTTCGATGAACACGAGGGCCAGGTGATCCACGCCATGACTCACGCCTGGGATGACCCGGACCGAGTGTTCGCCGCGGAGGGCGTCGTGGTGATCGACGGGGCATTCCACTTCTCGTGGCCGGATGCCTACGAGCGGTACACCTACCAACCCGTGTTGTTCCATGCCGATGTCGACGGGGATGGACGGTGTGACCCATCGGTCGACCATGTCTGGGGCGGGCCGAGCAACGCCTGGAACCCATCGGGCAACGAACCTCACGTGATGGATGTCGAGCATGGCGTGCGCGGTGGCGCCCATCAGACTGGTGACCTCGCCCAGGAGCACTGCCGGCTGATCAATCGGTGCCTGTGAGGGGAACTGGGCCCTCGAGCTGACGCGCTCGCCTGGGCCGGCTCAGTCGAAGGTGCCCAACGAGCCATCTTCCAAGCGCGCGCGGAGGGCCCCGAGCCGTTCGCGAATGCCGGCGATCTGGCTGGGCTTCAGTCCGAACTGGATGCGATCCCCCGACCGGCGGACCCGGGCTTCGGGATGCCCGAAGGGGGCGCTGGGTGGGGCGGGCTCGGCTTCTCCGTCGGTCGAGCGGAGCTCGGCGAGCACCCGCAGCGACGACAGGTCGGTGAGCCCGCGCAATCGTGCCGCGGTGTCGGCGGGGATGGCGTGAACGATCAGCCGCGCGAGGTCTTGGCGGTCGTCCATCGCCGTGCGGTGATCGAGGCCGAAGGCCACCGAGTTGTCGACCAGGAAGACATGGAGCGGCTCGGCGTAGGCGACGAACTGGCCGGCGTGGGCGTCGCCGTGCTGCATCAAGTAGGCGAGCACGTTCAGATTGGCCACGTTTCGCCGATAGATGGGGTCCCGCTGGAATCGCTCGTGGTCGAAGAGCTGCGGATCGCCCGTCCCGGGCTCGCCGGCCAGGACGGTCCGGCGGGCCTCGTCCAACCCGATCGCGTCGCTGAGCCACAGAGAGAGGGTGCCCAGCACGCAGCCCGTCTCTCCCGGTGGCGAGGTCTCGTGGTGCAGGTAGCGCCGGTGCTCCTCGCGGGAGAAGCAGTGGGGAGCGGCCGGGGGGATCACCGAGTCGTCCGGGTCGAGCACGAGCGTCTGGAGCCGATCGGCGGCCAGCCCACCGGTGGGATCGTTGTCCGGGGACGCGCTCGTCATCGCGCGCCACTTGGCGTCGAAGACCACCCCATCGGATGAGCGGAGCGTCAACACCGTCGACCGCTGCGCACCGCCGGGAGGAGGTGCTGCGTGGACGATCGTCAGGCTCTGCTTCGCGAGCATCTGTCGCGCTTCGTCGATCGGACGACAGTTCGTTCTCAGGGTGCCGACGCAGAGGCGTGTGGGCTGGGAGAGCGCCACGGCTCCGAGCTCCCCTCGCGGCACCGGGGGTGGCGGGCGCGGCCAGCAGGACCACACGGCCAACCCCGCGCCAGCACCGATCATCGCCAAGACGCCCCCCAGCCAGAGTGCGCGCCGACATGTCGCACGGTCCATGGCCCTTTGCCGGAGGCCATGGGTGCCCCGTTACGGCGCCTCGGCAGGGACCGACACCATCCGGCGAATCCTCATCCGGCGAATCCGGGGACGGCCCAGGGGTCGCTGGAGGTGGGACAGGTCGAGCGCGATCCGCCCCAGGGCTGACGATCACTCTTCGTCGTCGAGCCGCCGGGCGAGGAATTCGATCATGTCGGAGCCGTCGACGCCGGGCGCGACTTGCGCCCACAGGTGGTGCCGCGAGGTGCCGGTGTTCGAGGCTGCGAGCGCGCGCTCGAGAGCACCAGGGCCGTTGGTCTCGACGAGCATCGTGGTCATGGCGAGGCTCTGTGCGTAGAGCAGGTCGACTTCGCCCTCTTCCATCACGTCGGCTCCTTCGTCCTCACGCAGCGGCTCGGCCAGCGAGTCGAAGGGGATCCAGAGCGGCGTGCGGATCATCCGCCGCCAGGTGTACGCGCGGTTGCCGGGCTCGCCTTCGAAGTACGCCGCGAGCCCCTCGTCGAGCCAGTAGGGAACGCACGGCGCGGTCGCATGGAGCTGGGCGTGGAGCACCTCGTGGCGTAGAGAGCGCTCGTTCGCTTCGATCGGCAGGTGGACCGCGCCGTCGTACATCGCCTGTGCCCAGGTCACTCCCTCCTTCGCTTCGGTCATCGACTCCCGGTCGGGCCAGGTCACGACCAGCAGGTCCTTTCGGGGCGCCGTCCCCATCAGCTCGGCCGCCTCGGTGAGCGCCGTGTCGACGGTGGCGGCGAGCGACCGGGCGCCGCGCCGATCGAGCCAGTCGGGGGTGTACGCGACCCGAGCGGCGCCGACCACCGCGACCGCGANNCCCGTCACCGGGCAAGGGCTCTTCGCAGGGATCGAGCAAGAGATGGCCCCGAAGGGTTCGGCGAGCCGGTCGGCCACCGTCCGCCGGCGGCGCGAGCTCGCGATGGTCCTCACTGCCGGGCAGCCGCTCGGGCGTTCGTCCGGCGCGCTCGCGAAGGCCGGTCGGCGGCGGGATGAGCGGCAGGGCGGGCGCCTGCCCGGTCGGCCCGACGACGGTGGCCGTGGGCTCCCCTGCGGACCGTGGCGCCCGGAGGAACGCGATCAGGAGCAGCAGGAGCAGCGTCGCCAACCCGCCGGCCCACCATCGTCGTCTTCGGCCCATGGACACAACGTAGCGGCTGCGCGAGGTTCGATCCGGTTCCGCGAAACGGCACGAGCCCGCCCCCATGCATGANNGCATGAGGGCGGGCTCGTGCGCGAAGGAGATGCCCGGACACATGAGATTGGTGCCGTCCGGTACGAGGTCGACCGCGATCGGGTCGTACACGTCCACCGGCGCCGCGTCGACGTCGTCGCTACAGCCCAGGCTGATGGACGTGACGGTCACGGATGCCGAGTCGCTACCCGGCGGTTGCACGGTCAGGGTGTGGCCCGTGGCGCTCGCGGCGATGCCGAGGCTTCCGTCGCAAGAGCCGGTGAGCGGAGGAAGAGCGCGGGACTCGCCCGCCAAAACACCCCTGAATTCGCCTAGATGCCAGCGCACCTCGGCGTCGGTGGCGGCAACCATCGCGGGCAAGAAAGTGAGCTCTTGGAGGAGTCGACCCCCGGGTCGCGGTCTCCGGTTCCAGGGCTTCCGGCACCGCTGCGCTTGCTCCGGCCGTCGTCGTCGGGTCATCCTGAGGCGATGCGAACGGTTGCCCAGCTCCTCGTGAGCGCGCTGTCGGCCTTGGCGATGCTCTGCGTCGCCGCCGGGCCCAGCCTGTCGGCACCGTGTGCGTCCGTCTGTGCATGCGACGATGGGATGGACGCCGGCGATCACGCGGACGGCGACGCCTGCGACGACGAGCACGAGGGCGAGCGCGAGGACCAGTGCCCCGACGACTGCCCCGGCTGCGCCTGCGGTGGCGGAGCGTCCGCCGCGTCGACGCCCCTCGCGATCTTCGGCGGGCCGATCGGTGAGTCGGCCGCCATCGCCGTGCGCCCGGCCGAGCACTGCGCCGCCGGCGTGAGCTCGGCGGTCTTCCGACCTCCACGCGCCTGAGCGGAGCCCCCACGCGTCGCCATGGCCGGCGCCGCCCGCGAAGCGGCGGCGGCCGCGACAGCGCCGATCGACCTCCGGCGGACGAGCACTCGTCCGTCGGCGGGTCGATCGGGCCCCATCGCGCCCGAGCTTCGGACGACCCGCGGCTCATCGCCTCCGCTCGACCCATGCAACGACTCTCCCTTCCCCTCATCCTCCTCTCCCTCTTTGCCTTCGCGCCCGCCTGCTCGGGTTCCGAGCAGAGCTCGACCGAAGTGGTCGAGTGCGAGCACGGGCTCCCCGAAGCCCTCTGCCCGAAGTGCGATCCCGGCCTCGAGGCGGCCTACCGCCATCGCGGCGATTGGTGCGGTGAGCACGGCCTGCCCGAGTCCATGTGCCCGCTCTGCGCCGGCGAGCACCACCAAGGCGAGCACGCGGAGCACGAGGAAGACGAGCACGGCGAGCACGAGGCGGGCGAGTGGTGCATGGGCCACGGCGTCCCCGAGTCGCACTGCACCGTCTGCGACCCTTCGCTGATCCCCGAGTTCCAGGAGGCGGGCGACTGGTGCGACGAGCACGGCTTCCCGGAGTCCGTCTGCCCGGTCTGCAACCCGGCCACGCCCCCGCCCGGCGCCGAAGCGAGCGCCATCGAGGCACGGGTGGTCCGCCTCACCCGCGCCGACCACGAGACGATGGCCGGCATCGAGACCGTCGCCGCGACCGAGGGCGAAGCTTCGCCCTCGGTCAGCTGCACCGCTCGCCTCGACTTCGACGCCGACCGGGTCGCCGACATCCGGGCGTTGGTGCCCGGCGTGGTGCGCCGCATCCCCGTGGAGCTCGGTGAGCGGGTGCAGCGAGGCGACCCGCTCTTCATCCTCGAGAGCACGCAGATCGGCGAGATCCAGGGCGCGGTCCAGGCGAGCCGGCAGCGCGTCGCGTCCGCCCGGGCGGACGTCGAGCGCAAGCGGGTGCTCGCCGAGGGCGGCTCGGTCTCGGCGCGCGAGGTCGAGATCGCCGAGCGGGAGCTCGCCGCCGCCGAGGCCGCCGAGCGCTCCGCGCGAGCCACGCTGCGGATGACCGGCGCCGCCGCATCCAATCCGAACGGCCGAACCGTGCTGCGCTCGCCCATCGCCGGCACCGTCGTGCGCCGGCCGGCGGTGGTCGGCCTGCTCGCCAACGAGGACACGACGCTGGCGACCGTCGCCGACACCTCGGTGATCTGGGCTCTCTGTGACGTGGCCGCGAGCGACGCCGCGCGGGTCGCCGTCGGCCAACCGATGGACGTGACCATCGACGGGGTGGACGAGCCCATCGAAGGCGAGCTCACCTGGCTCGCCGCCGAGGTCGACCCGCGAACCCGAACGGTGGCGACCCGCGCCGAGCTGCCCAACCCCGAGGGGCTGCTCCGGGCCAACCAGTTCGCCCGCGCGACCATCGAGACCGGTGTGCCGCGGGCCGGCGTCGTCGTCCCCCGCGACGCCATCCAGCGGGTCCTGGGCCAGGAGGTCGTCTTCGTGCGAACGGGCGAGGGCGTCTACGAGCCGCGCGTCGTCACCCGCCACGGTCGGGGTGAGCAGGTCCAGGTCGAGGGTCGCGTCTCCGCCGGCGACGAGGTGGTCACCACCGGCGCCGTCCTCCTCCGCACCGAGATCGTCCCGGGCAGCGTCGGCGCCGGCTGCTGCGAGGTCCCGGAGGGCTGATGCTCACCAAGCTCATCGACCTCTGCCTGAAGCACCGACCGGTGGTGCTGATCGCCACCCTGGTGCTCATGGTCACCGGCCTGCTCAGCTTCCGGCAGATGGCCTTCGACGCCTTCCCGGACACCACACCGGTGCAGGTGCAGGTGAACGCCGTGGCCCCGGCGCTCTCGCCCCTCGAGGTGGAGCGGCAGATCACCTTTCCCCTGGAGCAGGCGATCAGCGGCCTGCCGGGGCTGACCGAGGTGCGCTCGGTCTCGAAGTTCGGCTTCTCGCAGGTCACCGCGATCTTCGAGGACGGCACCGACGTCTACCTCGCGCGGCAGGTGGTCGGTGAGCGCATCGATCCGGTGCGCCTGCCGGAGGGGGTCGAACGGCCGGCGCTGGGACCGGTGACCACCGGCCTCGGCGAGGTCTTCCAGTACCTGGTGCATAGCGACTCGCTCTCGACCCGCGAGCTGCGGACGCTGCACCACTGGGTGATCCGCCCGCAGATGGTGCAGGTCCCCGGGGTGGCCGAGATCAACACCTGGGGTGGCTACGAGAAGCAGTATCACGTGGTCATCGACCCGGCGCGGCTGGTCGCCCACGAGCTGACCCTCGACGACGTCGCGGCCGCGCTCCGGCGCGACAACCGCAACACCGGCGGTGGCATCCTCGACCAGTCGGGCGAGGGCCAGCTGATACAGGGGCGCGGGCTGGTGAGCGGCGTGGAGGATCTCGACTCCATCGTCCTCGCCAGCGTCGATGGCACGCCGATCCACCTCAGCGATGTCGCCGACGTGCGGGTGGACCACGAGATCCGTCGCGGCGCGGTGACCGCCGAAGGGGAGGGCGAGGCGGTCCTCGGCCTGGGCTTCATGCTCATGGGCGAGAACAGCCGTGAGGTCACCGCTCGCCTCGAGGAGCGTCTCGAGGAGGTCCGCTCGAGCCTCCCCGAGGACGTGGAGGTGAAGCCGGTCTACAGCCGCACCGATTTGGTCGGCCAGGTGCTGGAGACGATCCAGGAGAACCTGCTCGAGGGCGCGCTCCTGGTGATCGCCGTGCTCTTCGTGTTCCTGGGCAACCTGCGCGCGGGCCTGATCGTCGCGCTCGCGATCCCGCTCTCGATGCTCTTCGCCTTCAACGCGATGCTGCGCTTCGGCATCGCCGGGACGTTGATGAGCCTCGGCGCTCTGGACTTCGGGCTGGTGGTGGACAGCTCCGTCATCCTGGTGGAGAACGCCGCCGCCAAGCTCGAGCGAGACGAGAGCGGCCGGAGCGTCCGCGACATCGTTCGCGACGCCGCCGTCGAGGTCCGGCGACCGACCCTGTTCGGCGAGCTGATCATCGCCATCGTCTACCTGCCGATCCTCGCCCTCGAGGGCGTCGAGGGGAAGCTCTTCCGGCCGATGGCGCTGACGGTCATCTTCGCTCTGGCCGGCTCGATGATCCTCTCGATCACGCTCATGCCGGTGCTCGCCAGCTACGCGCTGAAGAAGGGCAAGAAGCCGAAGACGAGCAAGCTCCTCGCGGGGCTGCAGAAGCTCTACCGCCCCGCCCTTCGCTGGGCGCTCCGGGATCGCGGCGTGGTGCTCTCCACCGCGGCGGCGCTCGTGGCCCTGGGCGCGCTGCTCGCGAGCCAGCTCGGCGCGGAGTTCGTGCCCCGGCTGCGGGAGCAGGCGGTGGTGGTCAACACGGTGCGGATGAGCGGCGTCTCCCTCGCCGAGTCGGTGCGCTACGGCGACCAGATCGAGCGCACCTTGCTCGAGGCCTACCCCGACGAGATCGAGCACATCTGGACCCGCACCGGCACCGCCGAGGTGGCCACCGACCCGATGGGCATCGAGGTCTCGGACGTCTTCATCACCCTCGGCCCGCGCGACGAGTGGACGAAGGGCGAGACCCAGGACGAGCTGGTGGAGGCGATGAGCGCCACCCTCGAGGGGCTCCCGGGCATGCGCTCGATCTTCACCCAGCCGATCGAGATGCGCGTCAACGAGATGATCGCCGGCGTCCGAGCCGACGTGGCGGTGAAGCTCTTCGGCGACGACTTCGAGATCCTTCGCGCCAAGGCCGAGGAGGTGCAGCAGGCCATCGAGCGCATCCCCGGCGCGGCCGACGTGTCCACCGAGCAGCTCACCGGTCAGGCGCTCCTGGCCATCGAGGTCGATCGCGAAGCGGCGGGGCGACTCGGTGTACCCGCGGGCGAGGTGCTCGAGACGGTCGAGGCCCTCGGCACCCGCAAGGTCGGCGAGGTGATCCAGGGCCAGCGGCGCTTCGATCTCGTGCTGCGGCTCGACGAGGACCAACGCAGCTCGGCCGAGGCGGTCGGCGCGATCCTGCTCCGCGCGCGCTCCGGCGCGTTGGTGCCGCTCTCACGGGTGGCCGCCATCGAGGTGGTCGACGGTCCCTCGACGATCCGGCGCGAGTGGGCCAAGCGGCGGGTGATCGTCCAGGCCAACGTGCGCGGGCGGGACATCGACTCCTTCGTGACCGACGTGCGCGCGGCGCTCGAGACGATCGAGCTCCCGGACGGTTACTACCCGCGCCTCGGCGGCCAGTTCGAGAACCTCGAGCGAGCCCAGGGCCGGCTGGTGATCGTGGTGCCCCTGGCGCTCTTGTTGGTCTTCGCGCTCCTCTACCTGACCTACGGCCGGGCGCTGGACGCGCTGCGGGTCTTCACCGGCGTTCCCTTCGGCGCGGTGGGCGGGGTGCTCGCCCTCTGGCTGCGCGACATGCCCTTCTCCATCTCCGCGGGGGTCGGCTTCGTGGCCCTCTCGGGCGTCGCGGTGCTCGGCGACATCGTGCTCGTCTCCCGCGCGCGCCAGCTCGAGAAGCGGGGACTCTCGCGCCTCGAGGCCATCGAGGAGGCCGCGGCCACCCGCCTGCGTCCGGTGCTGATGACCGCCGCCGTCGCGGCCCTCGGCTTCATCCCCATGGCTCTGAACACGGGCGTCGGCGCCGAGGTGCAGCGGCCGCTCGCCACCGTGGTCATCGGCGGCATGGTCACCTCGACGATCGCGACCCTGCTCGTGCTGCCCACCCTCTACGCCGGCTTCGCCAAGCCCCGTGCGGCGGAGGTGGCCGAGCCTCCGGAGCCGAACGGTGGCGATCAGGCGTAGCGCACGTACCAGGGCACGCGCTTCTTCACCGGGTGCAGCCGCCGCCAGAGCGGGTCGGGAAGGAAGTTCTCCGCCTCGCAGTACTCGCAGGTGGTGATCCGCGGCGACTTGGTGGTGATGCCCAGCGAGGCCCCGCAGCCCATGCAGGCCATCATCACCGGCTTGTTCTCGTCGGGGATGTCGAGCTCCTGCGCGCCGTTCGGATCCTCGGCGGTCGCCGCGCAGTAGAGTCGCTGGGCGCCGGGCATGACCTGCTTCAGCCAGTCGGGCGCCGAGTGGGAGCTGGTCCGTTTGCCGCACGCGGCGCAGAAGACCGGGCCCTCGTGATCGTCGCCGATGCCCTCGAGGGGCAGCTCCTCGCGGCAGACCGGACACTTGGGCATCTGCCGACCGTGCTGCAGCTGGATCTGGAAGCCCTGGGTGAAGATCGTCGAGTTGTTCCCCTCGTTCCAGTCCAGGTTGCCGTACTCGTTGTAGGCGTCCTCGAGGAGCGATTTCCAGAAGTCGGACGAGAACGAGAGCGTCTCGAAGCAGCTCGGGCAGTCGATGGACTGCAGCGGTCCGTCGAGGATCACCGGGTTGCCGCATTCCGGGCAGGAGGTCTTCGGCTTGTACACGCAGTAGCGAGGCATGGGCCGAGGCTACCCCATCGTGGCTGGCGCCCGTCTCAGCGCTTGGTCAGCTCGTAGATCCCCGGCTCCGCCGTCCCGAGGGTGACGTCCGTGTAGGTCATGGTGCTGCCCTCGACGCAGTAGTCCCAGCGGCGGCTGCCGGCGACGATGGTGTTGCCCTCGATCGTATAGGCCGACGACTGCTCGAGGTCGGAGGTCGTGCTCGCCTCGCAGTCGCAGCCACCGTCGGTCGCGTCGGCGCAGGTCGCGCCCGTCACACCGTTTGCGCGCAGCTGGTTCTGGAGCACCGCACAGCCACCGGCGGTGCAGAAGCTCGGCGGCACGTGGGTCTCGATCGTCACCGTCGCCTGGCCGACCCGCCGGCCGAAGGTGCCGTCGAAGTCCACGCAGCCGCGGCCGTAGCCCTCCCGCCGGGTCACGGTCGCGCCGGGGCAGGTGCCGATGGCGCTCAGGTCCACCTCGACGCAGCCGCCGGCGAAGTCCCAGATGCCGACCTCGTCCCCGCCGCAGGCGGTGAAGGCGGGGCACTCGCCGGGATCGACGACGTCGATGGCAAAGGTCGGCGGGGTGCCACAGACCGGCAGCTCACCGGCGTCCGCGAAGGGGTCGAAGCCTCCGTCGCTCGGCATGCCTCCGTCGTCCCCTGGCGCCGACCCGTCGGCGAGAGCTCCGGCGTCGTCTTCGGGCGTGGCGGCGTCGCTAGCCGTCATCGCCATGTCCGATTCGCCGGTGCTCGCGTCGACCTCCGGGCCCCCGTCGGCTTCGGCCGGTCCGTCGTCGTCCCCACAGGCCACCAGCGCCATACACGCCAGCGCCACCCCAATCCAAGAAAAGCGCATCCTCATCCTCCAGACTCGAGGATACCGATCCGGGGACGATGCGCACGTTCGATCGTCGCGGCAGCGAGCTTCCGCGCTAGGATCGCCGGGTGTCGATGGAGCCGCAGACCCCGGCCGAGCCGTGGGCGATGGAGGTCGGCGAGGTCGCGCACGCCCTTGCGGTGAGCTCCGATCGTGGCTTGAGCCCGGACGACGCCGCCGGGCGACTTCAGCGGTACGGGCCGAACGAGCTGCGGCGCATCGAGAAGCGTTCGGCCTTCACCATTCTGCTCGCCCAGCTGAAGAGCGCGGTCGTCTGGTTGCTGCTGCTGGCCGCGGGGCTCTCGGCGGCCTTCGGCGATTTCCTCGAGGCCGGAGCCATCGTCGGCGTGGTGGTGCTCAACACGCTCCTCGGCTTCGTGACCGAGCTGCGCGCATCCCGATCGATGGAGGCGCTCCGCGAGCTCGGTGCCGCCCGAGCCACCGTTCGCCGGGGGGCGGAGGCCCTGAACGTGGGCGCCGCGGAGGTCGTCCCCGGGGACGTGGTCCTCGTCGCTGCCGGTGACGTGGTCATCGCCGATCTGCGGATCGTGAGCGGCGCGGCCCTGGCCGCCGACGAGTCCGCGCTCACCGGCGAGTCGGCCCCGGTCGACAAGCAGGTGGGCCCGGTGCCCGCGGACGCCGTGCTCGCCGAGCGCGCCTCCATGCTCTTCAAGGGCACCACCGTGGTGCGCGGCACCGGCGAGGCGATCGCCGTCGCGACCGGGACCCGGACCGAGCTCGGTCGCATCGGCGAGCTGGTGGCCGAGGCGGAAGAACACGACACGCCGCTGGAGCGCCGCATCGAGCGGCTGGGGCGTCAGCTGATGGTGGTCAGCTTGGTCCTCGCGGCGATCATCGCCGGCTTGGGGGCGCTCCGGGGCCAGGAGCTGGTCTTCATGATCGAGTCGGCGATCGCTCTGGCGGTGGCCACCGTCCCCGAGGGCCTGCCGATCGTGGCGACGCTCGCGCTGGCTCGGGGCATGTGGCGGCTGGCTCGCCGGCACGTGCTGGTCGAGAACTTGGGCGCGGTGGAGACGCTCGGATCGACGAACGTCGTCATCACCGACAAGACCGGTACGCTCACCGAGAACGAGATGCGCGTCGCCGCCTTCGTGCTCGACGATGGCCGCGTGCCGGTCGAGGGGACACCGCCGCTCGACGGGCCGCTCGGTGTGGCGCTGCGCATCGCGGCCTCGAGCAGCGCCGACGAGGCCGAGCAAGGGCACGGTGAGCCCATGGAGGTCGCGATGGTCGAGGCTGCCGCGGCGCTCGGCGCCGACCGCGCGGCGATGCTCGACGAGCGGCCCGTGGTGGGGAAGACCGCGTTCGACCCCGAGCGGAAGATGAGCGCCACGCACCACGCGCTCGAGGGAGGCACGTGGTTCGCCGTGAAGGGCGCGCCGGAGGCGGTCCTCGCGGCGAGCCGGCAGGTGCTCGGCGCGGACGGGCCCCGACCGATGACCGACGCCGAGCGGGCACACTGGCTCGAGCGGAACCAGGAGGAAGCGGCCGGCGGCCACCGGCTGCTGGCGTTGGCCGAGGGGCACGCCGCCGAGGGCTCCGCCGAACCCTATCGGGACCTGACCTTCGTCGGTCTGGTGGCGTTGATGGATCCGCCGCGGGCGACCGTCGCGCCGGCCATCCGGCGGGCGCGCAAGGCGGGCGTGCGCCTGGTGATGGCCACCGGTGACCAGGCACCGACTGCCGAGGCCATCGCGGCTTCCGTCGCCCTCGCCGATACGCCACGGGTCATCGAGGGGAAGGTGATCAGCGCCGTGCCGGAGGGCGGCGACGCGAGCGACGAGCAGGCGGTCATCGACGCCGACGTGATCGCGCGGGCGACTCCGGAGCAGAAGCTCCGGCTCCTGCGCATGCACCAACGACGAGGCGCCGTCGTGGCCATGACGGGCGACGGGGTCAACGATGCCCCGGCCCTGAACCAGGCGGACATCGGGGTGGCCATGGGTCGGCGCGGCACGGCCGTGGCGCGCCAGTCGGCCGACATGGTGCTGCAGGACGACGACATCGGCAGCGTCGTCGTCGCCGTCGAAGAAGGGCGGGTGATCTTTGGGAACCTGCGGGCGTTCGTCGTCTATCTGCTCGGTTGCAACCTCTCCGAGCTGCTCACCATCGGCATCGCCGCGGCCATCGGCCTGCCTCTGCCGCTCTTGCCGCTGCAGATCCTCTACCTGAACCTGGTCACCGACGTCTTCCCCGCCGCCGCCCTCGGGGTGGGGAAGGGCAACGGCAACGAGATGGATCGGCCACCGCGGCCCACCGACGAGCCCTTCCTCACTCGTCGCCACTGGGGCTCCATCGTCGGCCACGGGATGCTCCTGACCGCCGCGGTCCTCTTCGTCTTCGTGGAGACCCACGACACGACCCCGGAGCTCGCCGAGGCCACCACCGCGGCCTTCGCGACGCTCGGTCTGGCGCAGGTCTGGCACGTCTTCGACATGGCCGGATCCCACGCGCCGCGGCTGCGCAACGGCGTCACCCGCAACCCTTGGGTCTGGGGGGCCGTGCTCCTCTGCGTGGGCCTGGTGGTGGCAGCGCTCACCGCGCCCGGGCTCTCTCACGTGCTCGGCGTGGTCCCGCTGCGAACGCGCACCTGGGAGCTCGTGATCGGCGGGAGCCTGGCGCCGCTGGTCGTCATTCAGCTCGGTCAGCTGGTGGTGGGCCGTTTCGTTCCGCCCCGGACCGCTGCCGCAGGATGAGCGCGCCCACGGCCACGGCGGCGATGCTCAGGAGCTTGCGGCCACGGCGGAGAAGCTCGAGGGCCAGACCGGCGGTCCCCGAGGCATCCATCAGGCGGAAGATGCCGGCGGTCCCGCTCTCCACGGTGCCGATCTGTCCGGGGACGAAGATGGTCACGTAGAGCACGACCATCGAGGCCCCGTAGACGAGGAAGGCGACCGTCAGCAGCCAGCCGAGGCCGCGGTCCGGCATCAGCCCCTGCATCAGCGCGTAGACCTCGAGGGTCTCGAAGATCCGTGCGCCGTAGAGGAAGAGCAGGCACCTCACGAAGCGCGGCCGGTTCTCGCGGCGGAAGGCGCGCAGCCGTTCGTCCATCGAGTGCACGTGCTCGCGGGCCGACCGCGGATCGTAGTCGACCAAGGGCAGCTTGGTGAGCCATTCGAGCAGACGGCCCAGCAGCTCGAGCCGCAGCAAGAGCCGGATGCCGACCAGCCCCAGCATCAGCACCACGCCGGTGACCATGGTCGCGATCGGCACCGCCCATGGCAGGTCGGGGACGAAGAGGGCGACCACGCCGCAGACGATGATCGCGCTGAAGATCGTGCTGCCGCTGATCAGGTTGTAGATGGTCAGCGACTCGGTCAGCTCGCCCGCCGGGGCCCGGCCCCGGAGCACGACGCCCTTGGCGATCTCCCCCGGTGCGCCGGCGGGGAAGACGTAGTTGACCGCCTCGCCGGTGAAGAAGGCGCCATAGAGCCGGAACCAGGAGATCGGCTCGTCCACCTGCAGGAGCAGGCGCCACGCCGAGGTGCCCATGGCCACGAAGCCCATGTGGGCGACGAAGGCGGCCGCGAAGCTCCAGCCGGCGTCCCGGATGTGCGCGAGCAGGGCGTCGGTATCGGTCTGGTGGATCAGGACCACCAGTAGGACCACCCCCGCGACGAAGAAGAGCGCCTTCAGCGCTCGTAGCGCTCGCGTCCGCCGACCGTCGTCACCCACGAGCTGCTCTTAGTGCAGCCTCGGTGGTCGTGCATGGACGGCGGTCCGAATGGGCAACCTCGACCGTTCGGACCAC
>JABAOG010013293.1_pt2 | contig 33866 bp, 28 predicted proteins | sample 7062131 | NCBI WGS metagenome assembly JABAOG01 (sample SAMN14538629, study PRJNA623070) | marine sediment metagenome | biome: marine biome [ENVO:00000428]; feature: marine pelagic biome [ENVO:01000023]; material: deep marine sediment [ENVO:00002113] | place: India: Arabian Sea | collected... | reverse complement strand
GGGAGCTCCCCGGCGTGAGCGGCGCCGCAGTAGGCGCAGGACTTCCGACCGACCCTCTGGCCCTCGAGCCGAGCCAACTCCGGCTACAGCGTCTCGAGCTCGAAGCTCGACATGCGGTCTTCTTCCCGGCTCGGGCTCCAGATCACCTCGAGGGCGACCACATCTCCGATCCACGGGCTCTTCAGGCGCAGGAGCGCGCCGACCGTCCCCAAACGGGTCGTGCGCGGTTCCGGGAGCCTTTCCTCGGCCGCCACGACTGCCGACACCACACACAGGCCCTCCCCTTCCTCGGCCCGGGCGGCGAGGTCCGCCGGAGCCTCGCGCTCGACCAGCCCGTCGTCGGTTCCGCGGAGAGTCTCGTGGCGGAATCGGCTGCGGAGGTCCGCCACCTCTCCCTGGAAGGTCTCCCGGGCGGACTGCCGAGCCAGTCTTGGGCCGACCAGCGCTCCGCCCACGTAGGCCCAAGCGGGTTGGAGCTCGCTCAGCTCGCGGATCACCCGAAGGAGGAGGCGCCGGCGGCTCGCGGCGTCGCGCAGGTGGTGGTTGCGCGCCAGCGCCTCGAGCTTCCGCTGGATCGCTCGCGCGTGGCCGGCGCCGATCGCGACCGAGTAGACGGCGACGTCCACGGGACTGAGCCGACGCTCGCGCCCTTGTCGCCATCGCCGGAAGCGCGGCCCGAGCTCCCTGACCCAGTGCGCGTAGAAGATGAGCAGCGCCAGCAGCACCAGGGGAAGCAGGAGGAGCAACACCAAGGGATGGAACTCGCCGCTGGAGCTCCCGCCGTAGTCCTCGTCCTCTTCCTCTTCTTCATCGGCCGAAGCGCTCCCGTAGCTGGAAGACGACGAGCTCGAGGAGGACTCCCAACTCGACGACGACTCGTCGCCATGTGACGTCGAGTCCCAGCCGCCACTTCCGAAGCTCCCGCCCGTGTGCTGCGCCTCGACGGGCGTTGCCACGAGCCAGAGTCCGAGAACGATCCACCGCACCCGTGGGAACCGTCGACTCCATCTGCTCCCGGCGCGCGTCATGGCGGGAGGCTACCTCGGCGTCGGTCGCCGACGTGGACCTCGGTCATCATGCCCGCCTCGGCGTGCTCGAGGATGTGGCAGTGCATCATCCACCGACCCCAGTCCAAGGGGACCATCCCGACGTCGATGGTCTCGCGGCGGTGGAGGAGCACCGTGTCGCGGAAGTGAGGGGTCTCGACGGGCTCGCCGTTTCGGGCGATGACCTCGAAGAACTGTCCGTGGATGTGCATCGGGTGCAGGCGGGCCGACCGGTTCTCGAAGCGGACGCGAACCCACCGTCCCTCGGCGAGCTGAGTCGCTTCGTGCTCTCCCCACGGGCGTCCGTTGATGGTCCACTGGATTCCGTGCTCGCCACCGCGCCGTGCGTTCAGCACGTAGGTCTCGTCGACCGGCCGCTCGGCCGCTCCGGCCCACGTGGGCACGTTGGGGTTGCTCGGCGGATCGAACGAAGGGGTCGGCACCGGCTCCCCAGCGACGGCGAGCTGCGCGAGGACGAAGGGCCGGCGCGTGAATCGGTCGGTGATCGCGAAGGTCTGGCCCGCCGAGTCCGCGGGAATCACGATGTCCAAGTCGAGGCGGTTGCCGGGCGCGAGCTCGAATCCCTCGAGGGGCAGCGGTCGCGCCGTGTACATGCCATCGACGGCGATGACCTTCGGGTCGAGCGACCCGAAGTCGGGCCGGTAGACGCGCCCGTTGGACGTGTTCACGAGCCGTAGGCGAATTCGCTCACCGGGCCGGACGCTCACCCGTTGCGCGGCGTCGCCGTTCACCGTCACGGTCTGACCCCAGCGACCGTCGTGAGCGAGGTCGTGGCGTGTGACGAAGCGTGGATCGATCTGTCCGTCGGGAGCGAGGCGCCAGTCGTCGAGCACCCAGACTTCGTCTCGGCTGTAGGGGAGGCTCTCGGCGTCGTCGACCACGAGCACGCCGTAGAGCCCGCGCTCGACCTGCTCGGCGCCGCGTACGTGGGGATGAAACCAGAAGGTGCCCGCGTCCTTCGGGACGAAGCGATACGTGAACTCTCCTCCCGGCGGCACCGGGTCCTGAGTGACCCCCGGCACGCCATCCATGGCGTTGGGGACGCGTACCCCGTGCCAGTGGATGGTCGTCGGCTGGGGCAGATCGTTCCGCAGCCGGACGACCACCTCCTCCCCCAGCCGTACCCGGAGGACCGGTCCCGGGACCTGCCCGTTGTACGCCCAGACGTTCAGGAGGCGCCCGTCGATCTGCTGCGTGGCTCCGGGGGCCGCGCGGAGCTCGAGCTCGCGGGAGCCGGTCGGCGTCGGAGCGTCGCTGGGGTAGGCCGCCGCGAGCTCCCGCTCGAAGCCCTCACGGATGGGGTCCGGGGGCTCCGCGGCGGGGTCGGTCGTCTCCGTTCCCGGGGGCGAGGTCGGCCCGCCTCCGGTGTCTGCCCCGCAGCGACAATGCGCGAGCGCCGGCAGGAAGAGGAGGGCGAGCGCGAGAATCCGACTCGGTCGGGGGCTGGGATCGGTGTCAGTCATCGCCATCGTCGTGGTGCGCGTGCATCGCGTCGGACGGGTCCCCGTCGCGGCGCGTCCGTCGCAGAAAGACATACTCGAAGCCGAAGACCAAGCCGATGCCACCGAGGCTGACGCCCACGATGAGCGGGTCGACGCGGCCCTTGATCGCGATGAACGCGACCAAGGCCACGGCATCCAGCACGATGGCGGCGATCAACACGCCGGCGTTCGCGTCGACCTCCTCCTTCAGATGGCGCAGGACGCCCCAGTGGATGGCGATGTCCATCACCAGGTAGAAGATCGCGCCCATCGAAGCGATTCGCGAGAGGTCGAAGAGGGCCGCGAGGGTGGCCGCGACCACGACCGTGTAGACCAGGGTGTGCTTCTGGATGTCGCCCGGCATGCCGAAGTGGCTGTGCGGGATGAGCTTCATGTCCGTGAGCATCGCGAGCATGCGGGACACCGCGAAGATGCTGGCCAAGAGCCCGGAGCCGGTGGCGATGATCGCGATGGCGACGGTGAAGGTCGTCCCGTGGCCACCGATGGCGGGTCGGGCGGCCTCCGCCAGCGAGTAGTCTTTGGCGGTGATCAGCTCTTCGAGCGTGAGGCTCGACGCGACCGCGAAGCACACGGCCAGGTAGACGACCAGGCAGGTGCCCAGCGAGAGCATGATCGCTCGCCCGATGTTCTTCTCCGGGTGAGTGACTTCGGCTCCGCTGTTGGTGATCGTGGTGAACCCCTTGAACGCCAAGATGGCCAGCGCGACCGCGCCGACGAAGCGTGCGGGGGATGGATCGCCCGTCGGTGGGATGGGCTGGATCTGGAGCTCGATGCCGGAGGCGGCCACCGCGATCCCCGCGAACACGAGCAAGCCGCCGATCTTGAGGACCGCGCTCAGCTTGGAGATGGTCCCGATCACGCGGTTTCCCGCGATGTTGACGAGGAAGGCCACGACGATGAGCCCCACCGCGAGGCCGGGAATCCAACGCTGGTCGACGGAGTCGGGGAAGAGGCGGAGCGTGTACGCGCCGAAGGTCCGCGCCACGAGGCTCTCGTTGATGACCATCGAGAGCGCCATCAGGAGTGACGCGGCGCCGGTGATCGTGGAGCGTCCGTAGGCCTTCTCGAGGATCATCGCGATTCCCCCCGAGGAGGGATGCGCGCTCGAGACCTTGATGTAGCTGTATGCGCTCAGCCCGCTGATCGCGGCAGCGGCGATGAAGGCGGCGGGAAAGAGCCCTCCGGCGAGCTCGGCGACCTGACCGGTCAGGGCGAAGATCCCCGCCCCGATCATGACGCCGGTCCCCATGGCTGCGGTCTCGAGCAGCCCGAGGCTGCCGCTCGCGTACTTGGCGCTACGGTCGCTCAAGGCACCGTCGCCCGAACGGCGTGCATGGCCGAGCTCCCGGGCCTCCTCCCACTACTCGTCCGCCACGTGCGCGCTCGCTCGCTCTCGGATTGCGGTGACCGCTTCGTCGCCAGCGTCGGTGGTCAGGGTGAGCTCGCCTTCGGCGTTCACACCGGCGCCCTCGACGTAGAGCGGGCATTGGTCCATCCCCTCGCGGCCCTGGACCGCCGCGAAGGCGATGTGGCAGCGCATGTGGTCGGCGACGGCGTCGTCGTTGACGCCCTCCTTCAGCTCCAGGGCCACGCCCCCCTCGACCTCGCGAACCGACTCGAGCTGTCCCATGAGCGGGCAGGTGGCTCGGCTCTCCGCGGGGAAGTGGGCGCACTCCTGCTCCTCATACGCCTCGAGCGCCTCGGCGGCCGCCCGGTGTTGGGCCGCCAGGGAGCGAGCCCGCTCCGCCTCGGCCAGGTGGATCTCCGACGGGTTGTAGATGTCCAGCCCGTACCAGACCTCGGAGCTCGGAGACGCTTCCTGCTGGACCTGGGTGGGATCGAACTGCTCCTCGTGTTCCGCGGCCGCCTGTTCTTCCTCGTCGGCGGCGGCCCGGTGCTCGGCCGCGCTCGCGGACTCGGGCTCCGTGTTCTGGGCGCCGCCGCAGGCGGCAAGGAGGGGCATCAGGGCCCAGAGGTGGATACTTCCATGCATGGTGAGCTTCATCGATTGGATCCTCGATCGTCGGGTGTAGGTCGTTGCGGGCCGCTGGGGCCGCCCACGGTCGCCTCTGCAAGTCCCTGACCAAGGTCGACCCCGGCCCGGCGCGCCAGCGACGGCGCAACCTTTGCGTGTGACGTGGGGGGGAAAGCAAGAGTTGCGGGGCGAGCTCCGTCGGCCCCGGCTCCCTGCTCGGCTCCGACTGGCACGGTCCTCGCTTCTTCGGCGGCCATGATTGTCGCTTCTTCGACCGCCATGGGCGAGCCGTACGGGCCGTCGGAGGCGACGGCGTGACGGACCCGCAGCCCGTCGAAGAAGAAGAGGGAGCGCCCGCCGAGGAAGCGGCGGCCGGCTGGCGGGCGCGGTTGCGCCGGGTGGTCGGCGACCGTCGCCGGGCTCTGATCGCTGCCGCGGGCGCGTTGGGCGTCGTCGTGCTGGTCGTGCTGGCGGGCCCCTGCGCCGGAGCGCCGGAGCCGGAGGTCGGAGCGCAGGAGGGGCACGAAGGCCATGAGCCCCTCCCACCCGATCGGATCGCGCTCACCGACCGCGCCAAGGTTCTCGCCTCCGTTCGGACGACCCCGGTGCGCAGGGTGCCGGCGACCGGAGCCGCCCTGCGTCTCCAAGGGCAGATCGAATACGACGAGACCACGTTGCAGACCGTCACCTCCTGGATCGGCGGTCGAGTCGACCGGCTCCACCTGGACGTGACCGGCGAGCGGGTTCGTCGGGGTCAGGTCGTCGCGACGCTCTACAGCCCCGAAATCTATGCCGCCCAGCAGGACCTCGTCGCCGCGCGCCGGCAGGTCGAGCGAATGGGCTCGGCGTCGGAGCTCGCGCGATCGACCGCCGAGTCCACGCTCGAGGCCGCCCGCGAGCGGCTTCGCCTCCTCGGCATTCCGCGACGGGACCTCCGGCGGATGGAATCGGCGCGTTCACCGCAGCGCCAAGTGCCCATCCGCAGCCCCTTCTCCGGAACGGTGATCGAGCGAGTCGTCACCGAGGGTGCGTACGTCCAGACGGGATCGCCCCTCTACCGGGTCGCCGACCTGACTCGCCTCTGGGTCCAGCTGGACGCCTACGAGAGCGATCTGCCCCACCTCGCGCTCGGCCAGTCGGTCGAGCTGGAGGTGGAGGCCATGCCCGGCGAGGTCTTCGAGGGGCGCGTCGCCTTCGTCGATCCGGTGATCGATCCCCGGCGCCGGACCGCGCGGGTTCGCATCGCGGTCTCCAACCCCGAGCGTGAGCTTCGGCCCGGGATGTTCGTGGAGGCCGTCGTTCGCGCGTCCGGCGACGACGCGGAGGCGAGCTCGCAGCCGCTGGTGGTCCCGGCGACCGCGCCGCTCTTCACCGGTCGGCGCTCGCTCGTCTACGTCGAGACCGCGACCGATCCGCGCCCGACCTACGAGGCGCGCGTCGTACGCCTCGGGCCGCGGATCGGTGACCTCTACCCGGTGGTGGCCGGCTTGGAAGAGGGCGAGAGGGTGGTCACCCGGGGAGCCTTCGCGCTCGACGCGGACCTCCAGATCCGCGGCGGGGACAGCATGATGACCCATGGGGACGACACGGTGCCCGGGGCCTACGACGAGATCATCCCGNNGAGCGCCGCTCTCCGACGTCGTCGCCGCCTACCTGCGGCTCCAGGCGCGGCTCGCCGACGATGACCTCGAAGGCGCCCAGGACGCCGCGCGGGCCTTGGAAGAGGCGGTGGTCGCGTTCGATCCGTCCGAGCCGGCGCTCGCCGTCGACGCCTGGGGGCAGCTCGGGACGCACCTGCGGATGCATGGGCGGCAGGCCGCCGAGGCCACGACGCTCGAGCAGCTGCGCGCGCAGCTCGAGCCGCTCTCCGCGCGGATGGTCACCTTGTTGCGCGTCTTCGGGAACCCGACGCGGGAGCCGCTCCACGTCGCCTATTGTCCGATGGCCTTCGACAACCGGGGCGCGGTCTGGGTCCAGGCCGAAGAGTCCGTCGCCAACGCCTACTTCGGCGCCGCCATGAGCACCTGCGGTGAGGTGCGCGCCTCCGTCCCGCAGGGAGGTTATTTGGGTGCGGCGCGAGACCAGGAGCCGGAGAGCACCCCTCGGCGCCGCCCGGCCGGAGGGCATCAGCATTGACCCGCCCGCCCGGCGCCCGAGCGGGCTCTTTCTGGAAGCGCTTCCTGGGATTCTTCGTCGACGCCAAGTTCGTCGTCTTCGTGATCGTGGGCATGCTGCTCTTCGCGGGCCTGCGCGCCGCGCCCTTCGAAGAGCTGGACTTCGCCTCGCTCACACGAGAGCCGGTGCCCGTCGACGCCATCCCCGACATCGGCGAGAACCAGCAGATCGTCTTCACCGAGTGGCCGGGGCGCTCGCCCCAGGACGTCGAGGACCAGATCACCTACCCGCTGACGACGGCGCTCCTGGGGATCCCCGGCGTCCGCACGGTCCGCAGCGCCAGCGCTTTCGGCTTCTCGACCGTCTACGTCATCTTCGAGGACGGCGTCGACTTCTACTGGTCGCGCTCGCGGGTGCTCGAGAAGCTGGCGTCACTCCCGTCGAATCTGCTGCCCGACGGGGTCGCACCCACCCTCGGTCCCGACGCCACCGCCCTCGGTCAGGTCTTCTGGTACACGCTCGAGGGGCGCGACCCCGAAGGCAACCCGGTCGGCGGCTGGGACCTCGACGAGCTCCGGAGCGTCCAGGACTGGACCGTTCGCTACGCCCTGCAGTCGGTCGACGGGGTCAGCGAGGTCGCCTCGGTCGGCGGCTTCGTCCAGGAGTACCAGATCGACGTCGATCCCGACGCGATGCGCGCCCACGGGGTCTCGTTGGCTCAGATCACCCACGCGGTCGGTGAGTCGAACATCGACGTCGGCGCCGGCACGATGGAGATCAACGACGTCGAGTACGTCGTCCGCGGGATCGGCTTCATCGAGGCGCTCGACGACCTCGAGCAGGTGGTCGTCGTCGAGCGCGAGCACACGCCCATCCGGATTCGAGACGTGGCCCACGTCCACCTCGGCCCCGCCCGTCGCCGGGGCGGGCTGGACGACGCCGGCGCGGAGGTCGTCGGTGGGGTCGTGGTCGCGCGCTACCGGGACAACCCGCTGCGAGTCATCGAGGGCGTGAAGGAGCGTCTGGAGGAGCTCGCTCCCGGGATGCCGAAGCGAACCCTCGAGGACGGGACCGTCAGCCAGATCACGGTGGTCCCCTTCTACGATCGCACCGAGCTGATTCACGAGACCATCGGGACCCTGTCGACGGCGCTGTGGCAGGAGATCTTGATCACCATGATCGTGGTGCTGGTGTTGCTGCGGAACCTCCGCAGCTCGCTGCTCATCACCTCGATCCTGCCCCTCGGCGTGCTGCTCGCGTTGGTGATCATGAAATACACCGGCGTCGACGCGAACATCATGGCGCTCGCCGGCATCGCGATCGCCATCGGCACGATGGTGGACATGGGGATCGTGTTCACGGAGAACATCGTCCGTCACCTGGAGGATGCGCCCGCCGATGCGAGCCGGTCCGAGGTGGTCAAGGAGGCCGCGGCGGAGGTCGCCCCGGCGGTCATGACCAGCGTCCTGACCACGGTCGTCAGCTTCCTGCCGGTCTTCGGTCTGACCGCCGCCGAGGCGCGGCTCTTCACCCCGCTCGCCTACACCAAGACGTTCGCCATGGTGGGGGCGCTGGCGCTGGCGATGCTCGTGCTGCCGACCTTCGCGCACCTGGTGCTGCGCCCTCGGCCGGCCCCGCCCTCCGAGCAGCGGCGGGGCGTCGGGCGGGTGCTCCGCTCCATCTTCCGGGTGGCCCACGTGCGCGACTGGCTGATCCTGGCCGGCGGTCTCGCGCTCGTCAGCTGGAACCTCTGGGCGGGGCTCTTCATCGCGGCTCTGGGGGTGAGCCGCCTGGCGCGCCCGCTGCTCTCGAAGCGAGTGGCGAACCGGATCGAGCGCGCAGAGAACTGGATCGCGGTGGGCGCGGTGGGTCTCGCGCTCGCGGCCGACTGGCTCCCGCTCGGTCCGGCGGAAGGCCTGGTGTGGAACGCGCTCTTCGTCGGTGCGATCGTGGGGTTGGTGCTGGGGACCTTCCGTCTCTTCGAGAAGGGATACCCGGCCATCTTGCGTTGGTGCCTTCGACACAAGTTGGTCTTTCTCTCCCTCCCGGCGCTGCTCCTCCTCTTCGGCGTGACGGCTTGGCTCGGCTTCGACACGGTCTTCGGGTGGCTCCCGAGGGGCGTGCACGAGAGCGGGCCGGGGCAGCGCTTGACTCGGGCGCTCCCCGGATTCGGGCGCGAGTACATGCCTCCCTTCGACGAGGGGGCCTTCCTCTTCATGCCGACGACCATGCCTCACGCATCGGTGGGCGAGGTTCAGGAGCTGACCGCCCAGCTGGACGCGGCCATCGCCTCGGTGCCGGAGGTGGATCGGGTCGTCGGCAAGTGGGGACGCGCGGACAGCCCTCTGGACCCGGCCCCGGTGTCGATGATCGAAGCGGTCATCACCTACCGGCCCGAGTACGGGACCGACGAGGAGGGCCAACGGGTCCGCCAATGGCGAGATCACATTCGAAGGCCGGCAGACATCTGGGACGAGATCGTCGCGGTGGCCGATCACCCCGCGCTCACCACGGCTCCGGTGCTCATGCCCATCAACGCGCGGATCGTGATGCTCCAGAGNNGCACCGATGGGAATCAAGATCCAGGGCCCCGATCTCGAGACCATCGAGGCCTTCGGCATGCGGCTCGAGGAGCTCCTCCGAGAGGTTCCCGAGCTCCGCGCGGAGACGATCTTCGCCGATCGGGTGGTGGGGAAGCCCTACATCGAGGTCGAGATCGACCGCGCGGCCATCGCGCGCTACGGGCTCTCGATCGAGCGAGTGCAGCACGCGCTCCAGGTAGCCCTGGGCGGAATGCCGATGACGCGCACCGTGGAAGGCCGTGAGCGCTACCCGGTGCGCGTCCGGTACATGCGGGAGGAGCGCGACAGCGTCGAGTCGCTGCGCCGGGTGCTGGTCCACCCGATGGGCGGGGATCCGATCCCCCTCGAGCAGGTGGCCGACATCCGCTACGTGCGCGGCCCGCAGATGATCAAGAGCGAAGACACCTTCCTCACCAGCTATGTGCTCTTCGATCGCCAGGCCGAGGTCGCCGAGGTCGACGCCGTCGAGGCGGCGCAGCGATACCTCGACGAGAAGATCGCCGCCGGCGAGCTCGAGGTTCCCACCGGAGTGCGCTTCGCCTTCGCGGGCAGCTACGAGAGCCAGCTGCGGAGCGAGGCGCAGATGAAGGTCCTGATCCCGATCGCGCTCGCCCTGGTCTTCGTCCTCCTCTATCTGCAGTTCCGCCGCATCGGCACCGCCATCATCATCTACAGCGGGGTCGCGGTCGCCGTCAGCGGTGGCTTCATCCTGCTCTGGCTCTACGGCCAACCCTGGTTCCTCGACTTCTCGATCCTGGGTACGTCGATGCGGGATCTCTTCCAGGTCGGGACCGTGAACATGTCCATGGCGGTCTGGGTCGGAGTCATCGCGCTCATCGGCGTCGCCACCGACGACGGCGTGGTGATGAGCACCTATCTGAAGCAGAAGTTCGCCGAGGGCGCCGCCGCGGACGTCGACGCGGTCCGCGAGCGGGTGATGGAGGCCGGAGCTCGTCGGGTGCGCCCCTGCCTGATGACCACCGCCACGACGATCCTGGCGCTGATCCCGGTGATCACCTCCCAGGGCCGTGGCTCCGACGTGATGGTGCCCATGGCGCTCCCCTCCGTCGGCGGCATGGCCATCGAGCTCGTCACCCTCTTCGTCGTCCCCGTCCTCTACTGCTGGGTCGAGGAGGTCCGCACCCGGCGCGCCGCGCGCGCGGCCGACGCGCCGGCGCGCCCCTGAGCGATCGAGCTCCGGGCGGGCCGAGGCGGGCCCGGTCAGCGGCTGCGGTCGCGGGGACGGGCTCCGATCCGCTCGAGCGAGAAGAAGAAGTGGTCGCCCACGCCCGGGCCCGCGTTCATACCTCCGATCCCCAGCATCCAGCGATCGTCGAGCGGCTTGACCTCGTCATAGAGCAGCTCCCGCACGGCGGTCGGCAGGCGCGAGGGACCGTACCGGAGCCCGATGGCCTCCGTGTCCCGCCACCGGGAAGGCCCGAGCCGCACGTCGAAGCGACCGATGCCCCACTCACGGGAGCCGAAGGTCCAGAGCCGGCGGTCGAAGTCGATGCCGAAGGGAAGCCACTCGAAGCCCGCGCGCTGGCTCCACCGCCAGCGTTTGGAGCGAGCCGTGGCATTGTCGAGCCGATGGAGGACCCGGCCCCGGTACCGACCGCGTGGGAGGGAGAGCTCCACGGGGCGGAGCCAGAGCGCCTCGAGCTCGCCGAGCGAAGCGCCGCGCAACTGCTCTCCCTGCATGTCCTCGGGACCGCCGTCCATCGCCGTGAGCGTACCAGCCTTCGCTGAGCGGGAGCGCCCGCCGATGGGCCTCAGACGATGCGGATGGCCAGCGCCGCCGCACCGACCCCGGCCTTGCGAGCGGGGTCCGTGAGCAGCGAGGCGAGGGCGGCCGGCGGCGCGTCGGCGTCCGATTGGAGCACGCCTCCGACACGGCTGATGGCCGCCTCGGAGAAGGCGCTGGCCGAGCCCAGCAGCAGCAGGTCGTTCGGATCGAGCGCGCTCTCGGCCACGACGATTTCGCCGCCGAGCAGACCCTCGCCCGGCTGGTCTCGCGGGGTGAGCCGCTGCGGTCGACCGCGCCGTTGCAGGTAGACGCGCCCGTCGCCGACGACCGCCACGTGGGCGGACCCGCCGCTGAGCAGCAGCGCGACGACGCCCGCGTCCGGGACGTCTCGCTCGACGAGCGCGTTGCAGGCGTCGACCAGGGCCGCGCGCGCCGAGCCGATCGCCATCCGCAGCCGCTCGGCGGGGCTGACCGACTTCGACTGCTCGAGCCCCTCGCCCAAGCCGCGGAGCACGTGGCGGCGGGCGATGCTCCAGCCGCGCGGGCGACCGAGGCCGGTCGCCACCGCGAACGCCCGACCGCCTTCGTAGCGCCCCACGCCATGACGCGGGAGCGGGTGGCCGCGGACCTCGGCAGGAGCGATGCTCTCGTAGGCGTCGTTGCGCATCGTCCCCTTCGCTACGCGCGGTTGAAGCGGTACTCGCTGACCTGGACGACCAGGGCGGCGAAGCCGAGGAAGATGAGGGTCATGAGCGCAATGACCGGCGCGCCGATCTCGACCGGGATGTCCGGCGCCGAGTCCGCCATCAGACCGCCCTTCTCGAGGCCGCCCATCTGCTGGGCGAGGTAGCTCATCGAGATGCAGCGGAAGTAGCCGGGGAGGAACGAGAAGAGGAACTCGACCACCCCGAGGTAGAGCGCCGAGATGATCCCCGCGCCCTCGGGCGCGACGGCGCCCCAGAAGGTGCACAGCGTGCAGTAGAAGACGGTCAGTAGGCCGAGCGATCCGGCCGCGCGGAGGGTGCTGCCGATCTCCTCGACCAGCGCGGTCGGTTCCGTCGCATAGGCCGCGAGGTGCAGGACGAGGACCGCCCCCACCATCAGGCCGACGCTGAGGACGACCCCGGCGAGCCACTTGCCGACGGTGATGGCGAAGCGTCCGGTCGGCCGGGTCGACAGATAGGAGAAGGTGCGGCCCTCGACCTCCTCGCCGATCGCATGGGCGTTGAAGAGGAAGGGGATGAGGAAGGCCAGCAGGTGGAAGAAGCCCCATCGCAGCCCGCTCGAGACGGCCTCGGCGGCCAGCTCGGCGGCGCGGTCGACGCCGACGTCGCGGTTGGCGCCGGCGTATCGCGCGGCGACCACCGCGAAGAGCACGAGCAGCACCGAGATCACGCCGAGCCGGACCTTCCGGCCGCGGATCAGGCGGCGCACCTGCATGCGGAAGATCACGCCGATGCCGCGGAAGAGGGAGGGGGCGGGCGGCGGTCCGTGGCGGTCGCTCACTGCGCACCTCCCGGCGCCTGGATCTGCGCCTGGTAGCCGCCCTGCGGTTGCCCCTGCGGGATCCGGCGGGCGGCGCCCACGCCGGCGTCGGCGCCGGTGCCGGCGCCCGCGGTGGAGCGCTCCACCAGGTAGTGGAAGAGCGACTCCAGGTCGGCGTCCGGGCTGGTGATGCTCCAGACGTCGACGCCGAGCTCCACCACCTTCTGGGCGATGGCGGTGTAGGTGGTGTCCGGGTCCCAGGTCATCAGCTCCACGCCCTGCGGCGCGAATTTCACGCCGACGATGCCCTCCACGGCGACCAGGTGGGCGGCGAGCTCCCGCGGCCGGTCGCACTCGACGCGGACGTGGTGCGGGTGCTCCTCGAGGAGCCCGCGAATCTCGTGGACCTTGCCCTGCGCCACCAGCTGACCGCGGGCGATCAGCAACACCTGGTCGGTGATCGCCTCGACCTCCGGCAGGACATGGGTGGAGAAGATCACCACCGCTCCGGCGTCGGCGCGGCGGCGGACCTCCTTGAGGATGGTCTGCCGGGACACCGGGTCGGTGCCGGTGAGCGGCTCGTCGAGGAGGATCACGTCCGGGTCGTGGACGACGGCCTGCGCGAGCTTGGCCCGCTGCCGCATGCCGCGGCTGTAGCCGCCGATCCGCCGGTCCATCGACTCCTCGAGGCCGAAGGCCTTCAGCGCGTCGATGGCGCGCTCCTTCGCCTCGTCCCGGTCGTAGCCGCTGAGCTCCGCGAGGGAGGTGACCATCTCGACGGCGGTGAGCTCGTCGTAGAGCGCGTCCGCCTCCGGGCACAGACCGATGCGGCGCAGCGCCTCCGGGTTGCCGAAGGGGCGGTGGCCGCAGACCTGCACCTCCCCGAGGGCCGGCTTCAGCTGCCCGGCGACGAGGCGCAGGAAGGTGGTCTTGCCCGAGCCGTTCGGGCCGAGCAGGCCCCAGATGCCGGGGCCGAGGTGGAGCGAGACCTCCTGCAGGGCGGTCACCTTGCCGTACCACTTGCTCAGCCGGACGGTGCGGATGCTCGCTTCGCTCACGAAATCGCCTCCGCGCGCCGCAGCCGGCCCATCGCCAGGGCGAGGCCGCCGACGGAGACCGCGACCAGGACGGGGAGCGCGTGCGCCCACTCGATGTCGTTCTCGTCCGGCTGCTTGAAGAGCGTGTCGTTCATCTCTCCGAGGAGGGCGGGAATGGAGAGCAGCCGCAGCCACTCCCAGTCGGCCACCGCGTCGACGATGACGGCGAGCACGTGGGGCACGATGAAGAGGAGCATCCACGCGGTCATCGTCAGCGCCCGGCTCTTGCTGAGCGACGAGACGCCGACCGACGCGGTCGCGGCCACCACCGCCACGATGCCCGCCTGGATGATCGCCGGCAGGAGGGCGCCCAGGGTCGTGACGCGGTCGTCGGGCTCGGCGCTGCCGACCATGACGAGAACCAGCAGCACCCCCGGGATCGCGAGCAGGCAGAACACCCAGATGGCCACGGCGCTGATTCGGCCGCTCAGGTACTGGACCCGGGTCACCGGCTTGGCGAAGTAGAACTGGAAGCTCTTGTGCTGGAAGTCCTCGGCGATCACCGAGGCGCCGGCGCCGAGGGTGACCATCGTCACGAAGAGCCACATCTGCCACCAGTAGACCGAGGAGAGCACCTCGCCCGCCTCCAGCGACTCGACCATCCCCGGCTGCTGGTTCCGCAGCCAATAGTTGAAGCCGACCACGCCCAGAGCGATGACCGGCGGCAGCCAACAGAGGAAGGCGGCGATCTTCACCAGCCAGCTCCCCCACGCGCGGCGGAGCCCGTGGCGTAGCAGCACGGACGAATTGTGCTTCGCGGGCAGACGCTCGCCGACGTAGGGGCGGTACCCCAGATCGCGGATTGCCTGCCCTCCCTGCTGCCCTTTGGCCTTGGCCATCGCCGGGACCCTACGGGAGCCGATTGGGTCCAGCAAGGGGAGCCCCCGATGGGGCGAGAAGCGGCTGCAAGCCTCGGAGATGTCCCACTCGTGGGGACTCTGTTACCTTGCCGCGCATGGTGCTGGGGACTTGCCACGGGGGCCGAGGCGGAGCCCGCATGCTCGCGTCGAGCGTGGCGCTCGTTTTCGCCCTCGGTTGCAACGTCTTCGATCCCTCGTTGATCGACGACGGAGCCGATCTCGGCGAGCCCTCCGACGGGTCGCCGCCGGAGGACATGCGCTCCACCGAGGGCCTGAGGAAGGTGCCGCCCCGCCCGGACGTGAGCGACGGGGAGTCGGTCGATCCGGTCCTCTTCGCGCTCCGCGACGTGCTGCTGAACCAGGACGGGGCGCGCTGGCGCGAGATCGGTCTCGACCTCGACGGCATCGACACTCAACCGCCGGTGCCCGAGTCCGAGTGCGTGCCGCCGGACGACTCCGCCGAGGTCCCCCTCGATGGCGAAGAGGGCATCGACAACGTCTTCGGCGCCGAGCTCTTCCCGGTCGTCTCCCTGGCCATCCCGGACCTGCAGCAACGGGCCCGACAGAATCAGCTCGCGGGACTCGGGACCATCCTGCTCCGGGCATCCGAGTGGAACGGGACCGCCAACGACCCGCGGGTCTCCATCGAGCTGTCCCAGGCCGCCGGGGGCACCAGCGCCAATCCGGCGACGGTCGAGTTCGACGGCAACGATCTGGTCAACGTCAGCGACGGCTTGGCGCCGCCCGAGCCCAACTGGGACGGCAACGACAACTTCTGGGCCCGCGACGACACCTACTTCGACGGCATGCCGCTCATCCGCGACGACAACGCCTACATCAACGACGGAGTGGTCGTGATGCGGCTGCCCGATCGGATCGACATCCTCTTCTTCGTCGGCGACGACGCGGGCATCACGGTGCAGCTCACCGACGCCTACGCCTTCGCCACCCTCGATGGCGACCTGACGAACCTGACCACCGCCACGGTCGCCGGCCGATGGCGGGTCATCGACTTGATCAACAGCGGCGACAACATCGGCGTCTGTCAGGGCTCCGCCGAGCGCACCATCGTCGAGAACCAGCTCGCCAAGATCGCCGATGTGCGGGCCACGCCCGACACCGGCGGTCCGGGGATCGAATGCGACGCGGTGAGCCTCGGCGTGAGCTTCACCGGCATCCGGGCCAACTTCGTCGATCTCGGCCCCTCACGACCGCTGCCGAATCCCTGCGCGATGCCCTGAGGGCAGCGGCCCTTCAGTCGCTCTCTTCGGCCTCTTCGCAGCGCTCGGCGACCTCTTCGACATCTTCGGCCAGCTCGCCGTAGGGCGCGGCGTCCAGGTAGCGCGCCGCCAGCTCGCAGCCGTCGTCGTTGGTGCCGAGACGGATGGCCAGGCGTGCCATCGCCAAGGGGCGGGCCGGCACGCCGTCGATGGCCGCGCGGAGGTTCTCGGTCGGGTTGCGCCGGTAGCGGGTGTCGATCTTGCCGAGCAGTGACCGCGCCATCGTGTTCTCCGGATCCGCCTCGAGCGCTCGCCGCGCGTAGGTGGCCGCCTGCACGAAGCGCCCGAGGTTGGCTTCGATGATGCCGCGGGTCACCAGGTAGCGGGGCTCTGCGTAGGCCGGCGGGTCCGCGCCCTCTTCGGCGTCGTCGGGGATCGACGCATCGGCCGCGCTACGCAGCGCGTCGGTCGCCCGGTTGTTCCGTTCCTTCATCGCCTGCGCCAACGCCTGGCCGAGATAGGCCCGCACCCGGTCGCCGCCGAGCACCCGGGCTCGCCCGAACATCGCAAAGGCGCGGTTGTAGTTCCCCTGCTGCAGCAGGTTCTCGGCCATCGCGAAGCGGACCTCGGCGTTGCGCCGGAGGCTGCGCGAGCGCGAGAGGCGGGTCAGCTCACGCATCCCGCTGCGTCCGGCGCCCGAGTCCACGAGGAACTGCACCCGGGCGAGGGCGGCGTCCTTGTCGATGCGCAGCTCCGCTTCGTCGATCTTCTCCCAGGTGGCGGCGGCCTCCTCGAGGGCGTGCGTCGCCACCTGCAGCTGGAAGAGGCCGACCAGCGCTTGCGGGTGGTCGGAATCGAGCTCGAGCGCCTTCTGGTAGGCCTCGTTCGACTCGTCGAAGCGCTCGGCGCCCCGCGCGGCGTCCCCGAGCTCCGCTCGCAGCTCGGCGTTCTCGCCGTCGCGCTCGACCGCGTCGCGCAGGACGGTGAGCGCCTCGTCCCAGGACTCCTTCGCCAGCAGCACGTCGGCCTTGGCGGCGAGCAGGCGTACGTCCTCGGGGCGCTGCTCCAGGGCGCGCTCGGCGACCCCCATCGCTTCGTCGGCCTCGTCGCTGGCGAGCATGGCGGTCACGACCACCGGGACCACCGCGGGGTGGAGCGGCTCCGCCTCGAGGGCGAGGCGCGCTTGGGCGAGCGCCTCTTCCAGCTTCTCGTCTTCGAGCTCGAGGGCGGCGCGAGCCGCCCGAGCGAGCCCCACGTGGTGTGCGCTCTCCGCGGCGCGGTCGTAGCTCGCGCGGGCGGCGTCGAGCTGCTCCTCCGCGCGGCGGGCGTCGCCGACCAGGATCAGCGCCTCCGGTGAGGCGGCCGTGTTCGACAGGTGCTCGAGGGCGGTGTCGGCGTCGCCAGCGGCGAGGCTGAGGGCGGCGAGCACCCGACCCCGGCGGTGCGGATCGGCGACCGGCTCGGCCGTCGGGACCCCCTCGGCCGCGGCGCGCGCCTGGTCGAAGGCGCCAGCGGTGGTCAGTGCCTCCGCCACGAACCAGCGGAAGCCGTGGTCGCCGGGGGGCTGGCTCTCGAGCGCCTGGGCGGCGTGGGTGCGGGCCTCGCCCCGGGCGCCGAGGCGCGCCGCCTGGAACGCCAGCACGGCTTCGGCCCACGCCTTCTCGCCTCGGGTGGCGCTCTCGGCGGTCAGCACCGCTTCGGCGGCCGCGCCCGCGCCTTCCCGGTAGCCCTCGTGGAGCGCACGGGCTCGGGCGACGTCGGCGGCTGGGCCCTCGGCGCCCTCGAGCACCTCGAGGGCGCCGTCGATCTGACCGGTCGCGGTGAGGGCCTCCGCGTGGTTCGCGACGTAGCGGGGCTCGGGGACGAGCTGCGCGGCCCCTGCGGCCTCGGCCACGCCGTCCACGGCGTTGGCCATCTGGGCGCGGCTCTTGGCGTAGGCCGTCTCGGCGGCGAAGTCGCCGGCGCTGATCAGCCGGCCCGCGGCCTCGAGGGCGCTGGCCTGCTCGCCCTTGGCCAGGGCGACGTAGACCGCGGCCTTGAGCCGCTCGGACGCCTCGTGTGGGTCGTTCTCCGGCACGGCGGCGACCGCCGCCTCCGCATCTTCGACGGTGCCCTCGCCGGCGAGGGCGAGCATCGCCATCAGCCGGGCTCGGAGCCCCAGCAGCTCACCGGAGTCCAGCGTGTCGAGGGCGTCGCGGATGTCTTCGGTCCGGCCGGTGGCCCCGGCGGCCTCCGCGTTCGCTTCGACCGAGTGTCGATGCCAGAAGTACCGGACGGTCCAGGCGGTGAGCCCGAGGAGGATGAGCAGGCCGGTCGCGGCCAGGCCCTTCTTGATCCGGAGCTTGAGCCGCTCTTCCGGCGGCAGCAGGACTTCGCCGACCGGCGCGAGGCTCTCCCGCCGGTCATCGACGGAAAACAGGTCCGATCGCTCCTCTTGGGCCATATCCCCGCGAGATCATCGCGGAAGTGCGGCGTCGAGCGCAAGTTCGACGCCGCCGTTCCCCCAGAACGCCGGTCGGCGCCGCTGCCCGAGCGTCAGATGCAGCCCGGGTGCCCCGCCCAGAAGTCCAGCCAGGCGTAGGGATCGTCGAACCACCAGTCGATCCAAATCTTCTCCAGATCGACGTTCGCCAGACGGGGCTGCTGGCCTTCGAGCAGCGGCTCTTCGCCTGCGACGGCGACCAGCGCGGCGGGGTCGTTCGGCGAGATCACCGACGAGCTCCCCTCCTCGTCCGAGGCAGCGGTGTCGTCGGCGATCGGCGNNCAGGCGCCCACCACCGAGTCGGCGTCGCCGACGCGGGGCACGCCATTCGGCGCGGCCCAGGCGACCAGATAGTCCCCGTGGAGGCCGAAGCCCACCGCGGTGCCGTCCGCGGGGTCGCCGATCTCCTCCAGGGTCAGGGGGGCCGGGGAGATGTCCGGCGCGAGGTAGTGGATCTCGCTCGTCAGGGTCTCCACGTCCACGGCCGTCAGGCCGGCGCCCGTGCTGCCCGTGTCGGTCGCGGCGCAGCCGCCGAGGGCCACCAGCGCCAGGGTGATCGTGAGCATCGTCAGTCGTCGCATCGCCATCCTCCGGTCCCGCTCGCCCGCGGGTGTGACCGTGAGAGTACACACGAATGGTGAGCCTGCTCAACATCTCCGCCGGAGATCCGCCCGACCGGCGAGAGCTCCCGTGGGGGGCGAAGGCCCCGCACCCGTGGTGTTTCGGCTATCCTTCCGCCCTCCCTTGACGAAGAAGAACGACCCCCTGGATGCCACCGCGACGCTCCCCCTCGACGACACGGATTCGTTGCGGAAGCAGGTGCTGAGCTCGGCCATCGCCGAGGCCCGGCGGCCGATGCTCGTCGTGGTGGTGGGCAAAGACGTCGGACAGCGGGCCCGAGTCGCGGATGGGTTCACCATCGGTCGGGTGCGCGGGAACGACATGGTCATCGCCGATCCGCGGGTGTCGTCGAAGCACTGCCGCATCGAAGATCGAGGCGATGGGTGGGTGATCGTCGATCTCGGGTCGACCAACGGGGTTCGGATCAACGGGGAGCGCGTCGAGGAGAAGGCGCTCAAGCCCTTCGACAAGGTGGAGCTCGGCGACACGGTGCTCCGTTTCGAGCTGCAGGACGCCGCCGACCAGGCCTACGACGAGGCGGTGCAGCGGCTCCTGCACGTCGACGACCTGACCGGCCTCTACGTTCGGCGGCGCTTCGACCCGGAGCTCGACCAGATCCTCCGCGAAGCGGCGGTGGCCAGCGAACCGGTCGGCCTGCTCGTGATGGACCTCGATGGGCTGAAGGCGATCAACGACGCCAACGGCCATCTCTTCGGCGCCTACGTGATCGCCGAATGCGGGAAGGTCATCGGTGAGCAGCTGCCGGAAGGCGGCATCGCCGCGCGCTTCGGTGGCGACGAATACGTGGCGGCCGCTCGGGGCCTCGATCTCGACGCCGCCTACGCGCTCGCCGAGCGAATCCGCGGGGCCATCGCCGAGCACGAGTTCGTCCGCGAGGGGGTCACTCTGCACCCGGGGATCTCGATCGGTGTGGCCGCTTTCCCCGGGCACGGGCGGACCCGCGAGCGGCTCTTCGAGAAAGCCGACGCCGCGCTCTACGCCGCCAAGCGCGCCGGCAAGAACACCGTCTGCAAGGCCGGCGGCTGAGCCGACTGTCTCTCCCTCCGCGTTCAGCCTTGCCTCGCGCCAAGCCGCCAAGTGCGCAAAGGAAGAAGAGAGGAAGAGGGATGGGGTGGCGAAAGGACTGCCTCCTTGGTGGACCGACGATCCGGCGACGTCGAGGTGCGCCTCACCCAGACCACGCCGCCTCACCCACTCTCCACCCTTTGCGATCTTGGCGGCTTGGCGGCTTGACGCGAGGCAGAGCTGAACCGCCAGCGAGCGGTCGGCGTCGGACTCAGAGCGCCTGCCAGTTGCGCGTCTCGATCGTCGCTCGGTACCCGAACCACTGGTTGTCCAGCACGATCCGGCTCGGCGGCGCGGCGGTGACCGGCGCGCCCGGCGCCATGCCTTCGTCGCCGTAGTCGACGACGATCGCACCCTCCGGCTGCCCGTCCAACCGCTCGTAGCGACGCTCGGTCACGCGGCCGTCGACGACGGTCTCCGTGACCCGCTCGCCCTCCATCTCGCCACCGTCGCCGGGCGCGTCCTTGAACCAGGCCCGGTGGATGTCGTGGAGCACGTAGCGGGCGGGGAAGGGCAGCTCGCGAGGCATGAAGTTCTCGAAGGTGACCTCCGTGCCCCGCTGGGTGAGCACGAAGGCGCGGCCGCCGTGGGGGGCGAGCCCGACGAGCACCAGCTCGTCGCCCTGCTTCTGGAGGACCGCGCGAAAGTGCTCTTCGCCCTGGGCGTGCGCCATCGTGACGTCTTGCTCCATGGCGAAGTCAGCGCCGAAGGTCGACGGCGGCGCGAGCACGGTCGGGTAGGGTTCCACCTCCCCGTGGTCGGGCGGAGGCGTCTGCCCACCGCCGCAGGCCGCGGCCAGGAGCAAGAGGAGCGCGAGCGGAGCCATGTGCTCGCCGTAGCCTCCGCGAGAGCGGGGTGCTACACGGCGCCCATGCGCGACTTCGACTTCGGTGAGCCCAGGCGCGAGGGGGAGGAGACCATCGTTCCCTTCACCGTCCCCGCGGACCTCGCCTATCTCGAAGGGCACTTCCCCGGCGCCCCGATCGTCCCCGGTGTGGCGCAGATCGTCGCCCTCGCCGAGGCGCGGGCGCGCATCGAGTGGCCGGACCTCGGTCCGTCCCGCGGGCTGCGCCGCGTGAAGTTCAAGAAGGGGCTCTATCCTGGCGACGCCCTCGAGCTCCGGCTGCGCCGGGAGGGCGAGAAGGTGAGCTTCACCATCCACGGGGAGGCGCTCCACACCAAGGGCTCGCTGCTCTTCGGCTCGTAGGGCCGAGCCCATCAGCGCGACTGCGTGAGCTCGGGGGAGCTCTCGGAGAGCGGATCCGTCTCGGTCTCCGCCGGCACGTCCTTGACCGCTCGTCCNNGCGCGGAAGTGCTCCTCGTAGAGCCGCTGCGCGTCGTTGCGTCGCTGCAGCCCCTCGTCGCCGTCCTCGCTCGGCTCGAGCACGTCGAGGATCTCGAAGGAGTAGCGGGCGCGGCCGGTCAGGGTCTTCCAGAAGGGAACGCCCTTGATCAGGAAGGGGCGGTCCACGTGGATGAAGACCATCACCAGCGGCACCTGCGCGCGCTCGGCGAGCTCGAAGGCGCCGCGCTTGAAGCGATGGAGCGCGGTGGGCCGCGAGCGGGTGCCCTCGGGGAACATGCAGAGCGGATGGCCGCCCTTCACGTGCGCCACCATCCGGTCGAGGACGTTGTTGCCGAGGCCGTCGTCGTCCACGTCGGAGTTCGGCAAGTAGTGAGTGCTGCGGAGCAGCGCCCCGAAGAAGAAGAAGTCGTACCAGCTCTTCTTCGCCACGCAGGTGAGGCCATGGAAGCGGTTCATCATGAAGATGACGTCGAGCCAGGTCGGGTGGTTCGCGATCAGCACGTAGGGCCGACCCTTCAGCTCGGTCGGCGGCTTCAGGCCGCTCCAGTCCACGCCGATCAGCCCCACGATCCGCATGCACAAGAGGAACGAGCCATAGCCCCGCCCGATGAAGGCGGTGGCGATGTCGCGCACCTTCTCCGTGCGGCCCAGCGTGAGGAGCCAGAGCAGCGGACAGAAGACGGTGCCGAGGAGCAGGCTGCCCGTGAAGAAGATCACGAAGCAGAACGCTGCCATGAGCATTCGGATGGGGCGGAGCATCAAGTGGGGGGCGGTCCGATCACCATCGAAGTGTTGATACCGCCGAAGGCGAAGTTGTTGTTCATGAGAAAGCGGGGCGCGGCGTCTCGGGGCTCACGCACGTAGTCGAGCTCACCGCAGCGCGGGTCGACCTCTTCGAGGTTACGGCCCCCGGCCATGAACTCTCCCTGGAGCATGGCGACGCACCAGGCGCCCTCCATGGCGCCGCAGGCGCCGAGGGTGTGACCGACGAAGCCCTTGAGGCTCGCGAAGGGGACCTTGCGGCCGANNGGCCGCAGACGTAGTCGATCTGGGCCGCGTCGACGCCCGCGTCGGCCAGGGCGAGCTGCATCACGCGCTTCATGCCCTCCTGCCGCGGGGCGGTCAGGTGGGCACCGTCGCAGTTGCTCGCATAGCCGAGCAGCTCGGCCAGGATGGTCGCGCCGCGGGCCTTGGCGTGCTCGTAGCTCTCGAGCACGAAGGCGCCGGCGCCCTCGCCGATGACCAGGCCGTCGCGCTTGGCGTCGAAGGGGCGCGGGCTGAGATCCGGCTGGTCGTTGTACTTCGTCGAGGTGGCCATGAGCAGGTCGAAGGTGACCGCGCTCATGTAGTGCATCTCCTCGGCGCCGCCGCAGAGCATCACGTCCTGGATGCCGTCCCGGATCAGCTCGTAGGCGGTGCCGATGCCCTGCGAGCCGCTGGTGCACGCGGTGCAGGTCGAGGCGATGCGCCCCCTCACCTTGAAGAACTGCGCCACGTTCACCGCGCAGGTGTGGGTCATCAGCCGGAAGTAGGCGTTCGACTGCAGCCCCTTCATCGAGTGGTCGGTGACCACCGGCATGCTGAACTTCTCGGTCTCGCTACCGGAGCCGCTGGTCGAGCCGAAGGCGACGCCGACGCGCTCGCTCTGCAGCGCGCCCAAGGCGAGGCCGGACTGCTCCACTGCCTGCTCGGTGGCGTGCACGGCGAAGAGAGCGACCGGACCCATCGTGCGGCGCTTCTTGCGCGGGTACTTCTTCTGCAGGTCCAGCCCTTCGACGGTGGAGCCGAGCCGTCCCTGCAGGTCGGTGATGTGGTCCCACTCCGGCATGAAGCGGATGCCGTGGCGGCCCTCCCGCAGAGCGCCCACCGACGAGTGCACGTCGTGGCCGATCGCGGTGGTCGCGCCGGTGCCGGTGATGACCACTCGGCGTCGTTGCAGATCACTCACTGCGAGGCGCTCCCTGGAGGCGCGAGCTGGTTCCAGGCGTCGTACATCTTCTTCGAGCCGTCCACGATCTCCTGTGCGGCTTCGCCCTCGCCGAGGGCCTGCTGCACCAACGCACGCGTATGCGTGAAGATGGCTTCGTTGCGGGCGTTGATCTCCCGACGGCTCCGTGGCTGCCCGACGGTCTCGAGCGGGCCGAAGGCCGTGCGTCCGTCGACGTTGTGCTTGCCGGTGTTCCCTTCGAAGTAGCGCCCCTCCGCCTTCAGCTTCTCGGCGGCGCCGCGGAAGAGCGAGGCGTAGTTCTGGAGCATCTCGAGGATGAAGGCGCGGCGGCGCAGCGAGCTGCGCATGTGCTTCGCGTCCAGGTGCTCGTCCTTCACGTAGGAGTCGAAGACGAGGTTGTAGTAGATGGCCGTGTCGAAGAAGGCCTTCGCGAGGAAGAGGTCGTAGCTACCGAAGCTCGGGTAGAGCCCCTGGTAGATCACCAGCGTGATGTCGTAGCGGAACTTCATGTACTCGTCCGCGAGATCGATGCGCTTGGCGATGTCTTCCCCGGCGAGGTCGCGACGGATCAGATCCGCGGTCAGATCGTTCTCGAAAGCGATGAAATCCGAGCCCGGGCTGTAGAAGGGGTCGGCGAAGGCCGCGGAGTCCCCCACGCATGCCCAGCGCTCCTGACCGAAGAAGCGACGGGTCTTGAAGGCGAGCTGGGCGAAGGCGTCCAGGTCGATGAGCTCCGCGTCGTCGCCGAGAATCTCGTCCACGGCCCGGTGCTCGCGGAGGAAGGAGAGGAAGCCCTCCGGCTTGTGCTTGGCCGCGGACCACTGCTCCCGCTCCTGCACGACGCCGACGCTCGTGATGCCGTTGCGCAGGGGGATCAGCCACAGCCAGTAGCCGGGATACATGAAGTGGTTGGTGGAGAGGCGCCGGGAGGTCCACTTCACCCGAGCGTGGAAGTCGGCGTGGCCGGTGTCGTCGATGTCCTTCAGCCCCCGGAGCCGACCCCAAGCGGCGGCGACCTTGTGCCCCTTCTCCGGCAGGCGCAGGTCCAGCTTCTTGGCGATCATGCTCTCGCGACCGGTCCCGTCGATCACCCAGCGGGCCTTCCACTGGCTCTCGGTGGCGTTCGCGGAGCTCCCGTCCTCCGGGGTCTGGACGACGGTGAAGGTGTGCCCACCCTCGTCGATCGCCAGGTCCTTCACCCGAGCGCCGATGTGCACCTGCACCCCGTCCGCCTCGTTCATCGCCAGCAGATCGGCCTCGAGCCGCGCGCGGTCGAGCTGGAAGCTCGGCCAGGGCGGGAGCACGCTCACACCGATCTCGCTCATCTCGTGGAGCGGGGCGTCCTTGCCTTCGGTGTCGAAGAAGTAGCGGAGGCCGTTCTTCGGGAGGTGGTGCTCGTAGACGTAGCCCTGCAGACCGAGCTTCCGGGAGAGATAGTTGGTGGCGATCTCGACGGTGGATTCGCCCACCTTGTAGCTGCGCTCGTGGCTCTTCTCGAAGATCGCGACGGAGGCCCCGGGGACCTCGCGTCGCAGTTGGCGAGCGAGGAGGTTCCCGGCGAGCCCGCCGCCCAGGATCGCCACGTCGATCTCGTTCATCGAATCCAAGTGCTCCTCCGACGTGTCGGCACGCCGTCTATTCTCCGGAAGGAGTGGCCCAGGGGGCTCGGGCTCCGCGCGCCCACTACTCCTCCCGCGTATCCGCTTCTGCATAGCGGTCTGGGGACGTCTCGTCCATGAAAACCGGGGCGCAAGAGTTCAGTGGCGGCGAAATGGTTCCAGGGCCCCGCGAGTCGTTCGCCGAGGTCCCGAAACCCCACGTGTGGGTTCGCGAAGGAGTCTCGTAAAGCGGCATTCGACACTCACCCCATTTCGGCGCTGGCCGCGGGGCGCGGCACACCCCACGCTTGGAGCATGGGCCATGGGACCTGGCCCGGCGCGGCGACCGCTTGCTCCGCAGCCCCCCGGCGGGTAAAGGGCCCACGCTTTCCGGAACGAAGAACCCCATGACGCGCGAAGAAATCCAACAATCGATCGTCGAGATCCTCTCCGACTCCTTCGAGCTCGATCCCGAGACGATCAAGCCCGAGTCCACGCTCTACGAGGAGCTCGACCTGGACAGCATCGACGCCGTCGACATCTTCGTTCAGCTGCGAGATCTCACGGGCCGCCGGCCCGATCCGGAGCGCGCCAAGCAGGTGCGCACCGTCGACGAGCTGATCTCCTTCGTCGAAGAGGAGCTCGCGGCGGCCGAGCGGGGCGATCCGGAGCCGGACGTCCAGATGCCCACCTGAGGCCCCTTGCACCCGCTCCTCCAGCGGCTCCCCCACGGGGGCCCGATGCTCTTCCTCGACGACATCGTCGAGGCCTCCTGGACCAAGATCGTCACCGAGACGACCTTCGGCCCCGACTTCCTCCTCGCCCGGGACGGCGAGGTCTCACCGCTCGTGGTCATCGAGCTCTTCGCTCAGTCCGCGGCGGCCCTCATGGCGCACCGTTCGGCGCAGACCGACGCGCCGGACGTCTCCGGCTTCCTGCTCGGCGCGCGGAAGGTCGACGTCTCCGTCGACTCGTTCTCCGTGGGCGACACCGTTCGTACCGAGGCGGAGGAGAAGTGGGGCGCCGGCGCGCTCGCGCAGTTCGCCTGCAAGTGCTTCGTCGGTGGCCAGGTGGTCGCCGAGGGCGCCATCAACGTCGCCGCCGGCCAGCTCCCGGCCGACGGCGAATCGATGCTCTGATTGGGATCGGTGGAACGGGGCTTGCTCTGCCCTCGAGCACCGTGTCGAACCGTGCCATCTTCGTTCTCGCCCTGACCCTCGGCCTCACCGGCTGCTTCCGCTCGAGCTCCTCGAGCGACGACTCCGGCGACGCCGACGGTGGGACGAGATGGTCGCCCGACGGCGCGCCCGACTTCGGGGCGACCCACGTCTGCTCCTGCTGCGGCACCGACGTCACCGTACCCGCCGACCAGCCCTGCGAGCTCGGCGTCTGCGATCCCCATTGCCTGGGCCTCGACTGCGAGGACCGCCCGCTCGACGCGCTCTGCGACTACTCCCACGTGACCGCGGGCGTACGCCAGGACCTGCCGGTGCTCTTCGGGGCCCCGAGCGGCGACGAGTGCTTCTGCCCGGAGCTGCTCCAGTGCGAGGCCACCATCGTGGAAGACGGGGTGCTCGAGCTGCGCACCCAGATCTGCCGGGAGCCGGGCTTCGCGTGCGAGGCCTGCATGCCCTTCGTCGAAGGACGGTGCTCCCTGCCGCCGCTCACCGAGGGGACCTGGCGGGTGACCATGGACGGCGCCAGTGCCTTCGAGCTCGCCGTCGCCTCCCCCGACGTCCTCCCCGAGTGGGGCCGAAGCTGCGACACCCCCGCGAACGCCGCCACCGACGGCTGCGGCACCCTCTGGCCGCCGCGCGATGCCCGTCCGGGCAGCGTGTGCCACCAGGGCGACGCCTACACCAACGAGCGCGTGGCCATCGAGGTCACCCACGACTGCCCGCCCTGCAACGCGCCCGCCGGTCCCTGCGAGGTCACCATCTTCGACGACGTCATCCGGGTGGAGACCAGCACCCTCGACCCGGCGTGCGACATCGCCTGTCCGCCCGCTTGCTTCCCGCGCACCGACACCTGCCTCACGCCGGCGCTCCCGGAGGGGCTCTGGCGCGTGCAGGTGGCCGGCCTCGAGGGCTACGAGAGCCAGATCCAGGTCGGCGCGATCGACGAGCCGGCCGGCTTCATCTGCGGTCCGGGGACGTCGGGGGGCTGACCGCCTCCGCATCGCTCGCGTCTTTGCGGCGCACCAGCAGCAACCACGCGGTCGGCGCCAGCAGCAGGCTGAGGATCACCCCGATGGCCGCCGTCAGCCCCATGGCCGCCAGCGCCGGGTTGGTGCTCGCGGCGAGCACGCCGAAGGAGGCGATCGTCGACAGGCACGCCACCAGCAGGCTGACTGCGGTCGCCGGTCCGGAGTCGTGGGCCTCGGCCTCGACCATGAAGACGCCGTAGTCGACGCCCATGCTCAACACGAGCAGCAGCGCCACCACGTGCAGCAGCGTGGCCTCCAGTCCCAGCAGCCCGAGCACGCCGAGGGTCGCGCCGGCGGCCAGCAGCGCCGGGAGGAACGCGGCGAGGGTCGGGCCCACCCGGCGGTAGCGGAGGAAGACCAGCAGCAGCACCGCCAGCAGGCCGGCGCCCACCAGCTCGAGGGTGCGCCGCCGCAGCTCGCGATAGGCCGAGGCGACGAACTCCGCCTGGTCGAAGAAGCGCACGCCCTCGAGCGCGTCCATGCGCGTCGCGAGCGCGTCCGCGTCGGCGACCCCGTGGACGAAGGTCAACACCGCCACGCCGTCCTCGAGCTCGATCTGCTGCGCGCTCGCCAGCCGGCCGAGCGCGGGCGGGAGCTCGTCCGGCATCAGCGGCTCGAAGTCGGCGTCGAGCGCCTCGCGGAAGGCCTCGAAGGGCGCCTCGACGAAGCCTTGCTCTCGCAACGCGGTCACGGTGGACTCCCAGGCGTCGTCGGGGATCGCCGCCCGGCGCCGGCGCTGGGTCGCCGCCGAGGGGAGCAGCGCGCGGAGCGAGCGGAAGCCTTCGACCTCGCCGGCTTCCACGGCGGCGGCGAGCGCCTCGGCCGCCGCGTCGTTGCGCTCGAGCGCCTCTTGCAGCGTCGCCCCGCGCGAGACCACCAGCCGGCCGGCGTCCATCCGTGCGACCCGCGAGCGGACCCGGTCGTCCTCCTGCTGCAGGTCCGGGTCGATCGGGCTCAGCGCGCGCAGGTCGTCTTCCCACTCGAGCAAGGGGATGGCCCCGGCCAGTCCGAGCGCGACGAGCGGCAGGAGCACCAGCACCGCGCGCTTCTTCGCCAGCCGGCCGAGGAGCCGCTCCATCCACGCGCCGACGCCCGCGTGGATCTTGGTGGGCGTCGGCTCTCCCGGCAGGAACGCGGGGAGCCCGACCACGGTCAGCACGAGCGCGGCGGCCACCCCGGCCGAGGTGAAGACCGCCATCTGCCGGATGCCCGGAAAGGAAGTCCAGGCCAGGCCGATGAGACCGGCGACGGTCGTGGCCGCACCGAGCGCGAGCCCGGGCGCGATGCGACGCAGCGTGCCCCAGCCGCCCCGGTCCTCGCCCGGCTCCGCCGGGTCGAGCACGTGGTGGCTCACCAGGTGCGCCACGTAGTCCAGCGACACGCCCACCAAGGTCGCGCCGAAGGCGAGCGTCAGCCCGTGCACCGAGCCGAAGACGGCACGCGTCACGGCCAGCCCCACGGCGAAGCCACCGGCGAGGGGCAGCGCCGCGAGCAAGAGGTAGCGCGGTCGCCGGAAGAAGAGCAGCATGAGCAGTACGACCCCGAGGCTGCCCAGGGTGGAGACGCGCTGGATGTCGGCGCGGATCGCCGCCTCCGAGCGCAGGGCGATGCGATGGATGGACGCCTGCTCGAGGGTCAGCTCGCCGCTCTCGTTCACCGCCTCGAAGGCGCCCGCGATCGCATCCTGCAGCTCCTGCGACGCCGCGGCGTCGAAGGGGGACGCGCGGCTCGCCAGGAGCACCACGCCGAAGCGTCCGTCCTCGCCCGCGACGTAGGCGCCGTCCCGCACCGAGAGCGCGCCCTGCTGGCCCTCGCGGAGCCCCTCCACTCGGTCGAGGAAGAGCAGCCAGGGATCCTCGGGGGCGATCTGCCTCACGAAGGTCCCGGTCGGTGAGGCGAGGAGGGTCTTCAGCCGGCGGATGCGCTCGCCGATCGCCTCCCGATCGAAGGTCGCCGTCGGTGGGTGCAGGCCGAGGCGGTGCGGGAAGTAGGCCTCGTAGAAGGCACGCTCCATCCCGTCCTCGGGACCGGCGCTCACCCAGAGCACCGAGGGCTCGTCCTCGAGGGCGGTGGCCATCGCCTGCGCCGCCTCGCCGGCCGCCTCGGTGGTGGGCGCCTCGATCGTCATCGTGATCGTGCGGGTCAGCTCGGAGCTGGCGAGCTCGGACGAGATGGCCGCCAGCTCCCGGTCCTCGGCGCTCGGAAGAAAGTGAGTGATCTCGGTCTCGACCGGCAGATCCCACGCGGCCCAGGCCCCGACGAGGGCGACGATCAGAACGGCCCCGAGGGCCAGCCAGCGATCGCGACGCACGGCGCCGTGTACCACGGCGATGGCACCGCTTCACGGGACCGCCGAAACTGGCCCGAGGACCGTTTCGGGAAGATGTCCGCCCTGGTAGCGTATGAGGCGCCATGGACCCTCAGAATCAAGGCTACGGCCACTCTTCGTCCGCGGGCGGCGCCGGCGGAGCCCCGCCTCCATCCCGCCCCGCGCCGACCGTCCGGAAGGTGCCGTTCAATGCGCTTCCGGCGCCGTCGCGCGAGCGCTTCATCGCGGCGGTGAAGGGGACGGGTCGGCCGGCGCCGGCGCTGAGCACGACCACGATGAAGACCGGGGCGATCGTGCTCTGGGTCCTCTTCATCCTCGGCGTGGCCTTCGGCGTCTTCGCGCTGATGATGGACGACTACGGCCGCTACTGGCGCCCGCGCCAGTCCATCGGCTTCCTCATCGCCTACATGCTCGGCTTCTGGGTCATGGGCTACGGCATCCTGGCCGTCTGGCGCCGGGTGAGCCTCGACAAGCGGCTGCCCTATCGGCGCGGTCGCTTCGTCTTCCCCACCGACGTGGTCATCGCGACGGGTGACACGCTGGAGATGCTGCCGATGGGGCGAGTCGCCCGCATCGACGTGGTCCATCAGCATCAGAACGGCGGCTACGTTCGCACCGACATCCGCTTCATCTTCGACGGCGGCCGCACCGAGGCCTTCAGCGTCTTCAACCGGATGAAGGCGCAGACGATCCTCGACCAGCTGCAGAACGATCAGCAGCGCCTCCGCGCCGCCGCGCAGGCCGGCGACGTCGCCGCCATGGCCGATCTCGACCCCTTCCTCGAGGCCCGGGTCCACGGCCTCCTGGACGACCCGCAGCAGATGGAGCAGGTCGCGGCGCACGCGACCGATGGTCCGCTCGCCGGCGGTATCCCCGCGTGGCTGAAGTGGGCGTCCGTGAGCGCCCTGGCCTTCGCCATCCTCGCGGTGCCCAGCTTCCTCGTCCGCAACCACCTCAGCGACGAGGAGGCCTTCGCCGACGCGGTCGCGAACGGCGACGTCTACGCGCTGCGCGAGTACATGAACGGCGACGGCTCACACGCCGACGAGGTGGCCAACATCCACCTGCCCGCCGCGGCCTTCGCCGAGGCCCAGCGGACCGGCACCGTCACCGCGCTCCGTGACTTCGTCCGCGACTACCCGAACGCCCAGCAGGTGCCGCAGGCCCGTGACGTCATCCACCAGCGCTTCGAGCAGGTGAAGGCGACCTTCATGTCGCAGGCGAACACCAGCGACCCGTCCATGCTCCAGTTCATGGAGGCGTTGCTCGCCTGGCTCGAGACCAACGACTCCCCGCCGGTGAAGGTGCGCTTCAACCCGCCCACCACCGAGGCGCTCGCCGCGATGGACGCGGAGCTCCGGTCGCGCCACGAGGCCATCATCCCCATCGCGCCGCACTTCACGCAGGACGCCTCGGCGCGCCGCGAGGAGACGGTGACCAGCGTGCTCCGCCGTGGCTTCGGCGCCGTCTTCCCCGACGACGTGATGAGCCTCGAGCACGCGGGCCGGATCGCCCCCGGCGCGCCGGAGCCGACGGTTCCGACGGTGAACGTCTCCTACGTGGTCCAGCCCTCCGGCGCGATCTACGTCGACGAGACCGACAACCGGCAGTTCGTCGGCATCCACGTCGACTTCGACGTCCGGATGAAGATCCCCGGCGTGGCCACCGAGCACCGCTTCACCATGCCGGTCGAGCCGCCGCAGCGCTTCACGGTCTCCTACGACACCTACGGCGGCGTCGGTGGCGGTCCCTCGGAGGGCCTCGTCTACGCCACCATGGCCAGCCGTGCCTTCGACCAGCTCTCGTCGCGGCTGCGGATGACCTTCTTCAAGCCCGGTTCGGCGGCCTTCCAGCAGGCGGCCGCCGAGACCAACCGACCCGCGCCGCCGCCCACTGGTGGTCTCGGCGCCGGCGGTCTCGGTGACCCCTCGCTCGAGGGGCTTCCGCCGGAGCTCCGCGAGGCGCTCGAGAACCTCCGCAACGGGCAGGGCGGCGGCGGCACGACCTTCTGACGCGAGCTTCTCCCCGTCCCGGAGGCGCGTGTGGTATCGAGAGAGCCATGCGCGCCTTCGTTCGTCCGTCCCTCGCGCTGGCCCTCCTCGGCGCCTTCACGGGCTGCGCTCATCCGGTCGAGGAGACCCTCGAGGCGGTCAAGGACGCGGACGCGCTGCCGGTCTCGCTGACCCTCGTCTACGACGAACGGAGCGCGGTCCTCGGTGGCCAGCGCATCGAGCTCGAGGGGGACGGAACGCTTGTCCGCCGACGCTGGCGGCCGGGGTTCGCGCCCGCCCTCGACGCGCCGGAGACCCTTCTCGGCGAGCCGGAGGACGAGGCCGGCGAGGCGGACGCGGTCTCGCGGGTCTCGCTCCCCGTCGAGGCCGTGCGCGAGCTGGCCGAGCTGCTCTTCACCCTCGAGGCCTGGGAGCAGGAGGCCGACGAGGACGCCCTCGGGCGGGTCGACGACAGTCGCACCCGGCTGGTGCTCCGAGCCGCTGACGGGGAGTCGACGATCTGGGAGTACAGCCAGGATCGCGCACGGTTGCAGCGGGTGAAGCTGGCCCTCGAGGGGCTGATGACCCGTTTCGCCGCCGAGTGAGTGGGGCGCTGGCCTTGTCGAGCCGCCTCTGCAGCGTTAAGTAAGGTAATTGCATGGCCATTCGCCCGATCCTCCACTACCCCGACAAGCGCCTCCGAACCCCGGGGGAGCCCGTCACCGAATTCGGTCCCGAGCTCGCGGAGCTCGTCGAGGACATGGCGGAGACCATGTATGCCGCCCCCGGCGTCGGCCTGGCCGCGCCCCAGATCGGCGTCTCCAAGCGGATCTTCATCATCGACGTCGCCACCGACGACGAGGGGCCGAGCGAGCTGCGGGTGTTCATCAATCCCGAGATCCTCGAGAAGCAGGGCGAGTGCCTCTTCGACGAGGGGTGCCTGTCCTTCCCTGGCGCGCGTGAAGAGATCGAGCGCGCCGAGTGGGTGAAGGTGAAGGCCCGCGACGTGGACGGCTCGGAGTTCGAGCTCGAGGCGGACGGGCTGCTCGCGATCGCGATCCAGCACGAGAACGATCACCTGGACGGCAAGCTGATGATCGACCGGCTCGGCGTCCTACGCCGGCGCCTCCTGCATCGGGCGATGACCAAGCGGCAGCCGGCCGCCTGAGCGCCGACAGCAGCTCACCGAAAGAGAGGCCCCCGTGCCCGCCAATCTGCGCGCTGCCTTCTTCGGCAGCCCCGCCTTCGCCGTACCTTGCTTGGACGCGCTGACTCACGTCGCGGACGTCGTCGCCGTCTTCTCGCAGCCCGATCGACCCGCCGGCCGGGGGATGAAGCTGCGCCCGCCGGCGGTGAAGGTGCGCGCGCTCGAGCTCGGCCTGCCGGTGCATCAGCCGACGAAGATGCGCGACGGAACGGTGGCCGCGCAGCTGCGGGAGCTCGAGCTCGATGTCGCGCTGGTGGTGGCGTACGGCCGCATCCTGCCGCGCCCGATCCTCGACGCGCCGCGGATGGGCTGCGTGAACGTCCACGCCTCGCTCTTGCCCCGCTGGCGCGGCGCGGCCCCGATCCAATGGGCGATCGCCAGCGGCGATCGCACCACGGGCGTCAGCCTGATGAAGCTCGACGAGGGGATGGACACCGGTCCGGTGATCACGATGGACGAGACGCCGATCGCGCCCAACGAGACCACCGCCGATCTCGGTGAGCGCCTCTCGGCGATGGGCGCGGCGATGGTCGAGCGCGATCTGCCCGGCTACGTGGGTGGCGAGCTCGAGCCGAAGGCCCAGGAGGGCGAGGCGACCCACGCTCGGCTGCTGACCAAGGAGGACGGGCGCTTGGACTTCCGCTGGTCCGCGCAGCAGGTCCACGACCGGGTGCGGGCGATGCACCCCTGGCCCGGCGCCTACACCACCGACCAAGGGGAGCGGCTCAAGGTGCACCGGAGCCGGCTCCTCGAGGCCGAGGGCGAGCACGGCGCGCCCGGCGAGGTGATCGCGGTGAGCGACGAGGGACTGCACGTCGCCTGCACGAAGGGCGTGGTCGCCCTCGTGGAGCTACAACAGCCGGGCCGCAAACGATTGGCCGCCGACGCGTTCGTCGCCGGCCGCGGCAGACCCGAGCGATTGGGAGGCGATGCGTGAAGATCTATACGAAGACCGGTGACCGTGGCGAGACGGGGCTCTTCGGCGGCGCCCGGGTCTCGAAGGCGGATCCCCGTGTGGAGGCCTACGGCGACGTGGACGAGCTGAACGCACAGCTGGGCGTCGCGCGCGCCGCCGGATTGGCGGACGACATCGACGCCCTGCTCTCCACCATCCAGGCGAAGCTCTTCGACGTCGGCGCCGAGCTGGCGAGCGCGCCGGGCTCGAAGGCGTCGACGATGCCCCGCGTGTCGGACGAGGACGTGGTCGTGTTGGAGAAGGCGATCGACCGCTTCGAGNNCCGCGGCGTGGCTCCACGTCGGTCGCACGGTGGCGCGGCGCGCAGAGCGGCGAGTGGTCGCCCTCGCGGCCCAGACCGACGTACGGGAGACGGTGATTCACTACATGAATCGGCTCAGCGATCTGCTCTTCGTGCTCGCTCGGGTGAGCAATCATCGCGCGGGGGTGGCGGACGTGCCCTGGACGCAGGAGTAGGGGGCGGCGG
>JABAOG010001331.1_pt1 | contig 33900 bp, 24 predicted proteins | sample 7062131 | NCBI WGS metagenome assembly JABAOG01 (sample SAMN14538629, study PRJNA623070) | marine sediment metagenome | biome: marine biome [ENVO:00000428]; feature: marine pelagic biome [ENVO:01000023]; material: deep marine sediment [ENVO:00002113] | place: India: Arabian Sea | collected... | reverse complement strand
CCGTCTACCGTCTCCCTACTGGTACTGGATGTAGATCGGGACGGGGTCGAGCTCCAGGATCTCGCCGGGCGTGAGCATCCGGGATCCGCCGCGCCGGTCGTTGTGGAAGAAGAGCTTGAAGCCGGTGAACTGTTCGGCCTCCGGGGCCACGATGTCGCGGTACGCCACCACCTTCTGCGACGGCGGTCCCCAGCCGTCCATGTTGATGACGACCTGGACGCGGGGATCCACGCGGATCCGGTGCGCGTCCCGGATCATGTTCTGGGTGAACCGATGAACGACGAGGACCTTCGGCGGCAGATCGTGGCGCTCGACGAGCGTTGCCAGGAAATTGATGGCGTAATTGACGTCGTCGGCCGTCATGGACCCGATCTGCTTCCCGGGGATCCCATCCCCCGGCATGGACCATTCGGGGTCGAGGGCGAGGTGAACGTTNNNCCGGGTCGCCTGTGGCCATGACGGCGATGATCTGAAGCGCGGGGCGTACCGGTGTGAACGGATCCGCCTCGCGCCAGGCCGCCACCTCCCGGTCCAGTCGAGCCAGCATCTCCTCGGGCGGAACTTCACCGAGGATCCCCATGCGCTTCGACGCCGGGTTGCCGTAGAACGCCACGATCCGCTCCCTCGGCAGCAGCGCGTTCGGCAGCACGGGGACGGGCGGCGACCGGCGAGCCGGCCGCGGCCGCGCCGGGGCCGGCTTCTTCGCGACCTCCTCCTCGCGCGGCTCTTCGCGCGGCTCCTCGGGCGGCTCCGGCTCCGTCTCCGCCTCGCTCGACGCCGTGTCCTCGACCGCCGACGGCACGTCCACCGCCTCGCCCGCCGTGTCGACCGACGCCTCGCCTGCCGGTACCGGCGCCGGCGACTCGACCGCCGCGCCGCGGCCGCACGCCGCAGCGACCACCAGGACCAGCACCAGCAACCCCGTCCATCTCCAGCTCATGCTCCGCACTCCGGCTCAGCTCCTCGATGAATCGCCTTCCTTCCCCACACCCGACCCGCGTCGCAACAAATAGGCGAACCGGGTCGCCCGGGCCAGTCCCGCCCTCCCTACACCAGCCGTCGCGGAACGATCGCGCGCCCTTCGCAGCCTCCTCCGGACGCCGCCGCGTCGGCGGCGGCGAACCCGGGTGGCTCATCGCCGCTCGTCGCCGCGCGGAACCGGTGGCCGTCGGCTGCCCGCCGGCCACCGCATCATCGACCCCGAGCCGCTCGGTCCCGGGCCGCGCGGATCCGCCGCGCTCGGTCCCGGCCCCGCTCGGCCCTGCTCCGAACCGGCACTGCGTAGGGAAACTCCCCACAAAGGGGTTGACGGCGTCAGTAGATTACCCTACAGTTGAATAGTAGAGACTACCACCACGAACGGAGACGGATGACGATCCTGGGGCTCGGGCTCGCCGCGCTGATCGGCCTCTCGCTGGGGCTGCTGGGCGGGGGTGGCTCGATACTGACGGTGCCGATCTTCGTGTACGTGCTGGGGTTCGGGGCGAAGGAGGCCATCGCGTTCAGTCTGGCGGTGGTGGGGGCGGTGAGCCTGTTCGGGGCGGCGGGGCACTGGCGAGCCGGGAACGTGAACGTGCGGGTCGCGCTGCTGTTCGGTGTGGTGGCGATGGCGGGGACGTACGCGGGTGCGCGCCTGTCGGTGCTGTTCAGCGGCGCGGCGCAGCTGGTCCTGTTCGCGGCCGTGATGCTGGTGGCGGCGTGGTTCATGTTCCGGGGTCGGCCGGCGGGGTCGAAAGGCGGCGGCGGTACCGGGGCCGAGGGGCGAGGCGGGGGGCTGTCGGCGGGGCTGATCGTGGTGGAGGGGCTGGCGGTTGGGGTGCTGACGGGGCTGGTGGGCGTGGGAGGCGGCTTCCTGATCGTGCCGGCGCTGGTACTCCTGGGCGGGATCCCCATGAAGGAAGCGGTGGGCACGTCGCTTCTGGTGATCGCGCTGAAGAGCGGGGCCGGCTTCTACGGCTACCTGGGACAGGTGGAGGTGCCGTGGGGTTTCCTGGCCGGGTTCACCGGGGTGGCGGTACTGGGGATCCTGATGGGGACTCGCCTGGTGGGATACGTGTCCCAGGGGTCGCTTCGGCGGGGTTTCGCGGTCTTCCTGGTGGTGATGGGGGTGTTCATCCTGTACCGCAACCGGAGCGTGCTGCGCCCGGCGCCCGCGCAGGCGGAGGTCGAGGGAGTGGTCGAGCGACACCGATGAAAGGAAGGCGATCGTTGTGGACAGGGACATGAGCGAGCTTCTGCGCGCGGCGTCGGTGCTGCCGTACGCCCGGGAGCCCCGGCCGGGGCTCCNNGCCGTACGCCCGGGAGCCCCGGCCGGGGATCATCTCGGCGGGTCAGCCCCGGGGGCACGAGTGGCGGTCGCTGGCGGAAGCAGGGGTGGAGCGGGTGCTGGACATCCGTGAGCGGTGGGAGCCGCGGGGCCACGACGAGGCCAAGGCGGTGGTGGCGGCGGGGCTGCGATACGAGAACGTCCCGTTCGGCCATGGCCATGTCCCGGCGGCCACGTTCGAGCGGGTGCGGGAGCTCATGCGGGAGAACAGCGGTGCCCCGATCGTGGTGCACTGCGCGTCGGGGAACCGGGTGGGCGCGGCGCTGATCCCGTGGTGGATCCTGGATGAGGGGCTGAGCGAGGACGAGGCGTTGCAGGCGGCGGTCGCGGCGGGTCTGGCGAGTCGCGGGCTGGCGGTGGTCGCCCTGGAATACGCGCGGCGGGTCNNCGAGGGACTGAGCGAGGAGGCGGCGATCCAGGCGGCGGTGGACGCCGGGCTGGCGAGCCGGGGGCTGGCGATGATGGCGCTGGACTACGTACGTCGAACGAAGGAACAGCAGGAGGTGGCGGCATGATCGTGAAGCGGTTCTACGACGAGAAGCTGGCCCAGGCGAGCTACCTGATCGGCTGTGCGGCCACGGGCGAGGCGCTGGTGGTGGACGCGAACCGGGACGTGGACCAGTACGTGGCGGCGGCCGGAGCCGAGGATCTCCGGATCACGCACGTGACTGAGACCCACATCCACGCGGACTTCGTCTCGGGCAGCCGGGAGCTGGCGGAGCGGACGGGTGCGGCCCTCTACCTGTCGGACGAGGGGGGCGAGGGGTGGCGGTACGCGTTCGCCGGGGAAGCGGGCGCCATCCTGCTGCACGACGGGGACACCTTCGAGGTGGGCGCCATCCGGATCCGTGCGGTCCATACGCCGGGGCACACCCCCGAGCACCTGACGTTCCTGGTGACGGATGGGGCGGCAGCGGACCGCCCGATCGGGGCGCTGACGGGCGACTTCATCTTCGTCGGCGATGTCGGGCGCCCGGACCTGCTGGAGAAGGCGGCCGGGGTGGCCGGGACGATGGAGGACGCCGCGAGGGCGCTGTTCCGTAGCCTCCGACGGTTCCGTTCGGAGCAGCCGGACTGGCTCCAGCTCTGGCCCGGCCACGGCGCGGGCAGCGCGTGCGGCAAGGGCATCGGGTCCATCCCTCAGTCCACCATGGGGTACGAGGCGCTGACGAGCTGGGCGTTCCAGCACGACGACGAGGACACCTTCGTCCGGGCGGTCCTCGAGGGGCAGCCGGAGCCGCCGAGGTATTTCGCTGAAATGAAGCGGATCAACCGGGACGGCCCCCGCATCCTGGGACGGCTCGGCGAGCCCCTGCGAATGGCACCGGAACGGCTGGACGATGTGCGGGCCACCGGCGCGGTGGTGGTGGACACGCGGTCGGCGGACGCGTTCGCGGCGGGCCACGTGCCGGGCACGATCAACATCCCTCTGACCCGGGCATTCACGACCTGGGCTGGTTGGCTGGTCCCGTACGACGCGGACTTCTACCTGATCGGCGACGAGGCCGGCACCGCCGAGGCGGTCCGGGACCTGGCCATGATCGGGCTCGACCGGGTGGCCGGAGCGTTCGGCCTGGCGGCAGTCGAGGACCGGGCCCCGGAGGAGCTGGAGCGGATCGAGCGGATCGACACCGACCGGCTGGCGCAACGGCTCGCCCGGCATGAGGTTTCGCTCCTGGACATCCGGGGCGAGCCCGAGTGGACGTCGGTCCGGATCCCCGGCGCCGTACACATCCCGCTGGGCTATCTGGAGGACCGGCTCGACGAGATCCCCACCGGCCGGCCGCTGGTGGTCCATTGCGAGTCCGGAGGCCGCAGCGCCATTGCGGCGAGCGTGCTCCGGGCCCACGGTATCGATCGGGTCATCGATTACCCGGGCGGAATCCGGGCGTGGGCTGACGCCGGCTACCCGGTGGAGCCGGGTGCGAGCCGGGCCGCAGCGGACTCGGTGGCGGCCTGATGCAGCAAGCGATGCTGGAGGTGTTGATGGGAGACATGACCGGGGAGCCGCTGACTCCCGAGCTGATGGAGCTCGTCGCCGAGCGGTTCAAGGCGCTGGGCGAGCCAGCCAGGCTGCAGATCCTCCAGACGCTGCGCAACGGCGAGCAGACGGTGTCCGAGCTGGTGGAGGAGACCGGGCTGGGTCAGGCCAACGTGTCGAAGCACCTCCAACTGCTGTACGCGCTCGGGTTCGTGGACCGGCGGAAGGATGGCCTCTACGTCCACTACCGCCTGGCGGGGGAGGACATCTTCCGGATGTGCGACCTGATGTGCGGCCGGATCGAGGACGAGGCGGAGCGTCGCAGCGCCGTCGTGCGCCGGCGGTGATCCGAACCCGGGCGGACGGGACGGGGTCGGCGACCGGGACGGTCCCCGGCCCCGCCGCGTTTCCGGCGGGCTAGCGTTCCTGGAGCGCTCCCGTGAGACACTCCCGCCACTCCGCCTCCGCCTTGATCCGGTGGAGCGCGCGGCGGACGATCACGTCGTTGCCGGGACCGATCACCTTCCAGTAGCGGACGAACTGGCGTCGGGCCTCGGCGTCCGTGGCCTCGATCCGGGCCTCGTAGTGGAGGACCGACTGGTCGTAGCCACGGGGCTCGACTCTGGACGACACCGCCAGCTTTAGGTATCCGGGCTCGCCGAAGGTGGCGAACTCCCGGGCGTCGACCTCGCGGGCCCCGTAGTCCCGCTTCCAGAACCGGCCCACCGCTCCCAGCACCAGCTCCCGCCCAGGCTCCTCCCCCAGCTTGACCCAGCCGGGACCCACGTCCGGGATGTTGGTGAACGATATGTTCTCCGGCTGCCGGCCGCCGCCCAGCTTCCGGGCCAGCCGGTTCGGCAGGTCCCGGACCGCGAACAGGGTGGAGATCACGGGATCCCGCAGGTCCGCCTGTTTGATGGCCGCCAGGACCTCCCCGGGAACCGCCTCCACCTCCAGGTCCCGGATCTCCACGAAATCGGGATCCGGGATGAACCGATCGATCAGCTTGTCCATGCCGCACCTCTCTCAGCCACGCTCCGTCCACGTCGACGCGGGGGCCGAGCCCGCATCATCTTGATGATGGCACGTTCCCCCGCAGGCGCCAGCGGGGAATGGTGGGTCCCGCTGTGGGAGAAACCCCGACACGAGGCCCGCTGCCCCGGGGTCCCTTGACGGGGATGGGCCGGGTCCGGGAGAATGGTGGGGCGAGGCCGGGCCGGCCGAGGGCTGGAGCACGGCCCCCACACCCGGACCACGCGGACGGCGGTGGCGGCGGGGGTCCCCCGCCCGGAGCGAGCAAACAGGGATGGCGGCGGGTTCGTCGCCTGGAACCGATAGTCGAGAGGAGTCGTGCCCATGGAGACGGAACGCTATCTGGAGGAGGCGGAGCGGTACAGCGCCCACAACTACCACCCGCTGCCGGTGGTGCTGACGCGGGGCGAGGGCATCTGGGTGTGGGACGTCGAGGGGAACCGGTACCTGGACATGCTGTCGGCGTACTCGGCGGTGAACCAGGGGCACGCGCATCCCAGGATCGTGCAGGCGCTGATCGACCAGGCGAAGCGCCTGCCGCTCACCTCGCGGGCGTTCCACAACGACCGGATGGGGCCGTTCCTGAAGCGGCTGTGCGAGGTCTCCGGCTACGAGAAGGCGCTGCCGATGAACACGGGCGCCGAGGCGGTGGAGACGGCCATCAAGGCGGTCCGCAAGTGGGGCTACGAGGTCAAGGGCGTGCCCGCCGACCGGGCCGAGATCCTCGTCTTCGCCGGCAACTTCCACGGCCGGACCACGACGGTGATCAGCTTTTCGTCCGATGAGCTGTACAAGCAGGGCTTCGGCCCCCTCACACCGGGCTTCCGGATCCTGCCGTACGGCGACCTGGAAGCGGTGCGGGAGGCCATGACCGACCGGACGGTGGGGATCCTGGTGGAGCCGATCCAGGGCGAGGCCGGGGTGGTGGTGCCGCCGGAAGGCTTCCTCCGCGGGCTGCGGGAGCTCTGCGACGAATACGGCGCCGCCCTCATCGCCGACGAGATCCAGACGGGGCTCGGCCGCACCGGCCGGCTGTTCGCCAGCGACTGGGAGGGCGTGCGCCCCGACGTGATGATCGTCGGCAAGGCGCTGGGCGGTGGCGTCTACCCCGTTTCGGCGATCATGGCGGACGGGGAGATCATGGACGTCTTCACGCCCGGGACCCACGGCTCGACGTTCGGCGGCAATCCCACCGGCGCGGCCGTCGGGCTGGCGGCTCTCGACGTGATCATGGAGGAGAAGCTGGCCGAGCGCGCCGACGAGCTGGGCCGCTGGTTCATGGACCGGCTGCGAGCCATCGAGTCGCCGGTGATCCGCGAGGTCCGCGGGCGCGGCCTCATGATCGGCGTGGTGCTGACCGGCCCGGCACGGCCCTACTGCGAGGCGCTCCAGGAGCGGGGCATGCTGGCCAAGGAGACCCACGAGAACGTGGTGCGGTTCGCGCCGCCCCTGGTCATCGAGAAGGAGGAGCTGGAGGCGGTGCTCCCGGCCATCCGCGAGGTGCTGAGCCAGGATCTGGCGGCGACCCCCGCGTAGCGGGGTGCCGGCGCGCCGGCACCCCGAGGTGGCGTGATCGGCCCGGCCCGTTACATTGGGCGGCGTCACGTCACCAATGCATCACGGACCGGTAACGATGGCTGAAAAGACCGGCGCGGCCCGCGACGCCCGATCCGGCGGCCCCGAATGGACCCAGCACCCGGCGCTCCGGGCCCTGCTGGTCATCTTCCTCCTCTACACCTTCCTGGTCGGGGTGAACGGGCTGGGGAGCGGCTTCAAGCTCCTGAGCGGCGACATGCTGGACACGTTCTTCACCGCCACGGAGAACCCGTTCATCGCCCTGATGGTCGGGATCCTGGCCACCACGCTGGTGCAGAGCTCGTCGGTGACGACCTCGCTGATCGTGGGGCTGGTGGCGGCGCCGGAGAACCCGCTGCCCGTCGCCAACGCCATCCCCATGGTCATGGGCGCCAACATCGGCACGACGGTGACCAACACCATCGCGTCGCTGGCGCACATGGGGTGGCGGGAGGAGTTCCGCCGGGCCTTCGCGGTGGCGACCTGCCACGACTTCTTCAACTACCTCGCGGTCCTGATCCTGCTGCCCCTGGAGCTCCTGACGGGGTACCTGGGGAAGTCGGCCGCGGTGCTCGCCGACGCGCTGGGCGGGTTCGGCGGGGCCCAGTACGAGAGCCCGATCAAGGGGGCGATCAAGGCGGGCGGGCGGCCCATCGAGGGCATGATCCACTGGCTCACGCCCTCCGAAGGCTGGGCCGCCACGATCTACATCGTGGTGAGCGTGGCGATCATCTTCGTGAGCCTCATGGCCATCATCAAGGTCATGCGGTCCGCCATGCGGAGCCGGGTCGAGCGGCTGGTGTCCCGGGCGTTCGAGAACAACGTGCTGATCGCCATGCTCGTGGGCGTCGTGGCGACGGTGATGGTCCAGTCCAGCTCCATCACGACCTCCCTGCTGGTCCCGCTGGCGGGGGCCGGGGTCCTGACGCTGGCGCAGGCGTTCCCCATCACGCTGGGCGCCAACGTGGGGACCACCGTCACCGCGCTCCTGGCCGCCCTCGCCGCCACGGACCAGAACGCCGCGGCCGGGCTCACCATCGCCCTGGTCCACCTGCTCTTCAACCTGTCGGGGATCCTGCTCGTCTATCCGGTGGCGCGGATCCGCAACATCCCCCTCGATGCGGCCCGAAAGCTGGCGGACGTGGCGGTCCGGTCCAAGACCCTGGCGATCCTGTACGTGGTCCTGCTCTTTTACGGTATTCCCGCGGCCTTCGCGATCCTCGGACAGGCCTTCGGGTAGGAGGTAGATGATGCTGCGCGAGCTGCTGACGCTGTTCCGTTCGAACGACGCCATCGCGGAGATGGGCGAGAACTTCTCCGATATGCTGGAGCTGGCTACCGAGCTGACGCTGGATGCCGGCCGGCACTTCTTCGAGGGTCCGCCGACGCCGGACCAGCGGACGTCGGTGTCGAAGCGGGACGTCCAGCTGAACAAGATGGAGCGCCGGATCCGGAAGCAGGTGATCACACACCTGGCTCTTGGAGAAGGGCAGCGGGACGCCCCGTACGGCCTGCTGCTGATGAGCCTGGTGAAGGACGTGGAGCGGATCGGCGACTACTGCAAGAACCTGTCGGAGGTCTACGACGACGGGGGCGGCCCCATCCCCGACGACGACAACGCCGCCGAGCTGCTCGAGATCCGGGCCATCGTCGAGGAGTCGCTGTCGGCCGCCAGCCGGGTGTTCACGGACTCGGACACCGAGACGGCCATGGACCTGACCCGACGCGGCCGGGAGGTGAACCGCCGGTGCGATGCGCTGGTCACCCGCGTCGCCAAGAGCTCCTACGACGCGGCGACGACCACGACGATGGTCCTCGGCGCGCGCTACTACAAGCGGATCGAGTCGCACCTGCTCAACGTGCTGTCCGGCGTGGTGATGCCGCTCCACAAGCTGGACTACTACGACGAGCGGGCGCTCCAGGACCAGACGGACTGAGCCGGAAGGCCCGGGCGAGGGCGACGCCGGGCGGGGCCGGGTCGGGCCGGCCCACCCCCGTGACGGGCCCGCGTCGCCAGCGCCGACGTCCGCGGCCCGGGGCGGTCAGCCCGCCGCCGGCTGCCCGCGCCCCCGGAGGAGCCTCGCCGAGTTGCCCAGGATGCCCAGGTCGGGGATCGACTGGGCCGCCGCCGCCAGGATCGGGGGCAGCACTCCCACCGCCGCCAGGCTCAGCCCCACCACGTTGTAGAGCGCGGTCAGCCCGAAGTTGCCTTTCACGACCCTCAGGGTCCGCCGCGCCGTGCGGATCGCATCGGGCACCAGGCTCCAGTCGTCACGCATCAGCGCGACGTGGGCCACCTCCAGCGCCAGGTCCGTCCCCGCCGCGCCCATGGCGATCCCGACATCGGCCTGCGCCAGCGCCGGCGCATCGTTCACGCCGTCCCCGATCATCACCACCGTGCGGCCCCGCTCCTGGTGGTGCCGCACGACCCGGATCTTGTCCTCCGGCAGCAGCCCCGCGCGGAAGGCGATCCCGAGGCGCTCCGCCACCGGCGCGGCGGCCCGCTCGTGGTCCCCCGTGAGCAGCTCGATCCGCTCGAGTCCGAGCCCGCGCAGCGCCCGGATCGCGTCCGGCACGTCCGGCCGGAGCTCGTCCGCGAACCCGATCACTCCGAGGGCCTCGCCGTCACGGGTCACCCCGGCCACGGTCATCCCCGCCGCCCGCAGGCGCTCCGTCTCCGGATCTCCCGGAGGCGCCGCCAGGCGGTCGCGCCCCACCGTGATCCGGTGCCCCTCCACCTGTGCCGCCACGCCCACGCCCTCCATCGCTTCGAAGGACGACGGGGCCGCGATCCGCACGCCCCGACGCCGGGCCTCGGCCCGGATCGCCTCGGCCAGCGGATGCTCCGAGTCCCGCTCCGCCGACGCCGCCAGCCGCACCACCTCGTCCGCCACCGCCCCGTCCAGCGCCACCACCTCGCCCACCGCCGGGCGACCCACCGTGAACGTGCCCGTCTTGTCCACCAGCACCACGTCGGCCTTCGCCAGCGCCTCGAGGTACGCCCCTCCCTTGATCAGCAGACCCCGTCGCGCCGCCGCACCGATGGACGCCAGCATCGCCACCGGCGTCGCGATGGCGAACGCGCACGAGCACGCCACCACCAGCACCGCCGCCGTCGCCAGCGCGTCGCCCCGGATCAGGAACGTGGCCAGCGCCACCGCGCCCACCACGGGCAGGTACCACCCGCTGAATCGGTCCGCGAAGCTCTGGACCCGGCCCCGCTTCGACTCGGCTTCCTCCACCATCCGGAGGATCCGCCCGAACGTGGCCTCCGCCCCGACCCGGGTCACCCGCACGCGCAAGGCGCCGCCCCGCGCCACCGTCGCCGCGAACACCGAGGCGCCCGCGTCCACCTCCACCGGCATGGACTCCCCCGTGATCGCCGCCTGCTCCACCGTCGCCCGACCCTCGAGAACCCGCCCGTCCACCGGGATGCGCTCGCCCGGACGGACCACCACCACGTCCCCCACCGCCACCGCCTCCACGGGCCGCTCCTCCATTCCACCGCCGGTCTCGACCCGGGCCGTGGCCGGCGCCAGGGCCTCCAGATCCCGCAGCGCCTTCCGGCCCTTCCGCATGGTGAAGCCCTCAACGAAGTCGCCCACCCGCATGAAGAACGCGACCACCGCCGCCGTCACCCACTGCCCGATGGCCAGCGCCGCCAGCACCCCCACCGTCATCAACGTGTGCGAGATGACACGGCCCCGGAGCGCCGCCGCCATCACCCCCCGGAACGCGGGCCACCCCACCAGCACCACCACGCCGACCCCCGCCGGGAAGGGAACCCACCGGGTCGCCGCCTCGAACACGCCCAGCCACTCGCCCAGCACCACCACGACCAGGACCGCGCCGAAGACCAGCCCCGTCACCGCGATCGCCCGCCGCGCGAAGTCCTCGCCCTGCTCCGCTCGCGGCCCGGGGCCGCTCCCCACGCCTTCGCGCCGTCCGGAATGGGCCTCCAGCGGGACCGTGTAGCCCGCCGCCGCCACCGCCGCGGCCAGCCGCTCCACGTCCGCCCGTCCCTCGTCGTACTCCACCACCGCCTTCTCCGCGCCCAGCAGCACCTCCGCGGACGCGACGCCCTCCACCTCGTCCAGCGCCCGCCGCACGTGAGCCGCGCACGACGCGCAGTCCATGCCCCGGACCGGCAGGTCGACGCGCTTCACCACCCCGCCTCCCCGTACCGCGTGCACTCGTACACCCCCCGCGCCACGTCCGCCAGCAGCGACTCCGCCAACCCCAGCAGCGCCGCGACCCGGTCGTCGCTCAACCCGTAGATCACCCGCCGGCCCCGCTGCTGCCGCACCACCAGCCCACAGTCGTGCAGACACGACAGGTGGTTCGACGTGTTCGACTGGCTCAGTCCCGTCGCCTCCACGATCTCCCCCACCGACCGCGGCGCCTCCCGCAACGACTCCAGGATCGCCAGCCGGCTCCCGTCCGAGAACCCCCGGAACAGCTTCGCCTTCACCGTCAACGCATCCGCCGTGATCGTGATCATGGTGCTCCGCCTCGTCGTATCATCGTATGATGATACAATGCCGCCCGGGCCGGCTCGGGACAAGGGCCGTCGCATCCCGGCCGCACCCGTGAGGAACGCGGGCCCTTGCGCCCGTGTCCGGCTCCGTGCATGTAAAAGGTCCACTTTTCGTCAGGAGACCGCCATGCCCGCACCCCGCGCCGGTCCGATTGGCCGCGCCTTTCTCCTCGCCGGCCTGGCGCTGGCGTGTCCTGTCGCCGTACCGGCCCAGGAACACTTCCCCGCCACGGAGGACGCGGAGCTGATGCTCCGGTACCTGGTGGAGGACGGAGAGACGCCGGGGATCGTCGTGGGGCTCCTGGACGCCGATGGCTCCACGCGGGTGCTGCGCTACGGCGATGGCGGTCCGGGGGCGCGGCCCCTGGGGCGGCGGTCCGTGTTCGAGATCGGCTCGATCACGAAGACGTTCACGGCGGCGCTGCTGGCGGACATGGTGGCGCGTGGGGAGATGGCGCTCGACGATCCGGTCCAGAAGTACCTCCCCGAAGGTGTGACCATGCCGAGGTGGGAGGGCCGTGAGATCACGTTGATGGACCTGTCCACGCACCACTCGGGGCTGCCGCGGATGCCGGACAACTTCGATCCGGCGAACCCCGCCAACCCGTACGCCGACTACACGGCCGACCGGCTGTACGAGTTCCTGAGCGGGCACGAGCTCCGGCGCGAGCCCGGGAGCGAGTACGAGTATTCGAACCTGGCCGTCGGCCTGCTGGGGCACGTGCTGGAGCGAGCCAGCGGCAAGACCTACGAGGCGCTGGTGCGGGAGCGCATCCTGGAGCCGCTGGGCATGACCACGACGGGGATCACGCTGCAGGGCGAGCTGGCGGACTGGATGACGAAGGGGCACAACGACGCCGGCGAGGTGGTGCCGTACTGGGACGCGGTCGCGCTGGTCGGGGCGGGTGGACTGCGGTCGAATGCCGAGGACATGCTCCGGTACCTGGGGGCGCAGATCGGGCCCCCGGATTCCGCCATAGAGCGAGCGATGCGGATGACCCACGAGCCACGGGTCGAGAGGGGCGACGGGGCCGCCAACGCCCTTGGCTGGGGCATCCGGGAGCTGGGCGACCGGCGGATCCTGATGCACGGCGGCGGGACGGCCGGCTACAGCACCATGGTCGGGTTCGACCCCGACCTCGGCGTGGGCGTCGTCCTGCTGACCAACACCGGGGACTTCGACGACGACATCGCCAGCGACTTCCTCCGTCGCGGCGCCCCCATCGCGACCGCCACGGTCGAGGTGCCCCGTCCCGTGCTCGAGAGCTACGTCGGCATGTACGGGCCGGACCCGAGCCGGGCCATGGCGGTGCGCCTGGAGGACGAGGGCTGGCTGACGCTGCAGGCCCCCGGCAACGTGCGGTTCCGGATGTATGCCGACTCCGACACGAGCTTCTACGTGCGCAGGACCCCCTGGCGGTTCGTGTTCCGGATCGACGAGGAGGGCCGGGTCACCGCGGTGGACGCCGACCTGGAGGGCAGGCGGCGGACGATGCCGAGGCTGGACGCGGACATGCCGGTCCCCCGCGTCCTCGCCGGCAACCCCATCACCACCGACCTCCCGCCTATCACCGTCGAGGAGCTGGCCGCGTACGAGGGCGAGTACAGCGTCCCGATGGGCTCCCGCGTCCTCCACTTCCGGATCTTCCTAGAGGACGGAGAGCTGATGGGCCAGCCCCGCGGCCAGCGCGCCTCCCGGCTCCTGCACCAGGGCGACCACACCTTCATCGCCGCCCTGGATACCGATATCCGCCTCGTCTTCATTCTCGAGGATGGCCGGGCCGAGCGGGTGACGCTTCACGACGGCGACGAGACGGCCACCGGTGATCGACTCGAGCCGGGCGAGTCACCGCCAGCTCCGCCCGAGGTCCGGGATCTGCCCCTGTCGGCCGCGGAGATCGCCCGCTACCGGGGGACGTATCTCCTGGAGGTCGGCGAGCGCACGCTCGAGCTGCGGATCTTCGACAGGGACGGCCGGCTGATCTCGCAGGCCGCCGGCCAGCGGGAGGCGCCGCTGCGCTACCAGGGCGACCACACCTTCATCCCCGACTTCGACGACCGCGTCCGGCTCGTGTTCACGGTGGAGGAGGGTCGGGCCACCCGTGTGACGCTGCACCAGGGCGGTGGCGAGTTCATCGGCGAGCGACAGCCGGAGCGCTGACGACCGCCCCGCCCCTCCCTGCCCCGTGTACGGTGTACGGTTTACGGCGTACGGTATGCAGTCCACGGCGGGCACTCCGTCCGGGGCGGCGGCCGGGCGGGCCCCTCGTTACCTTGCTTGTCCGGTGGTTGCGCCTGGACGGGCGCCGGGAGCGAGGTCGACGAGGACGGACCGGAGAGGCACATGGTTTCAAACGGGGACGAGAAGGTCGCCGGGGTGGAGGAGACCGCCGGCGCGCTGGAGGGCCGGGACTTCATCCGGACCATCATCGCGGAGGACCTGCGGAGCGGCCGGCACGGCGGTCGGGTGGTGACGCGGTTCCCGCCGGAGCCGAACGGGTTCCTGCACATCGGTCACGCCAAGTCCATCGGCCTGAACTTCGGGATCGCGGGAGAGGTCCCTGGCGCCCGCTGCCATCTCCGGTTCGACGACACGAACCCGGAGACGGAGGACATGGCCTACGTGGAGGCCATCAAGCGGGACGTGGCGTGGCTGGGCTACGACTGGGGCGAGCACCTGTACTACGCGTCCGACTACTTCGAGCGGATGTACGAGATCGCGGAGCACCTGATCCGGGAGGGCCAGGCGTACGTGGACAGCCAGACGGAGGAGGAGATCCGGGAGGGCCGGGGCACGGTCACGGAGCCGGGAGTCGCGAGTCCGTACCGGGACCGTCCCGCGGAGGAGAGCCTGGACCTGTTCCGGCGGATGCGGGCGGGGGAGTTCCCGGACGGCGCCCACGTGCTGCGGGCGAAGATCGACATGGCGTCGCCGAACATGCTGATGCGGGACCCGGTGCTGTACCGGATCCGGCACGCCAGCCACTACCGGACGGGCGACGACTGGTGCATCTACCCGCTGTACGACTACGCCCACCCCCTCGAGGACGCCCTCGAGGACGTCACGCACTCGCTGTGCACGCTGGAGTTCGAGATCAACCGGCCGCTGTACGACTGGGTCGTCGAGCACAGTCCCCTGGAGACGCGCCCGCGGCAGTACGAGTTCGCCCGGGGCAACCTGGACTACACGGTGATGAGCAAGCGGAAGCTGCTGGGCCTGGTCCGGGAGGGGCACGTGAGCGGCTGGGACGACCCGCGGATGCCCACCATCGCCGGGCTGCGGCGGCGGGGCGTGACGCCGGAGGCCATCAAGGCGTTCTGGGACCGTGCGGGGATCGCGAAGACGCAGTCCCGCGTGGACATGGGCAAGCTCGAGTTCGCGATCCGGGACGACCTGAACGACCGTGCGCCCCGGGTGCTGTGCGTGCTGCGACCGCTCCGGGTCGTGATCACCAACTACCCGGAGGACGGCTCGGAGCAGATCGAGGCGGCGTCCTGGCCCAGGGACGTGCCCCGGGAGGGGACGCGACCCGTCCCGTTCTCCCGCGAGATCCTGATCGACGCGGATGATTTCGCCGAGGACCCGCCCGCCGACTGGCGCCGGCTGGCCCCGGGCCGCGCGGTCCGGCTCCGCCACGCCTACGTGATCCGGTGCGACGAGGCGGTCCGCGGCGCCGACGGGGTCGCGGAGCTCCGCTGCCGCTACGCGCCGGACAGCCTGGACGGCGCGGCGCCCGACGACTGGGACGTGGGCGGGGCGATCCACTGGGTGGACGCGACGGCGTCGGTGCCGTGCGAGGTCCGGCTGTACGACCGGCTCTTCGTGGTCCCCGACCCGGACGCCGAGGCGGCGGAGACCGGGAGGGACTTCACCGAGTTCCTGAACCCCGAGTCGCTCGTGGTGGTGTCGGACGCCCGGATCGAGCCCTCCGTCGCGGAGGACCCGCCGGGAAGCCGCTACCAGCTCGAGCGACTGGGCTACTTCATGAGCGACCCCGAGGACTCGTCGAGCGAGCGGCTGGTCTTCAACCGGACGGTGACGCTCCGGGACGCGTGGGCCCGGCAGGCGGAATCCGGGGCGGACCGGCAGGAGAGGGAGGAGGACCGGAGTCCCGACCTCTCCCCCGAGGAGCACCGGCGGCTGCGGGAGGCCGCGGCGCCGTCGCGCTCGCCGGAGCTGGAGGCCCGGCGTCGTCGCTTCGAGGAGGAGCTGGGCGTGGACGACGAGGACGCGGAGCTCCTGACCCGGGAGACGGCCCGGGCGGATTTCTTCGAGGCCGCGCTGGTGGCGGGGGCATCGCCCCAGCGGGTGGCCAACTGGCTGGTGAACGAGCTGCCCCGGGAGGTCGGGGACCGGACACTGGAGGACCTGCCGTTCGGCGGCCGGGAGTTCGGCGAGCTGGTGGCGCTGCTGGAGGACGGCACCCTGTCCAGCCGGGCCGGCCGGGAGGTGCTGGCGGAGATGGCGGATACGGGGGCGTCGGCGGGGGAGGTCGTGGACCGGAAGGGACTCCGCCAGATCAGCGACGCCTCGGCGCTGGAGCCGGTGGTGGACCGGGTCATCGCGGCGCACCCGGACGAGGCCGCCGACTACCGCGCGGGCCGGTCGGCGCTGCTGGGCTTCTTCATGGGGCAGGTCATGCGGGAGACGGGCGGGAAGGCGAACCCGGAGCTGGCCAGGGAGCTGCTCCGGGGGCGCCTGGAGACGTCGTAGACAGAGCACGGCCGTGAGCAAGACCCGCGCGGTCCTGATCGGGATTCCCGTCCTCCTGCTCGTGGCGTTGGCCGCCATGGCGGCATGGCTGCAGGGCTTGCGCCGCCAGGACCCGATGGAGGCGCTGCGGCGCGACCCGGTCGCGGTCCGGCTGGTGCACGACTCGACCTACCGCGACACCACGAGCGCCGGCGAGCGCCGGGTGTTCCGCGAGCTCACCTACGCGGCCGGCGAAGCGGGAACGATCCAGTTCACCACCAGCCGGCCGGCGGCGACGACGGACCGGTCGCTGCCCCTGATCGTCATCCTCGCCGGACTACGGACCGGGCGGGAGTCGCTCGGCTACCTGGATTGGCACGGGCCCAACCTGCTCGTGGGCTACGAGTATCCGTACAGTCGGGAGACCTGGTACCAGAGCGCCCGGTTCGACCAGGTCCCGGCGATCCGCCGTGCCGTGCTCGATGTCCCGTGGCAGGTGACCTGGATCGCGGACCGGCTCGCCGACGACCCCGCCGTGGATCGCACCCGCACGGCACTCCTCGGCTACAGCTTCGGCGCCCTGTTCGTGCCGGCCACGCAGCGGCTGGCGGCCGGGTCCGGCCGTCCGTTCCAGGCGGCGATCCTGGCCTACGGCGGCACCGACATCCAGGCCCTGCTGGAGGCCAACCTGGACGTGGGCCCGGCGCCGCTTCGACGTGCGCTGGCCTGGACCGCCGCGAGCCTGCTCCACCCCATGGAGCCGGGCCACCACCTCCCGCATCTCCCGGGACGGTTCCTCGTCATCCGCGGGACCGATGACGACCAGGTCCCTGCCACCCTCTCGGCGCGGCTGGCGGCGCTCACGCCGGAGCCGAAAGAGGTGGTGACCCTGGATGCCGGACACATGAATCCCAGGAACCCGGAGCTGACGCAGCGGGTGGTGCGGCTCTCGCAGGACTGGCTGGCGCGGCAGGGGATACTCGAGAGCGCCCCGGATCCGGATCCCGGCGCACCGCTCACACCTTGATGAAGATCTCTTTCCGGTAGAGGATCCACATCAGCCCGAGCCAGACCAGCACGAAGGCCAGGGCGAAGGCCAGCGAGCCGTTGAGGGGCCCGGCCCACGACGCGAAGGCGTGGTCGTAGAGCCAGCCCTTCAGGGACTGGTCGCCGACCCGGATCATCCCCAGCAGGCGGGCGGAGAGGCCCGAGAGCCAGTAGGCGGCGATGGCGTTGACGCCGAACACGACGAACGGCTTCGCCCAGGCCCGCCGGCCCTTCACGTCGATCACCCAGTAGCAGAGCCCGAGGAAGAGCAGCGCCATCCCGGCGGTGAAGACGGTGTACGAGCTGGTCCACAGCCCCTTGTTGATGGGGAACACCTGCCCCCACGCAATGCCGACGGCAACCGCCGCGGCGCCGGCGGCGAGGAGTCCCACGGTGGTGGTGGTCCCGTCGCGGCCGGAGCGGATCCAGTAGCCCGTGAAGACGCCGGCCAGGACGGTGGCGATGGCGGGAAGCGTGCTCAGAATGCCTTCCGGGTCCCACGTCCGGGAGGAGGCCCAGAGGTGATCGGTGCCCAGGATCAGCCGATCCAGATACGCGCCGAGGTTCCCGTCCGGCGTGAGCACACCGGCGCCATGCCCGGGCACGGGGACCAGCGTCAGGAGCGCCCAGTAGCCCAGGAGGAGCGCGGCGGCGGCGATGGCCTGGCCCCACCGTCCGGCGAACAGCACGATGACGGACGCGGCCAGGTAGGCCACCGCGATGCGCTGGAGCACGCCGGGGATCCGGAGCGTGCCGGGGTCGACGTCCCACCATGGGAAGGCGTGCAGCAGGAGCCCGAGCGCGAAGAGCACGACGGCGCGCCGGGTGGCCTTGCGCAGCAGCGTCCAGCGGTCCGCGCCTCCCGCCAGCCGCTTCCCGAACGAGAACGTGATGGCCACGCCCACGATGAACAGGAAGAACGGGAAGATCAGGTCGGTGGGCGTCCAGCCGTGCCACTCCGCGTGGCGGAGCGGCGGGTAGACGTGCGCCCAGCTGCCGGGGTTGTTCACGAGCAGCATGGCGGCGATCGTGATGCCCCGGAACGCGTCCAGGGATACCAGCCGTCCCGCCGGGGCGGTCGGTCCCGCCAGCGCATCCGCCGGGCCGGGCTCGGGTCGGGCCGAATCGATGACCTGGGTCATGATGGCGGACGTTAGCGTCGCACCCCGAGCGCCGCAACGCGGGGACGGGTTGGCCGCGGGGCGGATGCCTGCCAGATTGGGGGCCATGAGCGTTCCGAGCGGGTTCCGCGCCGCAGCGTTGGCCGCCGTGCTCCTGGCCTGGACCGGGTGCGCCGGGCACGAGCCCGCCTCCTCGCGCACGGGCCCTGGGGCCGGGTCGGCCGCCCGGACGGTCCGGGTGCTCGTGTACAACATCCACGCCGGACAGGACGGCGACGGAGCTCCGAACCTCCTGCGGGTCGCCCACGTGGTCGACTCGACGGGGGCCGATGTGGTGCTGCTCCAGGAAGTGGATCGCCGCACCCGCCGGTCCGGCGGCGTGGACCAGGTCGCGGAGCTCGAGCGGCTCACCGGCTTCCAGGGCGCCTTCGGCCGCACCCTGGACTACGACGGCGGCGAGTACGGCATCGCGCTCCTCAGCCGCTGGCCGATCGTGGCGGACACGCTGGTCCACCTCCCGGTGCGGCCGCCCGAGGAACGGGCCGGCGGCTCCTACGAGCCCCGGGGGGCGCTCCGGGCCGTGGTCGCCGCGCCGGCCGGCCGGGTCGGCGTGCTGAACACGCACCTGGCCTCGAGCGGGGCCGACTACCGGATCCAGGAGGTGGCCACGGTGCGCCGCCTCGCGGACGGGCTTCGCGCCGACCACCCCGTCACCGTGGTCGGCGGTGATTTCAACGCGGAGCCCGGCAGCGCGGTGATCGCCCGGATGCTGGACGCCGGCTGGGTCGACGCCTGGCGCGACTGCGTCCCGGCCGATCCGGGCTTCACGTTCCCCGCCGGCGAGCCCGTGAAACGAATCGACTACCTGTTCTTCCCGCCGGGGGTGGCGTGCAGAGCGGCGGACGTGCCGGCCACGGCGGCGTCCGACCACCGCCCGCTGCTCGTGGTCCTGGAGGTGATCCCGTGAAGACCCGTGAAGCCATTCCCGTCCTCCTCGCCTGCGCGGCGGCGGCCTGCGCCCCCGCCTCCTCGGGGGCCCCATCCGGAGAGCCCGGCGCGGGGCGGGTGACCGGACCCCTGTCACCGGAGTCCCGGCGCTGGGTCGAGGAGACGCTGGACTCGCTGACGCTGCGACAGAAGGCGGGCCAGCTCGTGATGCCGTGGGTCGGGGGTGACTACGTGGCCGTGGACTCCCCGGAGTTCGACCGGCTCCTCGAATGGGTCCGGACCCACGGGGTGGGGGGCCTGGTCCTGTCGGTAGGTCTGCCGCACAGCTACGCGGCCAAGATCAACGCGCTGCAGGCGCGAGCCGAGGTGCCGCTGCTGATCGCTTCGGACATGGAGAACGGACCCGGGATGCGGCTGGGAGGGATCTACTCCCTGCCCCACCTGCTGCCCCAGGGGGGCGGGACGACGTTCCCGCCCGTCATGGCGCTGGGCGCCGCGGGCTCGGACCGTCTGGCCTACGAGCTCGGCCGGGTGGTCGGCCGTGAGGCCCGGGCCGTGGGCGTCCACATCAACTTCGGGCCGGTGCTCGATGTGAACTCGAACCCGGCCAACCCCATCATCAACACCCGCTCGTTCGGGGAGGACCCGGCGCTGGTGGCGCGCCTCGGTGCCGCGTACATCCGGGGGGCCCACGACGCCGGGCTCCTGACCACCGCCAAGCACTTCCCCGGCCACGGCGACACCAGCGAGGACTCGCATCTCGAGCTGCCGGTGATCGGCGCGGACCGGGCCCGCATGGACGCGGTCGAGCTGCCGCCGTTCCAGGCCGCCGTCCGGGAGGGGGTCGACGCCATCATGACCGCCCACATCGCGGTCCGGGGCGTGCTCGGCGAGGACGCCCCGCCCGCCACGCTGTCGCCGTACTTCATGACGGGAGTGCTGCGGGAGGAGCTGGGGTTCGAGGGGCTGCTCGTCACCGATGCCATGACCATGGGCGGCGTGGCCGACGAGTTCGGCGGCGGGGACGAGGTCCTGATCCGGGCGCTGGAGGCCGGCGCAGACATCCTCCTCATGCCGCCGGACGTCGGCGAGGCGGTGGAGGCGGTGACGGGCGCCGTGGAGCGGGGACGCCTGCCGGAGGAACGGCTCGACGCTTCCGTGCGACGGATCCTGGAGGCGAAGGCCCGTGCCGGGGTCCACCGGTCCCGGACGGTGGACCTGGAAGCCGTCGACGAGGTGGTGGGCGTCCGGGCCCACACCGAGCTGGCGCGGCAGGTCGCCGAGCGGTCCCTCACGCTGGTCCGTGACCGCTCCGGCCTCGTGCCCATCGCCGACTCCGCCCGCGTCCTCGTGGTCGACTACCGGCGCCCGGTCGACCCGGTGGGGGGACGGGTGTTCGCGGCGGCACTCGGGGCGGCCCGGGAGGTGGAGACCGCCCCGGTGGACGACCGCACGACCCCGACGGAATGGCGCCAGCTCCGGGCCCGGGCCGACTCCTTCGACCTGGTGGTCGCGGCGGTCCACGCCACGCCGGCGGAGCTCCGCGACACGACCGTCATCCCCGAGTTCGGGCCCTTCGTGGACTCGCTCACCGCCGCGGGCACGCCCACGCTCGCCGTCTCGTTCGGCAGTCCGTACGTGCTCGAGGCCTTCCCGTCGGTGCCGGCGTACCTGATCGCATGGGGCGGCGCCGACGTGAGCCAGAGGGCGGCCGCCGGGGGGCTGCTCGGCGAGGTCCCCGTCACGGGCCACCTCCCCGTATCGCTGCCCCCACACCACGAAGTGGGCGAAGGCCTCCGCAGGGAGGCCGTCGCCACGGCGCACGAGGGGCGGGAGCCGGCATCGGCGGACGGCCCCCCCGATGCTCCGGGCGGACCGCCGGATCCGCACGGCGGGGCGCCGTGAGCGAGAGCGGGAGGGACAGCGGCCCGGATCGGGGCCCCGGCCGGGACGCCCCCGGGCCCGTCATCGGTCTGGACGGAGGCGGCACCCACACGCGGATCGCCGTGACGGACGTGGACGGCCGTGAGCTGCTGCGCCGCGAGGGGCCGCCCGGGCTGATCGATCCACGGGACCCGGCCGGCACCGCCGCGATCCTCGTCCGGCTGATCCGCGAGACCGCGGACGAGGCCGAGGTCCCGCTGCCCGCGTCGGCGCTCTGCGCGGGGCTCGCGGGCGCCGGGAGCGAGCCCGAGCGGAACGCCGTCCTCGACACCCTCACGGCCGCGGGCGTAGCCACCCGGATCGCGGTGGTGCAGGACGCCGAGATCGCGCTCCGGGGCGCCCTGGACGGCGAGCCGGGGATCCTCCTCGCCGCCGGCACCGGCTCCATCGCCTTCGGCCGGGCGGAGGACGGGCGGATCGGCCGGTGCGGCGGCTGGGGGCACCTGGTCGGGGACGAGGGCAGCGGCTACACCATCGCCCGGGAAGGCCTCAAGGCCGCCCTCCAGGCGGCGGACGGACGGGCCCCGGATACCCGCCTCCTCGGGGACCTCATCGCGCACCTGGGGCTGGACGAGCCCCGGGACATCCCCTCGTGGGTCGCCCGCACCGACAAGGCGGAGGTCGCCGCGCTGGCGCCCCGCGTCGCCCGGCTGGCAGAGGAGGGCGACGGGGCGGCGCTCCGGATCGTCGAGGCGGCCGCCGACCACCTCGCCCACCACGTCGAGGCGCTCCTGGTCCGCCTCGCGCCCTGGTCCCGGCCCGTCCCCGTGGTGTTCTTCGGCGGCGCCCTCGAGGACCCGGACCTGGCGCGGCGCGTCGAGTCGCGCCTCCGTCATTCCCCCGTCGAGACCGCGCGGCGCCGGCCCATCGCCGACGCCGTCACCGGCGCGGTCCTCCATGCGCTGGACCTGGCGACGACCGGGAGCGGGGCCGGCTGAGCCCCGCCGCCTACCGCCAGACCGTCGTCAGGAACTCCTGGACCTCGGGCACGCCGCCCTGGAAGATCAGGTAGCCGTCGTGAGGCTCCCGGTCGGTGATCTCGCCGGCCACCGGGGTCGTCATGAGGGCCCGGACGGCCCCGGGATCCCGGGGATGGACGCCCAGGGCCCAGCCCAGCTTGATGTAGGCGACCTCCGGGAGCATGTTCGCCAGCGGCACGACCCCCAGCTCGAGGATCTCCCGGCCCGTCTCGTAGACGTGCATCTGGACGAAGCCCCAGAGCGTCTGGAGCGTCATGTAGACCTGCACGCCGGCGTCCCGGCCGCGCTCCAGCGCGGGGTAGATCGCCCGGTTGACGTGGCCGAGGCCGGTCCCGGCGATGACGATCCCGCGGTAGCCGGCGTCGACGAGCCCGTCGATGACGTCCGGCTGCATGCCGGGGTAGTAATAGGTCAGCGTCACCCGGTCGTCGAACGCCGCGCGCACCGTCACGTCACGGTCGTCGCGGCGAGGCAGCCAGTCGTCCTTCAGCGGAGTGACCTTGCCATTCTCGACCATGGCCACGGGGATGTCGCCCAGCGTCCGGAACGTGCTGCGCACGGAGCTGTGCATCTTCCGGACGCGGGTGCCCCGGTGCAGCAGGTTGTAGAGGTCGGACGTGGGACCGAACATGCAGACGAGGACCTCGGCGACGGGCCCGTGGCCGGCGGCCCAGGCGGCGTTGATGAGGTTCTGGGCGGCATCGGAGGACGGCCGGTCCGAGGAGCGCTGGCTCCCCACCATCACCACGGGCACCGGCGGGCGCTGGACCATGAAGCTGAGGGCGGCCGCCGTGTGGTGCATGGTGTCGGTCCCGTGCCCGATCATGATCCCGTCGAAACCTTCCCGGATCGCCTCGCCCACCTGCTCCGCCAGGATCAGGTACTGCTCCGGGCCCATGTTCTCGCTGAAGACGCCGAACAGCTTCTCGGTCTCCAGGTTGCAGATGTCGGCCAGCTCGGGGACCGAGCCGTACAGCTCGCCGGGGCTGAACGCCGGGATCACGGCGCCCGTCCGGTAGTCCAGTCGGGAGGCGATGGTCCCGCCCGTGCCCAGCAGCTTCACGTCGGGGTGCCCGGCGTCGGTCGGGAACGCCTGCTCCGGGATCTGGTAGTGCGCCTCCCGGTAGCCGATCCTCTCGAGGGACGTCACCGTATCGTGGCGGATCCCGATGTTGTAGCCGGTCCCCAGCTTCAGCACGATGTGGTGCTCGTCGCTGGTCTCGGACCGCGGCAGGATCAGCCCCACGAACTCGCCCCGGGTGGTCTCGGCCCGGACCTCGCACCAGACCGTCACGTCGAAACGGCGCATCACCGCCAGCGCCGGTCCCCGGTACCCCCGGTCCGCGTCCTTCGTCCTCTCTCTCACGCCGTCGCCTCCGCTCCCTCGGCCTCGAGCGCGGCGGCCAGCCGGGACCTCACCTCCGCGCCGTCCACTCGACCCCGCAGCCCCGGCATCACTTCCCCCATGGCCCACCGGAGCACCGCGTCCGGGTCGCGGGTGGCGGGCTCGTCCGATCGCGCGACCACCTCCGCGATCCGCGCCTCGAGGCGCGCCGCGTCATCCGCCCGGGGCCGGTAGCCCGCAACGATGTCCTCCACCGGCCGGGCCGGGTGCTCGATGGCGTCGTCGAAGGCCGGGGCCAGCGCGGCCGGTCGGATCTCGCCCCCCTCCACCGCCCGGACCAACGGCCCGATCCGGCCGGGCGCCGCGATCTCCTCCACTGCGCCCACCACCGCCGACCCCGAGCCCCGGCCGCGCCGCCGGGCGTGGTAGGGGACCCGGCGCTCGAGCAGCGCCGCCAGTCGGCGGGCGGTCCCGCCGGCCCGGGGGTCCAGGGTGTCGAACAGGCCGGCCCAGGGGGCCGCGGCCAGCCGGTGCGCCGTCCGGGCATCGAGCCCCAGCCCCTCGTACCGCGCCCGCCGGGCCCAGGGCGGCTCCGGGAGCCGTACGCGCACCGTCTCCACGAGCTCGTCGGCGATGGGAAGCGGAGGCGTGTCCGTGTCCGGGTACATCCGATCCGGCCCCGGCAGCAGCCGCTCGAACCCCGTGGTCCCGTCGGCCCGGGCCTGCCGCGTCTCCGCCGGCACGCCGGCCAGCGCTTCGCCGGCCCGGATCAGGACCTCCCGCGCCGCCGTCGCCGCGTCCCGGGCCGGAGCCCACACGACCACGATGGCGTCATCGCCGCCGGCCCCCAGCGCGCGTCGCAGCGCCCGCCAGTCCCCCGGGCCCAACGTCGCGGCCCCGCGGTCGGAGTGGGCCAGGAAGGGCCGATGGACCGGGCAGGCGATGACCCGGACCCGCTCGGCGATCTCGTGGCCGAAGGTGGCCCCGGGCTGCGTGCGGTGGGCCAGGAGGCCCGCGAACCCCGGCAGCCGCACCGCCACCACGGTGTCGCCCCGCTCGCGGGCATCCCGCACGGGGCGGTAGCCCGTCGCCCCGAGCACGCCGCCGGCCTCCACCACCAGCCCGGAGGTGGCCCAGGGGTCGCCTCCGGGGGGGTCCGCGAGCGCCGCGGCCTCCACGCCGCGCTCCCGCAGCGCGGCCCGGATCCGCAGCAGGTTCAGCTGGCGGAACGCCTCGTTGTGGACCAGCCGGGGGAGCCCCCGGTGGTGCGGAACGCCCTTGATCTCGACCCGCCGACCGCCCGCCACGGACACGTTCACGTCCTGGCGGGCGGCCCCGGGGCCCCGCCGGATCCGGTCCGTGGCCCGGGCGATCTCCGCGATCAGGCGCGCGCCGGCCTGGAGCTCCCGGGGGGTGAGCAGGTCGGGCTCCGTGACCACCTCCGTCAGCGGCATGCCCAGCCGGTCCGTCCGGAAGGTGATCCGGTGCCCGACGTCCGAGACCTCGCGGCAGGAGTCCTCCTCCAGCGACAGCTGGCGGATCCGGAGCTCGCGATCCACACCCAGCTCGGGGACCCGCAGCGGGACCGCGCCCGTCAGCCCCACCATGGCCGTCCGCTGGAACCCGGTCGGGATCGAGCCGTCGAGGTACTGCTTCCGCATCACGTGGAGCTCGGAGACCAGGTTCAGGTCCGCGATCATGGCGAGCTCCAGCGCGATCTCCACCGCCTCCGCGTCGATCTCGAACGGCGGCGTGTCGTCCATCTCGTAGGTGCACACCGTGCCCCGCTCCAGCAGGTAGACGATCTCCTTGCGCGTCTTGAACTCCATCAGCGCGGTGCCGTCGTACTCGCCCAGCTCGCTCAGCGTGGGGCGCATGTGCCGGAGGACCTCCGCGTCCACCGCCGTCGCCCGACGACCGGCCGGGCACCGGCAGAAGAGCTTCCGCTCCGTGCGCAGCTGCTGGTGGACCTCGAGGCCCGCCAGGAACCCGAGGGCATCGTAGTCGCCCGCCGTCATCTCGGCGAGCGGCCGGTCCGGGAAGTCCAGGACCGGCTCACGCCGGGGGTTCAGCTCGTCGGGCGGCTTCACGCCCCGGCCGTCGGCTTGCTCGGGCATCAGCGGTGTGCTTCTCTCGTCGGGGTCCGGGCCTCGGCGAGCATCCTACAACGCCGGGGGATCCGCCGCCACGAACCGCCCCGGGACCCGCCCGGCGCGACCCCGACCCCAGGGCCGGCCGGGAGTCGGTGGCCCGGCGGCGCCGTCCCTCCGGGTCGGACTGCCGCCCGCCCCCCTAGCGCGACTGCGGCCACACGTCGGCCACGTCCACGTCCGCCTCGCGCCATGCCGCGGCGAACCGCGCGGCGACCTCGTCCGCCTCGGCCTCCCGGCCCTGCCGACGCAGCGACTCCGCCAGCCCGTGGAGCGACCAGCCGTTCTCCCGGAACCGCTCGAGGTCCCCGCGGTAGACGGCCTCCGCCTCCGCGGGCCGGCCGGCGGCCAGCAGCGCCCGACCCAGCTCCTGGCGTGCCGGGATCGTCCATTCCGGCGGCTCGCCGTACAGCAAGTCGTCCTCCCGGTCCACCGCCTCGCGGAGCCGGGCCGCGGCCTCGTCGTGGTCGCCCCGGGCGGTGGCGATGGCGCCGGCCAGCACGCTCTCGGCGACGGCCAGGATGGCGTCCGAGGCGTTGAACTCGAGCCTCAGGCCGTCCAGCGACGGATCCGCGGCCAGCTCCCGGAGCCGCGCGAGCTCCGCTGAAGCCGCTTCGGCGTCGCCCTTCCCGGCCAGCGCGCGACCGCGAGCGTAGTGGTGCATGGCGCGAGCGTGGAGCAGGTCTCCGGCCGGCGCCGGCGTCGCCAGGATGCCATCCCACCGTGCGAACCGCACGCGCATCTGGAGGTGCCGGGTCATCCAGTGCTGGAGGAACGACATGCCCGGCTCACGGATCAGCTCCTCGGGCACCAGCTCGGCCACCTTCTCGGCCGCCTCGAGGGCCATCCCGCTGCGGCCCGCCATGGCCGCGCCGAACGCCATGAAATCGTAGTTGTGGGGGTAGTAGCCGGCGGTGTACATGCCGAACCCGGGGTTCTGGTCCCGGATGTACGTTTCGTCTGCGTGCACGGCGTGCTCGTTGGCGCGGATCGCGTCGGCGTACCGCCCGACCCGGATGTAGATGTGGCCGGGCATGTGGACCAGGTGCCCCGCCCCCGGCATGAGGGTCGCCAGTCGCTCGGCGCAGTCCACGGCCCGGTCCGGGTAGACGGCCTCCACCGCGTGGATGAAGAAGTGGCACGCGCCCGGGTGCTCGGGGCTCGCCTCGGTGACCTTCTCGAAGCTCGCCAGCGCCTCCTCCATCCCCGGCTGCGGCTCGCCCGCCTCCGTCCAGTAGTCCCAGGGCCGGAGATCCATGAGCGACTCCCCGTACAGCACGGCGATCTCCGGGTCGTCCGGGTAGTCCCGGGCCAGCTCGGCCATGGCCCGGGCGTAGGCCGAGTCGAGCGAGGCCCGGTCGGCGGGCGGGTTCGCGGCGTAGCGGATGGCGAGGGAGGCGATGAGCCGCCGCTCGCGCTCGGTCTCATCGCCCTGCACCCGCAGCGCCGCCTGGACCGCCTCGTAGGCCGCCACCCCCGCGGCCGAGTCCATGGGCAGGTTGATGTTCGGCCCGTACGCCAGCGCCTCGCCCCACGCGCACATGGCGCAGCCGGGGTCCAGACGGCGACCCTCGCGGAACGAGCGGATCGCCTCCTGGTGGTTGAACGCGTAGTACAGCCGCAGCCCCTGGTCGAAGTACGCCTGCGCGGCGGGCACCGGGGTCGTGATGGCGTAGTGATGGTCACCCAGGTCGTCGTAGAGCGGTACCGTATCGGCCGGGGCCTGGGCGGCCAGGCCGACCATCAGCAGGAGCGGATTCAAGGGTTACCTCCATGGCGTTGGAACATTGCGGGCCTGCGCCGTCCGATGCGTACGATCCCGGATCCGCCGGACATGGCGAGTCCCGCGTCCCCGCGAGAGGAACGCACCTCCACGTCCCGTGCCGGGCCGGCGACCGTCTGGCTGATGCTCCGACGGTGAGCCGGCGCGCGCGGTCGCGTGATCCTCGGGCCGGCCTGTCCGACCGCCGTACCGCGTCCTACTTTGATTTCCGTCGATGACCGCTACACAGGACCCTCATGCGATCCGATCCTCGCCGTGCGTATCGTCCCGCCGCCCGGTCCCGGCCCGCCCGGCCGATCCTGCTCGCGGCCCTCACCGCGCTCGCCCCCGCGTGCGCGCCCCCGCTGACCCACTCGCTGGTGCCGGCACCGCACACCGCGCGCGTGGAGCCCGGCGACAGCTTCACCGTGGACACCCTCGCGGTCATCGCGGCGGCCGGCGGCGACGAGAGCCGGCGGATCGCCGGGATGCTGGCCGGGCTGATCGGTACCACGGCGGAGACCACGCCGACCGTCGTCCCCGCCGAGGACCCGGCGGCCGGCGGCGCCGCCATCACGCTCGCGGTGGACGACGCCCACCGTGCGAGGCTGGGCCCCGAAGGCTACACCCTGGCGGTCACCGCCGGCGGGATCCGTGTCGAGGCCGCGGAGCCCGCCGGGCTCTTCTACGGCATGCAGACGTTGCGGCAGCTGATGCCACCGGTGGTCGAGTACGACGCGGCCCGGCCGCGGCCGCTCCGCGTCCCGTACACGGAGATCGAGGACCGGCCCCGGTTCGGCTGGCGCGGCGCCATGCTGGACGTCGCCCGCCACTTCTTCGGGGTCGACGAGGTGAAGCGGTACATCGACCTGCTCGCCCTGCACAAGCTCAACCGGCTCCACCTCCACCTGGCCGATGACCAGGGGTGGCGCATCGAGATCCCGGGCTGGCCGCGGCTGACCGAGCACGGCGGCAGCACGGAGGTGGGCGGCGGACCGGGCGGGTTCTACACGGCCGCCGAGTACCGGGAGCTGGTCCGCTACGCGGCGGACCGGTTCATCACCATCGTCCCCGAGATCGACATGCCCGGGCACACGAACGCCGCGCTGGCGTCGTACCCGGAGCTGAACTGCGACGGCGTCGCGCCGGAGCTCTACACCGGCATCCGGGTCGGCTTCAGCGCGCTCTGCGTGGAGAAGGAGGTCACCTACGAGTTCGTGGACGCCGTGGTGGGCGCTCTGGCGACCCTCACGCCCGGCCCCTGGATCCACATCGGCGGCGACGAGGTGGAGGAGCTCACGGAGGAGGAGTACCGGCACTTCATCGAGCGGGTCCAGGAGATCGTTCGCGGCCACGGCAAGCGGATGGTGGGCTGGGGCGAGATCGCCGCGGCGGAGCTCGAGCCCACCAGCCTGATCCAGCACTGGCGCGGGGAGGGCGAGTACCTCGACGAGGTCCGGGCCGGACAGGTCATCCTTTCGCCGTCCGCCCACGTGTACCTCGACATCCAGTATCATCCGGGCACGCCCATCGGCCTGGACTGGCCCGGCCATACGCCGCTGCGCGACAGCTACGACTGGGACCCCGCCGGCCTCGTGCCGGGGCTGCCCGCCGACGCCATTGCCGGGATCGAGGCCCCGCTCTGGACCGAGACCGTGGCCACCGTCCACGACATCGAGTTCATGGCGTTCCCCCGGCTGGCCGCCGTGGCCGAGCTGGCCTGGTCGCCGCCCGGGGCCCTCGACTGGGACCGGTTCCGCCGACGCCTGGCCCGACACGGCCTCCGACTCACCGCCCTCGGCGTCAACTTCCACCGCACCCCCGAGGTCGACTGGGCCCGATGGTAGCGCCGCTGCGCGTCGCCCTCGTCGGCGCGGGGCGACTGGGCCGCCGCTACGCCCGCGTGCTCCGCGAGGCGACGGACGCCGAACTGGTCGCCGTCGTCAACCGCACCCCGTCCCGCGCGGAGGCGCTGGCCGAGCGCGACGCCCGGGCCTTCGCCAGCCTCGGGGCCGCGCTGGACGCCGTGGAGGCGGACGCCGTCGTGGTCGCCACCGCCGACCACGTCCACCGCGCGCCGGTGCTCGAAGCCCTGGGCCGGGGGCTCGACGTCATGGTGGAGAAGCCGCTGGCCACGACCTCCGGGGCGGCCCGGGAAATGGCCGCCGCCGCAGCCGGGCAGGGCCGGATCGTGAAGGTCAACCACAGTCAGCGCTGGGTCGAGGACTACCGCTGGATCCGCGCCCGGATCGAGGCCGGCGCCATCGGCCGGCCCCGCCTCGCCCAGCACGTTCGGCACGACCGGATCGACGTCCCCACGGAGATGATCCCCGGCTGGGTCGAGCACACCTCCCCGCTGTTCTTCATGTCCAGCCACGACCTCGACCTGGTGGCCTGGTTCCTCGACGCACGACCCGCCCGGGTGGCCGGCCAGGAGCACGTCGGTGTGCTCCTCGGCCGGGGCTTCCACGTCCACGACGCGGTGGACGCCCACGTCACCTACGAGAGCGGCGCGACGGCGACGTTCCACACCTCCTGGATCCACCCCCGGTCCCACCCCGTCATCGCCACGGACCGGTTCATGATCGTCGGGGACGACGGCTCCATCGCCTACGACGGCCGGACCCGCCGGGCCGAGCTGCACGGGGCCGGGGGCGAGGAGATCGTGGAGTTCACCGGGCCGCATACGGCCGACGAGGTGGACGGCCGGCTCAAGGGCGCTTTCGCGGCGTCCGTCGGCGACTTCGTGCGCTGCGTGCGGGAGCGGGCCGAGCCGGCGACGTCGGCCGCCCGGATGCTCCCGCTGACCGACACCCAGACCGGGCTCCTGGCCGCCATCGAGGCGGGCCGCACCATCGCCCTCGATCCACGGGACTGGCCCGGCGGCTGAGCGGGTCGCCCCCCGCCGGCGGCCGGGCGGGATCCAGGCGGGGGCGCCCGGCCGGCCGGAGCGGGCCCTTCCTCAGTCGGGGACCGCCGGCACCCGGCCCTCGTTCCCCACCCCGACCGGCTCGCCCCGGATCAGCGTGCGCGCGAAGAACGCGTCGGTGGCCCGGAACGCGTGGAACCAGCGGGAGAACAGGAGGAAGTCGTGCACCTCGTCGGGGTACACGATCAGCTCGAAGGGCACGCCCCGGGCCCGCAGCAGCTGGACCAGCCCGACGGTCTGGGAGAAGTCGACGTTCCGGTCGTCATCCCCGTGAATCAGCAGGACGGGGGAGCTCCAGGTGTCGATAGCGGCGATGGCGGAGGAGCGGTAGAGCGTGCTGTCCGGCTCGTCCACGCCGCCGTAGAGGTGGACGCCGGCCATGTCGACGCCGGCCGTGAAGACGTCGGAGTTGCGGGCGAGCCCCTGGGCGGTCAGGATCCCGCCGTAGGAGAGGCCCCAGAGGCCGACCCGTTCGGGGTGTACGTCGGGGCGCGAGCGCAGGTACTCGCCGGCGGCCAGGATGTCCCGGTACTCGGAGTTGCCGCGGCGGCCGTAGTCCGGCACGTCGCGGAACGCGGTGCCGTAGCCGATGCCGCTGCGGTAGTTGATGGACAGCACCACGTAGCCCCGGTTCGCGAAGTACTGGTTCATCGCGTAGGCCATGTGGTAGAAGTGCATGTAGTGGTAGCCGAGGAGCATCTGCCGGCGCGAGCCGCCGTGGATGAAGATCAGGGCGGGCCGCCGCTCGCCGGGCTCGAGGTCCGGCGGCAGGAAGAGCTGCGCGTACGAGCGGACCCCGTCGTCCGCCGTGAGGAGGACCGGTTCCGGCGCCACGTGCGCGCGGCGCGGGAAGCGCTCGGGGAGGCCGGTGAGGAAGCGGGGCTCGCCGCCGCGGGCTGGCACGACGGCCACGCCGAGCGGACGCTCCGCGCCGGCGGCCAGGAGCGCGACGCGGTCGCCGGAGGCGAGCACGGCCGGGTACGTCTCGATCCCGTCGCCCGTGGTCAGCCGCTGCGGCGCGCCGCCGGCCAGCGGCACGCGCCAGAGATGGCGGCGGTCGACGTCGCCGCCGTTGGACGTGTAGTAGAGCCAGCGCCCGTCGGCGGAGAAGGCGGTGTGCTCGACGAAGCCGTCGCCCGGCGTCAGCTCGACGGGCTCGCGCTGCGGGTTCTCGACGGAGACCGCGTAGCGGTGGCCCTCCCACTCGCCCGGCTCGGCGCGGAAGACCAGGCGGCCGCCGACCCACTCGAGGCCGCGGACGTCGGTGAAGCGCTCGGCCTTCGGGAAGCCGTGCCAGAGCATCCGGCCCGCGCCCGTGCCCGCGTCCGCGACCCACAGCTCGATGGTGTGGCCGCCGGCGAAGCCGGCGCGCTTCAGCCCGTCGGGGAGCGTGGTGTCCGGCTCGGTCGAGCGCTGCCACCATGGCCGGCGGGGCTCGGCGCCGAAGGGTTCGCCGGGGCGGCGGATGAAGGCGATGCGTGCCCCGTCGGGCGACCACGCCGGCGCGCCGTCGCGGTCCACGCCCGGCGCCATGTAGCGGACGGTGTGCGCCTCGAGGTCGTAGACGCCGATGAACGCGTGGTCCCCGCGCTCGCTCACGAACGCGATGCGGCGGGAGTCGGGGGACCAGACCGGGTCCTCGTTGCGGCCGAAGGCGATGAACAGCGGCCCCGCGGCGTCGGCGCCGAACGCCATGGCCGCGTCCGGGTCCACCGGCGCGATGTGGGTCTGCCCCTCGCGCGTGTAGGCGATCCACTTCCCGTCGGGCGAGAGGACCGGGTCCCACGCCTCCGCGATGCGCCACGGCTCGCCGCCGGCGGTGCGCACGCCCCACGCCGCGCGCTCGGCGCCGTCCGCGTCGCTCGACGGGTTGGCGATCCAGCCGTCGCGGTTCGGCGAGTGGCCGCGGATGAAGAGCGCGACCCCGCCGTCGTCGGAGAGGCGGAGCCCGGAGAGGTCCACGCCGTCGTCCGCGGTGAACGCGGTCAGCCGGACCGGCCGGAAGTCCGGCGCCGCGGCCGTGTACACGTTGCGCGTGCCTCGCTCGTACTCGATCCACGCGACGCGGTCGGCCGCGCGGGCGGCGACGAGGTCGTACGGGAACGCGGGCGCGAGGACGTCCTCGATCGCGAACGGTCGCTGTGCCGCGAGCGGCGTCGCGGCGAGGAGGAGGCCCAGCACGGGCGCCACGCCGCGGCGTCGTGCCCGGCGGGCGCTGCGCGCGCGGACGCCGGCGCGCGCCGGCGGCACGGAGGTCGAAGTGCGGCGTTGCGGAATGCGGTTCACGGTCCCCCCGAGGCGAGAAGCGGCGCAGCCGTGCCCGGACGCGCGCCGGCGCCGTCGGCCGCGGCGGCAGGTATGGCGGGTCCGGCNNCGGCGCCGGCGCACGCTGCACGTTTGCGAATTCCTCAAGATCGCGCGGCGCGGGATCGCTCGCAATACCGGCGGCGCCGCGGCCACGTGGAGCATCGCCGGCCAGCCGAGGCCGCTGCGCCAGGGCACGCCCGGCGGCCGGCGGCCGTCCGGAGGCAGGCGCCGGTGCAGCCACGTCCTCGGCTCCCACGTCGCGACGTCGTGCAGCGTCGCCGCCTTCACCGTACGCAGGTCTTCCAGCGCGGCCTCCGGCTCACCCGCGTGGGTGATCACCCGTAGACGGAGGCTGTCGGTGCGGATCGGGCCCATGGCGCCACCCCGCAGCAGCCGCGAGGGGGCTGCGGAATCGAGCGGCTTACGGCACCAGCACCAGCCCGGCGGCCTCGACGGTCCGGCGGAAGGCGGCGACGTCCTCGGCGAGGACGCGTTCGACGGCGCCGAGCGCGGGTTCGAGTGCGACCGCCGCGCGGCGCAGCATCTCGCGCTGCGTGGCGGTCGGCCGGTCGAGCGACGATTCGAGCGAGCGGTACGCGGACACCACCCGGCGGTAGGCGCGGTCGCCGTCCCGTGCGACCTCCTCGATCATCCGCTTCAGCGTCCGGCCGTCGGCCACGACCTGCGCGGCGGCATCGGCGGCGGCCTTCACGCCCGCCGGCTGCGCCTCGGCCAGCTCCGTGACCCGGTCCACGGCCTCGACCGTGGCCGAGAGGCGGTCGGCCGCGTCGGCCGCACGCTCCATCAGCCGGCCGGCCTCGAGCAGCGCCTCGTACTTCTCGGCCCGTGCGGCCGCCGGGAACGCAACGCGGGCGTCGAGCCGGACCTCGAGCGGTGACGTCGCCGCCCGCCCGTTCGCGCGCAGCCGGACCGTGTAGACGCCGGGCGGGACCTCGGGCCCGGTGCCGCCGAAGAAGCCGCCCCCGCCCCCGGGCCGCCGGAACCCCTCCCGCCGCAGGTCCCAGGCGATGCGCTGGAGCCCAGGCTTCGCTTCGACCTCCAGCGTGCGGATCACCTGGCCGTCCGCGTCGAGGATCTCGACCACGGTCTCGTTCGCCCCGGCCGCACGCGCCCGCGGCGCGCCACCGCGTGCCGCGACCGCGCGCGTCGCCGGTTCGCCGGCCGCGGTGTCCCCGTCGGCCGATGGCCCGCCGGCCGACGCT
>JABAOG010009167.1_pt2 | contig 33901 bp, 30 predicted proteins | sample 7062131 | NCBI WGS metagenome assembly JABAOG01 (sample SAMN14538629, study PRJNA623070) | marine sediment metagenome | biome: marine biome [ENVO:00000428]; feature: marine pelagic biome [ENVO:01000023]; material: deep marine sediment [ENVO:00002113] | place: India: Arabian Sea | collected... | reverse complement strand
TTGGCGGCTTGGCGGCTTGGCGCGAGGCAAAGGCCGCAGTGGGGCGGATTGGGGGACGCGGCGGGGCGTGAGATGACGCGGTGAGGATGGCGTGGAGGCCGGGGTAGGGTGGCGAGATGACCTTCGAGCCCCCGTCGTTCCCCGAGCGCTTCAACCTGGCCCACTACTACCTCGACGCGCGGGTCGAGGAAGGTCGCGGCCACCGGCCGGCGGTGGCCGTGGGCGACGAGAGCTGGACCTACGCCGAGGTGCAGAAGCGGGCCAACCGAGCCAGCCACGCCCTGCGCGCCGAGGGGATCGGCCACGACGACCGGGTGCTGATGCTCCTCTTCGACGGCATGGCCTTCGTCGAGTGCTGGTTCGGCATCCTCAAGGCCGGCGGCGCGTTCTGCATGGCCAACCCGCTGGGCACCGCCGACGACCTCGACCACCTGCTCGAGTACACCAAGTGCCGGGCGGTCGTGGCCGACGAGAGCACCATGGAGCGGCTCGGTCCCCTGATGGCGAAGCATCCCCGCTGCGGCGCGCGCTTCGTGGTCGGCGTCGCCGAGGCGCCCGAGGGCTGGACCCGCTGGGAGGACGCCCTCGAAGGAGCCAGCGACGAGACCGACAACGCCGACACGTCGCGCGACGACGTGGCCGGCTGGCTCTTCACCAGCGGCACCACCGGCAAGCCCAAGGGCGCCGTCCACTTCCATCGTCACTTCGCCTTCAACACCGAGTGCTACGCGAAGCACGTCCTGGGGCTGAACGAAGACGATGTCTTCGTGAGCGTGTCGCGGCTCTTCTTCGGCTACGGCACCGGCACCAACCTCATGTTCCCCTTCGCCGTGGGCGGAAAGGCCGTCCTCTTCCCCGACAAGCCGACCGCCGACCGGCTCATCGACCACATCGAGAAGCACCGGGTCACCGTGCTCACCAACGTCCCGGCGATGATTCGCCAGATGGTCGACAGCGAGCGCGACGCGGACCTCGGCTCGGTGCGCATCTGCCTGAGCGCCGGCGAGGCCCTGCCGGCGGAGCTCTACCAGCGCTGGAAGGAGCGCTGGCCGGGCGCCGAGATCCTCGACGGCATCGGCTCGGCGGAGATGTTCCACATCTACATCACCAACCGCCTCGGCGACGTGAAGCTCGGCTCGCTGGGCAAGCTCGTGCCCGGCTACGACGCGCGCATCGTGGACGCCTCGGGCGGCGACGTCCCGGTCGGTGAGACCGGACGCCTGTGGGTGAAGGGGGACTCGACCGCCCTGTGCTACTGGCGCCGGCAGGAGGCGAGTCGGGCGACCTTCCGCGGCGACTGGTGCATCACCGCCGACCTCTTCCGCCGCGACGAAGACGGCTACTTCTACTACGAGGGTCGCGCGGACGACATGCTCAAGGTGCGCGGTCAGTTCGTGAGCCCGCTCGAGATCGAGGACTGCCTCGCCACGCACGAGGCCGTGCGCGAATGCGCCGTGGTCGGGGTCGACGACGGCGCCGGCTTGGTCGTCCCGAAGGCCTTCGTCGCCCTCCGCGACGGCTTCGAGGGGACCGACGCGCTGGTCACCGAGCTGCAAGAGCACGCCAAGAACCGGCTCACCCGCTACAAGTTCCCCCGCCTGGTCGCCTTCGTCGACGCGCTTCCCCGCAACGACCGAGGCAAGATCATGCGCCGCGCTTTGATCTGAGCCGTGGGTGCCGTGGCTGGGTTATTCTGTCCACCATGAGCGAGTCCAAACGGTCGACGTTCCCGCGGGATCTGGCGGAGCTGACCTACGAGGAGGCGGAGTCCCTCCGCGAGGCGGGCGCCGTGGCGCTACTGCCGATCGGCGCCACGGAGGCCCACGGTCCGCACCTGCCCCTCTCCACGGACGTCATCATCTCCCAGACGGCGGCGAAGGCCGCGGTGACTCAGCTGCGGAGCGAAGGCGTGTCCTCGGCGGTCCTGCCGCCCGTGGCCTACGCGGTGACCGAGTTCGCCGCCGAGTTCGCCGGTACGATCTCCATCTCCAAGGAGACCGCCGTCGCGCTGATGCGCGACGTGATGCTCGGGGCCAAGCGCGCCGGCTTTCGCGCGGTGGTGGCCTGCAACGCCCACCTCGAGCCCGGCAACCTCGAAGCCATCGCCGAAGCGGTGACCCAGGCCAACGAGGGCGGCATGCCCGCCGCCTTCCCGAACGTCACCCGCAAGCCCCACGCGTTGCGGCTCGGCGAAGAGTTCAAGTCGGGCGCCTGCCACGCCGGCAGCTACGAGACGAGCCTGGTGATGGCCGCCACGCCCTTCCTGGTGAAGCGGGAGGTCGCCATGGACCTCGCGCCGAACCCCAGCTCGCTCTCGGTGGCGATCCGGGAGGGGAAGGGCAGCTTCCAGGAAGCCGGCGGTCCGCGCGCCTACTTCGGCTACCCGTCCGAGGCCTCCGAAGCGGAAGGCCACCGCCTCTACCGCGCCCTCGGCGACATCTTCGCCAGCGAAGCCCGAGCCCTGCTCGCGTCGCTGGAGTAGCGGGGACGCTCTTGAGTACCGTACTCGAGAGCGTCCCTACGCTGGAAGCGGCTCCCTACGCTGGGAGCGGCTCGTCTTCGGGGGCGTTGGGGAGCGACGAGAGCCGCTCCCTCGCCTCGAGGGCCCAGCTCTTCGCTTTCGTCAGCGAGGTGAAGGCGCGCACCTGCATCCGGCGGCTGAGCGCCATCATGTTGAGCTCGGTGGCCAGCATCTCGTCGTCCTGCACGATGCCGACGCGAACGAAGGGGGCCTGGCCCAGCCACTCCCAAAAGGCCTCGCGGGCAGCCGGATCGGTCTTGGTGGGGTCGACGCGAGCGTCGATCACCATCGCCTGGACCCCGTGGCCATCGCGTTCCCTTTCGCAGGCGCGGGCGTAGCGAGTCACGTCGCTCTTGCTCGCCAGGCGTCCGCGCTCCACGACGAGCAGATAGTGGCTCATCCGCTGGATTTCGACGGTCCCGTCTTCCAGGTCGAGTCGTATCCCCATGTGGAACCATGATGACAGGCACGTGCGGGGTCGTCATGCCCCAGATGAGGGAGGACCGCGATTTTCAGGATTCGCCGGGAACGGAGGGAATCCCCTCGTGCCACCGCAGCTCCGCCTCGTGGATCGACGCGAAGTGCTCGCCCGCGGCGGTCTCCACCGACTCCCACGACGGCGCCCGGTCGAGCTCGCCGGCGAGGCTCGCCACGCCCTTGCCCTGGATGCCGCAGGGCACGATCAGCCCGAAGTGCCCCATGTTCGGGTCGATGTTGAAGGCGAAGCCGTGCATCGTGACCCAGCGGCTGATGCGCACGCCGACCGCGCCGATCTTCCGTGGGCGGAAGCCGTGCGGCTCGATCCACGTGCCGTTGAAGCCTTCGAGGCGCTCGGCGACCAGGCCGTGGTCGGCGGCCAGGCGGATCATCGTCTCCTCCAGGCTGGAGACGTACTTGCGCACGTCGCGCCGGTCCGGCTTCAGATCGATGATCGGGTAGCCCACCAGCTGGCCCGGCCCGTGATAGGTGACGTCGCCGCCGCGGCCGATGTCGTGAACCTGCACCCCCTCCGCCTCGAGCTCCTCACGTGAGAGCAGCAGGTGCTCCTCCTTCGCGCCCCGCCCCAGCGTGATGGTGGGCGGGTGCTCGAGGAGGAGCAGGGTGTCCTCGATGGTGCCGGCGGTCCGCGCCGCCACCAGCTCCTGCTGGAGGGAGAGGGCGTCGGCGTAGTCGATGCGACCGACGCGCCAGACATCGAGGACGCGCCCAGCCAATGGCCTACTTCCGGTTCATCACGTGGATGGCTTCACCGAGGGCGGCCTTGAAGGCCTCCATCACGCCTTCCCCGAGGGTGGGGTGCGGATGGACGGTGAGCGCCACGTCTTCGGCGTAGGCGTGCATCTCCATCGCCAGCGCGCTCTCGCTGATCAGGTCGCTCGCCTCCGGCCCGACGATGGTCACGCCGAGGACCTTGTGGTCGTTCTCCGGATCGGTGAGCACCTTGATGAAGCCGTCCGTCTCCATGACGGCCATCGCGCGGCCACTCGCGGCGAAGGGGAACTTGCCGACGTTCACCTTCTTGCCCTGCTCCTTCGCCTCGGTCTCGGTGAGGCCGACGGTGGCGATCTCCGGGTCGGTGAAGATGGCGGCGGGCATGGCGACGACGTCGTTGAGGGCGCCCTTGTGGCCGGCGATCACCTCGGCGGCGATCTCGCCCTCCTTGCTCGCCTTGTGGGCGAGGTAGGGGTGGCCGGTCACGTCGCCGATGGCGTAGATGCCCGGGACGTTCGTCTGGAACTTGTCGTCGACGGTGATGTGGCCGCGGTCGTCGAGCTTCACCCCGGCGTCTTCGAGGCCGAGGTCCTTGCTGTTGGGCTTGAAGCCGACGCAGACGAGGACCTTCTCCACCTCGAAGGTCTTCTCTCCGTCGGGGGTCTCGACCACGACCTTCGCCTTGCCGTCCTTCACCTCGCAGGACTTCGCCTTCGACTTGGTGAGGACCTCGGCGGGGTTGTCGCCCTTGGTGAAGTGCTTCTGCACCACCCGGAGCACGTCCTTGTCGGTGCCAGGGAGGATCTGGTCCATCAGCTCCACCACCGTCAGCTTGGTGCCGAGCTTCTGGTACACCATGCCCAGCTCCATCCCGATGATGCCGCCGCCGATGATGAGCATCGACTCGGGCGCCTCCTGGAGCGAGACCGCGGTGCGGGCGTCGATGACCGTCTCACCGTCCGGCTCGAAGCCGGGGATGTTGATGATCTGGGTGCCGGTCGCGACGATGATGCCCTTGGACGCCGAATAGGTGGTCTTCTTCCCATCTTCGCCCGTGACCTCGACTTCGTCCTTCGAGACGAGCTTCGCGCTGCCGAAGGCAACGTCGGCGCCGTTGCCCTTGAGCAGCCCCTTCACGCCGCTGGTGAGCTTCTTGACGATGCCGTCCTTCCACTTCTGCATCTGCGGAACGTTGACCTTCAGCCCCTCGACCTCGATGCCGATGTCGGAGGCATTCCGCACCTTGTGAGCGAGGCCGGAAGCGGCGATGAGGGCCTTGGAGGGAATGCAGCCCCAGTTGAGGCACACGCCGCCCCAGTACTCCTTCTCGACGCAGAGGGTCTTGATGCCCAGCTGGCCGAGTCGGATGGCGGCGACATACCCGCCGGGGCCGGCGCCGATCACGATCGCTTCGTAGCTCTCTTTCGCCATGTCCTTCGCTTCCTCGCTCTCGCTTCTTCTCTGGTGGGCGCTCGCGGCGCCGTCATCTCGTGTCAGTGGGGGCTCGGCGCCGGATCGTGCTCGAGCAGCTCGTCCTGCTGCTGCACGAGGTGCCAGGGGCGCTCGTGGAAGACGTCCTCGAAGAGCGTCTCGCGCTCCGGCGGCGGCGCGCTCTCGACCGCTTCGATCGCCGTCAGGATCTCTTCGACGATCTCCTTCTCGAGCGCCTCGCGCTCCGGGTCGCCCAGCAGCCCCTTGAAGCGCATGTAGCGCTCGAAGCGCTGGATCGGATCCTTGCGCCGCCAGACCTCGACCTCTTCGTCGCTGCGGTAGACGGTGGGGTCGTCGCTCGAGCTGTGGGCACCGATGCGGTAGGTCACCGCCTCGATGAAGGTCGGGCCCTCGCCCCGGCGCGCCCGGTCCACCGCCTCGCCGATGACCGCCTTGAGCGCGAGCACGTCGTTGCCATCCACGCGCACGCCGGGGATGCCGTAGCCGTGCGCCTTGACCGCGAAGGTCTTCGAGCGCGTCTGTTTCTTCGACGGGACGCTGATCGCCCAGTGGTTGTTCTGGCAGATCATCACGCAGGGCGCATTGCTGACCCCGGCGAAGTTCATCGCGCAGTGGAAGTCCGGCTCGCTGGTCGCGCCATCGCCGATGAAGCCGACGGTCACCGCGCCGGTGCCCTTGTACTTGGCGGCCATCGCGGCGCCGACGGCCTGCGGGAGCTGCGGGCCGAGGCAGGAGGACCAGGCGACCTGGTTCACCGCGCGGCCGGACATGTGGCTCGGCATCTGCCGTCCCTTCAGCACGTCGAGGGAGTTGCCGTAGACCTGCGCCAGCCACTGGCTGAGCGGGAAGCCGCGGACCAGCATGATCGCGTTCTCACGGAGCGCCGGGAAGACCCAATCCTTCTCCTCGAGGCAGAACGCGGTGGCGATCGGCGTCGCCTCCTGGCCGGTGATCGCGCCATAGAAGCCGATGCGGCCTTGCCGCTGACGCATCATCATTCGCTCGTCGAGCAGTCGCACTCGGAGCATGTGTCGGTAGATGGCCCGCAGGGTTTCCTCGGGGAGCTCCGGATCGTGCTCGGGATGGGAGCGTGGGTCCTCGCCATCGGCGATCGGCTCGCTCAGGTCCTCGCGGAGCACCTGATAGAGACCGAGGGTCGGATCGTCGGGGGACAGGGCCATGGGGCGGGCGCATAGTAGGCGATGGCCCTCGCAGGTCAACGCGTGTCGTCACGGCGGGCGGCCCTTGCCGGCGAGGGGCCCGGGGCGCTACCACCAGCGGGTGCGACGCCTGCTCCCATGGCTCTTTGCCGCGCTCTTGATGGGCTGCGCCGAGGAGACCCCCGACGCCACCCCAGAGGGGGCCCTGCGCGCCTTCCTCGAGGCGATGGAGGAGTCGCGCTACGACGACGCCCGCCGGGCCGAGGCCTACGCCCTCCTCGACGAGACGAGCCGCGCGGAGCTGCAGGAGCGGGTCGGCCGCGCCGAGGCCCTCGGCCGCACGGGCCTCGAGCCCTGGGAGATGCTGGCCACCGGTCGCTTTCGGCTCAGCTTCGAGCCACGCTCGATGAGCGCGCAGATCGAGGGCGACGAAGGGGTGGTCGTGGTCCAGGGGCGCGGCGGTGAGCGCGCGGAGGTCCCCGTCGTTCGCGAAGGGCAGCGATGGCGGGTCCGTTTGCTGGGGGCCGACCCTTCGGCCGACGAATGAGTCAGCCGTCGTCGTCCGAAGGCCAGTAGATCCGCGCCGCGCCCGTGTCCGTGTGGGCCACGATCCGGTCATCGCCATGAGCGAAGGTCAGCCGCCAGCCGGGGGTCTCGACCTCGTTGCAGGTCTCCGCGGCGCCCTCGACGCCGAGACAGGCGTCGGAGAAGACGACCCGTTCCTTCTCCACCAGCCGCAGCGGTGTGTCCCCGCCGAAGGCGAAGCGCGCCAGGGCTTCCTCCCGCACTCGTGCCTCCACCTCTTCCGCGCTCATCGCGACCGCGGGCTCCTGCACGCCGGCGTGCGCGGTCACCACATCGGCGACGGCGCCGAGGCTCGTGAGGGTCCGCGCCTCGTCCCCGCGGTACATCAGGACCATCGGTCCGAAGGTGAACAGGTGGGTGGTCTCCAGCCACGGCAATCGCTCGCCATCGAAGAGCCGTCCGTCCGTCGAGAAGCGCGCGGCGAAGGCGCGGGCCTCGGCTTCGGTCTCAAAGGTCCAGGTCTCGACGACTGCGCCGTCGACGGTGAGGCGACGACCGGGCTCGCCACCGATCTCGTCGCGAGCGAAGGAGTCGCCCAGATCGACGCGGTCGTGGTTCTCGGAGAGCGACTCGGCCAGCTCGTCGAGTGGCTCGGGATGATCCGGGTCCAGCTCGGTGGTCGTGCCTACCGGGTCGACGACCGTCTCGGCGCCGCCTTCCCGTGCGGCGACGGGCTCGGCCGGGTCGGCGCCGCAGGCGGCGAGGAGGAACGCGAGCAAGAGCGGGCGAGGGGTCGTGGCGCTGATCATCACCTGCAAGCTCGTTGCAGCGGCCGTGCCGCCCCGGTCGTCCGCCCGGCGGCCCGGCCGCGATCGTGGCGTTCCGTCCCGCTCGTCGCGCGTCGCCACGCCGAGACGGAATGAAACGAGCCCCCGCGCCGAAGCGCGAGGGCTCGCCTCGAGGGGTCGGGCTCGGCCTCAGTCGAGGGCCTTGAAGACGCCCGCGGCGCCCATGCCGCCGCCGATGCACATGGTGACCATGGCGCGCTTGCCGCCGCGGCGCTTCAGCTCGTGGAGCGCCGTGGCGGTGAGCTTGGCGCCGGTGCACCCGAGCGGGTGGCCGAGGGCGATGGCGCCGCCGTTGACGTTGAGCTTCTCGTCGGGGATCTCGAGCGTGCGCTGCACGTAGAGCGACTGGCTGGCGAAGGCCTCGTTGAGCTCGACGACGTCGATGTCGTCCATGGTCAGGCCGGTGCGGGCGAAGAGCTTCTTCACCGCCGGCACCGGGCCGATGCCCATGATGGAGGGGTCGACGCCCGCGGTGACGAAGGACTCGAAGATGGCCAGCGGCTTCAGCCCGAGCTCCTCGGCCTTCTCACGGGTCATGACGATCGCGGCCGCGGCGCCGTCGCTGAGCGGCGAGGCGTTGCCCGCGGTGACGCTACCCTTGGCGGCGAAGACCGGACGAAGGCCGGCGAGGCCCTCGAGGGTCGTCTCCGGGCGGGGCAGCTCGTCGACGGTGAAGGGGACGAGCTTCCGTTCGCCGCCTTCGTAGGTGATGCCATGGACCTCGACGATCTCGTCGGCGAAGGCCTTCTCTTCGAGAGCCTTCTTGGCCTTCTGCTGGCTGGCGTAGGCGAACGCGTCCTGGTCCTCGCGGGAGATCTCGAACTTGTTGGCCACGTTCTCGGCGGTGATGCCCATCGGCGTGTAGACCGACGCGGCCTTCTCCATGACCTCGGGGCTCATGGACGGCTTGTTGCCGCTCATGGGCACCATCGACATCGACTCGACGCCGCCGGCGATGCCGACGTCCTGCCAGCCGGCGGCGATGGCGCTCGCCGCGATGGCGATGGCCTGCAGCCCGCTCGAGCAGAAGCGGTTGATGGTCATGGCGGCGGAGTCCTCGCTCAGCCCGCCGAGGAGACCGGCGGGGCGAGCGACGTTGAGGCCCTGCTCACCCTCGGGCATGGCGCAGCCGAGGACGAGGTCCTCGACCGTCTCCGGCTTCACGCCGGGGTTGCGCTCGAGGAGCTTGCGAATGACCTCGCCCGCCAGCTCGTCCGGCCGGCGGTGCTTGAGGGAGCCCTTGTGGGCACGGCCGACCGCGGAGCGGACGGCATCGACGATGACAACTTCCTTCATGATGCTCTGTTCCTTTGGTTCGCGGTTGGGCCGATCAGTTACGGAGCGGCTTGTTGAATTGGAGCATGTGCTGCATGCGTTCCTGGCTCTTCTTCTCGCCGCAGAGGCTCACGAAGGCCTCGCGCTCGAGCTCGAGCATCTCGTCCTCGGTGACCTCGTGGGCGTGGCCGCTGACGCCGCCGCAGAGGACGGTGGCGACCTTCTCGGCGATGAGCGCGTCGTGCTCGCTCGCGTAGCCGCCGTCCACCATGGTGTCGACGACGCTCTTGAGGGTCGCGATGCCGCTCTCACCGGGCAGCTTGTACGCCCGCGGCGCGCGCGGGTGGTAGCCGGCCTGCGCCATGCCGACCACGCGGGCCTTGGCCTCGGCCAGGTGACGCGCGCGGTCGAAGGAGACGCCGTCCGTCCAGCGGAAGTAGCCGAAGGACTGGGCCTCGACGGCGCTGGTGGCGACACGGGCCATGGCGATGTTCTCGAAGACCCGCGCCACGTAGGGCTGGGTGTCCACCTGAGTTCCGTTCGGGATGGCCTCGAGGGCCTTCCAGAGCAGGTTCAGGTTGCCGCAGCCGCCGGGGAGGAGGCCGACGCCGACCTCGACGAGACCGGCGTAGGTCTCCGCCGCGGCCTGGACCGCGTCACAGGCGAGGCAGACCTCGAGGCCGCCGCCGAGGGCCATGCCGTAGGGCGCGGCGACGACGGGGACCTTGGCGTACTTCATCTGCTGCAGGCCACTCTGGAGCCCGGCGATCATCGCGCGGAGCTCGTCCCACTGGCCCTGGTTGGCGGCCATCACGACGCCGAAGAGGTTCGCGCCGACCGAGAAGTGCTCGCCCTCGTTGAAGAGGAGCAGGCCCTGGAAATCGGACTCCGCCTTGGCGACCGCCTCGGGGATCAGCTTGATGATCCCGTCGTCGAGGCTGTTGGCCTTCGACTTGAACGTCAGCCCGAGGATGCCGTCGCCGAGGTCCCAGGCTTCGGCGCTGCCGTTGCCGAGCACCGGCTTGTCACCGACGCGGACGGCGGCGAGCGGGAGCTCGCGCGGGTCCTGCTCGAGGTCGACGTACTCGTTCTTGGTCAGGCTCCAGACCTTGCCGTCCTGGTAGAACGACTTGGCGCCCGCCTCGAGCATCTTGTCGATGCTCTCGGGCAGGTCGATGCCCTCCTTCTTCATCCGGGCGGTGGTCTCCTCGAAGCCGAGGGCGTCCCAGGTCTCGAACGGGCCGAGCTCCCAGTTGTAGCCCCACTTCATGGCGTCATCGACGGCGTTCACGTCGTCGGTGATCTCCGGGATGCGGCGGGCCGAGTAGGCCAGCGATCCGGCGAGGACCTTCCAGGCGAACTCGCCCGCCTTGCCCTCGGTGTCCACGAGCTTGCGGACCCGCTCGCCGACGTCCTCGATTTTGCCGAGGCCCTTCATGGCCTTCTTCAGATCCTTGTCGCCGGCCTTCGGGCGGTACTCGAGCGAGTCGAGGTCGAGGGTGAAGATGCCTTCGCGCGTCTTCTTGTAGAAGCCGCCCTTGGTCTTGTTGCCGAGGAGCTTCTTCTCGACCATCGCGTCGAGGAAGGCGGGGGGCTTGAAGACCTCGCGCTCCTCGTCGTCCGTGAGCGCCGCGTAGCAGTTGTTGGCGACGTGCTGGAAGGTGTCGAGGCCGACCATGTCCGCGGTGCGGAAGGTGGCGCTCTTCGGGTGGCCCATGGGCGGGCCGGTGATGGCGTCGACGTCCTCGGGGCTGAGGCCCATCTCGAGCATCGTGTGCATCACCTTCATCATCGAGTGCGCCCCGATGCGGTTGCCCACGAAGTTCGGCGTGTCCTTGCCGATGACGATGCCCTTGCCGAGCTGGTCCTGGCCGCAGGTGACGATGCGGTCGCGGGTCTCGTCGGTGGTCTCGTCACCGAGCACGATCTCGAGGAGCTTCATGTAGCGGACCGGGTTGAAGAAGTGCATCACGAGGAAGCGCTCCTTGAACCCGTCGCTCCGTCCCTCGAGCATGTCCGCGATGCGGAGGCCGGAGGTGTTGGAGGCGACGATCACGTCGTCCTTGCAGACCCGCTCGAGCTTCTCGAAGAGGCCCTGCTTGATCTTCAGGTTCTCGATGATCGCCTCGACGACCAGGTCCACGTCCGCGAGGCGGTCGAGGTGGTCCTCGGTGTTGCCGGCACGGACGAGCTGCGCGTTCTCCTTGGTGTAGAAGAGCGCGGGCTTGGCCTTGATGGTCTTCTTCAGCGCCCCCTCGGCGAAGGCGCTCCGCTTGCGCGGGTCCTTCTTCTCGTCGTCCGAGAGGTTGGGCGGCACGATGTCGAGAAGCTCGACCTGGCAGCCAGCGTTGGCGAAGTGAGCAGCGATTCCGCTACCCATGACGCCGGCGCCGATCACGCCGACTCGTCGGATGGGCTCGGTCAAAGGAAACTCTCCTTGCTAGTGGGGCTTGATGTCCGGCGGGCGCCGGGCACGTCCCCGGCACATCCGACGGGGGAATTCGTCAGTCGGCCGCGGCCTCGGCGGTCGCTTCGACGCTCGGCGCCTCGACGGCCTCCGCGTCCTCGAGCGCCGATGAGATCACCAGCCAGAGCGCCACGAGCACGAAGAGACCCAGTCCGAGGAACGGTACCCACATGGGGGTATCGGCCGCTTCGTCCTGGATTTCGGGAAGCCCGGGCGGGGGCTGGGGGTCGGCGGAAACGTCGTCGTCGGAGGCGTGCGCAGCCATGGGGCCGGGACCGTAGCTAGCCCCGCGGCCCCGCGCAATGCCCCTGAGTCACGATTCAGCGTCGGGCTCCCAGCAGACGCATGCCGACCGTTGCGCCGCCCGCGAGCCGTGGCGCGAAGGGCAGGGCGGCCAGCCACGGGGCGGCGGCCGTGAGCGCGTGGATGGTGGCGGACTCGCCAGCGTCGAGCCCATGGAGGCTGAAGAGAGCTGCGGCGAGGGCCAGGNNTCGGAGTCGGAGTCGGAGTCGGAGTCGCGCGGGCGGACGGCGCCCAGCGTGAAGAGCAGGAGCCCCGCCCCCAGCAGGTGGCCGGGGAGGGCGCTCGCCTGCCAGGCCGCTCGGCTCGCGCGGTAGTGCGCGTCGCTCGTTTCCGGGTCGTAGCCAGTCGTCCCCTGTTGCTCCCTCTCGGCGCGCCACGCCGCCCGCTCCTCCGCGTGTCGAAGGAGCGCCGGGATCCCCAGGCCCAGCGCCAGGGCGATCAGGACTCCGCCGGCCGCGAGGGCGACCTTCCGCATCACTCGATGGCGCCCTGCACCATCGCCACGAGCGCCTCGTGGAGCTTGCCGTTGGAGGCCAGCGCCGCGCCGCCGTAGATGGTGCGCTCACCCTTCAGGTCGGTGAGCCGGCCGCCGGCCTCGCGGATGAGCACCGCGGCGGGCGCGATGTCGAAGGGCTTCACGCCGGGGTCGATCACCGCGTCCATCTGCCCTCGGAGCAGCGCCGCGTAGTTGGCGAAATCGGCGAGGCCGCGCTGGGTGAAGGTCGCCTTGGCCATCGCGGGCAGCAGCGCCTCGAGCCCCGCCGCGGTGAACTGCTCCAGCCCGCCGTGGCCGACCAGCGAGCGATCGAGCTGCTCGGTCTTCGAGAGCCGGCAGGGCCGGCCGTTCACGTAGGCCCCGCCGCCGATGATCCCGACGAAGAGGTCGCCGGCCGCCGGCATGAAGGCGATGCCCACCACCGGCTCCTTCTCCCACTCCAGGCCCACGAGCACCGACCAGGTGTCGAGGCCGCGCATGAAGGCGCGGGTGCCGTCGATGGGGTCGACCACGAAGCGCAGCGAGTCCCCATCGGAGCTGCCGGTCTCCTCACCGAGGAACGCGGCGTTCGGCCAGACCTTGCGGACGTGCGCTCCGATCAGCTCCTCCACCAGCCGGTCCGCCTGGGTGACCGGGCTCTCGTCTTCCTTCATCTCCACGTCGAGCCCCGCGGTCTGGATCCGCAGGGCCTCCTCGCCTGCGTTCAGGATGGCGTCCAACAGATGGTCGAGGGCCCGGCGCCCGCCGATGCGATCGAGATCGAAGCTCATGGAGCGCAGCCTCGTTCAGCCATGGCCGATGCACAAGCGGGAGACGGGCTCTCGGCGTGTCGTCCGCGACATCAGCGGCGCAGGGGTAGACTGGACACGGATCCGGCACTGGCCTGCCGGGTAGCGGTGTTCTGGTCGGGCTCGCGGTGGCCCGAGGCATTGCTCTCCAGCTCCTCGGGAGTCTCCAACCCCTCGGGATGCTCCAGCTGCGGCTCGGCCGTCGTGGGCACTTCGCGGCGGCTCTCGATCCGGAGGAGCAGCTCGTCCGCGCTGCTCTGGACGACGGAGAGCACGTAGTCGTCGCTCTCGACCTCGAGCTGGCCGCCGTTCGTCACCCGAGCCCTCGATTGGCTCACGGCGGGGCGCTCGTCGCTCGCCGGGGCGGCGGCGGACGGGAGCTCGGGGAGCGGCGCGGGCGCGTCCCCCCGCGTCAGCGCCTCGACCGTGAGGGTGGCAGCGAACGCGAGCCCCGCGCCGACCGCTCCGGCGAGCAGCGAGCGTTGCCACGAGTGCGCATGGCTCGGCGTCGACCCCCCGCTCGATGGGACCAACGTCGACGGGGTGTCGTCACCGGGGGCCCGTGGTGGTGGGGCCGAAGAGTGCGGAGGAGGTGCCGAAGATTGCGGAGGAGGCGTCGATGCAGGCGGCCTGGAGCTCGACGGGGCGACCATGGTCGGCATGAGCTCCTCGAGCTTCAGGTGATGGGTGGTCGCCTCGTGGTGCGCGGCCAGCTGAGCACCGAGGGTGAGCGCTTGCTCCGTCCGCTGCCGGGCTCCGGGAAAGAGCTCTTTCATCCACTCCGCCAGGTCGGCGGTCGTGATCAGCTCTTGCTGGATCGCAGCCTCGGTGAGGGCGCGCCCGAGCGCGCGCGCCGTCGGTTGACGCTCGTCCGGATTCCGACGCAGGGCGCGGAGCACCACGGCGTCCATGGCCGGCGGGACGCCAGGGGTCACCTCGGACGGAGGGCGGATGTCGCCGCGCTGGACCGCGCGCAGCGTCTCGATGTCGCTCTTGCCGTGGAAGAGGCGCTTCCCGGTCATCAGCTCCCAGGCGACGACGCCCATGGACCAGACATCGGCCGTGCGCTGCGGGGGCGCGCCCTCCAGCATCTCCGGCGCCATGTAGGCGAGCTTTCCCTTCAGGATGCCGGTCTTGGTGCGGTGCCGCTTGCCGGTGGCCGCGACCACCCCGAAGTCCAGCACCTTGGCGACTCCGTCGAGCGTGAGAAAGAGGTTGGTGGGCGTGACGTCACGGTGGACGACCCCCAGCGGCTCACCTCGATCGTCGGTGAGCTCGTGCGCCGCGTGGAGCCCCTCGCATGCGTCGGCGAGGGCGGCCGCCATTCGGACCGCCGCGACCCTGGGGTCGACCCCGGCGCGGCGGACCTGGTTCGCCACGCGGCGGAGGGTCTCGCCGCTGAGGTACTCCATGGCGATGTAGGCGACCTTTTCGTGGGCCTCGACCTGGTAGACCTCGCAGACGTTGGGGTGACGGATCCGCGAAGCGATTTCTCCTTCGTCCAGGAACATGTCCATGAAGGTCGCGTCCGTGGCGATGTGCGGGTGGAGGATCTTGACGGCCGCGACCTGTCCCCCCCGACCGAGTTGGCTGTGGCCCAGGTAGACGGTCCCCATGCCGCCCGAACCCAGCTCCAGGCTGAGGTGGTAGGGACCCACGGACCAGGTCTCGGGGCCCGGGCTCGGCTTGGATTTCTTGGTCGACATGGCCCGATCGCCGCTGCAAGAGGTCGGCCATTCGCGGCTCGGCCCCATCGGCTCCGCGACCGGTGTCGCCTCTCACCGACGCCGTGTTGGGCAATTGCGGCGGATTATTCGCGCGCCAGCAGAAGCGGGGCCCTCGCTCGGCGAGCCCTCTCCGGGTCTCAGAGATGCGCGTCGGCCGGGCTGGTTGCGCATCCGTTGCGCAAAGACCGAACAGCGCCCCCGCCGAAGGGTGGTGCGCTGGCCAAGGCTCCGCCCACGGGCTCGGCGGATTGGGCTACCAATTCCGGGGTCACGGCTTCAGAGTCGACGAAGCGGCGGCGTAGTCCGCGGGAAGGGAGAGCCCATGGGAACGAAGAAAGAGAAGCTGAAGGGGACCGTCGACAAGGTCGTGGGGTCCGTGAAGAAGGGCGCGGGCAAGGTGCTCGGCGACGAGTCCCTGAAGGGCAAGGGGGCGATGACCAAGGCCAAGGGCGACGTGCGCACCACGGCGGCCAAGGGAGTCGAAAAGGCCAAGAGCTCGGTGAAGCAGGCCAAGAGCTCCGTGAAGAAGGCCGCCGGCAAGGCTCAGCAGAAGGTCGGACAGGCCGTCAGCAAGGCGTCGAAGGCCATCGATCAGGCGACGGACAAGAAGGGTGCCGCCACGAAGAAGGGCGTGCCCGCGGCCAAGGGGAAGGGAACGAAGAAGTAGGGCGGCGGCACCTCCGTCGCCGCGATCAGCGGAGCGCGCGGCGGAGGTGCTGGCCCATGGTCGCGCGGTTGCTCGCGGCTCGGTCGAGGACGCCCATGTTGACGAAGCCGTGGACCAGACCGCGCTCGCGGAGCTCCGTCACCTGGACGCCGGCGTCGCGCAGGCGCGCCGCGTAGGCCTCGCCCTCGTCGCGGAGCGGGTCGAACCCGGCGGTCACCACGAACGCCGGCGGCAGGCCCTCGAGGGTCTCCGCGAAGAGCGGCGACGCACGCCAGTCGCGCAAGTCGGTCCCCGGCGGCAGGTATTGGTCGAGGAACCAGTCGATGGTCGGGGTCTCGAGGAAGAAGCCCTCGCCGAGCGTGCGATGGGAGGCCAACGACCGCGTCATGTCGGTGGCGGGGTAGATCAGGAGCTGGAAGCTCGGGAGCGGCGCGCCTTCCTCCCGCTCGGCGAGGCAGACCACGGCGGCGAGGTTGCCACCGGCGCTGTCGCCGCCGACGGCGATGCGCTCCCGGTCGACGCCGAGCGTCTCCGCGTTCTCGCGCACCCATCGGAAGGCCGCTCGGCTGTCCTCGACCGCGGCGGGAAAAGGGTGCTCGGGAGCCAGCCGGTAGTCCACCGAGACGACCACGCAGTCGGCCCCGGCGGCGAGCGCTCGGCAGGTGCCGTCGTGGGTATCGAATCCGCCGATGACGAACCCGCCGCCGTGGAAGTAGACCAGCGCCGGCAGGGGCGCGGTCGTCCGCCGGGGCCGATAGATGCGGACGGGGACCCGCGCGCTCGATCCGTCGACGCTGCGATCCTCGACCTGCGCCATCGGCGTGGGCCAGGGGTCGACCATCTCCGCGTTTCGCCGCTGAGCCTCTCGGCCCTCCGCCGGCTCGAGCTCGTGCATCTTCGGGATGCGGGCCGTGTCGGCGAGCCTCAGGAGCGTCTGGGTCTGCAGGTCGAGGGGCTCGCCCCGATCGTTGCGGCGCGGCGGACCGGCCAGCAGCCGTAGCGCGGGCTTCGGCAGCGCGAGAGTGTGGCGAACGACGGGGCCGAGGACGTGGTCGAGCATGGCGGGAGCATACCGCCCACTCCGCTCACCGCCGCGTCCCGGCCAGCCCGAGCCGAGTGGCCACGGCGGCGGGCACGAAGAAGTGGCTGACGCTGATCGACGGGTTGGCGCGGTTCTTCGGTGTGTGGGGGTGAATCGAGCGCGTGCGGGAACAATAGCCGTCGGCGCGGACGTAGCCGGCGCGCCGGGCGCACTCGCTCCAGGCCGCGCGGAGCGGGGGGCCGAGACGGGGCGTGGGTCCGGGCTCGGCGGGGCGCAGCGCTTGGCCCGACTTCTCGTGCACGTAGCGGAAGCCCGCGTGATAGGTGTTCCAGGCGGTGGCACGCAGGGCGTCGATGGACAGGGCGCTCTCCTCGGTGAAGAGCAGCACGATGCCGGCCCGGCCGTAGCCCTCGAAGACCCGGACCATCTTCTCGTCGCTCTGGTCGCGGACTTCGTGGAAGCCGTTGCCGACGATCATCACCGCGCCCTCCGCGCTGGCCCCGGCTTCCGCCAGCGCGTCCAGCAGCCGCTGCGGCTCACCGATGTCGGCGCCGCGCACGAAGACCATGTTCTCCGGCAGCCGTCCGGCGTCCCGTTCGCGAGCTGCGGCGTCGATGGCGGCGTCCTCGAGGTCGGCGCCGAAGTAGCGGATCGTCTCGGCGCCGCTCCGCTCGAAGCGCTGCCGCGTCGCCTCGCCGCGACCCACCGCGTGCTCGATGAAGACCTGGTAGGTGAAGCCGGTGTCGGCGCAGAAGCGGTCGAGCTGGTCGTTGGCTTTCTCGAAGGTGCGCCGGTTGGCGTCCTGGCTCGCGCCCACGTTCTCGCCCCGGGTGACCCACACGTCGCCGCGTCCGTGCATCAGGATCTCTCGGCCGCGAGTCATGTAGGGGTGATAGGTCTGGATGATCCCGAAGGGGCCGGGCCCACGCGCGAAGCCCCGAGCTCCGAGAACCGTCACCCGGTAGCGCTCGCCGGTGCGTTCCATCCAGCCGGCGGCCGTCAGCACCTCGAGGGCGCCCGACGCGCAGAGCGGATGCCGCTCGCTGAGCAGCGAGCCCCGGAGCTCCACCCCGCGCTCGAGCGCGGCGGTGCGTTCGGCGGCGCGCAGACCGAGGACGATCGGCACCAAGCGGTAGCCGAGCTCGACCTCCTCCAGGGTGGGCACCCAGTGGTTCTGCCGGGGGTCGAGTCGCGTGGGCGCGGGCAACGCGAGCTCGAGGCACTGCTCCTGCTCCAGCGGGGTCAGCCGCTCGCCGGCGAAGAGCCGGCGCCAGAGCTGCGTCGGGTCCGCCGCGGGCCGGGGGGCCAGGTCGTTCACCCCCTCGAGCAGGCGACGCACGCGGCGATGGCCGGCGATGCGGTAGCTGTTGTCGTACTGCTCCACGATCCCGAGCGAGAGCAGGAAGGTCAGATCGGCCTCCAGCTCCTGGGGCACCAGCCGATGCGGGCCGTCTCCGGTGTCCACCCAGCACTCCTCCGGATAGAGCGGGTCACCCTTCGCCAGACGACCGAGCAGCCCCAGGTGGTCGAAGAAGGAGAGCACGTGGCGGAGCAACCAGAGGTTCGGCGGCGCGGTGATGGCCGCGGTGTTCACGATCTGGCGAACGACCCGACAGGCATCCCGCACGCCGGTCGCGCTCGGCTCGTCGATGCCCTCGAGCCGCGCGTCGATCGCCTCGATCCCTTGGAGGATGCGGAGGCCGAAACGATAGAGGTGCGGCACCCCGTCGCGGAACCCCTCCCACGCCTTCCGGGAGAGGTAGGGCCGCCCCGCTCGGGTGACTCCGGTCGGCTGAGTGAGGATCGGGATCAGCTTCCGGCCGGTCGGGTCCCCGGCCAGGAGCTCCTGCAGCACCGCTTCGGTGTGTGTCGACACCCTCCCGAGCATAACAGCGGCCCCGCGCCCGCCGATGGACGACTCGGCGGGAGCGGGACCGCGCAGGGGCTCGAAGCGCAGCACCGGAGCGCGCACCCGAGCGGCTTCCGGCTCAGGCGCGTCCGGTGGGGACGCGTCTTGGCGCCGACTTGGGCTCCGGTCGAAGGGGGCGCGTCAGTCGGCGGGGCCGGATGGGGCTCCAGCCGTCGTGGTACTCGCCGTACTCATCCACGAAGAAGAGCGCCGACTCGTTCTCCAGCTCCTCGGACTCGAAGCGCCACCCCCGGATGTCCTTCTCGGACCGACCGGGGCGCGCGAGCTCGCGATTGTCGTTCACGGTCTCACCTCCTCGGAAAGGTTCGAAATTGGGTTCCGGTGGAGAAAGTGATTTCGTGCCCCGGGCCGGCAAGATCTCGCCCGTGAGCATGCTCACGCGATCGGGGGCCCACGGACCGGGTCGGCGGCGGCCGAGGCCGGACGAGCCCGCTCGTTCGAAGGAAAGGCACGAGCGGGCCCTTCGGTCGGTTAGGGCGCGGTGATCGCCGGGCTCATCTTCTGGAGCGCCGCCTGCAGGAAGGCGTCGGTGACGCGGACCCCCGCGTCCGTACGCCGGGCCACGAAGTGGCCGTCGACGCCATCCGTCGGCAGCAGGGTCCGCACGCCCATCGTCATCAGGTTGCCGTCGATGTCGATGTTCTCGCTCAGCGGCGCGTCGACCGAGGCGAGGGGGAGGGTGACCTGCTGCGGCGCGACCGAGGGTAGCCGGGCGGCGACCGCGTAGGCCTGCTGCACCGGCTCGGGCGTGAAGGTGTCATCGGGCCCGAAGGTCATCATCACGTGGGCCGGGAGCGTCGGCGCGCCGGCGCCATCGGTCGGTCGGTCGACCCAGAGGCGCCGACCGAAGTTCACCGGGTCGACACCGTCGTACCAGGTCTGGAAGAGCGCCAGCGCCGGGTGGAAGGCGCCCGCCGGGAGGTTGCCGGCCCCGTCGACGTCGAGGAGCGCATAGGGCAGCACCGCCTTGATGTTCACCGGCGAGGTCTTGTTGAGCAGCGAGAGCGTCAGGTCACCGCCGTTGCCGCTGAGCACCGCGGCGCTCAGGTCGCTCTCCCACGGCAACATCTGGTCCGCGTGGGTCGAGCCCTGCGAGTGGGCGTAGAGGACGACGGCGTTCGGATCGAAGGCGATCATCTCGCCGGTCGGAGAGTCCGCCGCCGGGATGCCGCCCTCCACCGCGAAGCGCACCAGCGCGAAGAGATCGGCGGTGCCCTGGGCCACGTTGCCTCGGGCGGCCTGCGGGTTGGCGAAGTTGAAGAAGAGCCGGTCCGGGGGTTGGGTGGAGTCCCCACGCCGGTCGCCGTGCTGCGGCAGGTCGATGGCGAGCGTCGCCGCGCCGATGCTCGCGGCGGCCTCGGCCAGCCCGCTGCCGAGCGCGGTGCGGAAGGAGCCGCCGGTGCCGTGGGCCGCGATCAGGAGCGGCCAACCCTCGGCGGGCATGGTGGCGCCGGCCGGGAGGGTCAGCGCGAAGCAGACGTCCTCCGTGCGGACCACGCTCGGCCCCGCCAGGTCGACCCGGCCGCCCTGCTCGGGCGTCTCGTAGGGGGCGGTGCCCTCCTGGAAGATCGGCAGCGAGAGGCGGCCGTGGATCTCGGTGACCACGGTGCCGTCCGCGCCCTCGCAGTTGCGGGCGACGGTGCCGTCGTCGCAGCTCGAGGCCGCGCCGTCGGCGCACGCGACGAGCTCGCTGGCTGCCGGCAGGTCCGCCGCGTGGACGGCGTCCCGGAGCAGATCGTAGCGGGCCTCCGACTGGGTGGTGAAGACCGAGGCGTTGAGGATGCTCGCGGGCGCGATCCCCATCCCGCTGCCGGTCCAGTCACGGAGCGGCTGGTAGGCCTCCCAGGCGTCGGCGAGCGCCGGGTCGCTCGGCGCCGAGCCGGCCAGCATCGCGTCCAGGTCCGGGCTCCGCTCGAAGCTGGCGCCGCTCTCGTTGACGATCTGGGTGGTGAGGATCACCGCGTAGGTCGTGTCCGGGGCCAGCGGCGATCCGTGACCGGTGCGGACGGCCAGGAAGTTCGGGCAGATGTACCGGCTGATCTGCCCACCGGTGGTGAGCCAGGCGAGGCCGAGGTCCTGCCCCATGTCCGGCGAATCCGGGTCGACGTTCACCAACCGGATCGACCCATCGAGGGAGCCCCAGTCGTAGGGCTCGGAGAAGCGGAAGAAGAGGGTCGGGTTGGTGGAGAAGCCGCCCAAGTCGCTCTCGACCGCGCTCACGTGGCGGCCGACGACGTCGTCGCTCACCGCGGTGTCCGGCGTCGGGAAGCCGTCGAGGCTCAGCCCGCTGCTCGTTCGGCGCACGTCGTTGGGGAAGGGCAGCCGGTAGAAGTCACCGTCCATCCCGTCGCCGCGTGGGACCTCGAAGTAGGCGGTCGGGGTGCTCGCGTCGGTGGCGCAGTCGGCGCCGGACCAAGGGGGCAAGACCGGCGGCTGCACCGTGCCGGCCATCGCCGGGGGCGGATCGACGCACGCGGGCACACCACCGGTCGGTGTCACGCAGCTGAGGCCGGCGACGCAGTCGAGGTCGGTGGTGCAATCGGCACCGATGTCGCCGCCACCGGGCACGGTGCACTCGGTCCAGAAGGCGCCGGCGGCGCAGATCAGGCCGCTCTCGCAGTCGGCGGTGGTCAGGCAGCCCTCGCCTTCGGTGCTGGTTCCCGCGGCGGCGCAGATCCGCTCGGGGCTGCAGTAGAAGCCGTCCACGCAGTGGGCGCTGAGCTCGCAGTCGCCCCCCTCGCCGACGGTGCCCTCGGCGGTGCAGAGGGAGGTCATCGGGTCGCAGATCAGCCCCTCGCGACACAGCTCTTCGATGTCGTCGCAGGGCTCGCCGACGGCGTTGCCCGGATCGACCCGGGGCGGGTCGTCCGGCTTGAACCAATCGCAACCGATCGCGAGGACGAGCCCCGCCAGGACGAGCACCCGTGTGCTCGTTCGGACACCACGCACCAAAGCCATAATCACCTCACATCCCAAGCCCTTGGAGTCTAGCCGGAATGAAGGTGCCTCACCAAGTGTGGGGCTATTCGCCGGGGCCGGGCGCCCCGATGAGGATCCACTCGTAGATCATGTCGAGCTCGCGCTCGGGGAGCGGATCGGGGGCGCCGACGTTCTGCGGCATGATGTAGCCGAAGCTCAGCTCGCCGTCCTCGACCAGCGGGCAGTCCGAGGGCGGGTAGGTGCCATCGGTTCGGCGCTCGATGCCCGGATCCCAGTCGGGGTCCGGCTCGAAGGTGAGCCGGCCATCCGGCTCGTGGGCGCCTTCGAGCTTCACCATCAGCCAGCTGTTCTCCGGGTTGCCCGGGTCCACCCGGGGCATGAAGGAGTACTCGCAGGACTCCACGCCGACGAGCAGCTCGGTGTAGGGCTGCCCGGTGGCCATCGCCGCGCCGAGGTTGAGGTCCGCGTTGCCGCGGATCCCGCCGTGACAGCTCATCGAGGACGCGCCGCAGCTCCGCTCGAGCACCATCGCCACGTTCTCGTAGGTCGGCTCGAGGGGCTCGGGATCACCGCAAGCGAGAGCGGCGCAGGACAGGAGAAGGCAAGCAACGCGATTCATGGGCTCCCTCTTTGGTATCACGAAGTCGCGTCCCCGTTAGCTCGGAGGGGCGATTCGGACGCTGCCGGCCTCAGCGGACCTGCACGAAGAGCTCGCGCGGATCGACCTCTTCGCCGTCCTGGTGGAGCTGGAAGTGCACCGGGCCGGCGCCGCCGCCGCGGGCGATCCACTCGCCCCGGCGGACCGCCTGACCCACCTCCACGTGCAGGCTCTCCGCGTTGCCGTAGAGGCTCACCCAGCCGTTCGGATGGAGGATGCCGATGGCCTTCCCGACGCCGTTGAGTCCCTCTCCGCTGAAGACGACCAGCCCGTCGGCGACCGCCCGCACCGGCGTGTCGGCGTCGGTGCGGAGGTTCACGCCCCGCGGTCGTCGGACCAGGCTCGCCGTGCCGCGCAGCGGCCAGAGGAGGTTGCTGAAGCGATCGCCGGGGACCTCTTCGAGCTCGTCCTCGGGCGCACCGTCGGCGATGAGCTGCCGCAGGAAGGCGACCTGGCCGACGTCCTCGTGGGCCGCTCGTCGCTCTCGGCTCGGCCGGGCGAGGCCGCGCTCCGGCGGCGTGTGCTCGGGGATGTGGTCGGTCGGCTCCTCGTACTCGCCGCTGGCCCGCAGGTCCCGCCAGCGGCGGTAGGCGGCGATCCAAGGGCGGCCGTCGAACTCGTGGAGCGGATCGAAGGCCCGGCCGTTGCGCCGGAGCTCGAAGTGCAGGTGCGGGCCGCGGCTGATGCCGGTGCTGCCCACGAAGCCGATGCGCTCGCCCTTCCGCACCCGCCAGCCGGGCTGGACCGTGGTGCGGTAGCAGTGCGCGTAGAGCGAGACCCAACCGTTCGGGTGGATGATCACCACGGCGTTGCCGAAGCCGCGGATCCCGTTGTCCGAGTAGGCGACGATCCCCGGCGCGACCGCCCGGATGACCGAGCCCTCGTCGGCCACGACGTCCACGCCGTCGTGGCGTAGGTCCGGTCGGGTGCGGCGGACGTAGCCGAAGCCGCGGCCGAAGCGGCCGAGGTCGACCGGCCAGTGCAGGTGGTCGGGCATCTCGCCGTGATGGCTGGCCGCCCGGACCCAGCGCGGATCGGGCCGGCGCCGGAGCGCCTGGCTCGCAGCCTCGCGGGTGCCGAGGCCGAGCGCCTCGGCGCGCCGCTGGGAGCCGCCGCGCGGGTTCGGCACCCGCCGGGGCCCATCGCTGAAGTGGGAGTAGTCGTGCCGTCGGCGCCGCCGCCCTCGCGGCTCCTCGTCGTCGAGATCGTCGTGGGGCGTCGCCTCGGCGATCGGCTCGTCGTCGTCGTCGGCGGTCGCGATCGCACCCGGCGCCAGGGGCGCGAGGGCCCCGAGGGCCACGAGGAGGGTGGGGATGGTGCGAGAGCTGCCCATGGCTCCACCTGTTCGGAAAGTGGGCTCGGTGGGCAACTTTTCGACAGGACCCGCGAGCCCCCATCGGAGGGGCGATGTGGTCTATGATCGGGCCGTGGCCCGCGACTCCGAGCGTCCGATTCCGCTCTCCGGGGCGCCCTTCGACACGTCGGCGGGGCGTCCCGCGCCCGCGCGCCGGAGCCCTCTCGGCGACCGGCTGGTGCGCTTCGTGGAGGAGGTCGTCGGTGACGACATCACCGGCTCCATCGAGAAGATCCGCACCAACACCAACGAGGTCGGCCACGACCCCTTCGGCTTCGACCCGGTCGCGGGCCGCTACGCGCTCGCGGCGACGGCCTTGCTCCACCGGCGCTACTTCCGCTCGAAGGTCTTCGGCGTGGACCAGGTGCCGCGTGGGCGGGTGTTGATCGTCGCGAACCACTCCGGTCAGCTGCCCATCGACGGCGCCATGATCGGCGCGTCGCTCATGCTCGACCGGGATCCACCGCGTTTCCCGCGGAGCATGGTGGAGAAGTGGACCGCCGAGCTGCCCTTCGTCTCCTCGCTCTTCCCGCGCCTCGGGCAGGTCGTCGGCACCCCGGACAACGCGCGGCGGCTGCTGCGCAACGACGAGGCGCTGGTGGTCTTCCCCGAGGGCTCCCGGGGGATCTCCAAGCCCTTCGACCAGCGCTACCGGTTGGTGGAGTTCGGCCTCGGCTTCATGCGCTTGGCCCTCGAGACGCGGACGCCGATCGTTCCCGTGGCGGTCGTGGGGGCGGAGGAGCAGTACCCGTCCATCGCCGACGTCCAGCCGCTGGCCAAGGCGCTGAAGATGCCCTCCTTCCCGGTCATCCCCCAGCTCCTCTTCGGCTTCGTCGCGCCCCTGCCGACCCGCTATCACCTCTATTTCGGAGCGCCGCTCGCCTTCGACGGAGATCCGGACGACGACGACGCGATCATCCAGGAGAAGGTCGCGCACGTGAGGGAGCGGATCGAGGATCTGGTGGCTCGGGGCCTGCGGGAGCGCGAGTCGATCTTCGGGTGAGCCCGGTTCGCGCCGGCCCCCGCAGTGGGGTCCCGCCTTGACGTGGCCGGCTCGATGCGCTCCAAAGAGGCCCATGGCTCGGCATCTCGCTCCGCTCACCGCCGCCCTCTCGCTCGCCCTCGCATGCGGGCCGGGCGAGGATCAGCGGACCCTCCCCGATGAGTCCGGCGATCTCGACGTCGGTGGCGCTCAACTAGGTCACCTCGAGGGCACTCGTCCGGCCGGCCCGGACCTCGGCGGCACCCACTGGCGCTACGTGGAATCGACCTGCACCGAGGGGACCCCCCGATACATCGACGAGGGCTTCGAGCGGACCGCCGACGTCTACGCCGACTCGGAGGGGCTCCTCTTCGTCTACGACCATCGGCTCGGCGAGAGTTGCCAGGAGACGGTCGTCCAGCGCGCCACGCCGGGGGCGGAGACCGACCAGGCCTGGTCGATGGTCGAGGAGGCGCGCGTGCACCAGGGAGAGTGCCCGACCGATCCCGAGCCGGACCGCCCCGGCGACGTGCGCCGTCGCGGCGACTTCCTCGAGGTCTACGTGCAGCGCTCGAATTGGTGCAACGGCCTCGAGGTGAAGATGGTCTATGCGCCGGCTCAGCGGGAGGCCTTCGAGGGCGAAGAGCTGATCCGTCGCTACGCCGCTCACTTCAACCGGCAGGACCCCGGGCGCATCACCCAGCTCTTCGCGGCGAACGGCTCGCTCGTCGATCCTTTCACCCGGACCCCGACCGACCAGCCGATGCGCTTCGACGGGCAGCGGGCGATCTACGAGTGGTTCCAGGAGGCCTTCGCGAACACGCCCTGGCTGGCGATGCGGGTCACCGGCATCGAAGCGGGCCCCGCGCCGGGCGCCTACACGATGACCTGGGAGTACATGGACCCGCGCCTCGACGTGCCCTTCGGCGGCCGGAACCTCTTCACCATCGCCGGCGGCGAGATCTTCGAGACGACCATCGAGATCACTCAGCAGGAGGTGGAGGTCGAGACCCGCGATGGCGACCCCGTCGGGGAAGAAGGCGAAGGCGACGCGGAGGAAGAGGCCACCGAGGAGGCCGCCGCCCCCGCGCCGGAGGCGCCCGCCGACCCCGAGAGCGGAAACGAGTGAGCGGTGGCGGACGAGGGGGATCCGCCGATCACGAGTGACTCCGAACGGCCGGCCGCTCGCTACAGCGAGAGCGAGCCGGCCGAAGCGGAGACATCCGTCGCCTTCGAAGCGGATCGACCACGGGCTCGACGCGGCGGGAGCAGCGTCGAGGCGCCGGTGGAGTCGGAGTCGCGCTCGGCGGAGCCAGTAGCGAGCGAGGGCTCGGTGCTGGTCACCGGGATCTGCGGTCGCCTCGGCCATCTGGTCGCCCGCCGGCTCCATCGGGAGACGCGGGTGGTCGGTGTGGACCGACGGGCGTTCCCCGACCGGCCCAAGGACATCACCCATCACGCCATCGACGTGCGGCGAAAGAAGACGCGCGACGTCTTCCGCAGCGAGAAGGTCCGGGCCGTCGTGCACCTGGGCGTGATGCACGACCCGCGCGCGAGCGACCACGAACGGCACCGCTGGAACGTGGCCGCCTTCCAGAAGCTGCTCGAGTACCTCGAGGACTTCGACGTCCGGAAGCTCGTCGTGCTCTCGAGCGCGAACGTCTACGGCCCGCAGCCGGACAACCCGCAGTTCCTCACCGAGGACGCGCCGCTCCTCGGGGCGCAGGGCTTCGGCGGCATGCGCGACCTGGTCGAGCTCGACATGCTCGCCCAGAGCTTCTTCTGGAAGCACCCGGCGACCGAGACGGTGGTCCTGCGACCCTGCCACATCCTCGGCAGGGTGAAGAACGCGCCGAGCAACTACCTACGCCTCGAGCGGCCGATCACCATCCTCGGCTTCGATCCGATGGTGCAGGTGATCCACGAGCGCGACGTGGTCGAGGCGATCTCGCTCGCCTTGAAGCCGGGGGTGCGGGGCATCTTCAATCTGCGCGGGCCGGGTGAGATGCCGCTCTCGAAGATCCTCCGCCGGCTCGGTCGGCGGCCCCGAGCGGTGCCGGCCTTCGCCGCGAAGGCGGCCCTCGAGCAGCTCTGGAAGCTCCGGCTGACGTCGTTTCCGGCACCGGAGATCGATTTCATCCGCTACCTCTGCATGGTCGACGGCAGCCGCGCCGAGGAGGTCCTCGGGTTCCGCGCCGAGCACGACATGGACCGCACGCTCGCCTCGGTCGACTCCGACCGCTGACCTCCGCGTCTCCCGCTCCCCAAAGCGGGGAGCGGGGTGGATCGGATGACGCCCCCCGGGAACGACGGAGCCCCCGCGCCGAATGAACGGGCGGGGGCTCGGTCGGGGGGGGCTAGCGGGTCAGCGGCAGATGGCGTTCACGCAGCTCTGGCCGGCGGAGCACATGTCCTCGTTCTCACACTCGGGAGCGGTCTCCGTCGTCGAGTAGCAGAGGTTGTCGGTGTCGCAGACCGGCAGGAGGGCGTCGGCCATCCGGCACTCGTCGTCCGTGCCGCTCGGGCACGGCGTCCGGCACGCGCCGTCGACGCAGATGCTGCCGGTAGCGCAGTCGTCGTCGTTCGAGCAGAAGGGATCCCGTCGCCAGTCGGGGCGGCAGAAGGCGTCATCGGAGCAGTATTCGTCGGTGCCGCAGCTCTCGCCGCCCTCGCAGTCGGGGAGGCAGCGGGCGTCGACACAATGCTCGCCAGCGCCGCATTCGCTGGTCGAGGTGCACTCGGTGGTGGGCCGGCAGAAGTTGCCGACGCAGGCGGTGCCCGACGGGCAGTCCGCGTCACCGGTGCAAATCTGGGCGCAGCCGCTGTTCACGCAGGCGGCGCCGGGGCCGCACTCGTATTCGAACTGGCAGGTATCCGCCGGAGCGCGGCAGAAGCCCTCCACGCAGCGGTCGTCGCCGGTGCAGTCGTCGCTGCTGCGGCAGCTGTTCGGCGCCGCGGGCACGCAGGTGCCGCGGAAGTCGCAGTAGAAGCCGCCGTCGCACTCCGCGTCGGTGTCGCAGGTGCCGCTCGGGGTGCAGAAGTCGTCGTCACCGCAGTACTCGCCGACCTCGCAGTCGCCGTGGGTGCGGCAGGTGTCGCGGGTGGTGTCGGGGACGCAGGCGCCGGCCTCACAGAGCTCGTCGGTGGCGCACTCGCTGTCGCGGGTGCAGTCGGCTTCGGGGACGCAGGCGCCGGACTCGCAGATTTCCCCGGTCGCGCATTCGCTGTCTCGGTAGCAGCCGGACTCGGGGATGCAGACGCCTCCCTCACAGAGCTCGTCGGCAGCGCACTCGCTGTCCCGCACGCAACCCGCCTCCGGCACACAGGCGCCGGCTTCGCAGAGCTCCCCGGTCGCGCAGTCGGTGTCGCGCACGCAGCCGTCGTCCGGGATGCAGGAGCCGGCGACGCAGAGCTCGCCGCTGCCGCAGTCACTGTCGGCCATGCAGTCGTCGTCGGGCACGCAGTAGCCGTCGGGCCCGCAGACTTCGCTGCTGAGGCAGTCGAAGTCGTCGAAGCAGGCGCAACCGAGGCCGACGCACGGCATCACGTCGCCGCCGTCGTCATCTCCCCAAACCGGACAGCCGGAGAGAAGGACGCTGAGTAGAGGGGCTAGAAGTAGGGCGCGGGTTCGCATCGAAAGTGACTCCTGAGTCGGGCTCCGGCATGGACGGCCGGAGGGCTCGCTTCATTTGCCTTGCGATCATCATGCCAGATGCTCCCAAAGGGTGCTCGGGGGCGGAAAACACCGAAATTCGGGGCAGATCCGGCCAATTTCGCCCGATTCCGGCGTGGGGGAGGTGGTCAAAGCGTCGCGATCTGGTCTCGGCGCGTAAACGAGCGTTCACGCCCCCCCGAGCCCCGGTCACGGTGCTCGCCTTCGCATTCGGGGCCTGGACCGTGCTATCCGCTCGGCATGACCGCACGCCGAACCTGGATGCTCACCCGAGCGCAGATCGAAGAAGTGGCCGACATGGGCGACGCCGTGGAGGCCGTCGCCGCGGCCTTCGCCGCTCAGGCGAAGGGCGAGGCGAAGATGCCGCCGAAGGTCTACTTGGATCTCCCGGAGCACGGGGGAGACTTCCGCGCCATGCCCGCCGCCATGGGCGACGCCGCCGGGGTGAAGTGGGTGAACAGCCACCCGCACAACCCGGAGCGCCATGGGCTGCCGTCGGTGATGGGGGTCTACATCCTCAGCGATCCGGAGACGGCCTATCCGGAGGCGATCCTCGATGCGACGCTACTGACCGCGCTGCGCACCGGTGCGGCGGCCGGCCTCGCGTCGCGGGAGCTGGCCATCGCGTCTCCGGCGACGATCGGCTTCGTCGGCTCCGGGGTGCAGGCGCACTACGCGCTGAGCGCCCACCGGGCGGTCTTCGGCGACGCCTTCGAGCCACTCTTCTCCGACATCTCGGAGGAGCAGGCGGTCCAGATGGCCGAGCGTCATGGTGCGCGAGCGGTCTCCGTGGAGGAGGCCGCCGGCGCCGACATCGTCATCACCACCACGCCCGCGCGCGAGCCGGTGGTGAAGCGCGAGTGGCTCGCCGACCACGCCCACATCAACGCGATGGGCGCGGACGCCGAGGGCAAGCAGGAGCTCGAGGTGGCCATCCTCAACGACGCGCAGGTCTTCATCGACGAGCGCGAGCAGGCGACCCACAGCGGTGAGATCAACGTGCCCCTGCACGAGGGCAGCTACTCCGAGGAGTCTCTCGCGGGCACCTTGGGGGAGGTCGTCGCCGGCACGATCCAGGCGACCCGCGACGGGCTCACCGTGTTCGACTCCACCGGGCTCGCGCTGCAGGACTGCGCGCTGGCCCAGCGGCTCCTCCAGCGTGCCCGGGCGCTCGGCGTCGGCACGCCGCTCGATCTCGTTGGCGTCTGAGTCGGCGTCCGCGGGCATCGGCCGGAGGCAGTCGTGACCGCTCATCGCGCCTCACCCTGGCCAGTGGGGCGTCTGGGTCGCTCGGGTTCCGTTCAGCGGCCGACGGCGTCGTCGGCGAGGAAGGTCTCGTCGAGGGCGCCCAGCTTGGCGAGCATGGCGTAGACCGTGATCGCCACCGCGTTGGACAGGTTCAGACTGCGCACCGGGCCGAGGGTCGGGATGCCGTAGACCCGGTCCGGGTGGGCCTCGAGGAGCGCGTCGTCGAGACCCACCGACTCCTTTCCGAAGATCAGGGCGTCGCCCGGTCGGATGTCCGCGTCGAAGATGCTCTTCTCACCGGCGCTGGCCAGCAGGTACCAGCGCGCGCCCGGCTGCTCGGTGGCGAAGTCGTCGAGGCTGTCGTGCGTATGGAGGTCGACCAGCGGCCAGTAGTCGAGGCCCGCGCGCCGCACCGCGTGCTCGTCGATGCGGAAGCCGAGCTTCCCCACCAGGTGCAGCGCGCTCCCGGTCGCCGCGCAGGTGCGCGCCACCGACCCGGTGTTCGGGGGGATCTCCGGCTCGACCAGCACCACGCGCAGCGGCGTCTCGAGAGGCTTGGCGCGCAGCTTCTTCCCGCGGGGCATGGCGCGAGTGCTAGCACGGGGACACTCCCCCCTCGATCCCATCGGTTTCGTGGCGGAGCCGAGCGTCAGTCGCCGGTGATCCGGCAGTGACCGGAGCAGCAGCGCACGACGAAGGGCTCGCACTCGGCGGCGTCCTCCTGGCAGCACTGGCTCCCGAGGCGCTCGATCTCCTCGCGGTTCGCCGCCCGGCCGCAGCTCGAACCGTCGTGGCAGATCCCGCAGTCCGAGTTCTGCTCGCATGGCGGGCCCGGAGGGTGAGTCGTGTTCGTGCAGGCCTGCGGATCGGTGTCCTCGTCGGGGACCGAGTGGCTCCAGGGGCTCGAGCCCGTCCCGGGAATGCACTCGGGCTGGTCGTCATCGGCGAGGGGGCTCTCCTCGGAGTCTCCCCGCTCGGCCGCGGCCGGGTCCCCGGAAGACACTCGCTCTTCGCCGCTCGCGGCCGGTCCCCCGGAGCAGGCGGCGACCAGGACGGCGAGGAGCTGCCAACCAACCCCTCGGGCGGTGGCGGTCGTGTGCGTGGATGGCATGGGTCATCGAGTACGAAGGGCCCGATACGCATCTTCCCCCGGTCGTAGCGATGCAGGGGTGCGGCGGAGAACCGTGTGGCCCGAGCCGAGCCACGCGCCCTCGATCAGCGGGGGGCGACGTGAGCGAGGCCGCCGCGGGTGGCCACCCAGAGGGTGCCGTCGCCGGCGGGGAGGGTGGCGGTGACGTCTTCGTCGGGCAGACCTTCGGCGGTGCCCAGGCGCTCCCAGCGCTCGGACTCGGTGAGGTGCAGCCAGAGGCCGTCGTCCAGGGTGCCCACGGCGAGGAGGTCGTCGCCCTCGGGGCCGGGGAGCCAAGCGAGGGCGCCGGCGTTGACCCAGAGGTCGTCGCGGAGGGTCTCCACCCGGTCTTCGGTGATCCGGGCCACGCCGCTGGCGTAGGTGCCGAGGTAGGCGGCGTCGCCGCTGGCGACGGCGACGGCGGTGACCCAGTCGTCCATGAGGCCGTCGTCGGAGGTGGTGAGCCCCCAGCGTCCCTCCTCGCGACGAGCGAGCCCCTCGGCGCTGGCCACGAGCACGCCGCCGGCGCTCCGGGAGGCGAAGTCCTGCGGCCGCTCGCCCGGCTGCGCGACCGGGCGAAAGGCGCCGTCGAGGTAGGCGAAGACCTCCGCGCCCGCGCCGGCATGGATGGCCCCGTCGACGAAGCCGAGGGCGAAGACGTGCCGGTCCAGGAGACCACGGAGCACGAAGCCCTCGCTCCGTCGCTCGACGACGCCGCGGTCGGTGGCGACCCAGAGGTCGCCCTCGGCGTCGACGGCGAGGCGGTTGATGCGGTCGTCGAGCAGGCCGCCGGCCTCGTCGAAGGTCTCGAAGGTGCCGTCGTCCCTCCGCAGGACCAGGCCGTGGTCGAAGGTGCCGATCCACAGTCCCTCGCTCGTCCGGGCCAGGGCGCTCAGGTCGTTGTCGGGCAACGTGACCGGTGTGCTCGGCGCCCCGTGGCCCACCACGCCCTCGGGGGTGCCGGCGAGCCAGCCGGCGTCGCCGAGCGCCAGTGTCTGCACCCGCGCGTCGGTGGGGATGCCCGCCATCGCGGCGAAGCGCCGACCGTCGAAGCCCCAGACCCCGCCGCCGAAGCTGCCGACGACGAGGGTGCCCTCGTGCACGGTGACGGCGCGCAGATCGCGCTGGGGGATCCGTCGGGAGGCTCGGACCGCTCGGCCGGGGAGCCGGCGGCGACCGCNNCCCAGAGCTCGCCCCGCTTCATGGCGAGGTCCCAGGCGAGCCGGTCGCCCCGGAGCCGTCGCCGCCGCTCGCCTTCGATGCGGTAGGTGCCGTGGCCGGGGCTCGCCGCGTAGAGGGCGTCGCCCGCGCTGGCGAGGGCGGTGACTCGCTCCATGCGCGGCTGCTGGTGCAGCTCGCCGTCGTCGACGAAGAAGAGGCCGGTGGTGGTGCCGAGCCAGACCTTGCCGTCGTGGATGGCCAGCGCCTCGACGCGCAGGCGCGAGCCGTGGACCGCCTCCACGCGGAGCTCGGGCCCGTCGGTGGCGCAGCGGGCGACGCCGCGGTCGGTGCCCACCCAGAGCGTGTCGCCCTTGCGGAGCAGCGCGCGCACCGTGCCGTCCGGGAGGCCGTCGGCCGGGGTGAACACCTGGCGCTCGTCCCCGTGGCTGCGGACGAGGCCGCCGGTGGTGCCCGCCCAGACCGTCCCGTCGGGGTCGGCGTGCAGGGCCCGGGTGTCCGCGGTGCCGGTGAGCACCGCGAGCACCTGCGCGGCGATGAGCAGCAGGCTCACTGGCTCAGCTCCGCGACGTCGAAGCGATGGGTGCGGGTCCCGCGGTTGCCGGCGACGTCGTAGGCGGTCACCCGCAGCTCGACGGCGTCGGTGTCCGCGGGGACCTCGAGCTCGCCCTCCCAGTGGCCGGGCTCGACCATGCGGAGCCGAACGCGCTCGCCGCTCGGCAGAGTGACCCGCAGCCGCGCCACGTCACTGAGGATGTCGACGCGGCGGTTGCCGTGTAGCGCGTGGTCGGCCTCGGTGAAGCGCTGCTTGGCGACCACGAGCACGGAGCCGCTGGCCGGGTCACGGGCGAGCTCCACGTCGACGTCGGGGGCGGAGCTGTCGACCGTGTAGGCCTGGCTGATCCGCTCCTGTGTTCCGTCGGCGAGGGTGATGACGATCTGGATGTGGTAGTTGCCCTCCGCCGTCTCGCGGGGGACCAGGAAGCGGGTGGTCCACATCCCGAGCCGCGGCTCGAAGTGCAGCTCCTTGGTGTCGCCGAAGGGGAAGTCGGCGGTGACGCTCAGCGCGTCCGAGGGGGCCTCCACCCGCAGCTCGGGGTCGCCGGGCTGGAAGCGCGCCAGCGAGAGGTTGCTCCCGAAGACGCCCTCGGGCGAGACGCCGTCGGGGAGCTCGGCCGGCACGGCGACGAGGCGCGGCGGGCCACCGTTCGGGTCGGTGACCACCCGGCGCTCGACCGCGACGAAGGAGGTCTTGCGCGTGACCAACGAGTGGTCGAGGGCCACCTGGGTGAGCTCTTCTTCGAGCCGTTCGTTGCTGCCGCCGTGCATCTGTCGCTCGAGCTCGGCGACGCGGGCTCGGGCCCAGAGCGAGGCGATGGCGCCGTGGTCGGGCTCCTCGGCGGGGAGGGTGACCTCCAGGGTCTGCCGGAAGGGACGCCCGGCGAGGCGACCGCGCACGGTGATGGTGCCGCTCCCCGGTCGGCGATAGCGACCGTGCAAGGTCAGCGGCTGACCGGCGAAGAGGTCGGGGATCGGATCGGGGAAGGTGCTGCGCACGCCGAGGTGGCCCCAGTCGACGCGGATGTCGGTCAGGTAGGGGCTCTGCAGCCGGTGGTAGAACGCGTCGACCTGGGCGACCGGATCCTGGTCCAGGGTGACGATCTGGGTGGCGCCACGACCGACGCGGCCCATGCCCTCGAGGAGGTAGCGGTTCACGCTGGAGCCGACGCCGAAGCCGAAGAGGCGGGCGTCGCCGATGCGGCGCTGGACCTCGTCGAGGATCTCGCGGTCGTTGCCGATGTAGCCGTCGGAGAGGAAGACCACGATGCGCAGCCGGTCGGTGTCTCGCGGGTAGTCGAAGGCGGCGCGGACCCCGGCCAGGGCGTGGGTGCCGCCCGAGCCGCTGAGGTTCTCCACGAACTGCAGCGCGCGCCGACGGTTGGCGGCGGTGTTGGCGAGCGGCGTCGGGCTGAGCGCGCTCGTGTCGTCGTCGTAGCGGAGCACCGCGAAGGTGTCGCGCGGGTGCAGGTCGCTGATGAGCTTGCGCATCAGGCGCTTGCTCAGGTCCATCGGCTGGCCGCTCATCGAGCCCGAGGTGTCCAGGACGAAGACGATCTCCTTGGGGGTGATCTCATCGGTCGGCGGCGCCGGGTTCGGGTGGAGCACCAGGCTCAGGTAGCCGGGCTCACCGCGGTCCGGGCGGTGGGCGAGGACCCCGCTCGATACCCGCTCGGGCGCGACCTCCCAGCGGAGCACGAAGTCCTCGTTGGGGATCTGGTCGTGGCTGGCGAGGTCCACGCGGACCCGGTTCGGATCGAGCCGGCG